>Ga0210377_10005538_pt1 | contig 10364 bp, 13 predicted proteins | sample PLM4_65_b1redo_FD_155480 | JGI IMG/M metagenome (GOLD analysis project Ga0210377, IMG submission 155480) | Groundwater sediment microbial communities from an aquifer in East River, Colorado, USA - PLM4_65_b1 redo | ecosystem: Environmental > Terrestrial > Soil > Riparian zone | place: USA: East...
GAGCCGGCCCGCCGCCGACCGACGAGCCCCACACGCAGCGCGCCGCACGCCGAGCGGTAAGGCCGCGGCGTCCCGATTTCCACCACAACCCACGAACAACCCGATCAGCGGGTGCCGGACGGCGTCGAATCGAGGTATCGACCGAACCAGCGGGCGGCTAGGCGGGCGACTTCCTCCAGGGCGCCGGGCTCCTCGAACAGATGGGTCGCCCCCGGCACGATGACGAGCTCCTTGACCCCGCGTAGCCGCTCGAACGCGCGCTGATTCAACTCGATCACAACGTCGTCGCGCTCGCCGACGATCAGCAGCGTGGGTGCCTGCACGCGATCCAGCGCGGATTCCGCCATATCGGGCCGGCCGCCCCGGGAGACGATCGCCTTGATCCGTGACCCCACGTCGGCCGCGGCCCGCAGCGCCGCCGCCGCGCCCGTGCTCGCGCCAAAATAACCCATGTCGAGGTGCTGCGTGGCGGGCTGCTCCCGAAGCCACTCCGTGGTGGCGGTCAGTCGATGCGCCAAGAGGTCGATATCGAAGCGGGTCTCGTACGTCGCGTCTTCTCGTTCGGTGAGCAAATCGATCAACAGCGTGCCGAGCGCTCCGGCCTGCAGGACGCGGGCGACGTAATTATTTCGCGGGCTGTGCCGGCTGCTCCCGCTGCCGTGCGCAAACAACACGACACCCCGCGCTTCCACTGGGACGACCAGCGCGCCTTCCAGGGTGACCCCGTCCGCGGGCACGTGGACGAGGCGTTCGATGCTCTCTGATTGCGGTGGCTTGGCTCGTAGCGCCATGGGCAGCCTCCGTGAACCCGTCAAAAATTTCAGACGCTGACGCGATCCGGTCTGATGCAAGAGACGAGATAGCCTGACCACATACGAATCGATTGTGGAGCAATCAGAGGAGGAGACACAACCCCCCAAACGGGGTGTTTATTGCCACTCAGGAGTCGGCGGCGGTTTGCCGGAAAACTGAGGCGTGCGGGCCCGTGCCCGGCGATGATCGATTTCGAAGGTCTGCTGAAGGTGTTCGCTTCCGCTTCTGCGTGGGACTTGAGCCCACGAATTAGATACCGACACGTCTCACCGTTTGGGAACGCGTACTCCCAGGACGAACCGTTTCCTGCATTCTGCTTGGTGGCAGCGGAGAGTCGACCCAATCGCTCGAACAGTTCCGTGATTGCTTTCCCGGTCATGGTCTTAGAGGACGCTCCGTCAAGCAACGCGCAAGAAGGGAGTACGGGTTCTAGCTGGCGAGCACTTTAACCCGCACCGGGCCATAATCAACGGCTAGCGACTGGTTCGTCGCGCGCGCGATCCGCGCGAGCAGGTCAACGCTCGGGAGCCGTTTATCCTTCAAACTCTCAAGGCGGCCGACCACGGACTGCGGCAACTCCAACTCCTCGGCCAGCTCCTCTTGGGTCAGGCCAGCGCGCTCGCGCGCGGCTTTAATGGCCCGTGCGATCTCCACCCGCAGGCGCGCGCGGTCAAGCGCCGCGCGATAGGCAGGGTCGCGCTCATTCTCTTTAAGGTATGCAGTAAATGACTTTGTACGCGGTGCTGTCTTTTTCATAGCGTGGTTATCAAAAAAACTGAACCATGCGCCGTCGCGCGGTCTCGATCTCGCGCATCGGCGCCTTCTGCCCCTGTTTTTTATACGCGTGTAATAAAATCATCCGGTCTCGCTCCACAACTACATAAAAGATCCGCGTGCGTGGCGGAATCCGAAGCTCCCATAGCTTCCCCTCAATCTGCCGCATGGAGACCAGCTGCGCCGCAAGCCCGTGAGTCTCTACATCCTCAAGAACTGCGTCTACAAGGGTGCGCTCCTCGATCGGGAGCGCACGAATATAGTCGACAACCGGGTTCCGACCACTGGGCGTTTGGTAAAACTCTATTCGCATTAGTCATCCATTTATGCTTGGCCTCCTTGGGCTCTGGGTGGGTAAAAATGACGCTGGGCGGCGTTACCGGTCTTACACTTACGATGCCGGTGTCATGATAATAGCCAATTGGCTATCGCCTGTCAACCTAAACAACGACCACCGCCTGGATCTGTGGCGCTCCGTCGAGCGTAATGCGACAAATCGTCGGAATCCACAAAAGAAGGCGACATATGGACTGTTAAAAAACCTTCCTTTTTTGATCCCTCGCGGGCCTGCCCCAAGGATCACGAATTATCAAGACCCACCGCTGCCGGAGAAGGAGGAGGTTTTTGAGCCCACTCCGCCTTGCTGTGATGCCTCACTTGTATTCCAGCGTGGGACGCGGTGTCAAGCCGTCAACATAAGCCCGATGGGTAGAGGTTAAGAAAGGGAACGCACTCATCGTTGTTTGGCCCGGACGCCGTCTTTCACCGCGTCGCTGGGGTACACGATCACCTCTTCCCCCACTTCCAGCCCCTTGGCAATCGTCGCCTCAACGCCGTTGCGGTGCCCCACCTCCACCATGCGCTTCCGCACTTTACTGCCGTCCATCACGAACGCCGCCCACTGGTTGCCTTCTCGGAACAGTGCACCGCCTGGAGCCTTCACGGCGTTCTCCTCCTGGTACACAATGATTCGCGTCTCCACGCGGTAGCCGTCACCTAACGTCTTCCACTGCTCGGGCGGCGACACGAGGTCGATCAGGACGTTCACGCGTTGCTCTTCCACGCCGAGCGCCGAGATTTTCGTGAACGCGGAGGGCTCGACCAGGCGCACGCGGCCTTCGAGCGGCGTGCCGGCACCGTAACGTTCGATCCTGACGGGTATTCCTGGCTTGATCTGCACCGCGTCCGTCGTGAGCACGTCCACAACGACTTCCAAATCGGCCGGGTCGGCGATCTCCAGCAGCGGAGCGCCAAGGGCTACGACCGCCTCGCTTTCCTGCAACACGCGCAGGACGCGCCCGGCCACGGGCGAGCGAACCTCCAGCTTGTTCGGCGCCGCCCCGGGGTCGGTCCCCTTGCGGGCACGAAGCAGCGCGGCGCGTGCCAGGTCCACCTGGTGCCCGGCCACATTGTCCGCGAACTCAACGGCATCGAGCTCCTTGGTTTGAATGGTGACCGCGAGCTCGGTCTGCTCAAGTTGGGATGGAGGGACCAGGTTCTCTTTGGCGAGTTGCTGCGTGCGTTGGAGGTCGGTCTTGGCCTGCTTCAGGGCCGCCTTGGCGCGCTCGACCACCGCCTGGGTCCGCGAACGGTCGTCTTCCGCCGCGGCCAACCGCTCTTTCAGCTCGCGCTCGGTGCGGACGTCCAGCAGCGCGGGAGCCGCCGGGACCATCACCGCCAGCAGCCCGCGCCGCTCGATCGCGTCGCCTTCTTTGAGCTGGATGCGGAGCACACGGCCCGCCAGCGGAGCCGAGACCACGTAGCGCTCGCGCACACGGGTTTTCCCGTCTTCGTCCACGGTCTGCTCGAACGGCCCCTGCGCCACCGGCGCGACGTCGACCGGCACCGGTTGCGGCAAAAAGCTGATCACCAGCAAGGCCAACACGGCCGCGAGCACCAGTCCGCCGAGGATGCGCGCCACGGGTTTTGCCATCATTCCCTCGTTTTCAACACGGCAACCAAATCGAGATGATCCACGCGGTGGCGCACCACGAGCGCGCTCGCGATTCCTGCGATGAGAATGGCCAGCGCCGCGAACGCGTAGGTCCGCGGCGCGATCACCATCGGCACGGTGAAGGTCTCGGAGTGCGTGAGATCGACGAGAATCACGGCCAGCACGTACCCCAGCCACAGACCCAGGGGAATGGCCACCACCAGCTCGATCGCCAGTTCTCCCAGCAGGAACAGCGAGACCTCTCGCCGCGTAAAGCCCAACACCCGCAGGCTCGCCAACTCCCACGCCCGCTCCGCGAGCGCGATGCGAGCGCTGTTATACACCACTCCGATCGCGATTGCAGCCGCAAACAACGTGATGATGGTCGTGAACACGATGATGTTCCGCGCGGAGGTCTCTTCGAACGTCTGCAGCGTGGACGCCTTCACCGCCACGGTCGCGACCCGGGGCCGCTCCTTGAGCCGAGCGTAGAGTTCGGTGGCCCGTTCGGGATCGACCGAGACTGCGACCGACGAGACCGACGGTCCCTCGCCCATGAGGCGGTTCAGCGCGTTGATCTCCATGTACCCGGCCAGGCCGAGCAGATCGGCCGTCACACCCGTCACGACCACCTCGCGTTTCGACCGCGTGCCTTCGAGGGACTCGAGCAGCACGGCATCGCCCGGTTTGAGACCCAGGCGGTCGGCCAAGCGATCGGTCAGCAGGATCCCGTCAGCCGGCAACGGGACTTCGGCCAGGTCGGCGTCCAGCAGCCGGCGCAAGAGCGCGCCTTGGGAAAGCCCGACCACTCCGGTCCGGTACGAATGGTGGCCCGCGCGGAGTCGCACCGGCACCTCACGCGCCCCCTCGACGTAGGAGACGCCGGGAAGCTGCTCAATCTCGTGACGCACCCGTGCGGCCTGCGGTTCGGTGAGCACCACGCTCGCGTCTCCGCGCTCCGCGACGTTGAACTGCACGTCGATCATGTACTCCACCGCATCCTGCCAGAACGTTCCGGAGATGATGATGGCCACCGAGCAGGCGATCCCGAAGGACGTCAGCACGGCGCGAAGCGGGCGGCGTTCCAGCGTCCGGATGACCATTCGCGCCGCGGGCGACAACCAGTGTTCCGCGCCCAGGCGTTCGAGCAGCATCCGCCGGTACTGCGCGGGCGACGGCGGCCGCATGGCTTCCGCCGGAGCGAGCGCGGCCACCGCCCGAACCGTACTCAGCGCGCCCACGACAGCGGCCGCAAAGCTGATCCCACCGCCCAACACCGGCACCCAGACCTGAATGCGGAAGATGAGCCGCGGGAAATGGAAAAACTCGGTGTACATCCCGGTCATCTGGCGGCCCAACCACCACCCGACTCCAAGTCCGATCGCCATCCCGATCACCACGATCACTGAGACGAACGCGAGATAGTGCGCGCCGATCCGGACGTTGGAATAGCCGAGCGCCTTCAACGCCGCGATCTGCTCCCGCTGTGTGGCCACGTGACGGCTCAGGACGACGTTCAAGAGGAAGGCCGCGACACCCAGAAATATCGCGGGCAGGACCGTGCCGAAGACCCGCTGCTGATTGATCTCCTGGCTGAGAATGCGGTTGGACGGTTGCTCCTCGCGGCCATACGAGCCCAACGCGCCATAGGGCTCGAGCAGCCGGTCGATGTCGGCGATCACCGCCGGCTCGTTCGCCCCGGGAGCGAGCCGCGCCACCGCGGAGTTGAACGCGCCCTCCATGTTGAAGGCCGAGGCCAGCCGTTCTCGGTCGATCCAAAACACGCCGAACCCGCGGTCGTCCGGCAGCGCGCTGCCGCGGGTCGCGAACACGTACTCGGGCGAGAGCACCACGCCCACGATCTGCAACTCTTCGCGCGCGCCGTTGAGGATCGCGGCCAGGCGATCCCCGGGCCCCAGCCCGCGCGCCGTGGCGAACCCCTCGGAGACCAACACCTCGCGAGAGCGCCCCGGTTCGATGAACCGACCGCGGCGAAGCGTCACCCGGTTCATTCTGGGCTGCGCGCCGTCCGGCAGGCCGATCATGCGCCCGATCACGGGCTCGTCCACGTTCGGAAGGTCGAGCGTGACATCGAACACCACCGTGGTCTCCACTTCCGCTACGCCGGGTATCTCGGCAATCCTGGCCTCTAACGGAGCCGGCGCGCGCTTGAGCCCCACGAACACCTCGCCGAACCGCGCGGCCTCGTAATACACGTGGCGCGACCACTGGAGCGAATCATACGTGCTGAACATCCCGATGAACCCGCCCACTCCGCCGGCCACGACCAGCGCGATCGTGAGCACCTGGCTTCTGGTGTGCCACAAGTCGCGCAGGAGTTTTTTGTCGAGGGCCTTCACCAACTCAGCTCCGCGGGCGTGAGCTTGCGGGAATTCTTCTCCGTGGTCGTGATGCGGCCGTCGGCCAGATGCATCACCCGGTCCGCCATGCCGGAGATCGCCACGTTGTGCGTGATCACCACCGCGGTGGTTCCCAGCTCGCGGTTGATCCGCGCGATCGCTTCCAAGACGACCTTCCCGGTCTGGTAGTCCAGCGCGCCGGTGGGCTCGTCACACAGGAGCACCTCCGGGCGCTTGGCGATGGCCCGGGCGATGGCCACGCGCTGCTGCTCCCCGCCAGACAGTTGGGAGGGAAAGTGGTTCAGCCGCTGCTCCAGTCCGACCCATTGCAGCGCTTCGTCGGGCTTCATGGGACGATCCGCAATGTCCGTGACCAGCGCGACGTTCTCGCGGACCGTGAGGCTCGAAATCAGATTGTAAAACTGAAACACGAAGCCCACGTGCTGCCGGCGATACGTGGTCATCGCGCGTTCATCCGCCGCGGTCAGGTTGTGATCCCGCCAGCGCACGTCCCCGCTCGTCGGGGCATCCAGACCGCCGAGAATGTTCAGGAGCGTCGACTTCCCGCTCCCCGACGGCCCCAGCAGCACGACGAACTCGCCCTCGTAGATCTCCAGATCGATCCCGCGCAGGGCGTGCACCTCGACCTCGCCCATGCGATAGATCTTGGTGAGGCCGCGGGCGGAGAAGACGCTGGTTGGCGCCGGATCGTCGATTGGGGTTGTCCCTTCCTTGAAGCTCCCTGCAGCTTGCTGCAGGGAGTCTTCGAAGTGCAAGGAGGCGAAGAAGCACGATTCCCATGTCGCTCGCTTACCCCGCAGCAAGCTGCGGGGTGAGCGCTCGCGATGCACTTTCAGGAATGCGGCGGCAACTGGACCGTCACGCTCATTCCGTACTGCACGGCGACCGCGTGTATCGCGACGGCATTGGGATCAACATGGCGCATCAAATCGTCCGGGCGCTTCTCAGCGCGAGTCCGCTCAGCCGCGGGTTAGACGGCCGCTGATCGCTCCCGACGCAAGAACGATTAACTTTCGGACCGGCCATAAGACTTAAAGGTCAAAACGATACCGATCGCGAGCAGAGCGATGAGCGAAGCGTATACGACAGAAGCGCTCTGTCCGGCCTGTTGAGCTGATACCGGCGCACCCATTCGGATCAGACCACCAACGACAGCAAACCACCCCACGAGCGTTATCAGCACCGGCCAGTGGCGCGACCATACATTGTGAGCGCGAACGATTGCGAGGCCGGCAATGAAAAGCAGTGTGCCGTTGAGGTAAACGTGAGTGGCGAATGACGGGCCTATTGCCGCAGTGAATATGTCCAGATTGATCCACTCGGTGACGGTGATTCCGATGAGCGCAGGACCGAGCAACCTCGCGATGTACGCTGAGTTCGGCATCTCGAGCTCTGAAGTAAGTAGGACGTCTAACGCCCGGCGCTCAGCCGCGCGCGGTTTTTGCGCGTCGGCGGGAGCGCTTTGTTAGGCCAGCGGTGTGCTGAGCCACTTCGATCAATGAACTCAGCGCGTCGTTGACCGCTCGCTCCGTTGGAAACGCCGCAGCGACCTCCGGTTTGAGTAGGACAAGATTGGTGCCCGCGCGATAGGCTTTTAGGTATTTCCCTCGGATACCCCTTCCGAGGTCCTCTTGACGATACTCGGGACGAAGCTCGTCACGTTTAACCTTCTTCATAGATTCTCCTCTCAGATCTCGCCATTAGACGCGCGCTGATGATTCGGACTTTCGGGCCTCGGTCAGTGTGAGTGACGACGAGCAGCCGATGAGACTGGGACAACCCAAACGTGAGAAATCGATGCTCATCAGCGGAATGATCCGGATCGGGAAATGTGATCGCCAAGGGATCGCCGAATACGGTGGCCGCCTCATGAAACGATACACCATGTTTTCTCGTATTCGTAGCCGCCTTTTGTTCATCCCATTCAAACTTCATTTCGATCTCGCGGCTACGTCGTCTATCCTATTCGCGGCCTAATTACAATTCGACATCCCAATTATTTCTGCAACTCGAGCATGCCCGCTTGGTAATCGCCCTGCCACGCATGAAGGGCAGTCAGATACTCTCTGATAATCCAGGAACTTGCGACGGCAATCTTAATCAAAGGCTGAAGTGTGTTACCACGCATTCTGTGCGTCCTAATACCCCAGCCGGACCCGCCGAGCAACCGGTCCACAGGACTCCGCACGCCCCAGGCTCCGGGGTTCGGGGCGAAGTGCAACACTCCCATACTCCATGTGCCACCGTCAAGCGCGAAGGTTACGGCTGAGAGGTGGACTGGCCCTGTTTCCAGATCGATTCGGAAGTCCCTTTTGGCTTTGCGTGGCACCCACATCGCGGCGCCTTGTTGAGCCTCGGTTGTCGTCGAGACCGTCAATCCAATCTGCTCTGACAGCGATACAAACACGTTCCCCCACTCGGCCCGACTCAGTCCCCCAGTGCTCTTGCCGAGGCGAACAATGATGATCCGGGCGGGAGGGTTGACGTGGAGAAATTGCCCGAGGTGTCCCGCGGCCATGAACTCCGGATGACCCCGCGAGACCAGCCACCACATGCCCCTTCTCTACTCCCGAATAATCCAACCGACGATCACGCCACCCACCGCCGCCTCGATCACGGAACCCAGAAACCACGTGAATGCCATGTGGAGCGGGATAGGCATCACGGCATAACTCCCAAAACCCATCGACACGCCGGTGCCCACCCCGAACAACAGGCCGTAGGTCAACCCCGTGGCTATCCCTTTCTTTGCCACAAGCAGCGAGTAGATCAGCGTAAACGTTCCTGCGGCAATCAAGACGGAGAGGTACGTGACCGAGATGTTCATCTCACCCATCGATCGCCACAGCGAAGCCGTGGCCGCGTAGGAGGAGCTCAGGATCACCCCATGGATGATAAAATTCATCACCGACCATGCGACAAACACGGCGAGAACAGCAAGCGCCATCCGCTTCATCGGTCTTCCTCCCTTCGGAACACGAAAAGGTGATAGGCTACTTTTTTTCGGGCTTTCGTGGCCTCCTGCGCGTGGTGAGGTTGCCTTCACTGACCATGTCTCTTGTGAATCGTGACGTGGTTCTCGTCCGGATCTTCGATCACGGCCATGCGACAGACCGGCGTAGAAAATAGCTCGACGACAAACGGCACGGACTTCACCTTGAGCCTCTTCACAAAGGCGTCCAAATCCGAGGTCTCAAACGCGACCACGGCTCCCTTGGCCCCGGGAGGATGACCCATGTCCGTGGTGGTGATGGCGAAGGTCGAGCCTCCGACGTTGTACTCCACCCACACATCCCCAAAGGTGTACCCGACGGTCAGGCCCAGCACGTGCTCATAAAAACGTCTGGATCGTGCCATCTCTCTCACCGGGTACACGGTGAACGCCATCGCCGTGATCATGGCCTCCTCCTGACTGTGTTAGTTCCCATGAACCGTTGACTCGCCCGCACCAGAGCAAATCCCCCCTTGCCCCCCTTTGTCAAAGGGGGGATGGGGGGATTTTCAGTGTGCAGATCAAGATCACACGTCACGAGGGCCGGCCCGCTCTCATCACGTCTCTTAGCACCCCTGTGCCGGCCACCCGCGACGCAACCAGCACCCCCGACCACATGACGCCGAGGATCCCATGACCGGTGTACGTGCTCGCTCCGCACAGATACAATCCGGGGATCTCGGTCGCGTGGCTTGGCCGGCGGAACAGGAACTGCGACGGGATGGGGGCGATGCCGTAGGCGGTTCCGCCGGTCGATCGGGTGAAACGCGAGTGTGTGATGGGGGTCGAGATCTCCTGAAACACGATATCCTTCCCGAGCCCCGGAAACACTCGCTCGGCCGTTGTGATGAGCCGTGCCGCGAACGCATCCTTCATCCGATGATAGATCGGGTTCTTCCCATAGGATCCAGTCGACACCTCCTCACCGGTCGTCCCCCATGCTTCGGGCTGCGAGGGGACGACCGTCGCCAGCTCCACGTTGGCGATCCCTTGAGGGGCGAGGCGCGGGTTGTCGGGGTCCTTGAGCGTCGCGATCGAGATGTAGCAGAACGGTTCGGGATGAAAGCGCCCCGCGCGCGCCTCGGCATAGACCGGCTCCTGGTCGTACGTCGGATGGATCCAGAAGTTCGTGTTCGGCACGCCGGCCGCGCGCAGGTCCCGCCGCACGCCGAGGTAGACGACGCCCAGCGCCGGCGCCATCTCATAGCCGCGGATCCGCTTGACCGTCCCGGGCTTGAGGTGGGCGGGGCCCACCAACTCCAGCATCGTCTCCTTGAGATCGGCATCCGAGATCACCACCGGCGCGCGCACGGTGCGACGTCCCAGGTGCGGGCTCTCGAACTCCACGCCCGCTGCGCGTCCGCTCTCGATCAATATCCGAATCACCGGAGCCTGTAGCAGGATCTTGCCGCCGTGGCGCTCGATGGACTCGACCAGGCGGTCGGAGATGATCTGCCCTCCGCCGGCGGGA
>Ga0210377_10005539_pt1 | contig 10363 bp, 6 predicted proteins | sample PLM4_65_b1redo_FD_155480 | JGI IMG/M metagenome (GOLD analysis project Ga0210377, IMG submission 155480) | Groundwater sediment microbial communities from an aquifer in East River, Colorado, USA - PLM4_65_b1 redo | ecosystem: Environmental > Terrestrial > Soil > Riparian zone | place: USA: East...
ATCGGCGTGGACAGCGAGGACTGGGACCGCCGGCCCGCCGGCGCCCCGTTCTACAAGCTCGACGTGCGCACGCGCGCGTTCGAGGACGTGATGCGGAAGGAGCAGCCCGACGCGGTCGTCCACCTCGGCTTCGTCCGCCACTTCCGCGGGCCCGATACCGCGCGCTTCGACGCCAACGTGCGCGGCACGCGAAAGCTCCTGGACCACTGCCGGACCTACGGGGTGAAGAAGCTCGTGGTCATGTCCACGAGCTACGTCTACGGGGCGCTGCCCGAGAACCCGAGCTTCGTGGCCGAGGACCACCCGCTGCTCGCCGGCCGGAACTATCCGGAGATTCGCGACCTGGTCGAGGTCGACGCGCTGACGACCTCGTTCATGTGGCAATACCCCGACATTCGCACGTCGATCCTGCGGCCCGTGCCGACGCTCGGCTACTACAGCGAGAACTCGATCGTGAACTACCTGCGCCAGAAGCGCGTGGTGGTCATGATGGGCTTCAACCCGATGCTGCAGTTCATGCACGAGGAGGACCTCGTGGAGGCCACCGCGCTCGCGCTCGAGCGCGGCCTGCGCGGCGTCTACAACGTGACCGGCCCCGGGGAGGTGCCGCTGCACGTCGCGATCCAGGAGACGGGCGGGCGCGCGGTGCCGCTGCCCGAGCCGATCGCGCGGCCGCTGCTCGGGCGACTCTTCCGGCTCGGGCTCGTGCGCATCCCGCCCGGCGCGATCGACTACATCAAGTACCCGTGCACGATCGCCGGCGACCGCTTCGTCCGCGAGACGGGCTTCCGGCCGCTCTTCGGACTGAAGGAGTCCTTCCGCTCGCTCAAGCGCTAGCCTCCTGGGTCCCCTGGCACGCTGATCCGGTAGGATGGGCGCGAGGGACGTGAAAATGAACCGGAAGTGGTGGGTGAGGCTCGGCATCGCCCTGCTCGCGTCGGGCGCCGCCTTGCTGGCGTGGCGGTCACTCGAGCCGAAGGCCCTGCCGGATGGCTTCGCCAAGAGCAACGGACGCCTCGAAGCCGTGGAGATCGACGTCGCCGCGAAGACCGCGGGGCGGGTCCGCGAGATCCTGGTGAGCGAGGGTGACTTCGTCACGGCCGGGCAGGTGCTCGCGCGCATGGACACGGACGTGCTCGAGGCGCAGCTGCGCGAGGCGCGGGCGCAGCTCGAGGAGGCGCGCATCGGCGTCGAGGCGGCGCAGGCACAGGTCACGCAGAGGGAGGCAGAGCGCGCGGCCGCGCGCGCCGTGGTGGGGCAGCGCGAAGCGGAGGCCAACGCCGCGCAGAAGCGCCTTGCCCGCACGGAAGAGCTCGCGAAGACGGCAGTCTCCTCGCGGCAGACGCTGGACGACGATCGGGCCAAGGCGCAGGCGGCGAAAGCCGGCGTGAGCGCCGCGCAGGCCCAGGTTGCCGCCGGGGACGCGGCCGTTCTCACCGCCCGCGCTCAGGTCGTCCGCGCGCAGTCGAACGTCGAGGCCGTGAGCGCCTCGATCCAGCGCATCCAGGCCGACCTCGACGACAGCGAGCTGAAGTCGCCGCGGGAAGGGCGCGTGCAGTACCGCATCGCGGAGCCCGGCGAGGTGATCGCGGGCGGCGGCCGGGTGCTCAACCTGGTCGATCTCGGCGACGTCTACATGACGTTCTTCCTGCCGACGGCAGAGGCCGGGCGCGTTCCGCTCGGGACCGACGTCCGGCTCGTGCTCGACGCCGCGCCCCAATACGTGATTCCGGCAAAGGCCACCTTCGTCGCCGACGTCGCCCAGTTCACGCCCAAGAGCGTCGAGACCGAGGAAGAGCGCCTGAAGCTGATGTTCCGGATCAAGGCGCAGATCCCCGCCGACCTGCTCCAGAAACACATCCGCGACGTCAAGACGGGGTTGCCCGGCATGGCCTACGTGCGGCTCGACCCGAGCGTGGAGTGGCCGCCCGAGTTGCAGGTGAACGTGCCGAAGTGACTGGCCCGACGCCGAGCGCGACGGCGAGCGAGACCGATCGGGTCGCGCGCCTGCACGACGTCGGGCTGCGCTATCGCGAGAAGTCGGCGCTCGATGCGGTGAGCCTCGACATCCCGGCGGGGCGGATGGTCGCGCTGATCGGTCCGGACGGTGTCGGCAAATCGAGCCTGCTGTCCCTGATCGCCGGCGCGCGCGCGGTGCAGACGGGCCGGGTCGAGGTGATGGGCGGCGACATGGCCGACGTCGATCACCGCAACGTCGTCTGCCCGCGCATCGCCTACATGCCGCAGGGCCTGGGCAAGAACCTCTACGCCACTCTGTCGGTGTTCGAGAACGTCGACTTCTTCGGCCGCTTGTTCGGCCACGATCGCAGCGAGCGCGAGCGCCGCATCGCCGCGCTGCTCGAACGGACGGGCCTGGCGCCTTTCGCGAACCGGCCCGCGGGCAAGCTCTCCGGCGGCATGAAGCAGAAGCTCGGGCTGTGCTGCGCGCTGATCCACGACCCGGACCTCTTGATCCTCGACGAGCCGACCACCGGGGTGGATCCGCTCTCGCGCCGCCAGTTCTGGGAGCTCCTCGAGGACATCCGCGCCCGCCAGCCCGGCATGAGCATCGTCGTGGCGACCGCCTACATGGAGGAGGCGGCGCGCTTCGACTGGCTCGTGGCGATGGACGCCGGTCGCGTGCTCGCCACCGGCAGCGCGCGCGAGTTGCTCGAGCGCACGGGCACCGCTTCGCTCGAAGCCGCCTTCATTGCGCTGCTGCCGGAGGCGGAGCGCCGGGCCTATCGCCCGGTAGAGATCCCGCCGCGCGAAGCGCAGGACGCGGGTGAGATCGCGATCGAGGCGCGAGACCTGACGATGCGCTTCGGCGACTTCGTGGCGGTCGATCACGTGAGCTTCCGCATCGAGCGCGGGGAGATCTTCGGCTTCCTCGGCTCCAACGGCTGCGGCAAGACGACCACGATGAAGATGCTGACGGGCCTGCTACCGGCCAGTGACGGGGAGGCGTGGCTCTTCGGCAAGGAAGTCGACGCACGCGATCTCGAGACTCGCCGCCGCGTCGGCTACATGACGCAGTCCTTCTCGCTCTACTCCGAGCTCACGGTCCAGCAGAACCTGACGCTGCACGCCCGACTCTTCCACGTGCTCGCCGCGGAGATCCCCGCGCGTGTCGAGGCGATGGCGCGGCGCTTCGATCTGCTCGAGATCCTCGACGCGATGCCGGACGCGCTGCCCCTGGGCCAGCGCCAGCGCCTCTCCCTCGCGGTGGCGATGATCCACCAGCCGGAGCTCTTGATCCTCGACGAGCCGACCTCGGGCGTCGACCCGGTCGCGCGCGACGGCTTCTGGCAGGCCATGATCGACCTCGCGCGCCGCGACAAGGTCACGATCTTCATCTCGACCCACTTCATGAACGAGGCGGAGCGCTGCGACCGCATCTCGCTCATGCACGCTGGCCGGGTGTTGGTGAGCGATTCGCCCGCCGCGCTGATCGAGCGGCGCGGCGTCGAGTCACTCGAAGACGCCTTCATCGCGTACCTCGAAGAGGCGGGTGCCTCGATCGCGGGGGGCGGCGCGGCGCCGCCGGCTCCCGCGGTCCGCGAGCCCGCAGCCATCGAGCCGCCCGCGAAGGCTCGACGCGCGCGCAGGCGCGCGTTCGATCCCCGGCGCCTGTTCAGCTACTCGCGCCGCGAGGCGCTGGAGCTGCGCCGCGACCCGATCCGTCTGACGCTCGCGGGACTCGGCAGCGTGATCCTGCTCTTCATCATGGGCTACGGAATCACCATGGACGTGGAGGACCTGACCTTCGCCGTTCTGGATCGCGACCAGACCACCACCAGCCGCCAGTACACGCTGAATCTCGCGGGCTCCCGCTACTTCGTCGAGAAGGATCCGATCATCGACTACACGGATCTCGATCGGCGCATGCGCTCAGGCGCGCTCACCCTGGCGATCGAGATTCCGCCGGGCTTCGCGCAGGACCTGGCGCGCGGCCGGCAGGTCGAGATCGGCGCCTGGCTCGACGGCGCCATGCCGATGCGCGCCGAGACCGTGCGCGGCTACGTGCTGGGAATGCACGCGCTCTTCCTGGCCGACGCGGCGTCGCACCTGTCCGTACGTCCGGCGGCCAGCCTCGCCACGATCGAGACGCGCTTCCGCTACAACCCCGACGTCGAGAGCCTGGTGGCGATGGTGCCCGCCGTGATTCCGATCCTGCTGATGCTGATCCCGGCGATCCTGACCGCGCTCAGTGTCGTGCGCGAGAAGGAGCTCGGCTCGATCGTGAACCTGTACGTGACTCCGGTGACTCGGCTCGAATTTCTGCTCGGCAAGCAGCTTCCCTACGTCGTCATGGGGATGGTCAACTTCCTGACGCTGTCGCTGCTCGCGGTCACCGTGTTCGGCGTCCCGATGAAGGGAAGCTTCTGGACCCTCTGTGCGGCCACCTCGCTCTACGTCGGTGCCTCGACCGCGATCGGCCTGCTCATCTCCAGCTTCATGCGCAGCCAGGTCGCCGCGGTCTTCGGCACCGCGGTCCTCACCATCCTGCCCGCCGTGCAGTTCTCCGGCATGCTCGATCCGGTCTCGTCGCTGGAGGGAGCCGGCGCGATGATCGGACGGATCTACCCCACCACCTACTACCTGACCATCTCTCGCGGCACCTTCGCCAAGGCGCTCGACTTCAGCGACCTGCACGCCTCCTTCCTGCCGCTCCTGATCGCGGTGCCCGTGCTGGTCGGGCTGTGCGTGGCACTGCTGAAGAAGCAGGACACCTGACCCGTGCGCGTCGACAACATCGTGCACTTGGGAGTGAAGGAGCTGCGCAGTCTGGTCCGTGATCCGATCATGCTGTTCCTGATCCTCTACTCCTTCACCTTCTCGATCTACGCGGCGTCGACGGCGATGCCGGAGTCACTCAGCAAGGCGGCGCTCGGGATCGTGGACGAGGACCGGTCCGCGCTGTCCGCGCGGATCACCGGCGCGTTCTATCCGCCGTACTTCCTGCCGCCGGTGATGATCACGCGGGAGGAGATGGACGCGCGCATGGACGCCGGGCTCGACACCTTTGCCCTCGACATCCCGCCCGAGTTCCAGCGCGACGTGCTGGCCGGCCGCAGCCCGTCGATCCAGCTCAACGTCGATGCGACGCGCACGAGCCAGGCCCTGACCGGCACCGGCTACATCCAGACCATCGTCACCGGCGAGGTGAACGCGTTCGTGAAGCGCAATCGCGACGATTCGCGGCCGCAGGTGGACCTCGTCGTGCGGTCGCGCTTCAACCCCGGGCTGAACAAGATCTGGTTCGGCGCCGTCGTGCAGCTGATCAACCAGATCACGATGCTCTCGATCGTGCTCACCGGTGCGGCGCTGATCCGCGAGCGCGAGCACGGCACGATCGAGCACTTGCTGGTGATGCCCGTGACGCCGTTCGAGATCATGACCAGCAAGGTCTGGGCGATGGCGCTGGTCGTTCTCGTCGCCTGCACCCTCTCGCTCTCGTTCGTCGTCCGCGGAGTGCTCGGAGTACCCGTCGAAGGCTCCGTGCCGCTGTTCCTGGCGGGCGCTGCGATGAACCTGTTCGCGACCACCTCGCTCGGCATCTTCCTGGGCACGATCGGCCGCACGATGCCCCAGTTCGGCTTGCTGCTGATTCTGGTGCTGCTGCCGCTCCAGATGCTCTCGGGCGGGTCGACCCCTCGCGAGAGCATGCCGGAGTTCGTGCAGACCGTGATGCTGGCGGCGCCCACGACGCATTTCGTGATGCTGGCGCAGGGCATCCTCTTCCGCGGAGCGGGCCTGGCGATCGTGTGGCCGCAGTTTCTCGCGCTTGCCGCGATCGGCGCCGCCTTCTTCGGCATCGCGCTCGTGCGCTTCCGAGCCACGATCGCCGGGACCTAGGTCCGCGGCGGATCGGCGTCTTCAGGGGCGGAAGGCCGTCGCCGAAGAGTCGCCCGGGGCGCGGAGCGGGCGATGGCGTTCGTTGGGTACAGGTCTCGATCGTCGCCTGTGGCGCTCGTCTGGGCGTGCGGGCTCCTGGCCTTCGCGCTGCTGACGCTCGGGCTCGTGCACCACGAGTCGGCGCGCCGGGCGCGCGAGCGGAGCGCGGCTGTGCCGCTGCGGCCGGTGGTCTTGATCGACCTGGCCGCGAATCGCGCAGCGCGCGGCGACGGGGTCTTCGCCGAGCTCGAGGCGTGGCGCGCGGCAGCCGCGGCGCTCGGCCGGCCGGTCGACGTCTTCGAGGGTGAGAGTCTCTGGGATCTCGCTCCAGAGACCTACGCGGTCTGGGTGCTGCCGGCGCAGGCGCGGCTGTCCGAGGATGACTGGCTCGCGCTCGACTCCTATCTCGAGGGGGATGGCGGGGCTGTCCTGACCGGGCACAGCGGTCTCCAAGGGGAGGACGGGGTCGAGCTCGATCGCTCCGCGCTGGTGCGGCTGTTCCCGAGCGAGCGCTTCGCCGACCCCGGGTCCGACGCGACGTTGCTTCGAGTCGTCGGGCGCAGCCCGCTCGTCGCGGGCGTCGAGCCCGGACGCGAGATGGAGCTCGGACCGAGCGATCACGTGCTCGCGACCGTCTCGCCCGGCGCGCTCGATTGGCAGGGCGAGGCGGGTCACTCGGGGGCCCTCCGTGGGTCGGCGGCGCTCCATGGCCGACACCGAGGCGCGCCTGTCGCGTGGCTCGGCTTCTCGGTCGCGGGACTGGTCGATCCGCGGGCGGCCGCGCGCATCGCCGGCAACGCGCTGCGCTTCGCCGCGCGCGAGCCTCTGCTCGATCTGCGGCCGTGGCCCGACGGCCGCCCGTGCGCGGTGCTCGTCGACGGCAGCAGCGCAGTGGACTCCTCGGCGGATCTCTGCCAGGTCGACGTCGCGCACTCCGGCGCCGCCGATTTCGATCGCCTCGTTCGCGGGGGTTGCCGTTTCGCGACCACCGCCGCGAGCGACAACGTGCTTCCGGAGGTGCTCGCGCGCGGCGGCGCCAAGCTCGTCGCGATTCCCGAGCCGCGGCCCCGGCGCGAGGCGCAGGGGGCGGCGCTGCTTCGCGAGCTGCTCGCCGGCTACGAGGTCGCCGAACGCATGGGGTCCGTGTTCTCGCTGCGGTCCGATGCGGGCTGGCGCGCCGCGGAGGGTCGCGAGGCGCTGTTCGCCAGCGTAGGGCAGGAGCTCGGCGTGCGCGGCGCCTGGTTCGCGCGCCCCGACGAGCTGGCCGAGTGGTGGCTCGCGCGAACGCAGGTCGAGGCGCGCCTCGAGATGCTCGCGCCCGACGGCGTGCGCGTGGTCTTCGCGAACCACGGGGAGAGCGAGGCCCTGGGCCTGACGGCGCGGATCTACGTCCCCGATGGCGCCGACACGCCCCGGCTCGAGGCGGGCCGCGTCTTCGCGCGGCGGCCGCTGCTCCGCCTCGCGACGGACCACACGTGGATCGAGCTGGTCGCGCGACCGCTCGACCCCGGTTCGGAAGTCTCGTACACCATCCGCTTCTGATGGACGGCGAGACCCCGGCCGGGAACCCACTGCTCGACGATCGCGGCCTGCCGCGCTTCGCGGACATCCGCGCCGAGCATGTCGAGCCGGGCGTGCGCGCGTTGCTCGGCGAGCTCGAGCGCGAGCTCGATGCGCTCGAGCGCGACGTCGCGCCGACCTGGGCCGGCGCGGTCGAGCCGCTCGAGCGGATCTCCGATCGGCTCGGCACGCGCTGGGGCATCGTCGGCCACCTGCTCGGCGTGAAGGACGATCCGGCCCTGCGCGCGGCGCACGAGGCCGTGCAGCCCGACGTGGTGCGCTTCGGGATCCGGCTGTCGCAGAGCCGGCCACTCTACGAGGCGCTCGTGGCGCTGCAGAGGGGACCCGCGTCGGCCGCGCTCGAGCCCGCGCAGCGGCGCATCGTCGACGTGCTCGTGCGCGACGCGGTGCTCTCCGGTGTCGCCCTCGAGGGCGCGGAGAAGGAGCGCTTCAACGCGATCCTGACCGAGCTCGCGGAAGTCCAGACGCGCTTCTCGAACCACGTGCTCGACGCCACGAAGGCGTGGGCGCTGCTGCTGCGCGCGCCGGAGGAAGTGGCGGGATTGCCGTCGAGCGCGCTCGAGCTCGCGGCCCAGTCCGCGCGCGCGGCGGGCGAGGCCGACGCCACGCCCGAACGCGGCCCGTGGCGGCTCACGCTCGATCAACCGTCGCTCGTGCCTGCGCTGCAGCACCTCGAGCGGCGCGATCTGCGCGAGCCGATCTACCGCGCGCACGTCACGCGCGCGAGCTCGGGCGAGATCGACAACGGACCGCTGATCGCGCGCATCCTGTCCTTGCGCGCCGAAGAGGCGCGACTGCTCGGGTTCGCGAGCTTCGCCGAGCTCTCGCTCGCGACCAAGATGGCGCCCGACGTCGCCGCCGTGGAGAAGCTGCAGGAGGAGCTGCGCCAGGCGTCCCACAGCGCGGCGCAACGCGAGCTCGAGGAGCTGCGCGCGTTCGCACGCGCGCACGGCCAGACCGAGCCGCTCCTGCACTGGGACATCGGCTTCTGGGCGGAGCGCATGCGCGAGCAGCGCTTCGCCTACAGCGAGGAGGAGCTGCGCCCGTACTTCCCGTTGCCGCGCGTGCTGGACGGGCTGTTCGCGCTCGCGGAGCGGCTGTTCGGCGTGCGCATCCGCGCGGCCGACGGCGAGGCGCCCGTGTGGCACGCCGACGTGCGCTTCTTCCGCGTGTTCGACGAAGCGGGCGCGCCGCTCGCGGCGTTCTATCTCGATCCGTATTCCCGGCCGGCCGAGAAGCGCGGCGGCGCGTGGATGGACGAGTGCGTCGGAAGGAGCTGCCTCTTCCGCGGCGCCGACGGCGGTGCGCGCCTTCCGGTCGCGTATCTCGTCTGCAACCAGACGCCGCCGGTCGGCGACAAGCCGTCGCTCATGAGCTTCGACGAAGTGGAGACGCTCTTCCACGAGTTCGGTCACGGGCTGCAGCACATGCTGACGCGGGTCGAGTACGGGCTCGCGTCGGGCATTCGCAACGTCGAGTGGGACGCGGTGGAGCTGCCGAGTCAGTTCATGGAGAACTGGTGCTACCACCGGGCGACCTTGCTCGGCCTCGCGCGTCACTTCGAGAGCGGCGAGCCGCTGCCCGATGCGCTCTTCGAGAAGCTGCGCTCGGCGCGCACGTACCGCGCCGGCTCGGCGATGCTGCGCCAGCTCTTCTTCGGGCTGGTCGACATGGAGCTCCACCACCGGTTCGCACCCGGCGCGGACGAGTCGATCTTCGACGTCGAGCGGCGCGTGGCGGCCTCGACGACCGTGCTCCCGCCGCTGCCCGAGGACCGCTTCCTGTGCAGCTTCGCGCACATCTTCGCGGGCGGCTACGCGGCCGGGTACTACTCGTACAAGTGGGCGGAGGTGCTCTCCGCCGACGCCTTCGCGGCCTTCGAGGAAGTCGGGCTCGAGAACGCCGCGTTGCTCGGCGAGGTCGGCCGGCGCTATCGCGAGACCGTGCTCGCGCTCGGCGGCTCGCGCCCCGCGATGGAGGTCTTCAAGGGGTTTCGCGGCCGCGAGCCGAAGACCGACGCGCTGCTCCGTCACTACGAGCTGGGGTAGCCCGTTCGACTACGATCGGCGTCTCGTGACACACAGCTCCGTCCTTCGGCCCGCCTGGCCACGCGTCGTCTACTCGGTGTTCTTTGCCGTGTGGCTCCCGTGCTACGCGTGGTACTACGGGCCGCAGAGCTTCCTCTGGCTCTGCAACACGGCGAACTTCCTGATCCTGATCGGGCTCTGGACCGAGAGCCGGCTGCTGATGTCCTGGCAGGCGGTTGGCCTGCTTGCGATCGAGGCGGGCTGGATCGCGGACGTCAGCGCGCGGCTCGTCTTCGGCTTCCACCCGACCGGAGGGACGGAGTACATGTTCGACCCGGCGATTCCGTTGGGTATCCGCCTGCTCTCCTTCTACCACGCCGCACTGCCGGCCCTGCTGCTGTGGAGCGTGCGGCGACTCGGCTACGACCGACGCGCGATCTTCTGGCAGTGCGCGCTGGCCTGGCTGCTGCTGCCGATCAGCTACTTCTGCTTTCCGGAGCGGAACCTGAACATGGTCCACGCGCCGTTCCACCGACCCCTCGTGCACGTGCCCGAGCACCTCTGGTTCGCTGGCTGCTTCGCGCTCTATCCGCTCGCGCTGTACTGGCCCGTGCACCTGCTGCTCGCGCGCTGGATGCCCGAGTCGCCCCGCGAGTGACCTGAAGCGGATCCAGTCAGCTCGACCGGGCGACCAGCCGGCGGCCGAGCAGGTGCTCCGACGGACACGGCGACCCCTTTTCTCAGCCCGTGCGCTGCTCGAGCTCGGGCGCGACCGCGGCGGCGCATTGCGTACACACGGCCGTGTCGGGAGTTTCGCGCAGGCGCTCGACCTCGATCGGTCCGCCGCAGCGCACGCA
>Ga0210377_10005541_pt1 | contig 10361 bp, 6 predicted proteins | sample PLM4_65_b1redo_FD_155480 | JGI IMG/M metagenome (GOLD analysis project Ga0210377, IMG submission 155480) | Groundwater sediment microbial communities from an aquifer in East River, Colorado, USA - PLM4_65_b1 redo | ecosystem: Environmental > Terrestrial > Soil > Riparian zone | place: USA: East...
TAAGTCCTCTGGGTGAAGGAGTGCCAAACCAACGGGTTGGGATATCTGCGGCAGACATCGATAACTGGCTGTATTACACAACGGCAAGTGATGGTTCGTATTCTTTCAGTGTGTCGCCGGGCGATTACAAAATCAACCTGGAGAGTTATAACACTCCCGATAATTTGGATGTTCCCCGAACCTATTATCTGCACAGTCGTTATTGGGATACCGGTGTCATTTCACTCACTGAAAACACGATCATGGACATCCCCGTTCCGGCAAAGCGAGTGGAGGTTCATGTTCAGGATCCTTTGGGAAATCCGGTGTCTGATGTTGGGTTGAGCAGTAGTGGTCCGACTATCGAAACCCTTATAGGGACAATTCCCTCCTACGGTTATTCATATTATCCCTACTGGCAGGTGCCAGCGACAACCGATGAGGCGGGCAACACGACCCTCTGGTTGTTCCCAGCCACCTACACCCTGACCGCCACTCCACCCGCCGAAAGCCCCTTTGCCATAACCAATGTATCAAACGTGGTTATCTCCGATGACACCTCTATCACAGTCACATTGGTGTCGCCGGTTACCCTAAGCGGTCGTGTACTAAGTCCTCTGGGTGAAGGAGTGCCAAACCAACGGGTTGGGATATCTGCGGCAGACATCGATAACTGGCTGTATTACACAACGGCAAGTGATGGTTCGTATTCTTTCAGTGTGTCGCCGGGCGATTACAAAATCAACCTGGAGAGTTATAACACTCCCGATAATTTGGATGTTCCCCGAACCTATTATCTGCACAGTCGTTATTGGGATACCGGTGTCATTTCACTCACTGAAAACACGATCATGGACATCCCCGTTCCGGCAAAGCGAGTGGAGGTTCATGTTCAGGATCCTTTGGGAAATCCGGTGTCTGATGTTGGGTTGAGCAGTAGTGGTCCGACTATCGAAACCCTTATAGGGACAATTCCCTCCTACGGTTATTCATATTATCCCTACTGGCAGGTGCCAGCGACAACCGATGAGGCGGGCAACACGACCCTCTGGTTGTTCCCAGCCACCTATACCGTGACTGTCACTCCACCTACCGAAAGCCCCTTCGCCATATTCAATGTTGCCGATGTAGCAATTACTGACGATCAATCCATTGTGATCGTTTTGCAATTTGTACATCCATCGCCGGTGACAACCCTTGCATTGTTAGAGTCGCCAAATGCCATAAGCGAGTATCCTAACCCAACGACAGTATCGCTCTCAGCGGTTGCAGCCGAAGGCTACACCATTGACACAACCTACTATCGCGTAGATGGCGGTGAACAGCAAACATATACTGAACCGTTCACAGTTTCTGGTGGCGGGTCACATACCATCGAATATTGGTCGGTGGATAATTTGGGCGTCTTTGAATTGCCCAAGATATTGAATTTCAATATTGTCACCAACCGTCCACCTGAAATCACATCCATTACCGCGCCCATTGCGCCTGTGCCAGTGGGACAGAGTATCACTGCAACCGTTGAGTTCAACGATCCCGATGTGAATGACTCTCATACCGTTGCATGGATATGGGGTGATGGTACCACCTTCAATGGCTCCGCCACTGTGCCATCGGTGACAACTTCTCATGCCTACACTTCCGCTGGCGTTTACACCATCACAGCGATCATCACAGATGCGTTTGGTGAATCTGATACAGAATCCTTCCAATACGTTGTCATCTACGATCCCAACGGTGGATTTGTCACTGGCGGCGGGTGGATCAACTCTCCACTTGGGGCATATACGCCCGATCCATTACTCACGGGCAAAGCCACTTTCGGTTTCGTCTCGAAGTATCAAAAGGGTGCAACTACCCCAACCGGCAATACAGAGTTCCAGTTCCACGTGGCGAATATGAACTTCAAGAGCACATCATACGATTGGTTGGTGATTGCCGGATCGAAAGCTCAATACAAAGGCACAGGCACGATCAATGGCATGGGCGAATACAAGTTCATGCTCACTGCGATTGATGGCTTACCTGATATGTTCCGCATCAAGATCTGGGACAAGACTACAGGTGAAGTAATCTACGATAATCAACTCGGCGCAGAAGATACCACTGATCCAACAACAGCAATCCAAGGAGGTTCAATCGTTATCCATAAACCAAAGTAACGTATCAGGTAGATGAATCAAAAGGGCTGACAGATTTTGAATCTATCAGCCCTTTTGAAATTGGAAAGGTGATTTGTTATTGATTATCCGGCAGGTTAACTTCATACCCTTCGGCGCAGGCGCGCAGGAAGGGCGTTGTATCAGGGAAAACCAACAGGACGCAGGTGATCCGATATCCATCTTTGAATGCGACGGTGACTTGGGCAGCGGTGACCGATTGTCCGGATGGTTTTCCGTGTAAAGTGTATGGGAGACCGAGATGGGCTGCCAACCCAGGCACGTCGGCTAGAGGAAAAAACGCTTCTGCCTGCACTGGTTCGGCAGCCAGTGTTTGGAGTCGATCATGAACATAACGGATCCCGCTCAACGTGGCATCGGTCCAGCGGTTCAATCCAAAACCGGTTCCTCCGCCGATGGTCAATGCGATCGCTATCAGAATAGCGATGCTCTTCGTCTTCAGTGTCTGTTCTCTTTCAACGCTGTCGGCATGGCGCACACCCAGCCATCTTAATGTGATCGTCATCACCAGGCTGATCGCAAGCACCGGCAAAGCCAGCAAAAATATCTTGCCGAATTGAGCGGGCAGATCGCCCTCGAATGTCAGTGCGCTTGCGCCAAGTGCGATCAGAGTCATGACCAACAAACCCGTGACCATGCTTTCTTCGGTCTGCGTGAACCAGTTAATGAATGCACCACCCACACCAAGCCAGACGGCGAAGAACGACCAGGTTATCAACAGGTTGCGCCAATCCACACCCACGGGGAGCTCGGGGAATGAGAGTTGGTTGACGATGCTGCCAACCAATGCATAGGTAGTGGCGATGATCAGTCCATAGATGGCGCCTGGTAACATCCGCTGATGGCGCTCGGCGGGCGTCTCTTGCTGCGCCAGTGTTTTGAATTGCTGAATGAATTGCATGGTTGTACCTTTGATTAATTAGCAGTGTGGAAAATGCTGATCGAAACGAATCAACTTCAGACAAGGAAAGAGGCGTGCAATCCAATTGTAGAATTTGCCGGGAGGCAGGTCAAGTGAGAAATGGCATATTTTCATCCACACAATTTCCACACAGGCTTATCACAGCGGCATAACACCCATTCGATAAGATATCTGCAGGTTGAAGGCGCTTCAACCAAATCAAAGAATGGAGATAAATAATGAAAACTAAAATGTCGATTTTGATCGGCGGACTGTTGGTCGCGTTACTGGTGGTCGGCGTGGTCGGCGCGACAAATGCATCTGCGCAGAGTTCGCCGACAGCCCTGTTCCATGGACGCGGTCCCGGTGATGGGCAGGGCGGTCGCGGTTTGGGACAGGTGGAACTGGAAGCCGCAGCGAAAGTCCTCGGCATGACAGCGGATGAACTCTCGGCCGCGCTGCAGGGCGGCAAGACGCTTCAGGACGTAGCCGATGAGGCTGGTGTGGCGATCGAGGATGTTCAGGCGGCGATCCAAGCCGCGCATGCCGTTGAGCTGCGTGACCGCGTCAAGCAAGCCGTGACGGATGGCACGCTCACACAGGCAAATGCCGATTGGCTGTTGGAAGGTCTTGATAAAGGTTATATCGGTGTCCCCGGTGCGTTCGGTCTCGGTGGTCCGCGCGGAGGCGGTCACGGACTTGGCGACGCCCCGCTGGCGCAGCCGACACAACAGAGCAATCCCTAAAACTGAATTCGATTAGAAAGGAATACAAACAGGTGAGACGACTCCTCCGTCTCACCTGTTCGTTTAAGTTTGCTTGGGATTGTTTATGGAATTACGTAGATACCGTCAATGCCCACATTGCCGCCTATTGTCACCCTAATTCGGAGGAAAGGATAGATACCGGGCGGTATGCCTAAACTAGGGTTATCCAAATCAATTCTTACACCCGTACCACTGTCCAGGAAGAAAGTATCAATAAAACAGTTATCTGGCTCACCTGTGCAGGTGGTTGGGTTGGGAGGGCCCAAAGGAATGGCAATGCTAGTAGCAACATCGGATGCACCATCACCCCAGTTCAGTATGGGATACCAAGTAGATCCACCATCACCAACTTCCAGAATGATTTGGTCCATGTCAATTCCACCAGGAACCGCTTGTTCGTAGTAGATAATATCCCACACCCCCACATCTGCAGGTCCAACTACCTGCACCTGTGGGCTTAAAGCTAGGATAAGGGGAGTATTTCCAGGTGTCAATAATTCAATATTGCCATCTTGTCCTGTGCCAATATTGCCATAGATGGAGGTGTAATCTGTATCGGCATCGGAGGCACTTAATGTGCTGAGGGTAGTCACGATAGCTGTGTTCGTCAGATTCCCTGATGCAGCGGCTGAAATATTTGCATTCGCAGTAAAGATAATAGTATCGCCAGCTAGGAGATCGAAAGTGGCTGAATAATCTCCCATGACAAGTGTTGATGCGCAAACTGGAATGGGTTTATTACATGACCATGTCCAATCGGTGATCTGACCTGTTGGAGGTAATGCATCAGACAAAGTCACACCGGTTAGATTCAGCGTTCCGGTATTGGTGACTGTGATGGTATATGAAAGCGTACCTCCAGGCGTGTATTCTGTTACACCATCATCTTTTGTAATGGAGATACCTTCGACGCCTACTGCATCTGTATCGGCAGCTGAATTGTTGCCCGGTGTAGGATCGTTCGTGCCTACTGGAGCAGCCACTGTGGCGATGTTCGTTACGCTGCCACTCAAGGCTGTCACATTCGCCGTGATCGTGATCTCATAGAATTGTCCGCTTGCCAAAGCTGGTAAGGCAAAGGCACCCGTTTCTAATTGAGCCACGCTTGGAGGCGTCACACATTGACCCGGCGTCGCTGAACATGCCACACTGGTCTTGCTTAAGCCCGTCGCAGCTGGGTCGCTCAGAGTTGCACCCGTCACACTGCTTGGTCCATTGTTTGTCACCCGCACCGTATAGATCGTGGTGCCACCTGATACAACTGTTGCCACGCTATTCGTCTTCGTGATTGACAAATCCACAGTCGGCGTCGCCGTATCGGTATCGATGGCAAAGTCGTTACCCGGGGTTGGGTCTGTGTAGCCGACTGGTACGGCAACATCCACCCTATTCACCAAGTTACCAGTAGCGGTTGGGGAAATATTTGCCGTCACTGTATAAACAACGCTGGCGCCAACCGGCAGGTTGACCCCATCTGCAAAGTCAGACACGCTGCCAGTCACAGGCGTACAACCGTTCGCGCCGCCAGTCTGTGCAGTACAAGCCCAATCCCAGGTTGCGATCTGGGTTGGGAAATTATCAGTGATGATCGCGCCAGTTACAGCAGCTGGACCATTGTTGATCACTGTGATCGTATAGGCTAGTGGTGCGCCACCTGGGGTGTAGGTTGTTACACCATCGGTTTTGGTGATTCCCAAGTCCGCGGTCAAGGGAGGCGCATCGGTATCGGTTGCAGTGTTATTGCCTGGTATGGGGTCGGTAAGTCCTGATGCAATGGTTGCTGAATTTACAAGATTGCCAGTGGCAGCCGCAGAAATATTTGCCGTCACCGTATAAACGATACTGGCGCCGTTCGGTAGATTCACGGTATCTGTAAAGTTAGCAGTGCTGCCCGCAACCGCATTACAACCCGTGGCGCCACCGGTTTGTGAAGTACAAGCCCATGACCAGCTCGTGACCTGCGTTGGTTTATTATCCGTGACAACTGCACCAGTCACTGCGCTCGCGCCATTATTCTGCACAATGACGCTATAGATCAGCGTACCACCCGGGTTATATGTTGTCATGCCATCTGTTTTAAAGATTTGCAGATCAGCAGATGAGAGCGGGGTAACAGGTGTAATGGGTGTGTTTGTAGAGGGCGGTCTTGGTGTTAAAGTGCGCGTGGGGGGGAAGTATATAAGTGTGTTTGTGGGATTGACGACAGTTGTGGCTGTGACCGTTGTGGTGAGCGGTGTACTGGTTCTCACCGGCACAGGCGTAGCTGTGCTGGCTGGCAATGGTGTACGCGTTGGAAATGATGCGCCAGGTGTGAGGAATACATCCATCCATGCCGGGTTGGTGAGGATGGCTGGGTCAAGAGGTTCGATGAAGCTGACGGGGCGGCTGGTGAGGAAGTCACTGTTGGGATCGAGATTCGATCCCATGTTGGTATTCAGCTTCCAGTTTGGAGCGAAGCGGAGCGCCCATCCGCTGGCAATGATGATGCAGACGAATCCGAATAGCAGAATCAAAACAATGATGATGACCGAATCGCGTCTTTCGTTCTCACGCGGTTGGGTTTTCATTGAAATGTCCATTGACAAAGAGCCGCACGTATACTGTGGAGCCCGGGTAGGTTTGTTCGTCATGACCCGCGCTTTCCAGCCAGATGCGTCCGTAGTGCGCGTTTATGATGCCGCGCGCGATGGCCAGCCCAAGCCCCGGACCTCCACCTTTGAATTTTGTTTTTCCGGAAGAATGTAAAAGCACTTCACCGGTTTGATAGAATTTTTCGAAAATAAGTTCGTGGTATTGGGCATCAATGCCAATGCCGGAATCTTTCACCGCGATCTCGATCTCTGGATCTTTGGGATTATCTTCAATGAGGCGCCCGCTCACAGCAATGGAGCCGCCATCGGGTGTGTATTTGATGGCATTACCCACAACATGATAGAAAACTTTGTAGAGCAGGTCTTTATCGGCTTTAATGACCGGCAGGTCCAACAGCCCTTGAGTCTTGAAAGTAATTTTGCGTTCTTCAAAAGCGGCACCGAGGGTTTTGGTTATTTTTTCGATGACTTGATCGATCTGTGTTTCTGATGGTGAAATTTCCAGCAGGTTGCTGTCAATGCGTGAGACATCGAGCATGTTATCGATGATCTCGACCATGCGGCTGGTGCCTTCGAGCATGCCTTTTGTATATCTTTCCATATCGGCATTGCCGTTAGCTCGTAATTGCGCCATCTGAGCATACCCTTGAACCAGGGTCATGGGAGTGCGGAGTTCATGCGCCGAGACCTGGATGAAGCGCATCTTGGTGCGATCCATCTGTTCAAGGATACGATTCGTGTTTTCCAATTCGATGGTGCGTTGTTGCAGATTTTCGGTCATGTCATCGAAAGTATTGGAAAGTACGCCAATCTCATCACGGGATTTGATCTTGGTACGCTGGGTAAGATCACCGTTGGCAATGGCGCGCGAAGCATGTACCAGGGTGGATAACGGGTTGACGATCAACCGCGCAACCAGGTATCCAATGACGATCACAGCAAACATCGCAACCGAATATATAAGCACATAACTATTGCGATTCAAGCGGCCTGACTCGACGACAAAATCCAACGGCAGGATGACCGCAAAAACCGCCAGACGATCATCCCCGATTCGGAGCGGACCGCGTGCCACTTTGAACCAGCGTCCGTCCACAGAAAGATTATCGCCCTCAACAACTTTATCTTGACCAATCGCTTGCTTGTAAGTTTCTACGGGGATGGAGATCGTCCGCATAAACAAACCAGCATCGGTGCCCTGTGAAATTAGGGTCGTTGCAAGCGCCTGCCCGTTCGCATCATAAAGCACCACATCAGCCAGAGATGTGGTTTTCAGCGCCGGCATGATCGTATTTACAGATGTACCAACCACAACTGCGCCAACAACGTCACTACCAGAAACGATGGGGAGTGCTGTAAAGTAGTAGTAACGTTTATCAATGGGATCGATCGTCAAAGTTCGTTTCGGCAGGCTATCCACATTATTTTCGGCGAGCAGATCACCAACGATCGACAAGGTGGATGCGCGATTTAATAAGGTGTTATCGGTAAGTGTCCCGTCGAATTCTTTGATCACGTGAAATTTCTCCCGTCCCTGTCGATCAAAGATCATTACACTCTCAACGCTTGCCCCACCAGCCGCAGGCTTTGCCAAAAGGGTAAGTTGCTCCACATCCCCATCGCGGAGCGCATCACCCAACCCGCGTGTGAAGGCGATCACACGTGCAGACGCAACATGCTTAATTTCCTGTTTTACCATCAGGTCTGACACTACTCGCCCAGACTCAAGCAATTGATTAGAAAGTCGTTCTTCCAGCGAACTGGCAACAAGACGCGTGACCACGTACGCGCCTGTAACAGCGACGATCAGCGTTAGCAACAAATATGGCAAAATAACTTTGAAACGAATGCTCACTTAAAGCCCTTTTACACCCCATAGAACGAGGTGATGGTTACATTATACAGAAGTATTGTCAATCGCACATCAGACAAATCCATATTAAAAGCGCTATAGAAAAATTTCGCCTTTTCTGTATATATGCTCATACTATAGACGGGTTTCTGACCAAAAAGTCTCATTTTTCACAACCCCCAAATTTACAGACTTTCAATGTATCAAGGGAAACAAAAAGCCTCACCAAATAGTGAGACTTTTGTGGGCGCTAAGGGACTCGAACCCCTGACCCCTTCTGTGTAAAAGAAGTGCTCTAACCAACTGAGCTAAGCGCCCAACGTCCGCTATTATACATCATGTTACACTTGAGGCGAGAAACTTCAAGGAGTACTTATGCGCATCGTTCGTTTCCAAATACCAGATAGCAAAAAGCCAAAATACGGATGGTTGTTGGATGACAAAGTCGGCGAGATCAGCGGGAATATCTTCGGGCGCTACCAACGGAAGGAAGCGCTCACGCCTCTTTCGGACGTGAAGCTGCTTGCCCCCTCCGAGCCGACCAAAATCGTGTGCGTGGGACGCAACTACGTGGAGCATGCCAAAGAGTTGGGTAATGAAGTGCCCAAGGTGCCGCTCATTTTTCTCAAGCCGCCCTCCTCGATCATCTCGAACGGCGAGACCATACTCCTGCCGCCGCAATCGGCCCAGGTTGAGCATGAAGCGGAATTGGTTGTCGTCATTGGCAAGCGCGGACGGCATGTCACCGCCGAGAATGCGAAGAAGATCATTCTGGGTTATACAATTGGCAACGATGTGACCGCCCGTGACCTGCAAAAATCAGATGGGCAGTGGACACGCGCTAAAGGCTTCGATACGTTCTGTCCGTTCGGTCCGTGGGTCGATACCGAATTCGACCCATCAGATGCAGTTGTCACCTGCCGTGTGAATGGGCAGATGCGCCAGATGGCTTCCACACGCGACATGGTGTTTAATGTAGGCGTGTTGATCGCCTTTATTACATCCATTATGACCCTCGAGCCGGGCGATCTGATCTTCACCGGGACGCCCGCTGGTGTAGGCGAACTGAAAGGCGGCGATGAAGTATCGGTTGAAATTGAAGGGCTGGGGATCATCAAAAATAAAGTCAAAGCAGAAAATCGGTAATCCGGAAATCAGGCAAGCATATGCGTATCACAAAATATTTGCGTACGGATCAAGAAACTATTATTCGCTTTTTGGATACGCTGGGGGTAGGAGCATCCTTGATCAGCGGCAACAAACGTGCCCGCCCAGGGTTCTTCATCTTTGCATACACCTTTATGCATGAATACATTGAAGAGAGCTTCTTCAAAAAAGAGGCTTTGCTTTTCAAAGCGCTGGAAGACGGTGGCTTTCCCGCCGAAGATGGACCCATTGCAGCGATGCAGGCAGAACAGGCAAAGTGTCATGAGTCTGCGGAACACATGGGCAATGCAGCCAGAGGCTGGCAGGGCGGCGATGAAGAGGCGCGCGGCGAAGTCGGCTGGGCAGCAAGTGAAATTACGTTGACACTGCGGCAGCATTTGGACCGGCTCAACAATCGTATTTATCCCTTGCTTGAGCAGAACATGTCGGATGAAGATGAGCACAAGATCGCTGAGGGCTTGAACAAGATCGCCTTCGAAGTAAGCGAGAAAGGTGATACTGACAAATACATCAAGCTGGTTGACTCATTGCAGGAAGAACTCAACGACTGGAAGTAAGACCTTTTCAACTCACGCAGCATTCACCTAATTGCTGACCTACAAAATAAGTCACATGACCTATTTTGTAGGTCGGTTTGATTGATGGGGAAGAAGTGACAATTATCCATTGCCCAAAAATTATATATAATTTACAATGTCGTTATCCTATCGCGCTGAGCGGAGCGAGCCGTTAGGCGAGCGCAGTCGAAGCGCAGGTGGCTAGGTAATTCCCTTAACGAGGCCGGAATTGCTTCTTGAAGACTCGCAACCCCGCCAAAATGCGGCGGGGCTTTGACATATCGCCTTTGGAGGAAACCATGCAAGCCTACGAACTCGCGGACCTGATCTCCCAGCATGCAGACTCGAACAAACTGTATCTCGAATT
>Ga0210377_10005542_pt1 | contig 10360 bp, 5 predicted proteins | sample PLM4_65_b1redo_FD_155480 | JGI IMG/M metagenome (GOLD analysis project Ga0210377, IMG submission 155480) | Groundwater sediment microbial communities from an aquifer in East River, Colorado, USA - PLM4_65_b1 redo | ecosystem: Environmental > Terrestrial > Soil > Riparian zone | place: USA: East...
GACCTCGTGGCCTGCCTGCGTCGTCAGCCACGATGCGTACAACAGCGCCTCGATGGTCTGACCGAAGTATTTCGGATCGTCGACCGATGCCATGACGCGCACCGCACGAATGCTCCGCAGGCGCGGCCGCATGTGGGGCGGATCGAAAATCGACGCGGTTGCCATTCGCCACTCCTCGAGGCGCACCCAGTTGATATCGGCCGGTGCGGTCGTCGTCTTCTCGGCCACGCGCTGAACGAGCGCGAGGTCGTCCGGCCGGTCGAAGAAGATCGAGTCGACGATGAGCCGGTCCGCCGGATCGAGCAACGCTTCGACGTAGCTCTCGTTCTCATTCGGCAGATCGCCGATCCACCAGACCGCCACCGGCATGTCAGGGATGAGCAGGGAGTTGACGAGCGGCGGCACGCGATGGATGCGATCGCCTCCCGCCACGATGGCGATCTCCTCGGAGCACACCTGCCTGCCCGCTCCGATGAGATGGCAGTTCGCGCTGATCCACGACGACAGCTCCGGCGCGGCGTTCGCGTCGGCGCGAATGACGATTGTGCGCTGCGGCACCGATGCCGACGCGCGTCCCAGCGTTTCACTCGCTTTCGCGTGCAGTTCCGGCGACGGAGTTTGTGCGACGACGTTCCACAGCGCGGCGCGCGTAACGCCCTGCTCCCCTTCCTCCTGCGCGTCGATCTTCCACAGCTCGGCGAGATTCCGCTCGATCGACTTGTGACTGACGAGAATGTCCTGGCCTGATGTCGCTCTCTGACGCATGTCGCTCATGGTCGCCTCCATTTGCGGCCTTCGCGTTCGATCAGCTCGTCGGCCTGCGGCGGTCCCCAGGTGCCGGCCGGATAGGGATAAGGCGGACGCGGATCGGCCTTCCAGGCGCGGAGGAGCGGATCGAGCCACGCCCACGCGGTCTCCACTTCGTCGCGGCGCGCGAACAGCGTTCCGTCGCCGAGCATCGTCTCGAGCAGCAGCCGCTCATACGCCTCGGGCGGTTCGGCACCGAACGACGTCGCGTAGCGGAACTCCATGGTCACGGGCGCGGTGCGCACGGACGGTCCGGGCACTTTCGAATCGAACTTCAACGAGATGCCCTCGTCCGGCTGGATGCGCAGCGCGAGCACGTTCGCGTGCATCTGCATGTCGCGCATCTTGTTGAAGAGCGGATATGGCGCCGGACGGAAGTGGATCGAGATATCGGTGACGCGCTTCGGCATGCGCTTCGCGGCGCGCAGGTAGAACGGGACGTCCGCCCACCGCCAGTTGTCGATGAAGATCTTCATCGCGGCGAAGGTCTCCATCTTCGACTCCGGATTCACGTTCATCTCTTTGCGGTAACCGGGCGTGGGCTCGCCGAGGACGGAGCCGTCCGTGTACTGGCCGCGAACGGCGAGATCCTCTTCCTTGCCGCGGGGAAACTCGCGCAGCGCGCGCAGCACCTTCACCTTCTCATCGCGCACGGCGTCGGCCTCGAACGCCACCGGCGGCTCCATCGCCACGAGCGAGACGAGCTGCAGCATGTGATTCTGAATGATGTCGCGCGCGATGCCCGAGGTCTCGAAGTAGTTGCCGCGCTTCTCGACGCCGATCGACTCGGCGACCGTGAACTGCACGTGGTCGATGTACTGGCGGTTCCAGAACGGCTCGAAGATCCCGTTTGCAAAGCGCAGGACCAGAACGTTCTGAACGGTCTCTTTGCCGAGGTAGTGATCGATGCGAAAGACCTGGCGCTCGCGAAAGGTGGAGACCGCCACCTTGTTCAGCTCGCGAGCCGACTCCAGATCGCGTCCGAACGGCTTCTCGATGATCGCCCGCGTGTACGGTCCGCCGCGCTCGGGATCGTTGACCATCCCTTCCTTGCCCAGCAGCACACAGATCGTCGCAAAGAAATTCGGCGGCACCGCCAGGTAGTAAATGCGCCGGCCGCCGGTGCCGCGCGTGCGATCGGCGTCATCGAGCTTCTTCTTCAGCCACTTGTACGCTTCGGGATCATCGAAATTGCCCTTGACGTAGAAGAGCCCGCGCGAAAAGTTCTCCCACACCGCGTCGTCGACCGGGCGGGTGCGCGCATGCATGTCGCAGGCTTCGCGCATGGCCATGCGAAACGCTTCGTCGCTGTAGTCGGGACGGGCGAACCCGATGATCGTCTGCCCTGCCGGCAGCAACCCGTCGTGAGCGAGGGAGTACAGACCGGGAATCAATTTTCTCTGCGTCAGGTCGCCCGACGCGCCGAAGATCACGAGGCACGACCCATCCGGCACACGCTCCTGCTCGAGCCCTTCGCGCAAAGGGTTAGCCTCCAGAGCGGGCACGGTTACGGCCATGAAAGCCTCCTGTTGAAGTGAATGGGGAGCGTGAAGGGCGAATTCTAACTGAACGCGCGGTGTTATCCTGCCCGGCCGGAATGAGGTAATGAAATGCCATCGACATCTCGGGTCGCGATCATCCGCGGCCTTCGCACACCGTTCGCAAAATCAGGAACTCACTTCGCGCACCTGAGCGCACTCGATCTGGGCAAGCTCGTCGTCGCGGAGCTCGTCGAACGATCGGGCATCGATCCATCGGAAGTGCAGGAAGTCGTGTTCGGAAACGTGATCCCATCAGTCAAGGCTCCGAACATCGCGCGCGAGATCATCCTCGGCACCGGCCTGCCGCGAAGTATCCCGGGCTACACGGTCGGCAAGGCATGCGCATCGGCGAATCAGGCCATCACCGCCGCGGCGGACATGATCTACCGCGGATACGCGGACACGGTCATCGCGGGAGGAGCCGAATCGCTGTCGGACATTCCGATTCTCTTCTCGAAGAACTTTTCCGACGCGCTCGTGAGCGCGAGCAAGCAGAAATCGGTTGGAGGCAAGCTCGGTGCGTTCCGGAGAATCCGGCCGAAGGATCTCGCGCCCGACGCGCCGGCGATTGCCGAGTCGACCACCGGCCTGACGATGGGTGAGTCGGCGGAGAAGATGGCGAAGGAGAACCACATCTCGCGCGAAGCGCAGGACAGGCTCGCTCTGCAGAGCCACGCGCGCGCGGCGAAGGCGACCGCCGACGGCCGCTTCAAGGACGAAGTCATGACCGTGGTCGTGCCGCCGAAGTTCGATCAGATCGTCGAGACCGACAATCTGATTCGCAGCGACACCACTCTCGAGGCGCTGGCCAAGCTGCGTCCGGTGTTCGATCGCAAATACGGAACGATCACGGCCGGCAATTCGTCGCCGCTCACCGATGGCGCGGCCGCCGTGCTGCTGATGTCGGAAGAAAAAGCGAAGGCCGCGGGACTCAAACCGATCGGCTACCTGAAGAGCTACGCGTATGCGGCGACGGATCCGTTCGATCAGTTGCTGCAGGGACCGGTGTTCGCGCTGCCGGCGGCGCTCGAGCGCGCCGGAGTCACGCTGAAGGACATCGGCGTCATCGAGATGCACGAAGCGTTCGCCGCGCAGGTGCTGTCGAACATCCAGTGGATGGCATCGAAGAAGATCGCGCAGGAGAAGCTCAAGCGGAGTGAACCGGTCGGCGAGATCGATCCCGAGATGATCAACCAGACCGGCAGCTCCATCGCCCTCGGCCATCCGTTCGGCGCGACAGGAGCGCGCATCGTCACGACCGTCTGCAACGAGCTGCAGCGCTCCGGCCAGCAGTACGGCCTCGTCACCGTGTGCGCGGCGGGCGGGATGGGCGTGGCAATGGTGCTGGAACGGGAGTAGACCCTGTGTCATCCCGAGCGAGGGAGCCCACGTCATCCTGAGCGCAGCGAAGGATCTCGAGATGCAGAGCCGTCGCCGCTGAGACCCTTCGCTGCGCTCAGGGTGACGTGGCGCGACCGAGCAGTTCACTAGAAGCGCAGCGAGGATCCTCGCTACGCTCGGAATGACACGAGTCGCCGCTCCACCACTCCGGTCCAGATCAGCGCCACGACTCCGACAACAGCGCCGGCGAGGATGTCGACGGCGACGTGCTGCTTCGTGGTGAGCGTCGAGACGAGGATCGCGAACGCCCACAACCAAGCGAGCGGTCGCGTCCGCCGGTGCGGCCACATCGCCGCGGCGATGATCGCCAGCGCGACGTGCAGCGAGGGGAAGCAGTTCGTCGGCACATCGAAGAGGTAGAGTGCCGAGAACGCGGCGTTGTGCGGGTCCGGGCGGTTGATCGCGGTCGGCCACACGATGAAGATCGCCGCCGAGATCGCCGTCGCCACGGCGATCGCAGCGAGCAGGTTCTTCAGATCCTCCGACGTCGGCGAGAGCCACAGCGTCAGGAACAGAAACAGGAACTGCGACGCATAGATCGCGATCGTCCAGGGCGTGAACGGCACACCCTGATCGATCGCCGATGGCTCGAGCACCTTCACCGATGACACCGAGAGCATCGGTGCACCGAGATAGACGATGCAGAACAGGAGATAGGCGAGAAGGATGACGCGTCCGCGCCGCCGCACATCGATCACGCCGCGGCCTCGGCCACGGACTCACGGCGCGCGCGGTCGTGGACGTCGATGTGGCTGCGCTCGGAGCACGCGCGACTGATGAAACTCACGATCTGCGAGAGTGTCAGCAACAGCAACGTCCAGGGATTTCGCAACGCGATTCGAAGATGAACGCATTACATTGCGCGCAATGCACAGGTGTCAAGCCGCAAAACTGCCGATTGACGGTCGGCCGAGTATGATCCAGCCTCATTTCTAATCTGGAGGGACCCTTTGATCCGTGTTTCCGTTCGCGCGATTTTGTCGTCGCTTATCCCGCTCATCGTCGCCGTGGCGACGACTCCTTCGCTCCATGCGCAAACCGTCGACGTCACCGGAACGTGGCAGGGCACATCCTCGTTCACCGAGGTCTGCGACGTCGGATCCAACTCGTTCACCAGTTCCCTGGCCGCCTATTTCGTCCAGTCAGGCGCGCAGGTGACCGGCAATGTGCTGGTCACCGACTTCATCTTCACCGATGACGAATGCAAGCCCCTTGTGACCGCGGCGTATCCGGTTTCCGTCACCGGCTCGATCTCCGGCACGACGTTCACCGGAGCGGTCGGCTCCGCCAACGGCACCTCGGGATTTACTGGAACGGTGTCCCAGAACACGATGACGCTGACGCTGACCGACCCGGGCTTCAGCGGGACGATTACGCTCACGCGATCGAGCAGCGCACCGCCGTCGACGGCACTCACGGGATCGGCAAGCGGCTCGTACAGCTCGACCGACAAGTACGATGGATGCAACAACGCCATCAGCTACTCGGGATCGTTGACAGGCACCTCATCGCAGACCGGACCCGTGCTGCAGGTCGTTGTAAACGCCAGCGGCGTGAAGTTTCCGCAGCCGGACGCGTCCGGCAACTGCACCGCCGTCGACTTCGGCGCGTTCCCCTTCTCTCTCAACGCGCAGATTTCCGGCAATTCGGTGACGGGGACGCTGATCGCCTTCGGCTTTCTCACGTTCAACGGGACGATCAGCGGCAACACGATCAGCGGTACCGCGCGAACCCCACAATCAGACTTGGGAATCGACTCGACCACGACCCTGACGATCACGGTGCAGCCGTCAGGACCGAATCCCGGCAGTCCGGCCGTGGTCGTGTCCGACCTTCCCTCGGGCATGTTGCAACCCGCCGGAACCGCGGGCGCCACTGACAAGTTCTCGCTGACGAACAACGGCAACGCGTCGACGCAGATCACGCTCTCGCAGACCGCGTCGTTCTTCACGACGTCGCCGGCGACGTTCACGCTGCAGGCGGGACAGACGCAGGTGGTCACGTTCACCGCGAAAGCGCAGCCCGCCGGATCGTACGACGGGGCTGTCGCAATCAACGGCTCGGGCGTTGCGGCCGGAGCCGCTGTCACGGTGCGACTGTTTTCCGTCGTGCCTCCCACCGGCGCGGTGAACGCCGCGCCGACGGTCGCTCGCGTGGATGCGGTCGGTGCGGGCGATACATCGACCGGCGCGGTCGAGTTTACGAACAGCGGCAACGACACCCTCCAGGGCGTCCTGGTCGCCGACACCAAGTGGATCCTTCCGCAGGACTCCTTTCTTTCGATTCCTCCCGGCGGCAAGAAGACGATCAACTTCACGTGTGACCGCACCAAGCGCCCGGATGCGGCCGCGCCGTTGGGATCCCTGAGCGGAACGCTGTCCCTCGTCTTCCTCACCGGAAGCGGAGCGTCAGGCGCGAAGCCGGTACCCTTCGCCAGCGGTGCGAGCAAGACGGTGTCGGTCTCGATCCTCGACACCGTGAAGTCGACCGTCACGAACGGCACACCCGCCCCGCTCGCGGCGGGCGAGCTCGCGTTGTTCGCGTCGGGAATGCGATCCAGCGACCGCATCGTCAGCGACCTCACGCTGGTCAACCGGCGGTCCGCCACAGTGAATGATCTGAAGCTCTTCGCCGCAGCATCGGCAACGTCGTTCTCGAAACTCATCAATCTGCCGGCGTTGACCGGCGATGTGCCGTCGGCCTTCGCGGCGATTGCCAGGAACATCTTCGACATCAACGGTCCGGCCGCGGCGGTGCAGATCCGCGGCGCACAGGCGGAGTCCGTTCAGATCAGCCCGGTGCAGGTCAGCACTCCGGGCGGTAAAGCGTCGTACGCAACGGCGCTTCCCGTGCTGCGATCCGACGCCGGCGCTGCGGCGGGCCAGAAGCTGTTCCTTCCGGGCGTGGAGAAGAGCGCCAGCCTTCAGACTGCGCTCAACCTGCAGGAGCTCACCGGCAACGCCACGACCGTACAGACCGAGTTCCTGCGCGGCGACGGGAGCGTCATCACGAGCCGCTCCGATTCGCTCCCGCCGTTTGGCTTCCAGGAGCTCGCTGATGCGGTGCCCACGGGCGCGACATCGGTCCGCATCACCAACAACAGCGCGGGCAGCCGGCTTGCCGCTTACGCGCGCGTGAGCGACAGCACGACCGGCGACGCGTGGACGGTCATCGATCCGAAAGCGGAATTCGCAACCACTCCTGGCGATCTGATTCTCCCGATTTTTCCGAGCGCCGCCGCGACCAGTCAGCGTTTCATCGACGTGCTCAATCCCGGCTCTGCCTCGACATCGGTACGCGTGCAGACCGTCGGCGGCAGCGAGCGCCGGCGAGCCGTTCGAGCGCGATCGATCGGAGGTGGTGGAAGCTCCGTCGGTACCGTGGAAGCTTCGACGGATCGGACGGTGAACGTCGGAAGTCAACAGACGACGCGCCTGACAGTGGACCCGATTACGGCCGGATACGTTCGGCTGAGCGCCAGCTCTCCGCTGGTCGCCAGCGGACGCCTCGTCCTCGCGTCGGCCACGGGAGGCTCGTTCGGAACCGCCCTCACCGGCATTCCGGTGAGCGCGGCGATCGGCATCAATGAGACCCGCCGCTTCGCCGGCATCTTCGATGCCGGCCCCGACAGCGTCGACGCCGCCACGCCCGGAACGTATCGATCGAGCCTCATGCTGATCGAACCGCCGGTCAGAGTGCAAAGGTCCGCGTCACGCTTCGATTCACACTGCCGGGTGGGACGAAGACGACCGGCACCGCGAGCGCGCAGCAGGAATACTCGCTCGCTCCATCACAGCAGTTGCTCATCTCCGATCTCGGCGCTTCGATCATCGGCTCGCAGCGGACCAGTTTCGGAGATCTCCGCAACATGCAGATCGACGTCGACGTCATCGACGGAGGTGGCCGCGTGGTTGCCGCCGCCGCGATGGCGGACAATTCGACCGGCGATCTGATGGTGCGTGTTGACTAGCTCAATGTGTCGTGTTGATTGACATTTCACTTCAAGCTCTTGGCTCTTAGCTCTTGGCTCTCAGGCCCACCCTCCCGGGCTGGTGCGATCCTGTCATTCCGAGCCTCGCAGACGGCGAGGAATCTGGGCGCGGGCAAACGCGCCACCACCCAGATTCCTCGCGCTCTCCGGCGCTCGGAATGACACGCTGTTGATCCATCGCTCCACCCGGGTGGCGGCCCAAGAGCTAAGAGCTAAGAGCTGAGAGCCCGTTCGTAATCTGCGACAATCTGCACACCTTGAGCTCGATCGTCCATGCCGTCTGCCCGCACGATTGTCCCGACACGTGCGCGATGCTCGTCACCGTGGAGAACGGCCGCGCGATGCGCATCGCGGGCGACCCCGATCACGCATTCACGCAGGGATTCCTCTGCACGAAGGTCTCGAAATACCTGGAGCGGACGTATCACGAAGGTCGCCTGCTCTATCCGCAGATCCGCGCCGGCGCGAAGGGTGATGGCCGGTTCCGGCGCGCCACGTGGGATGAGGCGCTGTCGCTGATCGCCGAGAGACTGCGAGCGATCATCGACTCGAGCGACGGGCCGCAGGCGATCCTTCCCTATTCGTACGCCGGGACGATGGGACTGATTCAGGGCGAGGCGATGGCGTCCCGTTTCTTTCATCGCATCGGCGCTTCCCTGCTGGCGCGGACGATCTGCTCATCGGCGGGCGCGGAGGCGCTGAACCTGACGTACGGCACGCGGATGGGAACGGACCCGGAGACAGTCGATCGCGCGAAGCTGATCCTGCTCTGGGGCACGAACACGCTCACGTCGAATCCGCATCTGTGGCCGTTCATCCGGCGCGCGCGGGAGAACGGGGCGCGGGTCATCTGCATCGATCCGCTGCGCACGCGCACGGCTGCCGCGTCTGACGAGCACATCCCCATCCGCCCCGGCACTGACGCCGCTCTCGCCCTCGGCATGATGCACGTACTCTTCCGCGACGCGTACGACGATCGCGACTATCTGGCCTCGATGACCGTAGGCTGGGAAGGGCTGCGCGATCGCGTTCTGCGCGAGTACACGCCGGAGAAGGTCGCGGCGATCTGCCGGCTGCCGGTCGACACCGTCGAGCGGCTCGGCACGCTCTACGGCACGACGCGGCCGACGTTCATTCGTCTCAATTACGGGCTGCAGCGGCACGCCGGCGGCGGGTCTGCTGTGCGCGCCATCTCGCTGCTTCCGGCCATCACGGGCGCGTGGAACGATGTCGGCGGCGGCGCCCAGTTGTCGTCGTCGGGAACGTTCTCGCTCGACACGTCCCGTTTGACGCGCGCCGATCTCATTCCGCCCCGCACTCGCACCATCAACATGATCCACCTCGGCGATGCGCTGACGGGCGATCTCGATCCGCCGGTGCGCGCGCTGATCGTCTACAACTCGAATCCGGTGTCGGTGGCACCCGATCGCCGCAAGGTGCGCGATGGCATGCGCCGCGAGGATCTCTTCACCGTCGTGCTCGAGCACTTCCAGACCGATACCGCCGACTACGCGGACGTCCTGCTTCCGGCGACCACGCAGCTCGAGCATGAGGACATCCACAAGGCGTACGGGCATCTGTATCTGATGTTCAACAATCGGGCGATCGAGCCACTTGGGGAGTCGCTGCCGAACTCGGAGATCTTCCGTCGCATCGCCGCAGCGATGAATCTCGATCACGAAGAGCTGAAAGAGAGCGACGATTCGATGATGCGCTCGCTCCTGGTGAGCGCCGGCAGGACGACGCCGCGCGTTGCGCTCGACGAGCTGCGGGAGCGCGGCTCGGTGCGCCTGGACGTGCCGTCGCCGCACCTCCCGTTCCGCTCGGGAACGAAGTTGCAGACGCCGAGCGGGAAGATCGAGATCGAGTCCGCGCGCGTGGCGAGACTGGGGATCGATCCTCTGCCGTTGTACGTCCCGCCGTACGAATCCGAGGAGCGCGATCCGGCGCTGGTGGCGCGGTATCCGCTGGCGCTGATCTCGCCGCCGGCGCACTCCTTCCTCAATTCGACGTTCGTGAACGTCGCGTCACTGCGCCGCGCGGCGGGCAAGCCGACGCTCGAGATTCATGCAGATGACGCCCGGCATCGAGGCATTGCCGCCGGAGAGCGCGTCACGATCTTCAACGATCGCGGGTCGTTCAAGGCCGAAGCCGTGATCACCGATCGCGTGCAGCGCGGCGTCGTCTCCGCGCCGTCAGTCTGGTGGGGCAAGCTCACGGACGACGGCGCGAACGCGAACGAGACGACCTCGCAGGCCGCCACCGACATCGGAGCCGGCGCTACCTTCTACGACAACGCGGTGGAGGTGCGCCGGGCGTAGTCGCAGCTAACCCGGCCGTCATGACCTTCGTCGTTTCCATTCTCATCATCGGAGCCATCTACGTGGCGATGATCGTCATGAACGAGCGACACGCCCTGTTCAAGTGCGATCGGTTCGCGTCGCTGGCGGCGAAGTACGCTGCATACGCGTGGCTCGGCGTCTTCATGTTCCTCCTCGTGTTTCTCGTGGTCGCGTCATCGCGGCGCGTCCCCACGGCGAAAGAGCTGGCCAGGACGCCGTTCCTGTCGATGTTCATCCTGCATTTCATCCTCATCATCTTTCTCATCGGATGGTGGCTG
>Ga0210377_10005543_pt1 | contig 10360 bp, 9 predicted proteins | sample PLM4_65_b1redo_FD_155480 | JGI IMG/M metagenome (GOLD analysis project Ga0210377, IMG submission 155480) | Groundwater sediment microbial communities from an aquifer in East River, Colorado, USA - PLM4_65_b1 redo | ecosystem: Environmental > Terrestrial > Soil > Riparian zone | place: USA: East...
ATGGCGATGGAGTTCCTGCAAGGCGAGGAGCTGCGTTCCCTGATGTCGACCGGCCGGCCACTGGCGGCCGCGCGGGCGGTCGAGATCGCGGCACAGGTGGCGGAAGGGCTCGCCTACGCGCACGAGCATGGCGTCGTGCACCGCGACGTCAAGCCGGCCAATATCATGCTTGCGATCACCGGCCTCGCCAAAATCACCGACTTCGGCATCGCGCGGATGCGCTCCGCGGAGGTGAAGACCCAGACCGGCATCGTGCTCGGCTCGCCGCGCTACATGTCGCCGGAGCAAGTGGCGGGCAAGCGAGCCGAGCCGCGCTCGGACATCTTCTCGCTCGGCGTGATCCTCTACGAGATGCTCACCGGCAAGCCGCCGTTCACGGGCGAAGACGTGACCTCGGTCATGTTCCAGATCATGAACCTGGTGCCGCCGCCGCCAAGCTCGATCAACACGCGGGTCCCCGAAATACTGGATTTCATCGTGGCCAAGGCGATCGCCAAGTCCCTCGACGACCGCTACTCGAGCGCCGAGGAATTCGCCAAGGATCTGCGCGAGGTCGCCAAGCAGATCGATACCACGGTACACACGCTCACCGCGACGCGCCCGCCGGTGCGGCCGAAGCTCGACACGGACGCGGCCCAGGCCCTGGCGCAGTCGCTTCCCGACACGCGCCGCGCCGATGCCGAGGTCACCACGCTCGGCGCGACCCCCGCGCCCGCGCTCGGCCTGTCCAAGGCGTTCGATTCCCTGGACGCCACCATGAGGCTCGCCATCAATACCGGGATGGTGGAGGAACTCAAGGAGTTCTCCGACAGCGGGAAGCACAAGCCGCTGACCGGCACCCCGTCGGAGGCGCGCCAGATCGTTGGCGAGATGCGCCGGGCGCCGGGCTGGAGCGATCAGGACAAGATCATCTTCGCGGCGGGCGTGGCGGGCGCGACGATCGTCGGCGTGATCATCGTTTTTGCCTAAGGTACCGCTACCGCTCACCGCCAAGGCCTGTCCTGAGCCTGTCGAGGGGGACATGAAGGAAAACCAAAGAGTCGAATTGCGAATCACGCCCCCACGAATCACGGAACCTCGCATTCCCCTCCTGCCCGAGGGCGAGCCGGGGTTTCGAGGAGCATGTCTCCAAGCCGGTGAGCGCCCGATGCGATGCAGCGCAGCGCGCCGGGCGGGGTGTCGCCGAAGGTGACGGGGTGGTGGGAGCCGACCCACGATCCACGGCCCGCACCTATTCTGCTTCAATTGAAGATCCAAAGCATTGAGGCAATTGCCATCGAGATTCCGCTGAAGAAGAATTTCGGCGGCAGCACCTATACCGTCCTCAAGCGCTGCACCGTGGTAACGCGCCTGCGCACCGACGAAGGGCCCGCAGCCGACGTCTACAACGGCGACAACCGCAGCCACGGGCGCGAAATCGTGCGCCTGATCCAGGAGGCGCTGGCGCCGCGCGTGAAAGGGATGGACATCCTGGAAGTCGAGCGTGCCTGGCAGGCGATGTTCGACTTGAGCCATACGAGCGCCGACCGCAAGACCCTGCTCGAGGCGATCGCCTGCGTCGACTGCGCATTGTGGGACGTCATCGGCAAGGCGCGCGGGAAGAGCGTCCGCGACCTCCTCGGTGGCAACCGCGACCGGCTGCCGATCATCTCCATCGGCGGCTACTACATGGAGGGCAAGACGCTCGCCGATTACGGGCTCGAAATGGAGCATTACCGCGCGGCCGGCATGGCGGGCTGCAAGTTCAAGGTCGGCGGACTCTCCCCCGAGGCGGATTTCAAGCGGGTCGAAACCGCACGCAAGGCGGCGGGACCGGACTTCTTCCTGGTGGTGGATGCCAACCGCGGCTGGAATGCGCACGACGCAATCCGGTTCGCGCGTCTCGTCGAGCCCCTCGATATCGGCTGGTTCGAGGAGCCGTGCCACTGGTACGACGATGTCGCGCTGATGGCGCGCGTGCGCCAGGCGATCCGCATCCCGATCACCGCCGGGCAGTGCGAGATCACCAGCCACGGCGTGCGCCGGCTGGTGGACGCCGGCGCCGTGGACTACGTGAACTTCGACGTCTCGGAGGGCGGCGGCGTCACCGACTGGCGCCGCGCCGCGGAAATCTGCCGGAGCGCGGGCGTGCGGATGGCGCACCACGAGGAATCCCAGATTTCCCTGCAGCTCCTTTCCGGCGTGCCGCACGGCACCTACGTCGAGTGCTTCGCCGATCCCGACCGCGACCCGGTGTGGCAGGCGATGTGGGCCAACCGCCCCGCGATCAAGAACGGTTATATGGAAGTGAGTAAGGACCCCGGCTTCGGGATCCGGCTCGACTGGAAAATGGTGGAGCGCTATCGCATTGCCTGAGAAGCGTGAGTCGTGAGTCGTGAATCGTGATTCGACTCAGCCAGGCCTAGTCACAAGTCACGGCCCTGCGAACCGCCAAGGCCCGTCCTGAGCAAGTCGAACGGACGCCAAGGCCGCCAAGAAAAACAAGAAAGAATAGACAGGATTAACAAGATTTACAGGATTAAGGAAGCTCTGATTAAGTCCATTCGTGGTGAGCTTGTCGAACCACGAACGATTCGGAGTCTCAGTATTTCAGGGAATTGCCGTTCGCCCTTCGACAGGCTCAGGGCGAACGGCAGACTTGTTCAGAGGTTCCTTAACACTAACGGCAAATCCTTGCATAACTCCTCATCCCTCATCCCTCCTGCCTCATCCCTCATCCCTCCGACCTCATCCCTGCTTTATTGAACCGCCAAGGCCTGTCCTGAGCAAGTCGAAGGGACGCCAAGAGAAGCAAGAACTAAATGAACCGCAGAGACGCCGAGAGATTCAAAGATCGAAAACCTTAACGTCCGCATTGAACTGCGCGCGGCTTCCTGGCACGTCCGTTCTCGAACGCGTCGTTAGGCAACGTTCGGGCCGCCAGTTGGATAAGTGAATTCATAGTATCGCGGATTGCTTTGCAGAACGTTGCCAAAGAGGAACCACTTTGACTGATCGGCCGATACACACCCGAAGTACCATAGCTCTCTCAACGCAGGTTTGGTTTTGCGATTCCACGGCCGATGTTCAAACCTTATGCGACGGTTTATGTGTATTGCGACGGATAGATCATCGACGCCAGAATATTTTTCCAGCTTATCAAGAAGATCGTCGAGAGAAGCGTTTGGATTCAAGTCCGCCGGCGGAAGTTCTTTCACCTGTACAGGATAAAAATAGTCTGCCCCATCATCGGCCCATCGCATAACGAAATCAAAATCGCGCCGTTCCAACTTCGCGACAAACGTAGGCTTCTCTAAAACTTGATCGCCAATGCCGTAAGCAAATAGCGCCGCCTCGCGCGCCTCGCGCCATTCCTTAAGCTGGTTGGTTCTGAGGTGGCGAATTTTCTCGTCCGTACCCTCCGGAATATGCGTTTCCAGCCACCGAAGACTTACCAGCACTTGCTTCGGCTCTACCCAGATCAAGGCCTTAAATTCCCGATCGGTAATCTTTGAGACTGGGACGAAGTCCTTCATCACAGAATGTTGCTTAACTTTGAAGTGGACGGCCGAAAAGCCGTCTCATAAGGCGACATTCTGCGCCGCGGGATGCACGCCTTCAAATCAAAACATTGCAGCGAATTGGGGATGATCAGGGCTTGTCTTTCGGCTGACGAAATGGGATGGGAGGCCCTGTGATCTCTGTGTCCTCTGTGGCTGATTGCTTTTGTCTCTGTATCGGTTCACCCCCGGGAACGCCAATAGCCTGGGCGTCGGCTCTGGTGCGAAACAGCCAAGACCAGCACCTCATCCGCTATGGCTTGGTAGATCAGCAAGTAGGGAAATCGGCGCATCATCAGGCGGCGAACGCCCTCATCGAAAATCGCGCCCAGCATGGGATGTTCAACTGCGAGGGCAGTCGTGCGCTCGACCTCGGCCAGGAACTCTGCGCCCAATCCCGGGACCCGACTGTTGTAATACGCCACGGTCCCGAGCAACTCCTCCTCGGCCGGGCGAAGAAACCGAACGCTCGTCAACGAAGGAGCTTGCGAGCCTTCTCAAAAACTTCGGACGCGGGCACCGCGTCGATTTCACCGCGCCGGTAAGCCGCGAGCCGCTCCCTCGCTTCAGCGCGCCATGCCTCCTCGACATCGCCCTCGTCCACGCCGTCCAGCGACATCAATATCGCGTACGCCAGCCGCGCACGATCTTCCGGGGAAAGTTTCGAGGCTTGCGCCTCGAGTTCCTCAATGGTTGCCGCCATGTATACCTCCATCGTCAGTCCCACTAGACTACGTTCCCTGACTCGCCCGGTCAACATGGGAAGCGCTTTCCGCGTGTTGAACGGCGAAGACTTCGTCCGTTCGAACACGTGCGGCCTCAGAATCCTTGACTGCAAGCATCAAACAACATCGCGTCGGCCGCTTGCGCGCCTACACGGTCGCATCCCCAACGAAATTGGGGCCCCTGCTCCACGTTCCGGCGCGCGCCAAACCGGCGCCGCGCATCCGGATTTAACGCTGCTTGGCGTCTTGGCGGTTAATTCTTATTCTTGTTTCTCTCGGCGGTTCAATTAACGCACGACGACTTTACTTCAGAGGGGTTGAGATCCGTACGCGCCCCGGCTGAATTACGGCAAACGCATGCTGGAGGCGATCGCCCTCCCGGTTCACCAATTCCAGCACGCGCTCGGACAACTCCTTGCGCAGGTTGGCCGGGTAACGGATAAAAATGACCCCGCCTCCGGCCTTGCCGGCGGCGAATACCAACTGACCGAAATCCTTGTCCTCGGTGAGCAGGACGCGTTGCTCGGCGAGCGCAAGCTCGATGACCTGTTGATCGGTCGCTCCGGGCATCCGATCAATCACCGCGAGCACGTCGTACCGATTGTCCCTCAGCGCCGTGACGATCGAGAAATCGCAACTCTCGTCCGCAAGAAACCGGATCATTCGCCCTCCCCCGCAACCCGCGACGGGGTAAGACTCAGACAGTTTCCTCGTGGGCGAGCGCGTCCGCCGCGTAGAGCATCGCGGCGCGGATATCCTCTTCCTTCAGGTTCGGGTGGGCGTCGAGAAGGTCTTTCGCCGTTGCCCCCTCCCCGAGCTTACGCAGGATCAGCTCGACGGGTATCCGCGTACCGCGGATCACGGGTTTACCCAGCATGATAGCCGGATTGATCTCGATGCGATCTTTGGCAGTCATAGTCTGTCTCCCGGTATTGGGCGTACGCCCGGCTACTCATTCCAGCGTAGCCAATAGCATAGCATCGAGCAGGTGCTTTTCCTCGCCTTCACGCAGATAAAGCGCCGAGAGCGCGCTGGCAAATCGTTGAATGCCCGGGCCCTCGTCCCCGCGTGTTGAACGGCGAAGACTTCGTGTGTTCGAACACGCGCGGCCTCAGAATCCTTTACGGCAAGCATCAAACAACATCGCGTCGGCCGCTTGTGCGTCTTCACGGTCGCATCCCCTAAGAAATTGGGGCCCCTGCTCCGCGTTCTGGCGCTCGCCAAACCGGCGCCGCGCGTCCGGATTTAACGCTGCTTGGCGTGCTCGGCGGTTCAATTATTGTTGTTATTCTGGTCTTGTTTCTCTTGGCGTCCCTTCGACAGGCTCAGGACAGGCCTTGGCGGTTCAATAATTGTCTTGCCTTTCTTGGCGGTTCAGCTCTCTTAGCTGACGATCAGCGCCGCCCGCCCAGCGACCGCGTTCTTCCGCAGCAGCTCGTGCACCTGCTCCGCCTCCTCCAGCGGAAAGGTCCTGTTCACCACCGCCTTGATCCGCTTGCGCTTCACCAGCTCCAGCGTGCGCATGATCTCGGAGTTGTTGACGTAGCGCGAGCCGTGTATCTCCTGGGCCTGCCGCATGAACTCCTGCGGATTCACGGTGAATGACGGATTCTCGCCGTACACCGAGGCCGGCTTGCTGCCGATGATCACCATGCGGCCGCCCGGAGCGAGCGATCCGAGGCAGGCCTGAAGCGTCTGGCTGGTGGCGACGATATCGATGGCGGCATCCACGCCCCGCCCGCCGGTGAGCGCCTTCACCTGCTTGACGAGTTCGCCGCGCCGGGTGTCGATCACCTCGTCCGCGCCCATCGACTTCGCGAGCGCGAGCTTCTCCTCCCCGATCTCCGCGGCCAGCACGCGCCCGCCGCACAGCCGCGCCATCTGGACCATGTGAATGCCGACGCCACCGCCTGCGCCGATGATGAGCACGTCATCGCCCGGGCTCACCTGCGCCTCGACGTGGCAGGCGTGGTACGGCGTTGCGATCGCGTCGCTCGCGACCGACGCCTCGAGGTCGGTGACGCCGTCGGGTATCGGGACGAGGTTCCGCTCCGGCAGCGCGACGTACTCCGCGTAACCGCCGTCGCAGCCGTTGCCGACGTTCCCCCGGAAGTTCTCGCATAACGTCTCGCGCCCGCTGCGGCAGTAACGGCAATTGCCGCAGGTGAGATAAAAGTGATTGGTCACGCGGCTCCCAACCTTGATGGTCTTGACCTCCGACCCCACCTCGACCACCTCGCCCGCGATCTCGTGGCCGGGAACGCGCGGGTACGACTTTATCCTCCCCGGCGTCGCGATCATGATGACGACGGTCAGGCCCGCGCCGCAGACTCTCACCTTGACCAGGGCGTCGTTCGGCCCGATCTTCGGCATCGGCACGTCCTTCAATTTCAACGGCGCACCGAACTGCTCCAATACCATCGCTCGCATCTGCTCCCTCCCAAAAGCGTGATTCGTGATTCGTCAACGATTCTCGAATCGATTGTAATCGAAGAGTCCGGCCTCCCTCGGCGCCCACCGGCGATAGGCCGCGTGCAGCGCGTCGCTGTGCGCCCAGAACCGATCGTCCGTGCGGCGGATGCCGTGGCGCGTCAGCAGTTTCTGGTAGTCGGCCTCCGACGCGAGGCCACGCACCGCATTCACGAATTCCGGCAGTTCCGCAGCGTTCACCACGAAAAAGGCATTGGGATAGGCGCCGACGAAGCCGTTCATCACCGCAAGATCGTCTTCATCGGGCAAGCGACGCTTCTCATCTCCCAACAGCTCCGCCACGTTGCTGTGCGCGCTATTGCTCAGCAGGGTGAAGTGGTAATCACTTCCGGCCGCATCACGCACCGTTAGGAACGATACCTCAGGCAGATGGGAAATTGCCCGGCCGCGAATCCTGGACAGATCGGCCAGGCTCCGGAGCGGCGCACCGGTCAGCCCGCTGCTGGCGATCGCATACCGCGGCGACGATACCGGAGCCAGGTACGCTTTCAGCAATGCATACATCTCGGCGAGCGGGTCCTGAGTCTTGAACTCGATGCCGGTCTCCTGTGAATAGTTGGCATCGGTATCCTGAAATTGGCTGATGTGCTGTTTGCTCGCCCCGCGATACCAATGATCGCGCACTGGCTGGCGCGCAGCGCGCGGCAGCAGGGCCAGAAAATTCATCTCCCCTTCCATGCGCATGAAATCAAAGTAGAGGCGCGTGTCCAGTTGATGTCCATAGTTGCCGTACACGTCGAATCCCGCCACCAGCAGATAGTGGATGCGCTCGAGCAACGGGTAGCCAATCAGCATCACGGTCTGCGGCCGGTCCCCGATCAGGCCCTGGACCACCGTGGCGCTGTCAAAATTGCGGAACACGGTGAGCCCGGCATTCGGATTCTTGCGGTCGCCGTTCCATAGCGATTTCAGCACCGTGGGGTTGCCCGCACCGAAGCGCTCGTTGAAAAACCGGCTCTTCGCCTTGAGGTAGTCGGCCTCGAGCCTGGCGTATTGCAGCCACCTCAGCACTCCAGTGGTGCGTCCATGCTCGGCCGGCAGGCGCAGGTTCCTGGCCTCCTTCGCCAGGAACGCCTCGTCTTCTCCGGCTTGCTCCACATCGGGACTGGCGAAAATCGCCCAGAAATGATCGGTGATCACATCGAGCGCCAGCTGCCCGCGGCACACCGGGCCCTTGATGAAGCCCATCAGCGTGAACTGCGCTTCGTCGAGCATGAACCGGTAGCGCGCGTTGACCGGCAATTGCAGGAAGGTGACGAAGGGATTGGACGCGGCCTCCGCCGCGTACGAGGGCAGCGCCGTGACCTCGTACGATGCATCGAGGAACCACGCCTTGAGCCGCACCATGCGCGCCGCGTTCAGTGCGTACGGCATGTGCGTCTTGGCGAGCGGGGTTTCCACCGTCCGGCGCAGGCGGTAGTACACGCGCTCCACTCCCGGGTCGTCGAACGGCCGGGGCGTAGCGATGACCTCGATCGGCAAGCCGGGTGGAGTCTTCGAGCGCACCAGCTGGAAGTATTCCTGGCCCGGCAGGTCATCGAAGTACAGACTCCCTATGAACCAGTGCTCGTAGATGTAGCGGCTCATCAACCGCGCCTTGAGGCCATCGCCGTTCAGAAAACGCTCCCACTCCGCGACTCGCCGCTGGTAAGCTTCCGGCAACGGATCCGGGGCGCGGTACGGCGCGCCGGCTTCGATCCAGGTCGTCAAGATGCTGTAATCACGATCGGACAGCCCGGGCAATCCGAAGGGCATGCCCCACTCCGGGAACCTCTGCTCGAAGCGGTCCATGCCCTCGATTGCGGGGCACTGTTGCGCGCGGTCGAGCGAAAAATTGAAGCGGTCCCCGGGCAGCACGGCGCCGGCCGGCAGGGGATGCACGCGCTTCAACCTGATCAAGCGATACAGCACGCTCGCCTCGCGGTTCGCCTCGGGCGTCATCGCACGCTCGTTGAGCACCGAATGGAAACCCTTTCCGCGCCACGCGGCATTGCTCTGCGCATCGAAGAACAGCCGGGTCGGCTCCACGGCGAGGAGCCGGCCGGCGTCGTAAACCGTGCTTTTTTCGGAGCCGCGCGTCACGCCCTGGTAGGAGGCCAGGTTCAACTGGCAAGGCGCGTCGTAACAGCCGTGGCAGACCGCGCAGCGGCCATCCAGGACCGGCTTGACGTCGCGCCAGTAATCCAGGGTGGCATGCGCGGGCGACGGCCGGTCGTAGCGCGCGGGATCGGCGGGCCCGTAACGCTCGTCGAGCCGGTAGCCGTAATACACGGCGCAACCGGCAAGAACCGAGAGCAAGAGCAAAGTTCCGGGCGTACGCATTCAGAAGCGTGAATCGGGATTCGTGATTCGTGATTCGACCTGAACTTCCGTGAGTCGTGATTCGTGAATCGTGATTCGACTCTTATTCTTCCTTAGAAGCCATCTCAAAAATCCCCTCTCCCCCAGTTTTGGGGGAGAGGGCTAGGGTGAGGGGGCAACCCGCATATTCAAATCTCGCTCTAGAAACTGAAGCAGCGTCTACCCCTCACCCCAACCCTCTCCCCGCTGCCGCGGGGCGAGGGAGTATTTTTGAGACCGCTTATAGTGTCCTTCGTGTCCTTTGTTGTTTCAGATCTTGGTTCTCTTGGCGTCCCTTCGACAGGCTCAGGACAGGCTTTGGCGGTTCAATTATTTTTCTTGGTCTTCCTTGGCGGTTCAGCGCTTCTTCGCGCTCATCGCTGTAAGTATGCCCTGCATGATCGCCAGCGGCGTCGGCGGGCAGCCCGGCACCGCCACATCCACCGGGATCACGTTCGCCACCCGCCCGCAGCTCGCGTAGCTCTCCCCGAAGATGCCGCCCGTGCAGCCGCAATCTCCGATCGCCACCACCAGCTTGGGCTCCGGGGTTGCGTCGTAGGTTCGCTTGAGCGCCACTTCCATGTGGCGTGACACCGGGCCTGTCACCAGCAGCATGTCGGCGTGGCGCGGGCTCGCGACGAACTTGATGCCGAGCCCCTCGAGATTGTAGTAGGGATTGTTGAGCGCATTGATCTCGAGCTCGCAGCCATTGCAGGAACCGGCGTCGACGTGGCGGATGGTCAGCGCGCCCGCGAAATTCTCAAGGACATGGGACTGCAGCCGCTGCGCGATGACACGCAACGCCTCGTCGGGTTGCGGCGGCGCCTCGGTCTTGATCCCCGTGACAGCGATCTGCTTCAGCAATTGATACATAGCTTTAAATTAGCCGCCAAGACGCCAAGAACGCCAAGGAAATCCAAATCAAAATGAAATATAAGGCCTTCACTCTCACATCGATCCTGTCTTCATGTTCCGCATTCAGTTACTTATTCTCTCGCGCAGTTTGCCTTTATTATCGATCTCGTTCTTCTTGGCGGCCTTGGCGTCTTGGCGGCTATTTTCTACAAGTCGTGGCCGCTGTAGGACAAGTTGAACGACTTGTTGATGAGCGGAAAATCGGGAACGATGTTGCCCAGCACCGCGCGCTCGAGCAGCGGCCAGTTCTGCCACGACGGATCGTGCGGATGGAGCCGCCGGATGCGGTTGCCGGCGCCGGTCTCGAGCGCGATCAGCACTTCGCCGCGCCAGCCCTCGACCCAACCGATG
>Ga0210377_10005544_pt1 | contig 10359 bp, 10 predicted proteins | sample PLM4_65_b1redo_FD_155480 | JGI IMG/M metagenome (GOLD analysis project Ga0210377, IMG submission 155480) | Groundwater sediment microbial communities from an aquifer in East River, Colorado, USA - PLM4_65_b1 redo | ecosystem: Environmental > Terrestrial > Soil > Riparian zone | place: USA: East...
CGCTGGGTGAACGCGGGTGCCGCGAACAGCAACGGCAGCGTCATGGCCAGGCGCATCCGGAGTCCTCTCGGGCTCGTGGACATGAAGATCCCGGCCGGCATGATACTCCGACAGGCCGTGGTATCGTTCCCTCCTGGCCCGTGCAAGACCGCCGGCTCCCGTTCATCCACGGGTCGGAGCCGGTCCCATGATCGAATGAGGTGATCCATGAGTTCGCGTCGCCGCTTTCTCGCCACCGTCGCCTCGGGCCTGGGCGCCGCTGCCTTCCGGCCCACCGTCGCTTCCGCCGGCCTCACGCCCGAGGTGAAGAGCGGTCTCGGCGGCCCCATAGGCCTCCAGCTCTACAGCCTGCGGGAGTACCTCCCCAAGGACGTCCCAGGGACCCTCGCCCGGCTTCGGGGTCTCGGCATCCGCGAGGTGGAGAGCGCCGGGCTCGCCGGCATGACGATCGAGGCGTTCCGCGCGGCCCTCGACAAGGCCGATCTCGTCTGCCACGGCGCCCACATCGGCTTCGACCGCGTGCGCCAGGACACGCCGGGAGCCCTGAAGGAAGCCAAGGCCCTCGGGGCGAGGTACGTGGTCTGCGCCTGGATCCCCCACGACGACAAGGCCCCCTTCACGCGAGACGACGCGCTTCGGGCCACCGAGGTGTTCAACAAGGCCGGCAAGGCTGCGCAAGGCGAAGGCCTGCGGCTTTGCTACCACTGCCACGGCTACGAGTTCGTCCCGGCGACCGAGGGGACGCTCTTCGATACGATCGCGAAGAACACGGATCCTGCGGTCGTCTCCTTCGAGATCGACATCTTCTGGGCGAAGGCGGGCGGGGGCGACCCGGCGCAGCTCATCGCCTCCCTTCCGGGCCGCGTTCCCTTGATGCACGTCAAGGACATGCAGAAGGGGCTCTCCCTGCCAGCCGGGAGCGCCCACGCGTCCGCCGAGGCGAACGTCGTCGCCGGGCAGGGGCAGCTCGACCTGCCGGCCATCTTCCGTGCGGCGCGGAAGTCGGGGACCGAGCTGTTCTACGTCGAGGACGAGAGCACCAACCCCTGGGAGCAGATCCCCGAGAGCCTCGAGTACCTCTCAGGCTTGAAGCTCTGAGGCCGAGGACGGCCCGGGTCGTCGTCGTCAGACGAAGTGGACCGAATGGCTCTTGACCGCCAGCCAGGCGGCCGAGCCGGGCCGGAGGCGGAGATCCCGCACGGCGGCCGGGGTCAGGCGAGCGAGCCAGGGAGGCCCACCGGCGGCGAGGTGGAACCGTAGCGTCACGTCGTCGCCGGTGCGTTCGACGGCGTCGACGCGGGCTTCGTAGACGTTCCGGGCCGACAGACCCTCGACGGGCCCCGTGACCACGAGAACGTCCTCGGCGCGAATCGCGAGAGTGACGCGCGAGCCGACGGGACGCTCCGCGGCGAGGGAAGTCGCGACCGTGACTCGCCCGCCGAGGTCGACCCGGGTCACGCCCCCATCGCGGTCGTGGGAGAGGAGCGAGCCCGTGAAGAGGTTCTCGATCCCGCTGGCCGCTTCGCGGACCAGGGCCGGTGACGACAGCAGGTCGACAGGAGCGCCGATGGCCTCCACGCGACCTTCCCGAAGCAGCAAGACCTGGTCGGCGAGGGTCAGCGCCTCACCGACGTTGTGGGTCACGTAGAGCATCGGCACACTCCACTCGTCTCGGATCCGGAGGAGGTACGGGAGGATCCTCTCCCTGAGGCCGAGGTCGAGGCCCGCGAGCGGCTCGTCGAGAAGGAGAAGCCGGGGGTCGGCGGCCAGCCCTCGGGCGAGGGACACCCGCTGTCTTTCCCCTCCGGACAAGGATGCGGGAAACCGGTCCAGGAGCGGACGTATCTCCAGGGTCTCGATGGCGCCGTCGACCTGCGCCGTCTTTCCCCGGGCCCCGAAACGGACGTTCCCGAGAGCCGTCAGATGGGGAAAGAGCCCGGCGTCCTGGGGCACGTAGCCCAAGCGGCGCCTCTCGGGCCGAAGGCGGATCCCCCGAGCTTCGTCGAGCAGCGTTTCGCCGTTCAGAACGATCCGCCCACGGCATCGCGACCTCAGCCCCGCGACGGCTTCCAGGAGGGACGTCTTCCCCGAGCCCGACGGCCCCATCACCGCGGTGAGTCGCCCGCCGAGAGCGGCCTCGACCCGGAGGGTGAATCCGGCCAGAGGGAGCTCGACCGACAGCTCGATCACGGCTCGGCCCTCCGCGACCGGCGGCGAGTCATCCACTCGGTCGTCCAGAGCGCCGCGAAGGCCACGGCCACGGTCACTCCGGCCAGGACGACGGCGCGGTCGTCGCGGCCGATCTGGTTGTCGTGGAAGATGGCCAGGGCCAGGGTCTGCGTCTTGCCGGGGATGTTCCCGGCCACCATGACGGTCGCGCCGAACTCGCCGAGGGCGCGGGCGAAGGCGAGGACGGTGCCCCCGAGCACGCCACGCCAGGCCAGCGGCAGCGTGACGCGGAAGAAGGCCGCGATCGGCCCGCATCCGAGGGTGCGAGCCAGACCGACGAGGCGCGGGTCCACCTCCTCGAAGGCCGAGCGCGCGGACCGGACCAGCAGCGGGAACGACATGAGAGAGGTGGCCAGGAGAACGCCCCGCCAGGTGAAGACCACGTCCAGGCCGATGGAGGCGAGCCGGGCGCCCAGCGGTGCCCGACGCGAGAAGGCCTCGAGAAGCAGGATCCCGACGGCCGTCGGTGGGAGCACCAGCGGCAAGGAGAGGAGCGTCTCGAGGGCTCCCTTGCCCGGGCCTCGATACCGGGCAAGAGCGAGCGCCACCGCTGTGCCCGGGGGCAGGATCAAGAGGGTGCCGAGGCACGCGATCTTCAGCGTGAACAGAACGACGCCGATCTCGTCGGCGGAGAGCACGCCCTACCTTCCGGCGAGGGTCAGGAATCCGTACTTCTCGTAGACCCGGAGCGCGTCGGGCGAGGCGAGGTACTTCGCGAGGTCGCGCGCCGACGCCTTCTTCGACGAGGAGACGGGGGCCAGGACGTACACGATGGCGGGGCCCTGCTCGCGGGGCACCTCGAAGGCGACGCGGGCGCGTTTCGCGATCGCCGCATCGGTCCGGTAGACGATCCCGGCGTCGGCGTTCCCCGACTCGACCGCGGCGAGGGCGGCACGCACGTTGAGGGTCGGCACGATGGCAGCCTTGACCTTCACCCACAGGCCGAGGGACTGCAGCCAGGTGCGGGCGTACAAGCCCGCGGGCACGGCCTCCGGATCGGCGAGGGCGAGCCGCTTCAGCCCGACGAGATCGCCGGGGGCCGCGAGGCGGATCGAAGATGCCGCCGGTACCACGATCGCCAGCGTGTTCGAGAGAAGCGCGACCCGATCGGCCGCGCGCACCAGACCCGCCTCCTCCACGGCGTCCATCTGCGCCTTGTCGGCGGAGAGGAAGACGTCGGCCGGTGCTCCCGCCTGGATCTGACGGGCGAGGTCGCTCGACGCTCCCAGGTTGAAGGAGATCTCGTTCCCGGAAGCCGTCTGATAGGCCTTGCCGATCTCCTCGAGGGCGTCGGTGAGGCTCGCGGCGGCGAAGACGTTCAGCTCCTCGGCCGTGGCGGGTCCGAGAAGCACTCCCCCGACCACGAGGAGGACGCAGGGTACGAGGCTCGCGGAACGGCCCAACTCAGGGAGCGGCCGCGGCGAGGGCCTGACGAAGGGCGCGGGCGATCTCGCCGATCGAAACCGGCTTGCGGAGAAGGGCGCCGACGCCCAGGCGGGCCCGCTCGTCTTCCGGCAGCTCCAGGGTCCCACTCACGAGGAGGGTGACGACTCGCTCACCTCGGGCCCTGAGGCGCGCGAGCAGCTCCCGCCCGGTCAAATGCGGCATCTCGTGATCGAGGACCAGGGCGTCGAAGGGCCCCGTGGTGTCGAACAGCTCCAGGGCGTGGGCGCCGTCGGAGGCGGCGACCACTGCGAAGCCCTCCGACTCGAGGCCTTCCTGAAGGATCTCCCGGAGGGGGCCGTCGTCCTCGGCGACGAGCAGTCGTGGAACCGGTTTCATCGAGGGGCGGTCGGATCGCATCCAAGTGATTCTCGCTTCGGGCGCCGAGGCTTGTCAACGCGGCGTCAAGCCCGCCGAATGACGCGTCACGGCGGGTCAAGCGGGGGCGAAGGTCGCCGCGAGGTGCTACCCTCTCGACGGCCGAGCCCACATGCGCATGCACCATCTCGCCCTGCGCGTCGCCGACTGCGGGCATCGCGTGGGCCTCACGGTCGGGACCCTGACCCTTTGAAGTCGTCCACGAAGCATGCCTGGGCGCTCATCGCCGCCGCCACGCTCTTCTCGACGGCTGGAGCCGCGATCAAGTCGTGCGCCCTCACGGGAGTCCAGGTGGCTTCCCTCCGGGCGGGGTTCGCCGGGGTGGCGATCCTGCTGCTGATGCCCGAGGCGAGGGGTCCCTGGACCTGGCCGGCGGCTGCCGTGAGCCTGGCCTACGCGGCCAGCATGACGCTCTTCGTGGTCTCGACGAAGCTCACGACCTCGGCCAACGCCATCTTTCTTCAGGCCACCTCGCCGCTCTACATCCTGCTCCTCGGCCCGTGGCTGCTGAAGGAACCGGCGCGGCGTGGGGACCTCACCTTCCTGGCGGCCCTCGGGGTCGGCCTCGGGCTTTTCTTCGTCGGAGTCGATGCGCCGGCCGTCACGGCGCCGGACCCTCTGCGCGGCAACACGCTGGCCGCCTTCTCGGGCCTCACGATCGGCCTGCTGTTCGTCGGCCTGCGCTGGCTGTCCCGGAGGAACGGCGGAGAGGCGGCAGTCGCCGTCTTTCTCGGAAACGTGATCGGGCTGCTCACACTCCTCCCCGCGGCTCTGCCGCTCAGCCACGTCCGCCCGGTCGACTGGCTTCTCCTCGCCTACCTCGGTTTCTTCCAGATCGGTCTGGCCTACTCCCTCGTGACGCGCGCCCTGGGTCACGTCCGCGCGCTCCAGGCCTCGATGTTGCTGCTCATCGAGCCGGTGCTCAACCCCGTCTGGGCATGGCTCGTCCACGGTGAGAAGCCGGGCGCCTGGTCGCGCCTGGGTGGAGGGATCATCCTCGGGGCGACCGCTCTCAAGATCTGGCTCGACGCGCGGCGGGATTGAGCCCCTCCGCTCGTGGGACCGGGCCGTTCCAGAAGCGGACACTGGGAGGGAGGGTCTTCGTCTCCAAGCACCTCCGGCAACCCGCTTTCGCTGAACGAGTTGACGTGCGCATCGTCCCCTGGCATGCAGCTTGTGTACCAGACGGTCGGCTATGGACATCGCCCGCCCTTCGCAGGCCCGGGAGAAGAGGATTCGACGGATCGTCTACGGCGCCGCCGGCTTCGTGGCGGTCCTCCTCATCACGCTGGGTCTGTCTCGGCTCAAGCCCGCCGCGCCCGGCGTGGAGCGCGCCACGCTGCTGATCGACACCGTGAAGCGGGGTCCGCTGCTGAGGCAGGTCCGTGGCCTGGGAACCCTCGTCCCCGAGGAGATCCGCTGGATCCCCGCCGCAACCGAGGGGCGGGTGGAACGGATCGTGGTTCTGCCCGGCACTGCCGTGAAGGCCGACACCGTCATCCTCGAGCTGAGCAACCCCGAGACGGAGCTCCAAGCCCTCGACGCCGAGTCGCAGCTCCGGCAGGCGGAAGCGCAGCACACGGAGTTGAAAGTGCGACTCGAGAGCCAGCGCCTCGACCAACAGGCCGCGGCAGCGCGGGTGCAAGCCGACTATCACCAAGCACGCCTTCAGGCGGACGCCGACGCCCAGCTCGCGAAGGAGGGCATCGTCGCGGACATCACGGTCGAGAAGTCGAAGGTGGCGGCCGACGAGTTGGCGAACCGGCAACGGATCGAGCAGCAGCGCCTCGCGATCAGCGGCGAGTCGGTCGACGCGCAGCTCGCCGTCCAGAAGGCACAGGTGGAGCAGCGCCGCGCCCTCGCCCGCCTGCGGCGGAGCCAGTTCCAGGCGCTCCGGGTACGGGCCGGGATCGCGGGCGTGCTGCAGCAGGTTCCCGTCGAGGTGGGACAACGCGTGGGCCCCGGGACGAACCTCGCCCGCGTCGCGCAGCCGGCGCGGCTCAAGGCGGTGGTGAAGGTGGCCGAGACCCAGGCCCGCGACGTCCAGATCGGCCAGTCGGCGACCGTCGACACGCGCAACGGCGTCATCCCCGCCCGGGTGGCGCGCATCGACCCCGCGGTCCAGAACGGAACCGTCACCGTCGACCTGTCCCTCGACGGCCCGTTGCCCAAGGGTGCGCGCCCCGATCTCTCGGTGGATGGGACGATCGAACTGGAGCACCTCGACGACGTCCTCTTCGTCGGCCGCCCCGCGCAAGGGCAGGCCGAGAGCCTGGTGGGCCTCTTCCGCCTCGACGAGGGCGGGAAGGAGGCGTCGCGCGTGAAGGTGAAGCTGGGGCGCAGCTCGGTGAGCGCCGTGGAGATCGTGGAGGGGTTGAGGGCCGGGGACCAGGTCGTCCTCTCGGACACCTCCGCCTGGGACGCCTTTGATCGGATCCGTTTGAACTGAGGGAGCTGCCATGACCGCTGGCGCTGACGCGCTCATTCGACTCGAGAGCCTGACGAAGGTCTTCTACACCGATGAGGTGGAGACCCACGCCCTGTCGGGCATCCACCTGGACATCGGGAAGGGCGAGTACGTGGCCATCTCGGGCCCGTCCGGGTGCGGAAAGTCGACGCTCCTCTCGATCCTGGGACTCCTCGACTCCCCCACCGAGGGCACCTACGTCCTCAATGGAACCTCCGTCCAGGGCCTGGGCCTTTCCCAGCGGGCCCGCATCCGGAACCGCGAGGTGGGCTTCATCTTCCAGAGCTTCAACCTCATCGGCGATCTGACCGTATACGAGAACGTGGAGCTGCCCCTCACCTACCGCGGGATGAGGGCCGCGGAGCGCCGGGAGCGCGTCACCGAGGCTCTCGAGCGCGTCGGGATGGGGCACCGCGCCAAACACCTGCCGAGCCAGCTCTCCGGAGGCCAACAGCAGCGCGTGGCCGTGGCGCGGGCATTGGTGGGACGGCCGTCGATCCTACTCGCCGACGAGCCCACGGGGAACCTCGACTCGAAGAACGGCGACGCGGTCATGGAACTGCTCCAGGAGCTGCACCGCTCGGGGTCGACGATCTGCATGGTGACCCACGATCCACGCTTCGCGCGCCACGCCGACCGCACGATCCACCTCTTCGACGGCCGCGTCGTCGAGGAGAGCCGCGACGGGGCCGCCGGGGTGGCGTGATGGGTCCACCGTTCTCGTAGTCGCGAGGTCGGATTGGAATCGCGGAGCGCGGGATGATCGACAGCCTGCTCTACGACCTGCGATTCGCCGCCCGCAGCTTGACCCGTCATCCCGCCTTCTCCGCCGTCGCGATCTTCTCGCTGGCCCTCGGCATCGCCATCAACGTCGCCGTCTTCAGCGTCATGAACGCGATTCTGCTCCCGCCTCTGGGGGTCCCCGACAAACTGCGCCTCGTCTTCGTGGGAAAGCCCTCGCTGACTTACGCCCAGCAGGCCGCGCTCCGGGAAGCCCTGGCGCCCTACGGAGACGTGCTTGCGTCTTCCTACCAGGGAGGCATGGCCGCCGGAGACGACGGCGGCCGCGTTCCCGTCGAGGTCGTCTCGGACCGCTATTTCTCCGCCCTGGGCCTGCACCCCACGGCCGGCAGGCTCTTCGCTCCGGGTGACGAGTCGCTTCCCGACGGGGAGCGCGGCGTCGTTCTCAGCCACGGTCTCTGGACGCGCCGATTCGGGAGCGACCCCGGCGTCGTGGGCCAGACGATTCCCCTCGGTCCCTCGAAGGTCCGTGTCCTCGGCGTCGGCCCCCGGCGCTTCCGTGGCATCTCGCCGGTCTTTTCGACCGACCTCTGGCTCGTCGCCTCGAGGGGCGAGGCCACGCGTCCGGACGCACCGGCGGCGTGGAACGCATTCCTCCGCCCGCACGCCCACGTCACCCCGGAAGAGGGCCGCACCGCCGCGGAGATCGCGGTCCGTCGCCTGCCGGGCCTCGATCCGGAGGCCAGCCGCGACGTCCGCGTCACGACCGCGCGCCATCTGGCGAGCCTCGTCTGGCTCATCGTGTCGCTCTTCATGCTGATCCCCGGCATCGTCCTCATGGTGGCTTGCGCCAACGTGTCCGGCCTCCTCGCCTCGCGCTCGGAGGAGCGCCGCGAGGAAATGGCGGTCCGCCTGGCTGTCGGCGGAAGCCGGAAACGGCTGGTCCAACAGCTCCTTGCCGAGGGCGGCCTGCTGTCTCTCGCGGCCGCCGGCTTCGGACTGCTTCTGAGCAGCTGGATCGTGTCCGGCGTCTCGCCCTGGCTCCTGCCGGTGCTGGCCAACTACTCGATGTTCCCCGAGTTCACCCTCGACTGGCGTGTGGTCGCGTTCTCGCTCTTCTGCGGCGTGGCCGCTGCAGTGGGCTCCAGCCTCCTTCCCGCGCTGGCCGCCTCCCGCACCGACTTGGCCTCGCTCCTGAAGCGGGAGCCCGCCCACTGGGGCGGCCGCCGGCGTCTCGCGCTCCGCAACGTCCTCGTGGTCGCACAACTGGTCGTGACCTTCGCGTTTCTCACTGCGGCCTCCCTCTGCGTGCAAGGCATCCGGCAGGGAGTCTCGGCTGCATTCGGCTTTGCGCCCGAGCGCCTTCTCGCGGTCACCTTCTTCTTCGGGGCGGACGCGCGACGCAACCCGGGCGCTTTCGTCGAGGCGGTGATTGCCGACGCCCAGCGCATTCCGGGTGTGAAGCGCGCGACGCTCGCCGCCACGGCTCCCGGCGTGGAGGTGCTCCGCATGGCCGCCCGGCTCCCCGGAGACGACACTGGCACCGCCCGCCCTCGAGAGGTCGCCTACAACCAGGTGCGCCCCGAGTATTTCGAAGTCGCTGGAACACGGATTCTTCGCGGCCGTCTCTTCGACGAGCACGACGTACGCTCGGGTCGCCGCGTGGTCGTGGTCAGCGCGACGATGGCACGCCGGTTCTGGGGTGCCGACGACCCCGTGGGCCGGTCCTTGACCCTCGGCAAGAGCGCGACGGTTGCCGAAGTCGTGGGGGTCGTGGACGATGCCGTGCAATTGGCGACGATCGACCTCCTCCCGGGCTCCAGCGGAGCGCCCTTCCTGTATCTCCCGCTGAGCCCCGACGCCTTCGGCATTCCTTTCAGCGGCACCCTGCTCTTGGAGGGCTATGCCGACGCGGCCCGCCTCGGCCCGGGCGTCGAGCGTGTCCTGCGAGGGCGCCCCGACGTCGCCGTCACGGAGAAGGCGACGGTGGCCGCCCTCAACCGGCGCGGGCTGATCCAGTACGAGATCTTCAGCACGCTCCTCGTCCTGCTCGGCGCAGTGAGCGCGGTCCTCGGCACCATCGGCCTCTACGCGATCATCGCTCGGTCGGTCGAACGGCGCACTCATGAGATCGGCGTGCGGGTCGCGCTGGGCGCATCGCCGGCCGACGTCGTGAGGCTCGTGCTCCGCTCAGGACTCCTCCTGGCCGGCGCCGGAGTGGCTCTCGGCGTACCGGCGTCGTTTGTGGCCGAGAGGATGCTTCGCCACGGGATCTTCGGCGTGCCCCCGCTCGCCTTCGGCACCCTCGCTGCGATGGCCACACTCGTCGTCTCCGTCGCCCTGATCGCCTCGTACGTTCCGGCACGCCGGGCGACACGGGTCGATCCCGTGGTGGCGTTGCGTCACGAATGAGGGAGGGCGGGCTATGGCGTCCTCTCCTCCCTCAAATGAGACAAACGGCTCATTTGCTGGGGGGGGACAAGCTCGTCCTCGAGCCCGAGCGCCCCTTTTCCGACGACGTCGAGCGAAAGGACGAGAGCCCCGAGGCGCCCGAAACCCGCCACGCAAACCACATCAAGAACTTCCTCGATGCGACGCGTGGCAACGGTGCCCTCAACTGCCCGATCGAGATGGGCGTCCAGGTCCAGACGGTCGTGTCGATGGCCGAGAGGTCCTACCGGGAGGGAAAGCAGTTCCGATTCGAGCCGGCGCGTCGCAAGATGACGACGTGACATCGCCGCCCTCGCGGACCGACTGCGGGGTGGCGCTGGCCCTCGAGGCGATGGCGACCCGCTTCGAGCTGATACTCCGCGGTAGCGACGTTGTCCGCCTGCGCGCCATCGGCGAAGAGGCGCTCCGTGAGATCGAGGAGGCCGAGGCGCGTCTCAGCCGGCATCGACCGGCCAGCGAGGTCGCCTGGATCAACGCCCGCGCGGGAGGCCTTCCGGTTCGCGTCGACGCGCGGGTCTTTCGACTCATCCAGGAGTGCGCCGGGATCTCCCACAAGACCGATGGCGCCTTCGACCCCAGCGTCGGGCCCCTCCTGCGCGCCTGGGGGTTCGTCGGGGGCTCGGGGCACCGGCCCCGCGGGCGGGGCGCTG
>Ga0210377_10005545_pt1 | contig 10359 bp, 9 predicted proteins | sample PLM4_65_b1redo_FD_155480 | JGI IMG/M metagenome (GOLD analysis project Ga0210377, IMG submission 155480) | Groundwater sediment microbial communities from an aquifer in East River, Colorado, USA - PLM4_65_b1 redo | ecosystem: Environmental > Terrestrial > Soil > Riparian zone | place: USA: East...
GAGCTCTGCGTGCTGCGCGGCGACCCGGTCGAGCATCCCAAGCACGCCGGCCAGCGCGTGTTCGGCGCGGGCATCAACCTCACGCACCTTTACCAGGGGAAGATCAGGTTCCTGTGGTACCTGATCCGCGACCTCGGTTTCGTCAACAAGCTCTACCGCGGCCTCGCGCTGCCCGACATGCATCCGGAGCAGGATTGCATCGAGAAGCCCTGGGTGGCCGCGGTGGAGCGCTTCGCCATCGGCGGGCACTGCCAGATCCTGCTCACCATGGACTACATCATCGCCGCGGAGGACGCGTACATGACGCTGCCCGCGCGCAAGGAAGGCATCATCCCGGGTGCGGCGAACCTGCGCCTGCCGCGCTTCGTCGGCGCGCGCCTCGCGCGCCAGGCGATCCTCGCCGAACGGCGCATCGACTGCGCTTCGCCGGAGGGGCGGAAAATCTGCGACGAGATCGTGCCGGTAACGGGCATGGACCAGGCGATCGAACGCAGCATCCACCACCTCACCAACTCGGGGGTGGTGAGCGCGGCAGGCAACCGGCGCGCGTTCCGCGCCGGCGAGGAGCCGCTCGACACTTTCCGCCGCTACATGGCGGTGTACGCGCGCGAGCAGGCGCAATGCCACTTCAGCCCTGCGCTGATTGCCAACCTCGAGCGGCACTGGGACGCGGCCAACCGAAGGGCATGAAGCCGAACCCGAGAAACCCGTCACCGGTCGACGTCCTCAGCGAAGCTGAGGTCCGCGCGATCGCGCGGCGCGCGGTGACGCGGGCATTCCCCAAGCACACTGTCGTGGTCACCGAGGGCGACCGGACCGACACGCTCCACATCATTGTTTCCGGCCGGGTCAAGATCTATGTCAGCGACGAGAAGGGCAAGGAGATCGTCCTCAACCACGCGGGCCCCGGCGAGTACTTCGGCGAACTGGTGCTCGACGAAGGCCCGCGCGCGGCGTCGGTGATGACGCTGGAGCCGGCCCGGTTCCTGGTCGTGCCGAAGGAGGACTTGAGGGAGTTCGTGGCCAACAGCCCGGAATTCGCGCTGCACCTCATCCGCAAGCTCATCCGGCGCGTGCGCGTGCTCACGAACGACGTGAAGAGCCTTGCGCTCATGGACGTATACGGCCGGGTCGCGCGGATGCTGCTGGACCTCGCGGTGGAGCGGGACGGCTCGCTCGTGATCGAGGAGCGTCCGACCCAGCAGGAGATGGCGAACCGGGTCGGCGCCTCGCGAGAGATGGTCAGCAAGATTCTCGGCGACCTGGCCAGCGGCGGCTACATCGCCGTCGAGCGCGACCGGATCAGGATTGCGCGGGCGCTGCCGCGCGCCTGGTAGGGGCCGTGCGGCCTTACCTGCCGCGTTGCGCGAGGTAATGTTCGAGGAACGACGCAGTGGACCGCAGCGCGTCGGTTGCCCGGCAAACGAAGTCGGCCAAGGACTCGCCGTCGCGCAGCCACGCGGCGGCGGCCTGCCGGTCGCTTTCGCTCATGCGCTGATCCTCCATACGGCGCACCAGGCTGGAACGCACCGTCACAGGTTCCCGAACCTCCGGCATGCAATCGCTGTTGCGGGTCATGATCTTCGCTCCTTCCTTTTGTCGCTTCGCAATTCCGGCCTTGCGCCGGCCCATGCAAACTCTCATTTGCACGCTCCCCCAGCCTAGTTCCGGGCCGGGAGGCGCGCTGTTGACCCCTGCACCGCAAACGTGTGCAATATTCACATCATGGAGAACGCGGACCTGAGCCACGCGGCGAAGCAGCCGCTCGATCTCGAGCACGCCGACCTGCTCGCGAAGGTCAAGCTGTTCGCCGGGGTCGATCGCGTCACGCTTGCCAAGCTCGCCGCGCGCCTCGAATCCTTGTCGGTGCCGCGCGGTACCGACGTGTTTCGCCAAGGCGACCCGGGGGATGCGGTCTATCTCGTGGCGCGCGGCTCGCTCGGCGCGTTCGTTGCCACGGACGGCGATCCGGCGGAACGGCGTGTGAACACGCTGCAGGCCGGCAACCCGTTCGGCGAAATGGCCTTGCTCGGCGACCACCCGCGCGCCGCGACGATACGCGCCGATACGGACGCGCAGGTGCTGCGGCTCGAGCGCGCCCGGTTCCTTGCGCTGGTGCGCGAGGAACCGAGCGTCGCGCTTGCCGTCGCCGTTTCCTTGGGCGAGCGGCTCCGCGCGCGGGACTTGCCGGCGCCGCAGACCGGCACACCCGCGGACGGGAAGGGGGCGGCGGCGGAGCCGCAAACGCCGCCGCAAACCGCCCGCCGCTGGCGGCTCGGGCTTGCCTCGATCGGCGGAATCCTGGCTGCCGCAATCATGCTCGGCGGCTGGGTCATGCCGCCGCCGGCAGGACTGACGCCACAAGGCTGGCACGCGTTCGCAACGCTGGCCGCGCTCGTGCCGCTGCTTGCGCTCGATGCCTTGCCCGAGGGAATCCTGGCCTTGCTGCTCGCAGCCGCATGGGTCGTGGGAGGCGTGGTTCCGCCGGCCGCCGCGCTGAGCGGCTTCAGCTCGGAAAGCTGGATTCTCGTGGTCAGCGTCCTCACGGTCGGCGCGGCGATCGCCGCTTCCGGCCTGCTCTACCGGATCTCGCTCTGGACCGTCGCGCACAGCCGGGGTGGTTTTATCGGCCAAGTGACTGCGCTGTCCGTCGCGGGCGTGCTCCTGGGTCCCGCCGCGCCGAACGCCACTGCGCGAGTGACCCTCATTGCCCCGGCGATGAGCGAATTGGTCGAAGCGTTCGGCTACGCCCCCCGGTCACGGCCGGCGGCGGGCTTGGCCATGGCGACGCTGATCGGGTTTGGGCAGATGGGCGCGGCATTTCTGACGAGCTCCACCACGGCCGTCCTCGTGTTCGCGGTGCTTCCGCAAGGCGGGCGGATCGATTTGAACTGGCTGTCGTGGGCAGCGCTTGCCGCGCCTGCGAACCTTGTCCTGCTTCTGGGCCTCACTGTATCGATCGGCTGGTACTACCGGCCGCGAAGCCGGGCCGACCTGGAAGGTCCGACGCAGCGGGACGTGGTCAGGCTCCAGCGCAGGCTGCTCGGACGCCCCGCGCGCAACGAAAAGATCTCATGCGTCGTCGGCGCCGGACTGTTGCTCGGATTCATTTCGCAGCCAATGCACGGCATCCACCCGGCGTGGATCGCGGTGTTTGCTTTCGCAGCCCTGGGCGCGACGCGCGTGATCACGGTCAACACGCTGCGTTCCGTCAATTGGAGTTTTGCACTGCTGTTCGGAATGCTGGCGAGCATGTCCAAAGTCTTCAGCGACACCGGGCTGGACAAGTGGATCGCCGGTTCGGTCAGCGGTCTGGTCGGCGATCTCGCCGGCGTGCCCGTGCTCTTCGTGGCTGCGCTCACTGTGCTGTGCTTCGCAGTCAGCTTGGTGTTGCGCTGGCAAGCTGCGGCGCCGCTCATCACCATTGCATTGGCCCCGGTTGCGGACACCGCCGGCATTCACCCCTTCGTCGTCGGCTTGGTCGCCCTGATCGCGTGCAACGGTTTCTTCCTGCCGTACCAGAGCACTACCTATCTGGCGATGTACCACGGCAGCGGCGGAAAGCTGTTCACGCACGCCCAGGCGCGGCCGGCCGCCTTCGCCTATGGCGGCGTGACGCTGCTCGCTCTCTGCCTGAGCGTCATTGCCTGGCGCGCGATGGGACTTCTCTGACGCCCATGATTCCCAATCAAGCCGCGCACGCGGTGCTGTTCGCGGACATCAGCGGCAGCACGCGGCTCTTCGAGACCCTCGGCGACGAGCGGGCCGCAGTCTGCGTGGGCCGCTCGCTCGCGATACTCGCCCGGGTGTGCGCTGACTGCGGCGGCAGGGTCATCCGGACCACGGGCGACGGTGCGCTGTGCCTGTTCGAGACCGCCGATGCTGCCCTGCGCGCCTCGCGCCTAATGCAGGAAAAGACCGACCAGCAGCAGGAGCTGAGCGAGTCGGGCCCGGGCATCCACATCGGCTGCCACTTCGGCCCGGTGCTCGAGAACGCCGGCGACCTGTACGGCGACGCGGTGAATCTGGCCGCGCGCGTCGCGGGGCTCGCGAAGGCCGGGCAGATCATCACCACCGCAGACACGGTCGCGATGCTGTCCCCTGCGCTTGCCGAACGCACGCGCAAGCTTGACCGCGTGCCGGTCAAAGGCAAGCGCGCGGCGGTGACGATTTTCGAGTTCCTGTGGCGGGACTCCGAGGACCTCACCGCGCTCGGCACGCGCACCGAGCACGGCCGCGCGGCGCGCCTCGTACTCAAGCACGAGGGCCGCGAGTGGCGCTTCGAAGGGCCCGGCGAACTTTCCCTCGGACGCGACAGCGCCTGCGACGTCGTCGTGGGCGGCCGCAAGGCCTCCCGCCGGCACGCTCGCATCGAGCGGCGGCGCGACAAGTTCGTGCTGGCAGACCAGAGCTCCAACGGCACCTGGGTCCAGTTCGCGGGGGAGGCGGAAGTGGTGGTGCTGCGGCGTGAGGATCTCTTGCTGCGCGCCAGCGGTCTCATCGGCTTCGGGCACAGTCCGAACGACGGACAGGATGCGCCGGTGGCGTTCTCCTGCGAGTAATCAATTCAGGACAGCAGGAACTCCCTGACAATCCGGATCTGGTCCGCGTGGAGCAGCGTCGGCGCGTGCCCGATGCCCTGCAGCTCCACCAGCTTCGCCTTCGGGCCGCGCGCGGTCATCTGCTCCGCGGTTTCCTTCGACAGCAAATCCGACTGCGCGCCGCGGATCACGAGCGTCGGGCAGCGCACCGCGTCCCACACCGGCCAGACCTCCATGTCGCCTTCCGGCATGTTCTTGCGGAAAGGTTCTGCGATCTTCGGGTCGTAGTGGAAGCGGTAGCTGCCGTCCGCGTTCCTGCGCACCACCACCTCGGTGAGAAAACGCCACTCCTCGTCCGTGTGCGGCCCGAAAGGCGCCGACACCGCGCGCACCAGCTGCTCCGCCGCCTGGAGACTGGGCAGCGGCGGCCACCTGCCGACGTAGGTCGCGATGCGCTCGAGCGCCGCCTTGCCGATCACGGGGCCGGCGTCGTTCACCACCAGTTTCCTCACCGGCGTGCCCTTCTGCGCCGCGAGCGCCATGCCGATCAGCGCGCCCATCGAGGTGCCGACCCAGTGCACCTGCTCGACGTCGAGGCGCGCGATCAGCGTCACCATGTCGGCGACGTACTGCGGGATGGCGTAGAGCATCGGGTCGGCGAGCCAGTCCGAGTCGCCGCGCCCGGCCACGTCCGGGCACACCACGCGGTAGCGATCCGACAGCGCGCGCGCCAGGTTGTCGAAATCTCGCGCGCAGCGCGTCAGGCCGTGCGCGCAGATGAGGACTTCGGGATTGCGTGCCTCGCCCCACTCCAGGTAGGAGATGCGGTGCAGCCCCGCGCCGGAGGCGCATTGCACATGCCGCTGGCGCGGCTGCAGGCTCAGGCCGGACCCCTGTCGCCGGTCCACTTGTCCACCAGGCGCCCGTTCTCGATCGCCGCGCCGCCGCGCGCGCCGTCCTTGTCCCACTGCACCTCGACGCGCAGCTCCGGGTACTCGGCGGTGGCCGTGACGAGAGCCGGGAACGGCAGGCCCTTGCTCAGCTCGAAGCGGTACTCGAGCCGGCCGGGAACGTGGTGCTCGGTGTAGGGCTCGGCGTCGACGTCGCGCACCAGCAGCCAGCGGACGCGCTCCTGGAAATCCTCGAAGCGGCCCGCGCTGCCGGTGACGCGCACTACTGCGGAAAACCCCAACTAGGCCCCGTACTTGAAGGAGAGCGAGAGCCGCGTGCGGAACTGCGTGATCTTGCCGTTCTCCACCTTGACGTCGAGCTTGGTGACCTCGGCGATGCGCAGGTCGCGCAGCGACTTGGCGGCCACCTTCACCGCGTTGCGCGCCGCGTCTTCCCACGAATTCGGGCTGGTGCCGATGACGTCGGTGACCCGGTAGACCGCGCCGCTGCCTTTTGCCATGAGAACTCCTCCTTGAGCGTGTGCGGGAGAATCCCGCGCAGTGAGTTTACGCCGGGCGGGGCGGGACGTGCCAGTAGCGCGCGCGGCGCGCCCTCTCAGCCTCGACGCCGATTGTTCCCGGGCCAAGCCGCACGGTCAGCGCGCCGTCGCGGTCGGTGCGCAGCAGCTCGATGCCCAAGGACGAGTAGCGCCCGAGCACTTCCGCGTGCGGATGGCCGAACCGGTTGCGGTACCCGGTGGCGGCCACCGCGAAGCGCGGCCGCACCGCGTCCAGGAACACCTCGGTCGAGGAGGTGCGGCTGCCGTGGTGGGGAACCAGAAGCGCGTCCGCGCGCAATGCGGCCGTGCGCAGCAGCTCGACTTCCGCACCCCGTTCGATATCGCCGGTCAGCAGCATCGAGACGCCGCCCGCGCCCACCCGCAGCACGCAGCTCTCGTCGTTGCGCCGACGCGCCACGCTGCCCGCCGCCGGGTGCAGCATCTCCAAGCGCACCCCGTCCCACTCCCAGGCCATGCCGCGCGCGCAGCGCTGCGGCGAGGGCGCGAGCGTGAGGAGCGGATGCGATTCCGGCAGCGAGGAGAGCACGTGGCCCACCTCCATGCTCTCCAGCAGCGAGAGCGCGCCGCCGGTGTGGTCCGTGTCGTTGTGCGTGAGCACCAGCACATCCAGCTTCGCGATTCCCGCGGCGCGCAGGTAGGGCGCGACGATGCGCTCGCCGCTGTCGCCCTCTGCGCCGAAGGCGGGACCGGCGTCGTAGAGCAGCGCGCGGTTCGCCGTGCGCACCAGCACGGCGAGGCCCTGGCCCACGTCGAGCGTGGTGACCCACGCCTCCCCCGGGGCGGGCGCAGGAGCCGGCAGCGCCAGCGCGGGCAGCATCAGCGCGGCGCCTCCCGCGCGCCACGGAAAGCCGCGCGGCAGGAGCAACCACGCGACACCGCCGAGGGCCAGCAGCGTCGCCCACAGGGGCGGCGCGTGCTGCTGCCAGGTCGCCGCCGGCAGCTGCGCGCACCATTCGAGATATTCGAGCAGGCACTGCACCAGCCATTCCGCGACGTGCAGCAGCGCGTCCACGGGCAGCAGAGCGGCGGCGAGCGCGAGCGGCGTGATCACCGCCGACACCAGCGGGATGGCGAGCGCGTTGGCGAGCGGCCCCACCACCGATATCTGCGAGAACAGGAACAGCGCGGCCGGCGCCAGCCCCACGGTGATCGCCCACTGCACGCGCACCCATTGCAGGGGCCGCGGTTCGCGGCCGGTCCAGCCCGCCGATACGTAGAAGATCAGCGCCACCGCGCCGAAGGAAAGCCAGAAGCCGGCCTGCAGCACCGCCCATGGGTCGAGCGCGCTCACCACCGCGAGCGCCAGCGCCAGCGTGCGCGTCGGCGAGGCAATGCGGCCGGACCACAGTGCGAGCGCCACCACCGTGACCATGTAGAAAGTGCGCTGCGCCGGCACGGCGAAGCCGGCGAGCAGCGTGTAGCCAAGCGCCGCCGCGATTGCCGCCAGCGCCCCGGCCTTGCGTGCAGGCAGCCGCATTGCCAGGCGCGGGATGCGCCGCCACAGCGCCGCGACCAGCCATGCGAAGAAGCCCGAGACCAGGGTCACGTGCAGCCCGGAAATGCTCATCAGGTGCGTGACGCCGGTGCGGCTGAACAGGCGCCACTCCTCATTCGAGATGGCGCGCTGGTCGCCGACCGCGAGCGCGGCGAGGATGCCCGCCGCAGGCGTCTCACCCAGCACGCTCTTGAAGCGGTCGCGCACCGCTTCGCGCGCCTGCTCGACGCGATCCGCGATGCTGTCGCGCGCGCCCAGCAGCCGCTGCGTGCCGCGCTGCCTGACGTAGCCGGTAGCGCCGATGCCGCGCTCGGTAAGCCAGGCCTCATAGTCGAAGCCGTGCGGATTGAGTTGGCCGTGCGGCTGGCGCAACCGCACCGTGAACAGCCAGCGTTCGCCGGGGTGCACCGCCCCGCTCAGCAGCGCCGGCGAATCATCGGCCAGCGGGCTGCGGTACCAGGACAGCAGCACGCGGCGCGGCAAGCCCGGCGCGCTGGAATCGAGCTCGAACTCGAAGCGCAAGCCGCGCTCGGTGGCCGCAGGCAGGCTCGATATGACGCCCGCGACTTCGAGGTCCCTGCCCTCAAGTTCCGGCGCCAGGCGCTCGCTGAGCCTGAGGTGCGCATGCCCCGCGGCCCACAGCAAGCCGATGGCAAACGCCGCGGGAACCAGCAGGATCCTGCGCCAGGCGGCGAGCGCGATGCACGCCGGAAGCGCGAGCAGCCACAGCAAGTGCGGCAGCGCCGCCTGCTGCTGCAGCAAAAGTACGCCGGAAGCGAACGCGAGCGCCGCGCCAGTCATCTAGAATCAACGCGCCGGCCTCACGCCGGATGACCCGATGCCGCGCAAGCTCTTCCGCAAGTACCTGCCCTCCGCCGCCAGCGTGCGCGAGAACCGCTGGGTGGCGAAGTTCGGCACGCTGCTGCACCACCCGAACCTGTGGCACCTGAACCGCGATTCGGTGGCCGGCGCGGTGGCGATCGGACTGTTCGCGGGCCTGGTGCCCGGGCCGCTGCAGATGCTGGCCGCGCTGCTGCTCGCCATCCCGCTGCACCGCAACCTGCCGGTGTCGCTGCTGGTGACGCTCTACACCAACCCTTTCACCATCGTGCCGCTGTACCTGCTCGCCTACGGCTTCGGCAACCTGCTGCTCGGCGGGGGGCACGCGGCGGCGGCGGTCGCACACTTCGAGATGGACTGGGCGCATCTCGGCGACTCGCTGCTGCGGTTGTTCGACTGGACGCTGGCGCTCGGCAAGCCGCTCCTGGTGGGGTTGGTCGCACTGGGCCTGACGCTCGCCTTCCTCGGCTACGTGGCGGTGCAGGTTGCCTGGCGCGGCTACGTGATGCTCGCCTGGCGGCGGCGGAGACAGCGCCGCTACAGGCGGGATTCCTGATAGTCCAATTCTTCCTCGAGATGGTGCAGCACGTCGTCGCTGATCTGGTTGAGCTGCCAGACCCGGATGAGTTTCGCGCGCTCGGCGCGGATCGCGGCGATGCGCAGCTGCCGCGCGGTCTCCGCCTCCTCGGGGAGCACCGGCCCCTCGGGCGTGTCGCGCGCGATCTTCTCGGCGAACTCGGCGCGCACGCGTTTGGCGAGTCCGCCGTCCACGCCACGCTCCGCCACGTGGCGGTCGATCGCCTCCAGCGCCGCGCGGCCCATGTCGGAGCGCGCGCGCATCTGCTCCGCGCGCAGCCCCGCCTCCGATCCCAGCCCGAGCCGGCGGATCAGCGGCGCGAGCGTCAACCCCTGGCCCACCAGCGTGACCAGAATCACCACGAAGGTGAGGAAGATCAGCAAGTCGCGGTACGGAAAGCCTTCGCCGGCGTGGGTTTCGAGCGGCAGCGCCAGCGCCGCAGCGAGCGACACGATGCCGCGCATGCCGCACCAACTGACGATGAACAGCTGGCCGCGCGGCGGCAACTGCGCCGCGCCGGCGGCGCGCGAGAGGTACGCCGCCGGGAACACCCAGAGGAAGCGCACCAGGATCGCCACCACGCTCACGCACAGGGACGCCAGCGCGAGCTGGGCCGTCGAGTAGCTGCCGAGGCGCGCGAGGATGCCCGACAGCTGCAGCCCGATGAGGATGAAGATCATGCTGTTCAGCAGGAACACCAGGATGTTCCACACCGAGCGCGCGAGGATGCGCATCTCCGCCGAGACCATCTTCGGCGCGTAGCGGCCGCGGAACAGCCCCGCCGCCACCACCGCCAGCACGCCCGACAGGTGCACCGATTCCGCCGCGATGTAGGCGGCATAGGGGATGGACATCGACACCAGCACTTCGATGAACGGGTCGCCGATGTGGCGGTGCAGCTGCACGAACACCCAGGCGATCGCCATGCCGACGACGGTGCCGCCGAGCGCCACCCAGAAGAACTGCGCGCTCGCGCCGGCGAGCGAGAAGGCGCCGGTGAGTACCGCCGCCACCGCGAACTTGTACAGCACCAGGCCTGAGGCGTCGTTCACCAGGCTCTCGCCCTCCAGCACCACCACCACGCGGTGCGGGATGTTGTAGCGCGACAGCACCGCGGTCGCCGCCACCGCGTCTGGCGGCGAGACGATGGCGCCGAAGACGAAGGCCACCGCCCAGGGCATCTCCGGGAACAGCAGCTTCAGCGACGCGCCCACTGCCAGGGTGGTGACGATCACCAAGCCGATGGCGAGGAAGCCGATCGGCCGGATGTTGGCCTTGAAGTCGCGCCAGGAAGTGAGCAGCGCCGCCTGGTAGAGGATCGGCGGCAGCACCAGCACGAGCAGGAACTGCGGGTCGAACTGGAGCTGCGGCAGCCCCGGCACGAAGCCGAGCAGGCTGCCGCCGATGACCAGGGCGATGGGGTAAGGCAGGTTGA
>Ga0210377_10005546_pt1 | contig 10358 bp, 5 predicted proteins | sample PLM4_65_b1redo_FD_155480 | JGI IMG/M metagenome (GOLD analysis project Ga0210377, IMG submission 155480) | Groundwater sediment microbial communities from an aquifer in East River, Colorado, USA - PLM4_65_b1 redo | ecosystem: Environmental > Terrestrial > Soil > Riparian zone | place: USA: East...
TTGAGCTCTCCCGCGACCCGGAGATTCATATCCACCGCATCGGCCGTACCGGCCGCGCTGGAGAAACGGGGCTGGGCTTAAGCCTGGTGACGCCGCAGGAAAGCCGGCGGGTGCAGGCGATAGAAACTGCTCTCGGCAACCCCATCACCCGGGGGGAGCTGGAGTCGCTGACCATCGCAGCGGGCGGACCCCTCACGCCCCCCATGGTGACCCTCTGCATCGACGGCGGCCGCAAAAACAAGATGCGCCCCGGCGATATCCTCGGCGCCCTGACCGGCGCGGGAGGGATAGCGGCGAGCGAGGTCGGCAAGATCGACGTCTTCGATTTCCACGCCTACGCGGCGATTCAACGGTCAAGTGCCGACCAGGCCCTCTCCTGCCTGAGCGGCAATAAAATCAAGGGGCGTTTCTTCAAGATACGGAAAATAGGCTGACGTATACCGTGCCGATGAAAGTAACGAGGGGCGGGATTTACAAAAATCCGGCCCCTTTCTTTATGCTGTCTCTTTTGGCGCCGGTGATCACACCAGACAATGAGAGCGGCCCGGAAAGCTGGCTTAGCGAAAAAAGTATTGACAGGAAACATGTGAAAGTTGTAAAAAGGAATGAACGTTCATTCTTAGCAAGGGGATATGACCCATGACAAAAACGGACAAACGTGACGAGATAGTTCGTGCAGCCCTGGAACTCATCGCAGCTAATGGTTTCCACGGTGCCCCGATGGCGATGATCGCGGAAAGGGCGAATGTTGCTGCCGGCACCATCTACCGCTACTTCGAGAACAAGGATGTGCTCATCACCGAGCTCTACCGGGAACTGGAAGGGAAGATCAAGGAGCTTATTCTGGAGGGATACTCGACGGAGAGGCCCATCCGGGAGCGTTTTCTGCATCTGAACAGGGGGTTGTTCCGCTACTTCATCGCCTTTCCCCTCCATTTCCGCTATGTGGAACAGTTCCACAATTCACCCTACGGCGTGGCCTGTCGCAGGGACAAGATTCTCGGTGAATCAGACAAGCAGGACGTGTTCAAGGAACTCTTCGAAGACGGGCTGGCCCAGCAAGTGATGAAAGATCTTCCCATTATCATACTTTTTTCCCTGGCGTTCGGTCCCCTGCTTGCCGTGATCAGGGACCATATCCTCGGCTTCATTGATCTGAACGACACCTTGATCGAGCGGACCATCGAGGCTTGCTGGGACGGTGTGAAAAGGTAGGGATGCGTGGTGACGAGGTGTCCTGATGCGTAATCATTGGCCGCTTTTTGAATGAACATTCATTCTATGAAGAGAGGCCTTGCATGACAACACGACTGCTGAAAGGATGGAAATGATGACCTGGTTTGTTGCGTTCATTGCGGTAAGTTGGCTGCTGATCGTCATCGTGTCATTCATAAAAAAGGGCAAGTAGTAACCCATAGCCGGCAGATCTTAACCCGACCCATTGATCATGATTCGATTGGCCGGAGAATTTTCAACTCATAGAGGTGCATATGCAAACACGTTACAGAGTAAGGGTAATCGTCGCCGCCGGCTTTTTGCTTGGCGGATTGATGCTGAATGGCTGCGGGAAGAAAACAAACGCCGGCGCCCCGCCGCCGAGCGGCCCCCCCGAAGTGGGAGTGGTGATCGTGAAGCCCGAGCGCGTAACGCTCACGACGGAACTGTCCGGCCGGACATCGCCCCAGCTGATTGCCGAGGTTCGGCCGCAGGTGAGCGGGATCATCCAGAAACGCCTGTTCGCCGAAGGGTCCGATGTGAAGGCCGGGCAGGTGCTCTACCAGATCGACCCCGCTACCTATCAGGCAGCCTACGCCAGCGCCAGGGCTGCCCAGGCCAAGTCGGAAGCCAACCTGCTCCCCGCCCGGCTCAAGGCAGAGCGCTACAAGGAGCTGGTCGGCATCAAGGCGGTTAGCCAGCAGGACAATGACGATGCGTTCGCCGGGCTCAAGCAGGCCGAGGCTGATCTGGCCGCCAGTAAGGCCGCAGTTGAGACCGCCCGGATCAACCTTGCCTATACCAAGGTAACTGCTCCGATCTCAGGACGAATCGGCCGTTCGACTGTGACCGACGGCGCGCTGGCGACCGCAAACCAGGCTGCCGCGCTGGCCACAATCCAGCAGCTTGGCTCCATGTACGTTGATGTCACCCAGTCCAGCGCCGAACTGCTGAAGCTGAAGCAGAACCTGGCAAGCGGCCTGATGAAGAACAACGGAGCAACCCGGGCACGGGTCAAGCTGCTTTTGGAGGACGGCAGCACCTATCCGTTGCCGGGGGAGCTGAAGTTTTCCGAAGTGACCGTGGACCAGAGCACTGGGTCAATTACCCTGCGAGCGACCTTCCCGAACCCGAAACAGACCCTGCTGCCAGGGATGTTTGTCCGCGCAATTCTGGAGGAAGGGGTAAGCGAAAAAGCCGTCCTCATCCCGCAACGTGGTGTGACCCGTAATCCGAAGGGTGAGGCCATGGTCATGGTGGTCGGGGCCGAGGAGAAGGTGGAGCCGCGGGTCATCAAGGTCGCCCGGACGATTGGCGAAAACTGGCTGGTGAGCGAAGGGCTGAAAGCGGGTGACCGCGTTATCCTGGAAGGAATCCAGAAAGCGCGCCCTGGTACGCAGGTCAAGGCCTTGCCGTTCGGAGCCAGGCCGGTCGCAGCTCCGGCCGTTGCAGCGACCCAAGCCGCTGCAGCAAAAAAATAAAGGAGACCATCCATGCCTCGTTTTTTCATCAACCGCCCGATCTTCGCCTGGGTGATCGCCATCATGATCATGCTGGTAGGTCTTCTGGCAATCAAGACGCTGCCGGTCTCACAGTATCCACCCATTGCGCCGCCGCAAATCACTATCAATGCCATGTATCCGGGGGCATCCGCACAGACGGTACAGGATACGGTTACCCAGGTCGTAGAACAGAAGCTGAACGGCATCGACAACCTGATCTACATGTCGTCCACCAGCGACTCAGCCGGGACCGTGGCCATCAACCTGACCTTCAAGGCCGGCACCGACCCGAACATCGCCCAGGTGCAGGTACAGAACAAGCTGCAGCTGGCAACGCCACTCCTCCCCCAGATTGTCCAACGCCAGGGGATCCAGGTGGTCAAGTCCACCAGGAACTTTCTGCTGATAATAGGACTTGTCTCCGAGGACGGCTCCATGAGCCGCTACGACCTTACCGATTATGCGGTATCCAACGTTCAGGATATCGTCAGTCGGGTTGAGGGGGTTGGTGAACTGCAGATGTTCGGCTCCCAGAATGCCATGCGGATCTGGCTGAACCCGGCCAAACTGAACAATTACCGCTTGACAACCAATGACGTGGTTGCCGCGCTCCAGTCCCAGAACGCCCAGGTGTCTGCCGGCCAGTTCGGCGGTACCCCGGCAGCGCTGGGACAGCAGCTAAACGCCACCATCACGGCGCGGACTCTGTTGCAGACGGTCGAGCAGTTTGACGCCATAGTTCTGAAGACCAACAGCGACGGTTCAACCGTGAGATTGAAGGACGTGGCTGAATGTAAAATCGGCACCGAGAATTACGACATAGAGGCCCGCTACATGGGTAAACCGCTGGGTGGTATGGCAATCCGCCTGGCCGCCGGCGCCAATGCCCTGGATACCGCCAACAGGGTTAAAGCAAAGATGGCAGAGTTGTTCAGATATTTCCCGGCCGGCATGAAGGTGGTTTATCCCTACGACACCACGCCGTTTGTCAAGATATCCATTGAAGAGGTTGTCCAGACACTGCTTGAAGCCGTCTTCCTGGTTTTTGTGATCATGTTCCTCTTTCTGCAGAACATCCGGGCAACCCTGATCCCGACCATCGCGGTGCCGGTGGTACTGCTGGGCACTATGGGCGTGCTGTCGGCCTGCGGTTTTTCCATCAACACCCTGACAATGTTCGCCCTGGTCATTGTCATCGGCCTGCTGGTTGACGACGCCATCGTGGTAGTGGAGAACGTGGAACGGATCATGTCAGAGGAGGGGTTGTCGCCCAAGGAGGCGACCATCAAATCCATGGGGCAGATCACCAGCGCCCTCTGGGGCATCGCCACCGTGCTGACGGCGGTCTTTCTCCCCATGGCGTTTTTCGGCGGCTCCACCGGCGTCATCTATCGCCAGTTCTCCATCACCATCATCTCAGCCATGATCCTCTCGGTGTTGGTTGCCATGACCCTGACCCCGGCACTCTGCGCCACATTGCTCAAGCCGATTGAAAAAGGGCATACTCCGGGTGACTGTGGCTGGTTCTGCCAGTTCTTCCGCTGGTTCAACAAGCTGTTTGACTTCTGCAGGGTTAAGTATGAGGGCATTGTCGGCCGTTCCTTCAAGAGGCCGGTGCGCTATCTGGTAGTTTACGGCGCCATTGTCGCCGGGATGGTGTTCCTCTTCCTGCGACTCCCCACCTCCTTCCTGCCGGATGAGGATCAGGGGTTCATCATCTGCCAGATCCAACTCCCTGCCGGGGCCACCCAGGAGAGGACCCTTAAGGTGATTGAGCAGCTGGAACAGCATTTTCTGGAAAAGGAACAAAAAACGGTGGAGGCTGTGATCACCGTGGCCGGCTTCAGTTTTGCCGGTCGCGGACAAAATATGGGGCTTGCCTTTGTCAGGCTCAAGGACTGGAAACTTCGCCAGAGCAAGGATCTGAAGGCGCCTGCTGTTGCAGGCAGGGCCATGGGGGCCTTCTCAAAGTTCAGAGACGGTATGGCCTTTGCCTTTTCACCACCGGCGGTGGTGGAGCTGGGTCAGGCTAACGGCTTTGACTTTATGCTCCAGGATCGTAGCGGTCTGGGACATGAGAAGCTGATGGAGGCCCGTAACCAGCTGTTGGGTATGGCCATGAAAAATCCGAAACTGATTGCGGTGCGTCCCAACGGCCAAGATGATTCTCCCCAGTTCAAGCTCGACATCGATGATGTGCGGGCTGGTGCCCTGGGGGTCTCCGTGGCAAGTATCAATGAAGTACTCGCCACTGCCTGGGGGAGTTCCTACGTCAACGATTTTATCGAAAGAGGCCGGGTCAAGAAGGTCTTTCTCCAGTCCGATGCCAGGTATCGCATGCTGCCGGAGGATATTGACCGATGGTATGTGCGTAACAAGAACGGTGAGATGGTGCCGTTTTCTGCCTTTGCCACTGCCCGCTGGCAGTACGGCTCACCCCGTCTGGAGCGGTACAACGGTATATCGTCAGTGGAGGTCATGGGACAGGCAGCGCCGGGCATAAGCACAGGCGAGGCTATGGCCGAAATGGAGAAGATGGCCGCAAAGTTGCCTCCTGGAGTCGGCTATGAGTGGACCGGTCTCTCTTACGAGGAGAAGAATGCGGGTGCCCAGGCACCTGCTCTTTATGCCATCTCGCTCCTGGTGGTGTTTCTCTCCGTAGCGGCGCTGTACGAGAGCTGGACCATCCCCTTTGTCAACCTGCTGATGCTGCCGCTGGGGCTTGTGGGGGCGGTGACGGCGGTTTCGCTCCGGATTCTCCCCAACGACGTCTATCTCCAGATCGGACTGTTGACCACCATCGGCCTGTCCACCAAGAACGCCATCCTGATCATCCAGTTCATCAAGGAACAGATGCATCAGGGTCATGACCTGGTCGAGGCGACCCTGTCGGCGGTGAAGATTCGTCTCCGCCCGGTCATCATGACGTCGCTGGCGTTCTTCTTCGGTACCCTGCCGCTGGCTTTGACCAGCGGTGCAGGCGCAGCAGCCCAGAACGCCATCGGCACCGCCGTAACCGGCGGGCTGCTCTCGGCAACCTTCATTGACCTGCTCTTCATCCCGTTTTTCTTTGTGTTGGTGTCGCGGCTGTTCGGGAAGAAGGCAAAGGAACCGCTCGTACAGCCTGCGGCTACCGCAGCCGTTTCGGAGGTAAACTGACATGAAACAGATGAAACGCTTGACTACAGCGTTCTGCATCCCTCTCGGCGCGTTCCTCTGCCTGAACGGTTGCTCAACCATGACTCCGAAATACGTACAGCCCGCCGCGCCGGTAACTGCAGTCTGGCCCAGCGGCCCGGCATATAAGGCGGAAGTCGCCAAGCAATCACAGAAACAATTGGCCGACATTCCCTGGCGAGATTATTTTATCGACGAGCAGCTGCGGAAGCTGATCGCCCTGTCGCTGGAGAACAACCGCGACCTGCGCGTCGCCGCCTTGAACATCGAGAGATCCCGGGCCCAGTACCAGATCCAGCGCTCCGATCTCTTCCCGAAGGTTGACGCCACTGCAGCCGGAGCATTTCAGCGCATCTCCGAAGACCTCTCTGGCGCTGGCAGAGCCGTGACTGCAGATCAATACAGCGTCGGCCTCGGCGTCAGTTCCTATGAGCTGGACCTGTTCGGCCGGGTGCGGAGCCTCAAGGACCAGGCGCTGGAGCAGTACCTGTCCACCGAGCAGGCGCGGCGCAGCGTGCAGATCAGCCTGGTTTCCCAGGTTGCCGGCGCATGGCTCGCCCTGGCCGCCGACCGGGAGCGGTTGCAACTCGCCAAAGAAACCCTGACGAGCCAGCAGTCATCCTACCAGCTCACCCGGAGTCGCTTCGAGGCTGGCATCTCCTCCGCCCTCGATCTCCACCAGGCCCAGACCAGCGTGGATACTGCGCGGGTGGATATTGCCCGTTTCACCACACTGGTAGCCCAAGACGAGAACGCCCTGAATCTCGTGGTCGGCTCTAAGGTTGAGGCCGAACTCCTTCCGCCGGCGCTCTCCGAAACGCTCACCGCTCTGAAGGACCTGGCCCCAGGGCTGCCGTCCGACGTACTGCTCCGCCGCCCCGACATCCTCCAGGCCGAGAATCTGCTCAAGGGAGCCAACGCCAATATCGGCGCGGCGCGGGCGGCGTTCTTCCCCCGCATCACCCTGGTCTCGTCCGTCGGCTTCGGCAGCGACGATCTGGCCGGGCTCTTCAAGCCCGGCTCCTTTGCCTGGAGCTTCGCGCCGCGGATCTCCCTGCCGATCTTCGACGGCGGCAGCAATCGGGCCAATCTGACAGTGGCGGAGGTCGACCGCAACATCGCGGTGACCCAGTACGAGATGGCCATCCAGACCGCTTTCCGGGAAGTGGCTGACGCACTTGCCCAGCGGGGGACCATCGACGACCAGCTGGCTGCACAGCAGTCGCTCACCGACGCAACCTCCGAGAGCTACCGCCTCTCCCAGGCACGCTACGAAAAGGGGGTCGACAGCTATCTTGTTGTGCTGGATTCACAACGCTCACAGTATGCCGCACAACAGAATCTGATTGCCGTCCGCCTCGCCCGGCTCACCAATCTGGTAACGCTCTACAAGACCCTTGGCGGAGGTGGCAGCGAATAGCTTGCTGACAAAAGGTTCCTGATTTGCATTGATTTTCCTCAAAATTGGCCGGCTCCCCGAGCCGGCCTGAAGAACTTGACTTCCATTATCATTTGTGTATAATATAATTATAAGCGGTAAAATACAGACAAGGGAGGTGTCAGGTCATGAGACGCCAGACAGAGCTTAAGACCGTATCACGGGAAGAACCGACGAAAGGTTCGCTGAAATCTGTCTTGTCCGGTACTCATGAAAGGACGCCGGCTACGGCCATAGAGCGGAACATCCTCTCCACCCTCCACGAGATGGAAAGAATGTTTGAAGAAACCATCCATCGGCCGTTCTTCGGTTTTAACATGACGCCGTTACGGCACGTGTTCCAGGAACTTGGCAGCCACGGAGATTTCACACCCACCTGTGACGTCTTCGAGGAAGGCAACGAAGTGGTTGTCAAGTCCGACCTGCCCGGTTTGAACAAAGAGGATGTCAATGTGAAACTCGTTGACAATAATCTGGTCATTTCGGGTGAAAGAAGGACGGAAGAAAAGATTGAACGGAAGGACTTCATGAGGCTCGAAAGGTCGCACGGCTCCTTCAGCCGGACAGTCGGGCTGCCGGAGGGTATTGATGCCGAGCACGTGAAAGCAAGCTTCAAAGATGGAGTGCTCGAGGTTCGGATACCTAAGACCGAAGGAAAAGGTTCGGTTAAGCAGATAAAACTCTCGTAAGTACGCCGAGAGATAGCGGCCCGACAAGGGGAGAGGCAGAAATGCTTCCCCCCTTTTTATTTATCACGAGCGCAGAGAGGCTGCGGGGCTGCACATTTTAACATACCTTCGTTACCGGCCCTGCCACTGGCGGGAGATGGAATGACAGACGAAATAAAGCCCCCGGCTCAAAAGAGCTCAGGGGCTTTATTTATATGCATGCTCAACGATCTTTGGCTGAAATATTATATTATGCCTTTTCCACCTTGACGCCGACCAGGTTGGCATTCCCTTCCAGCAAGGCATTGGCGTTGAGGTCACGGAAATGATGCGGCGCGAAGAGGAGTCCGGCTTGCAGCTTCTCGCTCACCCTTGCGTTGCCGGTCATGGTGCCGGTTGAGGATGTGACCTTGACAGGGGCGCCGTCGGCTATCCCCAGCTTGGTGGCATCGCCGGCAAAGATTTCCACGTACCCTTCCGCCGCCACGGAAAGGTTGTTTGCCGACCGCGTCGACATGGTGCCGTTGTGAAAGCCGATCGGCCCGACCAGCAGCTGGTACTCTACCGGTGCAGCAGTGTTGGCAGTAATCGGCGTAAATGATAGCCCGGTTTTCAGCTGGAATGACCGCTTGCTCAGACCGGTGCAGCGCCCCTCTGCCTCAGAGCATTCACCGCTGTAAAGCGGGGAAAGCCCCTTGAATTCCTTGAGCAGTTCCGCTGGCAGGCAGACATGACTGGCATAGGTGAGGCGATTATAGAGCTCGCCGATGATGTCCCAGTCTTCACGGGCGTCACCGACAGGATCAACCGCCTTGCCGAGACACTGGACCCGGTTGTCGCTGGAAGTGAACGAGCCGCTTTTCTCGGCGGCAGCCGCGGCGGGAAAGACCACGTGGGCCAGTTGCGCGGATTCGCTGGTAAAGATGTCCTGAACGATCAACAGCTCAAGCCTGGCCAGCGCCTTTTTGATCCGACCGTTATTGGGAAACGAGGCCAGGTCGCAGCCGAGCAGATAGAGGGCCTTGACGGTCCCCTCCTCAATGCCGTCGATTATCTGCCAGAGGTCTTTTCCCTGGGCAGTCGAAGCCTGGTAACCAGGCAGATAGTCGGGACCGACCCCGACATCGAGCAGCCCCTGGCTGTTGTTTTTGGCATCAACTGGAAACAGACCGCCGGCTTCCTTGCCGAGGCAGCCGGTCAAGAGCGCCAGGTCGGCAAGTGCGGCGACCTTCTCAGCGGCATTGGCGCTCCGCATCAGGTCGGCGCCGAAGAGGATGGCAACACTCTTTTTGCCGCCGAGAAGGAGTGCTGCTTCACGCAGGTCGGCTTCCGCCACCCCGGCCGCCGCGGCCAGGTCAGCAAGGGAAAGGCCGGCCAGCGCCGTTTTCAGGGCATCCAGATTGGCCACATTGCCTTGGACAAATTCCTTGTCTTCGAGCCCCGCCTCGAGAATGGCCTTCATCAAGCCGTTGAGTAACGCCAGTTCGCCAGCGGGGGTATATTTCAGGTGGCTATTGGCAAATTTCTTCAGCTTCACATCGCGCATATTGGCCAGCACCAGTTTGGCATCACTTTTGGTGGCGGCCTTGATCACCCGGTATTCGGCTGCGGTCGCCTCGGCATTCAGATCGGTGCCAATGACGAGGATCGCCGCAGCCGTGTCGATTCGGTCAATGGTTGCACTGGAACCGCTGAGTCCCAGTTTCTCCCTGAGGACTGCCTGGGCGCCGGCAAAGCCGAAGCGCGCCTCGGAGTCGATGTTGTTGGTGCCGACGGCAACACGGAGCAGTTTCTGAAAGAGGAAGTTCTCCTCACTTGTTACCCGTGGCGAACCGATGCCGGCCACCGCCCCGGGGCCTGATGCCTTGACGATGGCCTGGAGTCTGTCGCTTGCAACGGCCATGGCTCTGTTCCAGTCGGCCTGGACCTGTGCTCCCCCCTCTTCCTTCACCAGCGGCGTGGTAAGGCGCTCGGAAGAATTGAGGTAGCTGTAGCCGAAGCGGCCGTTGATGCAGAGATTGCCGTTGTTGAAGGTGCTGTCGTCGCTGGTTACCCGCTCCACCCGGCCGTTGCGGGAATGGTATTCGATCTGGCAGCCGTTGCCGCAGAAGGCGCAGACGCTCTTGGTGACCTTGAAGGTCCAGGGGCGCCCCCTGAACTTGAACGGTTTGCTGATTAGGGTGCCGGTCGGGCATGCGGCGATGCAGTTGCCGCAGAATTCGCAGTTGAGCGGTTTGCCGTCGATGGTGTCGATGATGGTCGCCTCGCCGCGGTTGACAACGGCAATGGCGTCGCAGCCGACTATTTCATGATCCACCTTGACGCACTTCTCGCAGAGGATGCAGCGGTTCGGATCAC
>Ga0210377_10005548_pt1 | contig 10356 bp, 10 predicted proteins | sample PLM4_65_b1redo_FD_155480 | JGI IMG/M metagenome (GOLD analysis project Ga0210377, IMG submission 155480) | Groundwater sediment microbial communities from an aquifer in East River, Colorado, USA - PLM4_65_b1 redo | ecosystem: Environmental > Terrestrial > Soil > Riparian zone | place: USA: East...
GTCCCACTCCGACGCAGCGCGGGTCCCAGAAATGCGAGAGGCCGGTCGCGAGACCGGCCCCGAAGCCGAGGAGAAGCAGTGCCGCCGGGCGCGGCCTCACCCGGTCCGCCGCCGCTCGCAGCGCGGCGCCAGGTTCACCTTCCGGATGCCCTCGATCACCGCGACATCGATGGAAGCCCGGGACTGATCCTTGTCGAGATTGATGCCCGTCACGATCGTCCCCTCGAGCCCGATGACATACCGGGGCGGAAGGCGATTCAGCGCGTAGACCAGCACATCGAGCCGGCAGGTCTCGCACCCGCAGAAGTCGGGATAGTGGCCGACGAGGTGCTCGTACGCCTCGGCGGCGTGATCCTCGATCAGATTGTGGAGTCTCGTGATGTTCATACCAGCACCGCAAGCTGGGGTCGGACGACAGTTCCGGTGAACGTCGAGCCGGTGGTGCCCGTCAACTGCACCTGATGGTACTCTCCCTGGGCCGCGGGCGGGAGATCGACCAGCACCATGAGGTTGGTGCGGGTCCGCGCGAGCATGTGGTCTCCCCGGCGGGCCGGGCGCTCGACCAGTACCTCGATGGTGGCCCCCACCCGACCCATATGCTTCCGCCGGGCCTGCGATCGGACCCGCTCGATCAGCCGCTCCAGCCTCGCGGCGGCGACGTCCTCCGGCACGTGATCCTTGAGCCGCACCGCCGGAGTTCCGTCGCGGACCGAGTACCGGAAGGTGTAGGCATCGTCGAACCCGGCCGCCTCCACCAGGGTCAACGTCTCCTCGAACTGGGTCTCGGTTTCTCCCGGAAATCCGACGATGATATCGGTCGAAAAGGTGATGCCCGGGATCGCCGCGCGGAGCCGTGCTGCCACCTCGAGGTACGCCTCGCGGGTATAGCGCCGCAGCATGCGCCGGAGCACCGCGTTGGACCCGCTCTGCACCGGCAGGTGCACGTGCTCGCAGACCGCCGGCACCTCCGCCATCGCCTCGATCACCCGGTCGGTGAAATCGGTGGGATAGGGGCTGGTGAACCGGAGACGGCGAATGCCGTCGACCGCCCCCACCGCTCGGAGCAGGTCGGCAAAGTCGTGAGTCCCGTCGTGATAGCTGTTGACGGTCTGCCCCAGCAGCGTCACCTCGCTGGTGCCGCCGGCCGCGAGCGCCCCGACCTCCCGCACCACGTCGTCCAGTTTACGGCTTCGCTCCGGGCCCCGGGTATACGGAACAATGCAGAAGGTGCACTTGTAATCGCAGCCCCGCTGAACCGTCACAAAGGCGCTTGCCCCCGCTTCCCGCCGGGGCGGCACATCCTCGTAGTGTTCCCACCCGCGGAACTCCGTGTCGGAGGTCCGGTCCCCGGCGCTCGCCTGGGCCACCAGGGCCGCCAGGTTCCGGTAGGCATCCGGCCCGGCCACGAGATCGACCCGGGGCACCCGCTCGAGCAGCTGGGGCCCCAGCCGCTGCGCCATGCACCCGACGACGCCCAGCACTCCGCCCGGCCGCTTGTGGTGCTGCAGCTCACCCAGCCGGCCGATCACCCGCTGCTCGGCGTTGTCCCGCACGGCGCAGGTATTCACCAGCATGACATCGGCGCCCACGGGCGAATCCACCTGGACGTAGCCTTCACGACCGAGTGCCCCGAGCAAGAGCTCGGAGTCGGCCACGTTCATCTGGCAGCCGTAGGTCTCGATGTAGAGGCGTTTCATTGTCTAAAGATGGGCTCCGGCAGGAGGGCCGACAAGGCGGAAGGGGCGGACAAGGCGGACAGGGCGGGAGAACGCGCCAGCGGCGTCAGGCGGTCTTCCGCCTTGTCCGCCCTGTCCGCCTTTCCCGCCGCTCCCGCCGCTACCGCTTCTGCTCCCCGTACGGCCGGATCGACAGCCCCAGCAGAAACGTCAGGGCCCGCTCCTTGTAGCCGGTTCCTTCGCTCCGCCAGGCTTGTTCCAGTGTCAGGTCCACCCCGCCGCGCTCCTGAGCGAATCGGGTGCCGGTCCCCGCCGAGATGCTCCATTCCTTCGGCTTGGCGCCGGTGACCACCGGGAACGGGAGCTCCGCGTAGCGAACCCCCAGGCGCAGGGGAAGTTTGCTCGGCCGGCGCAGGTTCCGGGTGAACTCACCGCCGGCGTTGAGCTCCAGCGTGTTCCGGGAACCGACGCTGCCTTCGGCCAGCAGGTCGCTGTTGGCGCCGGACCAGGTCCGGTAGGTACTGGAGAGGGCGAATGTCAGCCGGCGCGAGGCGCGGATCTGGGCCCCGCCCGCGAAGGTGTACGGGAGGTCGACATCGAAGACATGGGTCGAGTCGAGATCGACCTTCGCCTTGGTATCGGACCGGACCATCGCCGCCAGCTTGATGCCGGAGGTGAGCTGGTGGGTGATGCCGAGCGACACACCGAGCCCGTGATACGACATCTCGGCCGTCTGGCGGATCGGGATGAAGTTGGAGTCCGCGAAATGGCGCCGGGCGTCGAGCCGGGTGGAGCCGGTGATGAAGTAGAATCCCGCCCCGATCCCGGTCCTGCTGCCCACCTGGATGCCGGTCGCCAGGCGGATCTCGCTGAGGCCGCCCAGCGAGCTCAGCGTATCGAACACCTCCACGTCCTGGCCCCGGATATTCTCGATCCCGGTCGAGGCCAGCCGGAAGTCGCGATCGGCATAGCTCCCGATCGAGAGGTTCAGTCCGACACCCGTGCCGGGGACCGGGCCGCCGACGTACATCAGCGGGAACCGGGTTTCCCGGAGCGACGCATTCCCCGCGGGAGACTCCCAGTGGCGGCGGCTGGGGGCCAGGACGAATCCGGCGGTTACCGCGGTCTGGGTGGCAATCGCCGCCGGGTTGAGATCGCTCTCGGCATCGAAAAGGGCGAAGCTGCCGCCGGTGGCCCGGGAGCGCGGGGTGATCGGACGGCCCGGCAGTCCCAGACCCCGGACCCCGAACATCGAGGACTGCGCCGCGATCTCCGCCGGCTCACTGATCGCGAATCCGAGGAGCACGAGGGCGGCCACCAGCCGAAGGGGGCGCACGTCAGGGCTCTCCGAAGGGGAACTTGAGCGCGTATGTGACAATGATTCGCGGCACGAAGCCGGGTGTTCGGGAGGTGCCGAAGAGAACGCGGGTGAAGCTGCTTACCTCTGGAGAAAGCTGCAGGGTCAGCGCGGGCGGGACCGGCCTGGCGCCCTGCCAGCTGGTGAGCTGCCGCCGGACCTCGAGCGAGACCGTGTCCGACGCCCCCGGCAGCACCGGCACCGAGGTCGTGAATGTCAGATCGGTCACGGCGGGGCTCTTGCCGCCGAAGTCGGCGATCACCGGGCGCGCGATGACGAACGCGGTATCGTCGCCCAGGCCGACGACGGGCGACGAGGGAATCAGCTGCAGCGTGGCCCGGACCAGCGTGGCGGAATCCCGGAGCCGCACCGGCCAGGGGAACCGCACCAGCGCGCGGGCGCTGGGGACGCCGCCGAGCGTGAGCAGGTCCGGATCGACGGTCTGCGGCGTCTGGGAGACGAAGGTGTTGAACTGGATCGCGGGACTGATGATCCGGTCGATCGTCGTGGTGTCCGAGTTCGCGAGCTTCACGTAGTTGATGAAGGACGGCGCCCCGCTGCCCGCCGCCGCCCCGCCGATACGGACGCCGGTGCCCTGGTCGGCCCGGATCTGAACTCCCAGCGCCAGCACCGCGCTGTCCGCCGCCGGGATGCTGAGCTTGGCGGTGTCGGCCCCGGAGTACACCACCCGCAGCCGCTTATTGACCACCGAATCGTCCACCATGAAGCTGTCGACGATCGCCGACGGGACGAACGCGCCGTCGATCTCGGCAAAGGTGGTGGTCGAATCGACCGTCGCCGGCAGCCGGTACAGGAACACCTTGAGTCCCGTCACCAGGGTGTCGCGGTAGCCCAGCGAGATCTCGAGCGCGATGGAATCGAGGGTGTAGGGCTTCAGGACGCCGTTGACGGTCAGCGAATCGGTCCGGCGGGCGAACTTGAACGCCGCGCGGTCTTCGCTGACCGGGAACTGCCAGGAGACCCGGAGGGAGCTGCCCTGCCCCGCGTTGAGGTAGCCGACATAGGCGCTGTCGCCGCCGGGCAGGGCGAAGAGGGTGTCCTCGCGGACGTCATAGCCGCCGGGACAGAGATCGGGACAATCCGCTGGGGCGGCGAGCTTCTCCTGGCATCCGGCCAGGAGCAGAACCGCGGCAACGCGAACGAAGGATCGGGAACGCGGCAAGTCGTTTCTCAGCGTACGTGGTATGCCAGGGCGCGGCCGTTCCGCGCCCCGGTCAACGGCTCGGGCGGCAATACCCCGCCGGTGCCTGTGCAGTCACATTCATTCTCCATCGACCAGCGTCCCACCGCCGTCACTTCCCGCGGGGGAGCGATCCGCGACCGAACGCGTCCGGCAGCAGCTCCGCCAGCGTCCAGCGCCGGGTGCCGTTCGGACCGACAGCCTCGATGACCAGTCCCAGGCCGAACTCGGCCAGCACCTGACGACAGGCGCCGCAGGGAGAGACCGCCGGGTCCGCATCGGCAACGATCACCAGCTGGCGAAATCGCCGCGCCCCGGCCGCGACCGCCGCCGCCAGGGCCGAGCGCTCCGCGCAGACGGTCAGGCCCGACGAGGCGTTCTCCACGTTGCAGCCGGAGAAGATCCTTCCATCCTCGGACTCCAGCGCGGCGCCCACCGCAAACCCGGAGTAGGGACAGTACGCCTGCGCCCGTGCCGCCATGGCGGCGGCGCGAAGCTGGTCAGCCATCCCAGATCTCCGCCAGGAAGGATCGGCCGACGGGGAGCGGCGCCAGACCAAAGAACTCCGCCAGCGTCTGGCCGACGTCCGCAAAGCTCTGCCGGACGCCGATGGGGCGGGCACGAACCCGTGGTCCCACGGCGAGAACCGGCACGCGCTCCCGGGAGTGATCGGTAGAAGGCGTGGTCGGGTCGTTGCCGTGGTCGGCGGTAATTATAACCAAGTCCTGTTCGCGAACCGGGTCCAGCATCGCCGGGAGCGCGGCGTCCAGCGCCTGGAGCCCGCGGTGAAACCCGGGGACGTCGTTCCGGTGGCCCCAGCTCTGGTCGAACTCGATCACATTGGCGAAGAGGAATCCCCGCGGCATCGCCCGGAGCGCGCTCTCGATCAGCCGGTAGGCCTCACGGTTGGTGGCAGTATGAATGCTGCTGATGCCCCGTCCCGCGAAGAGATCGTCCACCTTGCCCACTCCCACGCGTGGAATGTGCGCCGAGGCCAGGCGATCGAGCAGGGTCTCGCCCGGGGGCGGCAGGCTGAAGTCCTTGCGCCGCTCGGTGCGTTTCCAGCCGCCCGGCCCGCCGGTAAATGGCCGGGCTATGACCCGGAGCACCGCCTCCGGCCCGGTGAGCAGCGACCGGGCGGTCTCGCAGGCCCGGTACAACTCCTCGACCGGCACCAGCGACTCATGCGCCGCGAGCTGGCACACGCTGTCCGCCGACGTGTACAGAATCCACTTGCCGGTGGCGAGATGCTCCGGACCAAGTTCCTCGAGAATCGCCGTTCCGGACGCCGGCCGGTTGCCGAGGACTCCTCGCCCGGTCTTCTCCGTCAGCGCGGCGACGAACGATGCGGGAAAGCCGCCGGGATAAGTCCTGAAGGCAGTCTCGAGTGTCAGGCCACACAACTCCCAGTGTCCCGAAGTGCTGTCCTTCCCCGCACTCGCCGGATGAGCCAGCCCGAAGGCGGCCTGGGGGGCCTCCACCGCCTTTACCCCCGCCAGTGGGGCGCAGCAGCCCAGCCCCAGCCGTTCCAGGTTGGGCAGATGGAGGCCGCCCACTGCCAGGGCAACGTTGCCGAGGGTGTCGCTGCCGGCATCGCCGTAGTCACCGCTGTCGGGCGCGGGCCCGAAGCCCACCCCGTCGAGCACAATGAGCGATGCGCGCCGGCCTCCCCCTTCGGTCACTGCACCGGCCCCACCGATTTCTCGGTCGACACGAAGCGGAACCGGAGCTGGGTCAGCGCCTCGGTGAGGAGCTGCTGCTCGTCGGGGGCAAGATTGCCCCGGGTCTTCTGCTCCAGCATGCCCAGCGTATCGATCAGGCTCCGGGCCACTTCGCGCGGCGCAACACCGGCGGGGACGCCACCAGGAAGCTGCCCGGTCAGCGCCTGCTCGGCCTGGGCGGCAAGGCCCACAATGAGGGAAGCGAGATGTTGGTCCATGGATGTTCTGTCGGTCAGGAAGCCTGGTCGTAGCGGCGGGGAACCCGGGTTCCGAGCCCGGTGATCAACTCGTAGGAAATCGTGCCGGCATGGCGGGCCTGGTCATCGAGGGAGACGAGCCCGCCATAGATCGTCGCCACATCGTGCAGCGCGACCAGTCCGTCCACCGCAACCATGAGGAAGTCCATTGTCACCCGCCCCACGATCGGCAGCACTCGGCCATTCAACTCCACCGCGCCCTTGTTCCCCAGGGAGCGGGGAACTCCGTCGGCGTAGCCGGCCGCCAGCGTCGCGATGAGCGTGTCACGGGGAGCCTCCCAGGTGCCGCCGTAGCTTACCGTGTCACCCGCCCGCACCGTTCTGGTCGCGACCACGCGTGCCCGCAGGCGCACCACCGGCTCCGGAACCGTGGGCCCGGCCATGCCGCCGTAGAGGAAGATCCCGGGCCGCACCAGGTCCGCGGCATAGGTGGGCCCGGCGAGCGCCGCGGCACTGTTGGCCGCATGGACCAGCGCCGGCCGCCGGGGGAGCGCCTCCAGCACCTGCTGGAACCGTCGCCACTGGCGGTGGACCGAGGCCGCGTCCGATCCGGCCGAGTGAAAGTGGGTGAAGACGCCTTCCCATCCTACCGCCTGGGCCAGCCGCTCGCGCCACGCTCCGTCGGCGTTCCACCGAAAGCCGGCCCGCGCCATCCCGGTGTCTATCTCGACATGAAACGCCGGCGCACCGGGCTCGGCGAGCCACGCGGTGAGCCCGGCCGTGTCACCGACCACGGGCCGCAGGTCATGGGCACGATAGCGGGGGATGAGCGAGGGATGCAGGGGGGTGAACACCACGACCGGCCGGGTGATGCCGCCTGCCCGGAGCTCGGCGCCCTCTTCCACCGTGGCGACCCCGAAGCCCCAGGGGTCGAGCGCCTCGAGTGCCCGGGCCGCGGCGAGGGCGCCCAGTCCATACCCGTTGGCCTTGACCATCGGGAGGAGCCGGGCGCCCGAAATTCGTGCGACAGTCCGCGCGTTGAGGACCAGGGCGCGGAGGTCCACGTCGGCCCAGACGCGCGTCGTTTCCTGCGGAATTGACGTCATGCGCAAGCGGCGGGTATGATACCGGCCGAGGAGGATAAATGCAAGACAATTCAGCGCTTGGACGTGCTCAGGCGATGGTCAGAGATCTGCGCCGGAGGTGCCCCTGGGACCGGGTGCAGACCCGGGAAACCATCCGGCCTTACCTGATCGAGGAGGTCTTCGAGCTGGACCATGCCGTCGCCGAGGGAGAGCCGGACGCCATCCGCGAAGAGGTGGCCGATCTACTGCTCCATCTCGGCTGGCAGCTGGTCCTGGGCGAGGAGCGGAAGGAGTTCACCGCCGATGAGGTGGCCGGGGATCTCGAGCGGAAGATGCGCCGCCGGCACCCGCACCTGTTCGAGCTGGGACCGGCCGAGCAGTGGGCCAGCCTCAAGCAGAAGGAGAAACGCCAGGGCGTGCTCGATGGACTCCCCCCGGCCCTGCCGAGTCTCCTGATGGCCTACCGTCTGCAGGAGCGCGCCGCGGGAGTGGGGTTCGACTGGCCGGATACGGAGGGCCCGCTGGCGAAGGTGTACGAGGAGCTGGCGGAGGTGGAGGAGGAGCTGGAGCGGGAGACGGAGGAGGCGGACAAGGCGGACAGGACGGACAGGACGGACAAGGCGGACAGGGCGGACAGGGCGGACGAAACGGAGCCGGTCTACTCCGCTCCTCCGAATCAGCTCGTCGACGAGATCGGCGACCTGCTCTTCGCGGTGGTCAACCTCGCCCGCAAGGCGCGGGTCCAGCCGACCACCGCACTGGACCGGGCCAACGCAAAATTCCGCCGCCGTTTCGAAGGGATCGAACGCCTCGCCGCTACGCGCGGCATCGACGTGACGACCGCAGGGCTGGAGATGCTGGATACGCTCTGGGATGAAGTAAAGGAACGGTCAGGCTAGAGCTCCAAGCTCGGAACTCGGAACTCGGAACTCGGAACTCGGAACGAGGAACGGGGAACGGGGAACGTTGTCAGGGATAGAGCCGGTGTATCTGCCGGGGGAACGCAATCGTCTCCCTGATGTGCGGGAGGCCGCAGATCCAGGCGACCGTGCGTTCCACGCCGAGACCGAAGCCGGAGTGGACGAAGGTGCCGTAGCGGCGGAGGTCGAGGTACCAGCGGTAGGCCTCCGGATCGAGCTGCTGTTCCTTGATGCGGGCCAGGAGGCGATCGTAGCTGTCCTCCCGCTGTGAGCCACCGATGATCTCGCCGTACCCTTCGGGGGCCAGGCAGTCGTTGTTGAGCACCGTCCGGGGATCGTCAGGGTTCTCCTTCATGTAGAACGCCTTGACGCCCTTGGGGTAGTTGAACACGAAGACCGGGCGATCGTACTGCTGGGCCAGCAGGGTCTCGTCGTCACCACCGAGATCGCTGCCCCACTTGAGGTCGGAACCGAGCTGATTGAGCCGGGCCACGGCGTCGGTGTAGGAGATGCGGCTGAACGGCGGCTGGACCCGCTCGAGCGGCACCAGGTCGCGCTCCAGTTCCTGCAGCTCTTCCCGCCGGCGTTCGATGGTCCGGCCCACGACGTAACTGACGAAGTCCTCCTGGAGCCGCATGTTGTCGTTCGAATCGTTCCACGCCACCTCGGGCTCCACCATCCAGAACTCGGTCAGATGACGGCGGGTCTTCGACTTTTCCGCGCGGAAGGTGGGGCCGAAGCAGTACACCTTCCCCAGCGCCGCGGCGGCGGCCTCGACATAAAGCTGGCCGGTCTGAGCGAGATAGGCACGGCCCAGGTCGAAGTACTCGGTGCTGAACAACTCCCCCGCCTGCTCCCCGATCGACCCGGTGAGGATCGGGGTATCCACCAGGGTGAAATTGTTCTCGTAGAAGAAGTCGCGGATCGCCTTGATGACCTCGTTCCGGACCTTCGCGATGGCGACCTGGCGCTTGCTTCTGAGCCACAGGTGCCGATGCTCGAAGAGGTACTGCGTCCCATGTTCCTTGGGCTGAATCGGAAAGTCGGGACTCGGCCCGATGATGGCGAGGTCGCTGACGTGCATCTCGAACCCGCCCGGTGCCCGCGGCTCGGCCCGGACAGTGCCGGTCAGCGCCACCGAGGTCTCCTGCGTGAGCGAGGGGAAGCGATCCCACACCTCCGCCGGAACTTCCTTCCTGCTCAACACTCCCTGGAGGTAGCCCGTGCCATCCCGCAGGACCACAAAGGCGATCTTGCCGCTGGAGCGAGTGTGGCTGACCCAGCCACGCACCGTGACGGAGAGGTCGGTGTGATCCGAGAGTGCTTCGATGCGAACGGTGGTCATGATCGAGCCGATGTGGGCCGGTCTGGCGGCCGGAGGGCGTGGAGTCTAGTGCTGGTCCTCCTGAGCGTCAACGCGGCGTGCACCGGGTACCGTCCGGTTCCGGAGTTTGATCCGGGGCATCTGCAGAAGCCGCACGCGCTGGAGGGCACCCCCCTCACCCGGCTCTGGCGGAGCCGTCCGGTCCGCGGCCCCAGCGCGCCGGTGGCCACCGACTCGCAGAATGTGTATCTCGGCGGCACCGATCGCCGGGTGGTGGCGGTCGACCTGGAGAGTGGGAAGACCCGGTGGGCGGTGCGGGTCCCCGGCCCGCTGGTGGGCGGCGTCATCGAGAACGGCGATGTCATTTACACCGCCACCGACCAGCCCGGCGGGAAGGTCTACGCCTTCCGGAAGGTGAGCGGCCGCCAGATCTGGGCCACCGGCACCGGCTACGTCCAGGCCCCGATGGCCCTCACCGAGGGGCGCCTGACGGTCCTCAACCGCAAGGGGCAGGTGCTGGGGATCGATGCCGCGAACGGCAAGGTCCTCTGGCGCAGGCGTCTCCCCTCCAATCGGGTGCCGCCGGTGGTGCTGGATACCGGTATCGTGATGGTGACCTCCTTCGACAGCGTGTACGCGGTTCGAGCCGGCGACGGCCAGGTGACGGTGCGCCGCCGGGCGCCGGGGGCAGTGGTCGCCCCGTGGATCCGGCTGGGCAACTGGCTCGTCGCCGGCACCGGGGATTCCACCGTGATCGCCATCTCGCCCGACAGCCTGCGGGAGCTGTGGCGCGTGCGGCTCGATGCCCCGCTGCTCGTCTCCCCAGCCGCCCAGGGCGACACCATCTTCTGCGTGACGCGGGTGGGCTCGATCTA
>Ga0210377_10005549_pt1 | contig 10354 bp, 5 predicted proteins | sample PLM4_65_b1redo_FD_155480 | JGI IMG/M metagenome (GOLD analysis project Ga0210377, IMG submission 155480) | Groundwater sediment microbial communities from an aquifer in East River, Colorado, USA - PLM4_65_b1 redo | ecosystem: Environmental > Terrestrial > Soil > Riparian zone | place: USA: East...
CAACTGTTTAACTGTACGCTGTTGCCTCAGGATTTTAATCAATGAATGACGTAAATGAAAAAAGTTCGCTGCAAAGAGAACACGAGTCAACCCTCGAAATCCTTCGTCTTAACAACTCATGCGAAACGCTGGGCGAACTTCTGAAAAAGGCTATAGAGTTATTCTCAGACTTGTCAGGTTCTATGCACGTCGGCATCACTTTACTTGAAGGTTCAGTTTTACCAGGGATTGAAAGCGATCGCACTTCTCAGGGTGTGGGAATGACAACAAGCTTTGAAAACAATGGATCTCCCTTGATAGAAATTGTCAGAGAGATTGTTCTCGCGGGCAACGTTGACTCATCCAAACCCTTCTTCACGGAATATGGATCTTTCTGGACCAACTCCATCAATAAATTAATATCGAAGCCCAATTTTGCCAAGCTTCTGGGAAAACCCCTGAACAAATATGAATGTGAAGAGTATGAATCGGTGGCCATCATCCCTCTTCGTGTCGGATGTGATTGTATCGGCCTGATGCATTTTGCCGATCATCCGGAAGGTCATTTTTCCCTTCGCTTCATCTCCATGCTGGAAAGGATTGGAGAACGCCTGGCCATTTCACTTTCGCATAAGCAATCACAAAAGCCTATGCGCGATAATAAAGAGTGGTTGGAACAGGCCCTTGAAGGGGGCAATATCGGCCTTTGGTCCTGGGAGATCGGTACGGGGGTGCTTCTGGTTAATCAGCGTTTTACAGAGATGATTGGTTATACTGTTGACGTATTTAAACCACACATAAATTCCTGGCAGAGCCTTGTGCATCCGGATGATCTTCCTCTGCTACTGGAGTCTATCGAAAAGAGTCACTGCCGTGAAACTCCGCAATTTTCAGCGGAATACCGTTTGCAGTTAACGTCCGGCGAATGGAGATGGTTCCTTGATAACGGCATGGTGATGGCATGGGATGAAGCAGATTTACCAATAACAATGGCCGGCACACTATATGATATCACTGAAAGGAAACAGATCGAGGAGGCCCTTCGCCAGAGCGAGGCGAAAACACGAGCCCTGCTAAACGCAATTCCCGACCTTGTGCTGCGTTGTGGATCTGACGGGGTGATCCTCGACTACCATGCATCACATACAATCGGACTTCCTCTTTTTACCGGTGACCTGACCGGCAAAAGAATATCTGAAGTGCTCTCGCTGGAAATTGTCGAAGCTTTTGTCCGCAATACCGGACAGGGACTTCTCTCCGACGCCGCTCAAATCTGCTTCCTGATGCCCATAGATCGCGACAAGTCCAGGTACTTTGAATCAAGGGCGGTTCGCTGCGGGCCTGACGAGGTTCTCGTAATTGTGCGGGACATTACCGAAAGGAAACAGATCGAGGATGAGTTTACTAATTATATATGTGAGCTTGAAGAATCAAAGGCGCAGATAGCAAAGCAAGCCCATAATCTGGCGATAATGGTCAAGGAACGCGCTGCGATTCTCGAACAGGCCAACGCCGCCAACCAGGCAAAAAGCGATTTTCTGGCCACCATGAGCCATGAGATCCGGACACCGATGAACAGTATCATCGGCATGTCTGAACTCCTTTTGAAGACCCATCTGGCTGATCTACAGCGTGATTATACCAAATGGATATTAAACTCCGCCAATACGCTTCTTAATATAGTCAACGATGTTCTCGATATCTCAAAGGTGGAATCAGGAAATATGATCATCGAACAGACTCCTTTCGACTTGCGCACTGTCTGTGAGGAAGTTGCGGAACTGCTGATGCCGAAATCGGCGGGCAAGGAGTTGGAAATTGCCGTAAGATGCCCTCTTGATGTACTCACCAGCTTTACAGGAGATGCCGGACGAATTCGCCAGATACTCCTGAACCTGGTGAGTAATGCGATCAAATTTACAGAACGCGGCTATGTGCTCATTGACGTTGAATGCCTGGAACAGAATAATCAGAGAGCGTCCATGCGGGTTAAGGTGGAGGATACCGGCACCGGCATTCAAGAAGACATGCTTCCATTCCTTTTCAAGAAGTTTTCTCAGCTGGATTCATCGCCCAGCCGCAAGTTTGGCGGCACAGGGCTGGGTCTGGCCATCAGCAAAAGCCTGGTGGAATTAATGGGCGGCAAGATCGGCGTTGAAAGCGAACATGGAAAAGGTTCCGTATTCTGGTTCACCCTCCCTTTGCAGATTGACACATCAACAGTTCCTGAAATTGCTCACGTCCCGGAAATTAACGGGATACACGCGCTGGTAGTAGATGATGTGGAGATGAACCGGAACCTCTTTGCAGGATACCTTGCCGGATGGGGATTAAGGTGCGACACCGCACCGTCTGCTGCATTGGCGCTCGACATGATAAAAAGCGCCCGGGGTGCGGATGATCCTTATCAGATTGCCCTTATAAACCAGTGCATGCAAGAGATGGATGGAATATCCCTGGCTGAGACCCTCAATCAGGAAAAGTTGCTGGGAAATGCCCACCTGATCCTCCTTTCTTCGGTTTCAAGACACGTCGAGCAGGAACTGGCCTTAATAAATGAGACAGGTTTTGCCGGAATTCTGACTAAACCGGTGCGTCTATCACGGTTGTTGAATGCTGTCAAATCAGCATGCTCCCAACAAAAAGACAACAAGGATTATGTCGGGATTCAAGCGGTATCGAAGAGCGCGCCGGAATTGGTATCGGCATCTGATGATTATAATTGTCTCCATGTTCTCATTGCGGAAGACAATCTGCCTAACCAGATGGTTGCGGCGGCAATGCTGCAATCCATCGGTTGCCATACGGATATGGTTGACAACGGTAAAGACGCAGTGGAAAAAGCTATGCAGTCCCCATATGACATGTTGTTTATGGATTGCTACATGCCGATTATGGACGGGTTTGAGGCCACTGCCGAGATAAGGCGGCTTGAAGGCGAAAAGAGACATACCATCATTGTCGCTCTTACAGCAAATGCCATAAAAGGATACAGAGATAGATGTCTGGCTGCTGGAATGGATGATTACCTGAGTAAACCGATCAGATCAAATGAACTTCAGGAGGTACTGGCCCGATGGGTCACTCAGAATCAAGGTGTTACAATGCAGGGAACCGGTCACGAATCGGTTGCCGAGATGGAAGTCATCTCGGAAGACGTATTCGACAAGGCGCGACTGCAGGAATTATTGTCCATGTTCAGGAAAACAGGGAAGGACTTCTATCCGGCAGTAGTTGAACCGTTTATGAAAAATGCCGAAGAAAGCATACCGCTTCTTTACTCGGCTATTGAAAAGGGCCATCTTTCTGAATTATGTGAAACCGTTCATCGCCTTCTTGGAGGGAGTAAAAATCTCGGTCTGATCAGGATTTCCCAAATCTGCTCCAGACTGCGCGACAATGCGCAGCGTAATGACCAAGCCAGCGTCTCGGAACTTATTCGATCCCTGGAAACGGAATTGCCGGTTGTACAGAAACAGGTTCTTAACATGAGGGAAAAGGGAATAATATGAAGGTCAGTAGTTGGAGGGCTTTTTTACAAAGGATGGTTTAAGGACAATATTCTTATTTTCAAGAATCTCTATTTCACCTGCCTGGCAAAAGCGCGATAACAGCCTGCTCACCGTTTCCCTGGCAAGCGATGCATAATCTGCAATTTCCTGATGGGTCATTTTCAAAGGTATAATATCACCTCTCATGTCTTTTATGCCGTAAAGGGAGCTGACATGGGTCAATACCGCCCTCACCCTGTTTTCCGCATCTTCAAAACTCAATGCCCGCAGCATGGTCCATGACTCCCTCAGCCGTTCACAAAGCATGAAAATGATCTGCTTCAGCACTTTCTCATTCTGCATGAAAATTGACTCGAACTCCTTTTTGGAAATCAGGCCCACAATCGCATCCTCCATCGCCACGACGGTCGCGGGCTGAGTCTTGCCGTCAAGAAGCGACATTTCACCAAAATAATCACCCTTCTTGCGTGTAACCAGAATCTGTTCCTTTCCATCAGTGCTGATATGAATGACCTTCAGCCTGCCGGAAAAGACAATATACATATACTCTTTTGCTTCATCTTCCGAAAGTATGACGGAATTTTTTCTATAATTTTTTTCAATAATGATTTCTTGTACGACAGATAATTCTTCGTCGGAGAACGAATTAAAAAGAGGGATGGATTTCAGAATCTTCAGGTGATCCTGGTTTTTTGAAGCTGACATTCTGCTCCTCTAAGGGACACAGAAAATGCCGATATACCAATTATGGCACCCGGATTTGGGTCAGATTTTGTCGAGCTGATTGAGCAAAACCGCAGACGTAGCATAGCTACGTCGAGGATTTTGCGACTGAGGCACGGCGGAATATGGCCCGAAGACGGGATGCTAAAACGGGATATTGGTGTTTTCCGAGTCCCTAAGTTGCTGTATTGCGCCTGATCGGTTTGATAACGGCAATGCCGGACTTTGTTTTCGCGATGTCGATTTTGTCAGCCTGATTAATAGTGGAATCTTCATGATTCGGATATGACGCTAACCCGAACCTTGGTGTTAGATTCAGGTTCGCTCCTCGTCCGTTGGAATAGCGATAATCTTCTATCAGCCGCTGCAATTTTGGAATTATGCTGTATGCGCTTTTCTTGGGAGTATTCGGCAATATTATCATGAATTCATCTTTTCCATACATAAACTGGCGGTCTGTATCTCGTATGTTCAAACTGATAATTCGTTCAATCTCGGACATAATGTGCTCTGCCGTAGATTGACCATAGTTCCCCAAAACTTCATCAAGATGGCAAAGCTTTATGAACATCAAAGTAACGGCATTTTTGTAACGAATGGCCCTCTTAAACTCGTAATCAAGCATTTCAAAGAAATTGTTCGGTGTTGGCGGCAATGTAAGTACACAGTTTTCCGACATGGTTTTCTCCGAAGTTTCAAAAACTGTAACATTCCCGGGAGTGCGCGAGTAACATGCAAGTTGGGTCATTGTATGGTTGCCCCCCAGCGGTTGCTCCAGACGCACCATCTGTCAAAATCCGCGGAAGGTAGCGGTTTGCCGAAGAAATAACCCTGCATTTCTTCACACCGGTGATGAGCTAGAAAATCGAACTGATCCCTGGACTCGACACCTTCAGCGACCAGCAATTTCCCAAGATTCCGACCCAGCGCTATCGATGCGGAGACAACCTTGGCATCGTTTGAGTTGGAACCTATTCCTTTTATGAAGGATCTGTCTATCTTCAGTTCGTCGAAAGCAAGCATGTTCAGGCAACTGAGAGAAACAGAGCCGGAACCGAAATTGCCGATGGAAATCGTTATGCCGATCTCTTTCAATCTTTTCAGACTAATTATGCTTACCCCGATATCGTCCATGATTATCTGCTCTGTCAGATCGAACTCGAGATATTTAGGATCCAATCCGGTGGCCGCAAGGATATACGAAACCCTTTCCGGAAGGTTATCCTGACGCAACTGTCTTGCCGACAGATTCACCGACACGCGAAAAGGAGGAAAACCGGAGTCCTGCCATGCCTTGATTTGAAGACATACCTTTTCGATAAACCATTCGCCCACGGGAACGATCAGTCCGCTTTCTTCAAGCAGGGAGAAGAATTCATCGGGATATGCCAGCGGCGCTCCGGGAGGTTGCCAGCGAAGAAGGGCCTCCATTCCGGTTATCTTGCCCGATACGGAATTGATTCGAGGCTGGTAATGGGGGATGAACTCCTCCCTCTCCAGGGCTGAGCGCAACCTCTCTTCCATCCCCTTTGGCTCATCCGTATTTAAACCCAAGGATGAAGAAAAAAACCGGAATGTGTTCTTCCCTTCCTTCTTGGCCTGACACATGGCAATTTCAGCCATCTTCAGCAGAGATTCGCTGTTTGTACAGTGCAGGGGATAGATTGCGACTCCTATGCTTGAAGTTATATTGAACGACTGACCCAATATGCCGAATGGTTGTCTGAAGGATCCACGAACTTTTTCAGTAAACTTGACGATATCGTGGACATCCTTCATATCATTGATAAAGACCACAAACTCGTCACCACCGATCCTTGAGATCGTATCATACTGGCGCGTGCAATTCCGGAGACGTTTTGCAACTTCTTTAAGGAGAATATCGCCTGTTATGTACCCAAGCGTATCATTGACTTTCTTGAAATCATCCAGGTCAAGGAACATAAGGGCAATTTGCGACCCATGTCTGTCAGCATAGGCAAAAGCCTGTTTTAAACGCTCCATGAGCAGATCACGATTCGGAAGCCCGGTCAGGTGATCGTGGTTTCCCCGCCTCATCAACTGTTTTTCGATACTCTTTCTTTCAGCCATTTCCCGTGTAAGTTCTGCATTAAGCCTGATCAATTCAGAATTCAGCCGCTCTATTTCTTTATTCGCATTCCAGATTTCCGTTTTGTCCTGAATAGATGGATGGGTCGTCACTTCAAGGCCTCTTGGATAATTATTTGTGCCAAATAAATTTACCGTGTAAATTCAAAGACACTCATGCAATAGCCATACCTATTTTTAACCAGCTGATTTTTCAGGCTATTCATAAAACATACAATACTTAGCTTTTCCACCTGTAAGATATATCAACAGATATTTTTGAGCATTATTTCATGAAACAAGTTAATCCATAATTTCATGTAAAAAAAGGGGAAGTCTTGTGGGACTCCCTTTCTTGCTTGAAAATGCTGTTTCACCTCTTCATACGTCTTCTTCCGTAAAAGGCCAATCCCATAAAGCCTGAGCCTAGGAGAAGAAGTCTGCCCGGCTCGGGTTTTGCCGCAAATCTGAAATCTTTTTGCAAGAGGCTCATTTATATACGCAATATACGGGCCAGTTCATATCTGGCTTTTATAGCAAGCAATATTTTAATGAGAAATATAGACAAGACATATTGTAAATTTTTTCGACACTACATTCAGATGCTTTAGAATACGCTATCTACGGTTCAATGCTTTTTATAGCGAAGTCAATTAAACATATCGATGTTAGGTGTAAACCTTGCCACGCAAGCCACACCGTGTCCACGACATAACGATTGCGATGTTAATTGTATTGCAAGATGTTAATCACATGGCCAATTAATTCAATTCGAATGTAAATTGCAGATATAACTCCGGAAGTTTAACAACAACACAACCACTGCAAAATATTCCGACAAAAAGGTAAGTATCAGGTGAAGTCACGGTAATCCCCTCATTATATCTACAAAAAAAAGGGGAGCTTTATAAGCTCCCCCTCGTTTGTCTGGTGAATTATCTTTTCAACCCTTCATCCGCCTTCTGCCGTATGAAAACATCCCCACAAGGCCGCTACCGAGAAGAAGAAGGGTGCCGGGCTCGGGCACCGGTGCACTGGTAGCGGAAAAAGTCCCCAACAATTGATCTCCCTGGGTTGTAAAAATCCAATACCCCCGCGTGTCATCAAAGCCATCTATATGCAAAAGGCCACTTCCGTTCAGGGTCAGAGAACTTCCATTAGGGGAAACACTGTACGTAACAGAATCCATCCCAAAATTATAGTTATTCAATAAATAATTGAAACTCCAAAGAGTTACGGGACTCGGAGAAAGGGTCGGGCTAAACTGGAAATCATTGAATGTAACCGGTAAAAAAGGCGAAACTGACGCGTAATTTCCTGTGCCACCCAACATTGTAAACCCTGACACGAAGTGAATCCCTGTGGCATCAGCCAGGTGAGCAGTAATTGCTCCCGATGCATCCAAATAACTGCTTTGACCTACAAAGTTGATACTGCCTGAAATCGGAACGGCCATTGCGTTTGAAGCGATAAAACAAGTGACTGCTGCAAAAATAACAAGAATTTTTTTCATCATAAACCTCCAGTAGATATGCATATGAATTTTGCTTGTGATCCTAGATAGTGCAATTGCAATGCCATTGCGTAACATATTGTTATCATAGGTTTTAGCTGTTCAGTGTCTATTCGTAAATTAAAGTTGTAAACATATTCGACAGCAAATATGGATTTGGAGGGGGCTACGAAACAAAACGAGCAGAGTTGATTTAGTCACTTAAAAAGTCAAATACAAAGATTATTCAACAGGTTATGGTTTGTCTGACATCTATATTTATCTTGATATGTTACCTCTCCTAAAGTCAAAAGTGAGTGCCTTCCACGTAAGATTCTTCGACAACAGTCACAAATAAATGTTTGGGCCTCATTATGCAGAGATCAGCTTTCCATTGTCCCTTCGATCCCCAAACCGCTTCATACTCTCTTCTGAATAATTATTTAACACCGACCAAAATTTTAACATACCTCCTCATCCCCTTTCATTTCCGTGCTTTTGATATTGAACTGATTCCGGACTTTCCATTCGTTAACAATCCATTTACTTCAAACAATAATAATCAAAACCATAACTAGCTGTTATCTTGAGATATTTCAGTCTTTAAAGGTTGGTATGTTTTGTGTAACGTTATTTATAAGTATTAATCGATGAATTGCAAACTGTTCCACTCAATCTTTGTCTAAGTGAGGGATAAACCTTGTACCGAAAAATCATTTCTGTTCTGGGCATTGTCGTATTAAGCATGGCCTTCGCCATTGCCGGCTGCAACAGTAAAACCGTTGCCCAACTCTTAACTGAAGGGGTTCAGCAATTACATGCCGGAAATCCCGGTGGCGCTATAGTACTTCTCAAAAACGCTCTGGAAAAAGATCGCAACCATATTGAAGCGCGTTATCAATTGGCAAAGGCTTATGTCGCCGCAGGGAAACCAGAACAGGCGGAAAAGGAATTCCAGAAGGTCCTGAGGCAAAACCCTTCCCGCGATCAAATAAAGCTGGAATTGGCAAAAATTCATTGCCAATTAAAGAAAACTGAACTGGCAATACAGGAAGTAAAAGAATATCAGAAATCCCATCCAGGATCACCTGAAGCGTATGAAGTGCTTGGAATAGCCCTTTATTTGGCAAATAACCCGGGTGAAGCGGAAAGTTGTCTACTTCAATCTTTGAAAGAAGATCCTTCCAGGATCTCCACTAAAATCGAGTTGGCGGGAATTTACAGTGCGCAGGGGAAAAACAAGGAAGCCGCGGGAATACTGGAAGAAGTTATCACCAAAGACCCGAAGAATTCCCGGGCCTGCTACATGCTCGCCTCAGTTGAGTTTGCCGAAGGCAACAGAGGCAAGGCTCTGGAAATTTATCGGAAAATAAGTGAGTTAAATCCCTCCGATTCAATGGCTCAGTACAAATCGGCTTTGATTTATCTTGAAAATGGGGAAACGGACAATGCTGCGAAAATAGCTGAAAAACTTATCGCCACATTCCCGAAACGCGCTGAAGGTTACCGGTTGAAAGGGATCGTTTCCTATAACCGTAAGAACTTTTCTGACGCTACTACGCTTCTTCAGAATTCCATCAAGATACAGCCCACCGTTGAAGGATACTACTTCCTCGGTCTAAGCCTTTACAGCCACGGTGATTTGGAGAGTGCCCTCAGCCAGTTCCGCATAATCATCGACCATAATCCTGCTTTTGTTCAGGCAAGGCTTTTGACCGGCATGATTCTCCTCAGTCAGAAACGGGTAGACGACTCCATCACTGAGATCAACAAACTTCTCCAGATCGATGCAAAAAATGCTCTCGCCCACAACCTTCTCGGCAGCGCCTACATGGCAAAAGGGATGTACGATGAAGGATTGAATGAATTGAACCGGGCAACGGAACTAGATCCGAAACTGGCGGAAGCCCACATCAAAAAGGGAATTTACTATCTGTACAAGGGGAATGTCAAAGAAGCGGAAACAGACCTGCGCACAGCAGTAAACGTAAGGCCGGAACTCCTGAATTCACGTCTCATCCTTTTTTCTTACTATATGCACCACGAAAACATGTCTCAAGCTCTCACAATCCTGCAGAAAGGGATAATAGGCAAAAAAGAGGATGCTGTCCTTTACAACAGCATGGCCGCGGTCATGTTTGCCGAAAACAAACCAACTGAGGCTGTAAAGTACCTGCTAAAAGCAAAGGAAACCGATCCGACTTTCTTTGCTCCATACTTCAACTTAGCAACCTATTATTCGTCATCCGGCGCTTATGAAAAAGCCCTGGGCGAGTATGGAGCGGTGCTGCAAAAAGATCCGAAAAACCTGAAAGCCATGTTGAGTACGGCAGCCCTCCAGGAATTGACCGGAAAAGAAAGCGAAGCCCTGAAGTGGTACGAAAGGGCCAGGGAGACGAACAACCCACAGGCTTATATGGTCCTGGCGAATTATTACATGAGGAAAAAGACGCCGGGCAAAGCCATCTCCCTTCTTGATGAGTCAACAAAGTCCATTCCGCGCAATGCCGATATTCTTGAGCTTAAGGGGCGCATCTGCATGTCGGAGAAAAATTACAGG
>Ga0210377_10005550_pt1 | contig 10354 bp, 6 predicted proteins | sample PLM4_65_b1redo_FD_155480 | JGI IMG/M metagenome (GOLD analysis project Ga0210377, IMG submission 155480) | Groundwater sediment microbial communities from an aquifer in East River, Colorado, USA - PLM4_65_b1 redo | ecosystem: Environmental > Terrestrial > Soil > Riparian zone | place: USA: East...
TGCGGCAGCGTGCCCTCGGGGAACCGGGCGGTCTGGCGGGCGCGATCCACCGCGTACCCGTGGGCGAAGCGGGCGTAGCAGTACGTGCAGCCGAACTCGCACCCGATGTACGGGTTCAGGGACCAGAAGGGCATGCCGGTGGACTGGGGGGGATTGAGCACTGACCGGGCCGGCTGCTCGACGAACGTGACGCCGCGCCTCTGACGACCGAGCACCGGCAGCGTCACTGACAGACCCCCCAGCCGCAGGACGGGCAGTGGGCGCATCCGGAGGCACGCACCAGCCCACTGCCGCATTCCGGGCACAGGGTGGCCTGGGCTGCGGGCCTGGAGTATACGGTCGGCTTAAGTGCTGGTTTGTCAAGCACTTGCCAACAGTCATCCGGAATCGGCGCCGGGTCTGGATTCGCCATTGACCCGAATATATCCCGAAGATTCGTCCAGCGCCAAGGGCGGTAGTGCTGGCCGATTCTATTGGCCCGGCTTTCTCTCCCGGTCCTTCCAACGTGCCTGAGCTGCTTTCCTAGCGATCTCCGCCCGCCGGGCCTTGGATAGCTGCCTAGCTCTGGCGGGGCCACCCTTGAGGCCACCACGGCGGCCCAAGGCAGCTGCTGCCGCGCTAACCTCGGGAGGGATCTCCTCCTGGGGCTCACCGGATAGCTCAGCTATCCGGTCCACTAGCCGCTTCGCCGCCCGGTTGGGGTCGGCCGGGGGCTTGCTTGAGCGTTTAGGCATGTCAGGAATCTAGGACTTCTTGGGCTGCTCCCGCAAGACGCCGAGTGATTGCAGAACGGCGAGATAGTCGGGCTTTTTCATGGTGCAATCCACCAGCGCATCAAACTGCGCCCGAGTCAGGTGGAGCTGCTTGCTCATCCGCGCCAATAAGGCGTCACCTATGGTGCGGTACTCGGTACCGCGAGACACTTTCGTGAAGACTGGCTGCGTTAGGTCCGGATGTTTCAGGAAGAAGAAATCGTGGTCGCGTTTGTGTTGGTGAAGTTCGAATCCCTTGTGGCTGAGTGAGGCAACAATGTCGGCGCGCTCCTTGGGCATTAGGCAATGCGAAGCACAAAGCGATAGAGCCTGACGGCTTCATAGTCCAACGACCGCGGTGACATGTGCGCCATTACATCGGCAAGCTCCTTGGCCTCGGCACGAAGATCTCGCTCAGCCTCCAACAACGAAGCGCCAGATCCGAGCAGGCTCCACACGGGATGGCGAAGGTAAAGTGTCTGGCCGTCCCGCTCAACGTAGAATGATTCGCCCCCAATACGCACCGCTGGCCGTGCCGGCTTACGGACGATAGGAACTGGTTCCAATGGCGCTGGCTCCCAATCAGAGGAGAGCGGTGGGCTATCGTGCATTGGAACACGTCCCTCGCGAGTTGCCGCAGAAGCTCGGAGATCGGTATCCGGCTTTCGCCAACGCGCTAGGCTTGATGTGGCGACTGTCACGGTTCCTTCTTCCTCCGCTCCAGGGCCTTTTGGCCGTATCCAACCATCCACTTGCCAAAGCCAACGGCAACCTCTGGCGACATGACCAGAGTCGCCACGACCTTTCGCGTAACATCCCCGCGCTTGATATGATGCCCCTTGGTAAGGTCAATCGAGCCGTCTGTACCGATATCGTGGTCAGACATCGCAGGGATCGTGCTGAACTCGACGTAGAGGTGCGCGACGACCATTGAGGCGTCTGGTGATACTCCGCCGAATGCACCCCCGACAGGGATATTAGGGCGGTTCTCGACTTCCTCATACACGATAGAGAGTGTTCCGGGAGGGGTCTTCTCTGCCATCGCGGGCCCCGAGTGGTTGGGGGGTGAGACTGCGGCACGACTGATGACCTGAACTTGCCGTGGCATCCACCCGCCGGCAAGCGCGCAAGAGACATGCCACTAGAGCGGTCAAGCATACCAAGAACCACCTCCCCTTCTCACCTGTTCTCATCGAGACGGAAGCACTACCCTAAGGGCCACACCACCGCGACGGCTTCCGGGTCATCCAACCCGGGGCCGCGAGGACTCCAGCGGTCGCACCACGCGGCGAGCTGGCCGGCATTGGGTCGCTCGAGCAGATCGCCCAGCTCCCGCTCCGCGCCGACCGGCAGGCCGGCCAGCACGCGCTGGAGGGCGCCATCCAGCGGCGGGAGCAACCGGAGGAATCGGTTCCGGGCCGCTTCGCGCGCGTGGGCCGCGATTCGTCGCGCCAGCGATCGCGCCGCCGCGTGGCCGGGCCCGGCGTCCGCCGCCAGCCGGATGGCTCGGAGCCGCGCCGCGATCCAGCCCGGATCGGGCGTGGGCGCGGGGCTCGGAGCGGGGGCGGCGTCACCGCTCGTGAGGGCGCGCGCCACGAGATCGACCGGAAGGCCGGGTGTTTCACGCGCGATCAGCCGGTACACGTCTCCGCGCGACCCGCGGAGCCGCACCACGACGAAGGGCTCTATCGCCTGGTCGATCACGGAATGACCGCTCACCAAGGCGCCGATCTCTCCCAGGAGCGACTCGCGGCGGTCGAGCGGTCCGCCCACCAGGTCCACCCGACCAACGGCGGTGGTCCGCGGGGTCGCGAGGGCCACTTGCAGGGACGCCTTGTGGAGGATCCGGTGAGTGAGCCCGAGCCGGCGATCCAGGGGTTCCGGGGGTGCCAACCACCAGACCCGCACGGCGGCATGCTCCGAACCCAGGCGCCGCGCCCGGCCCACCCGCTGCTCCAGGGCAAGGGGAGTCCACGGCAGGTCGTAGTGGATCACCCCGTCGGCGTCCTGGAGGTTCAAGCCCTCGGATGCCACGTCGGTCGCGATCAGGGTGTCGACCGTGAGGAGGGGTGGTGGCGAGGCCACGCCCTGGGCCCGCGGGGCGAAGAGCCTGAAGACATCGCTCAAGGCCAGCCGTCCGCTGGCGATTTCGGCGCGCCGGCCCGCGACGACCGCCACCCCACGCCAGCCGACCGCCGACGCGAGCGCCCGCGCGGTGGCCCGCGCGGCGGTGAACACGATGGTCTTCCGGCCGGTGCGGCGGCGGAGCAGCGCCAGGCAGGCGCGCAGCTTGGGATTTGGGCCGGCATCAGGCAGGAGCGCCGCCACGGCGTTCAGGCGACTCAGCTCGCGCTCCATCGCGCGTTGCGCGGCCGGGAGTGGGGCCGTTTCCGCGAGCACCAGCTCGAGCTGACCCGCGTCGTCCACGCCAAAGAGCGATCGGGCCGCGGCCCGGCCCAGCCGTTCGCCCCGGCCGGCGGCATCGCGGGCGCGTTCCAGGTACGCGCGGTGCCGCCGCAACGATTCCCGGCACGCCTCCGGCGACGACGCCAGCCGCGCCAGCAGGTGACGGCTCAAGAGCGGTGCGGCGTCCGGGCCGAAGGTCGGGAACCGCAAGCCGCGGATTCCGCGGATGACCCTGATGAGAAGCGCGGATTCGACCGGAGGGGCGCGAATGACGCGGGCACCGTGGAGATCGGGCAACGGTATCGGTGGGCGGGCGGTCTCCGGGGATCGGGCGACGACCAGGGGGGCGACGGCGGCGGCCAGCGCGTTGGCCGCGCCCTCGGCGCCGGCCTGCTCCAGGGACGCGACGCCGAGGGTCGCGAGCGCGCGATCGGCGAGCCCGAGCCGCAGCAATGACGTGAGGTCGCCGGCCCGATTCACCACGGGCGTGGCGGTGACCAGGAGCAGGTCCGCGCGACCCACCTGCCGGGCGAGCGTGTCGTAGCGCCGGGTACCGGCATCGCGAAATCGGTGGGCTTCGTCCACGACGAGCAAGTTGGCGGCGGGGAGCCGCGCGCCCCGGCTCAAGGCCTCGTGGGTGACGATCCGCGGCGCGAGCCCGTACCGGGCGGCGAGGTCACGCCACTGGGCCCGCAGTGCCGCGGGCACGATCAGGGTGAAGCCGGCGTAGCGTGTGGCCAGTGCCAGGGCCACGAAACTCTTGCCGAGTCCCACCGCGTCGCACAGCAGGGCGCTCCCGAAAACCCGCAACGCCGCGCTGAGCCGCCGGGCGGCCGGGCGCTGGTGGGCGAGCAGCCATGGGGGCGGATCCCAGGACGCCGGCGCCACCCCGGCGAGTCCCAGGCGAATCGCCGGCGCCAGATCGGCGATGGGGCGCCGCGGCCCCAGCCGCGCGTCCCACGCCGCCGGCTCGCGCACGGCGACCAGGTCTTCAGCCGCGATCGCGGGCCAGGTCGGCGAGGGCCGCGCGCACGTCGGCCGAAAGGCCGAGCGCGTCGGCGACGGCGCCGTCGAGGTCGGAGTCCGGGACATGGCCGGAGTGATGGGCGGCGCGGCTCAACTCGATCACCCGGTCGCGCGGCGCGCCCGGTGAAGGAATCGGCACCGCTTCGGTGGCTCGGGCGTTGTGCCGGCGGTAGCCGCCGCGGGCTTCGTCGGCGGTGGCGCGCAACAGCTCGCGGGCCCACGTGGTGTTGAGGACCGCCGCCACCACGAGCGCCGTCTCGCGGTCGGGGCAGGACGCGACGTAGCAGGTGTTGAGCGGCACGGCGTCGGGCGCCAGCTCGTCGAGCGCCACGGCGCCCGGCGCGCGCGCGATGTCGGCCCAGGTCACGCGCCATGGGCCCAGCGCGGCCTTGAGCCGGAAGAGCGACCAGGGCGGCCCGCCGTCGTGGTCGGCCCGGCCCTCCAGCGGGCCGCGGATGCTCTCCACGTACGCCGCGGCCAGACGGGGCAGGCGTGTGAGTGGGCGTCCAGCTTCGTCGTAGCCCCACAGGACCACGCGCTCCGAATCGGCGCGGAACCGTCCCACGTCGCGGCCGCGAAGGGCCGGACGAAGCAGGTGCCGCTCGATGCCGGCCTCGCGGGAGCCGAATTGCACCACGCACGACGCCCGGCCTTCCTGTACCACGCGTCCGGTGAGCAACCCATCGGCGCCGGTCTTCACGCCGAGAGCCGGTGCCGCCACCTGGCCGAGCGGCGGGCCCGCCCGGCGCAGGGCGTCGAGGGCCGCGCCGGCGCGATCGGCCAGCAGGACCCACGGTCCCGGCGCCGCCAGCGATGCCTGGCGCACCACCGCCGACCCCTCGAGGTCGAGACCGACGCGCGCGTCCGGCGACGGCGCCGTCTTCCGAACCACGATGGCCAGGGGATACACGGAGGCGCCGAATCCCGCGGCCTCGCGGTCGGGCACGCGGTGGAGGCAGGCCAGCGAGGTCTCGCGCACCAGGGCCGCGCGGGCCCGTTCGGCGTAGCCGCTCGACGTGAGCTTGGAGGGAACCAGCAGTCCGACCGCGCCGCCGGGCGCCGCCAGCTCGAGGCAGCGCTCGAGAAAGGCGACCGCGAGGTCCGGCAGATGCCCGAACCCACGCTGTCCCGCCGACCGCCACCAGGAGAACCGGTCGCGCAGCGTGTCGCGCAGGGTGGCCGGCAGGCGCTCGGCCCGCACCCAGGGGGGATTGCCGACCACGGCGGTGAACCCGCCCGCGGCCATCACGTCCGGGCGGTGCACCTCGAACGAGAAGAAAGGAACCGAGCCGTCGGCCGCGCGACGGCGCGCGGCGTCGAGGTCGGCCAGGCGGCGCTCGAGGCGCCGGTACTGCCGGCGTTGGGCGGCGGTGAGGCCCGAGCGGCGGCCGAACAGGTCGGCGCTCTGGGCGGCGGCCTCGAGGTCCTGGAGCGCGGCGCGAGTCCGGTCGCGCGCCACGGTCGCCAGCTGGTGCGCCGCCGCCACTTCCGCGGAGCGGAGCGCGCCGGTCGCTTCCGGCAAGGCGGCGCCCCGAGCCTCGAACAGCCGGTCCCGGGCGTGGCGCACCAGGTCGAGCGCGGCGGGCCGGCCGGCGATGAGCCCGAGCGCCCGGGCGGCGCCCACCGGGTCGAGCAGCGCGTCGCCCTGGCGCACCACGCCGTTCAGATTGGGAAGCGGGGCCACCCGCGCGACGTCGGTCTCGGGATCGTCCGCCACCACCGCGAGCCACAGGCGGAGCTCGGCCAGCCGGACGGCGATGGGGCTCACGTCCACCCCGAACAGGTTCTCGCGAATGACCCGCCGCCGAACCACGGTGGTGCGGCCCGGATCCCCGTCGGGCTCGAGCGCCCGCCACGCGGCGGTGAGCGTATCGAGGGCGCCCAGCAGGAAGGCGCCCGAGCCCACGGCGGGATCCACCACCCGGGTGGTGCGCAGCGCGTCGATCGCGGCGGTCCGGAAGGCGGGCGGAACGCCCTCGCCGTGCAGGAGGGCGCGGGCGACGTCGGGCGGCAGCCGGTCGGACGAGAGCGCGGTGGTGAGGGTTGCGGTCACCAGCCGGCGCACCAGGCGCTCGGGCGTGTAGAACGTCCCGGACGCGTGGCGGTCGGCCGGCTCCATCAGGCGCTCGAACACCCGGCCCAACATGTCGGGCGCGATGGCGTGGGCGTCGTCGCCCTCCCGCACGCAGAAGCGAAACCGCTCGAACAGACTGTCGAACGCGTCGCGCCAGAGCGGGTTGGGGAAGACCACCGGACCGAGCCGCCGCTCGACGGGATGCGGCTCGAACAGTCCGCCGTTGAGATAGGGAATCCGGCCGAACCGCGCGCCGTGGGTGCGTGACCGGACCGGCCGGTTCAGGGTGCCGAAGAAGAGCGGGTGCAGCACCGACCGGTGAAAATGCCGGCGACGGCCGAGCGCCTGGTCGAGCTGGGCGCGCAAGAAGTCGGGCCGCCGGTCGAGCCAGCCCTTGGCCTGCACGAAGTAGAGAAACAGGACCCGGATGAGTGCCAGCAGGGTGGCCAGCTCGCGGTCGGCGGCCGTCCCGCGGGACCCGCATGCGGCGCTCATGCGCTCGAGCAGGGCGCGAAAGCCCGCGAAGAAGCGGGTGCCCACCTCCTCAGCGGCCAGGGCATCGGCCACCCGCAGCGCGTGCTCCAGCGCGGTGGCGTCTGGCCGTGGGGCCAGGTCGGCCAGCACGCGGAGCCCGAACCCGTCGGGCGCCGTGGTCGAGACCGCGAGGACGGGGCTCGCGCCCGCGGCACCGAGCCGCGGGGCCGCCACGGCGAGCACGCCGTCTCCCAGCACCGCGACCAGACCCGGGCGGGCCGCGCCCGCGAGCCGCAGGGCCGCGGTTCGCGCGGTGTCCCGCGGCGTCGGGCTTTCGGCCGCGAGCACGCGAAACGTCTTCCAGCGGGCCACGCCCCGGAGCCCTTCCTCCGACGGCCGGTCGTCCGGCTGGTAGCCCAGCGTGACGAAGAACCGACCGAGGTCGTCGAGCCGGCGGACCGCGGCGAGGCTTTCGGGGAGCATCGCCGCTCACGGTGGCGGCGAGCGGCGCTAGGTGTGTCGTCGGATTGTCGCGGGGCGGTGCAATCCCTTGCCGGCTACTCGCCCAGCAGGGCGAGCGCCCGCTCGAGCGTGATCTCCCGGGTCAGGTCGGGGGGCCAGTTCCCGGCGGCCACCAGCCGGTCCACCGCGGCGCGTTCCTCCGCGATGCGGCGCAGCTCGGCATCGCTCACCAGTCCCGCCGCGCGGCCCGCGGCCAGCTCGTCCTCGTCCAGCCAGACCGCGGGCCCACCGCCGGCCGGCAGCCAGTGGTCGAGAAAGAGGTCTTTGCAGGTCCAGTCGTCGCCGTCCAGCAGCGGGGGCGCGCGCAGGTTGGTGTACCAGCCGGTGAACCTGCCGTCCGACAGATGAAACCGGCCGACGTCGCGCCACAGGTGGGGATACACGAACCAGACCACCGGCGCGCCCGCGTCGAGAATGCGGTCCGGGCCGGCGTGGGCGGCTCGGCCCTGGTACTCGCGGAGCAGGGTGACCTTCACGTCGGGCCGGTCCATCACCAGGTCTTCATGGAAAACCACCGTGCCGCGGCCCGGCCGCTGATAGTGGATGCGCACGCGTTTCGGGGTCACGGAGTCAAAGGTATATTCGCGCCATGAAGCCTACGATGCGCACGGCACTCCTGGTCGTGCTCGCGGGCGCCTGCCGGGGCGAGGAGCGGGCTCCGCCCCCGCCCGCGCCCGCCCTCGCGACCCAGGTGCACCAGCTGGTCGCGGCCAGCGGCGCCCAGACGGTCGGCATCTATTTCCGCGACTTGACCCGTCCCGATTCGCTGCTGCACGACGCCGACGTCCGGCTGCACGCCGCCAGCACGATGAAAGTCCCCGTCATGATCCAGGTGTTTCGCGACGCGGAAACCGGGCGGCTGGCCTTGGATGACACGGTGGCGGTCAAGAACGAGTTCGGCTCGATCGCCGACGGATCGCTCTACGAGCTCGACCGGGCCGACGACAGCGACAGTACCCTGTACGAGCGGATCGGGCGGCCGACTACGGTGCGCGAGCTGCTGGACCTGATGATCACGGTGTCGAGCAATCTGGCCACCAATATCCTCATGGAACTGGTGGACCCGGGGCGCGTGACGGCTACGATGAGACAGCTCGGCGCCGATTCCATTCAGGTGCTCCGCGGCGTCGAAGATCAGAAGGCGTACGAGGCCGGGCTCAACAACACCACCACCGCGCGCGACCTGGGGGTCATTCTGGCCGCGATCGCCGAGCACCGCGCGGCCGGAGAGGCCGCGTGCCGCGCCATGGAAGAGGTCCTGGCCCGCCAGCGGTTCAACGAGGGCATCCCCGGCGGCCTGCCGCCTGGCACCCGGGTGGCGCACAAGACGGGGTGGATCACCGGGCTCCATCACGACGCGGCCATCGTGGGCGGGCCCGGGGCTCCTCACTACGTGCTGGTGGTGATGGTGCGCGGGCTCACGCGGGAGGCGTCGGCCAAGTTGATGGGCGACGTGGCCCGCCTGGTGCACCTGCACGTCACCGCGCCGCCTCCGCCCGCTCCGTAGCGGCCTCCTCCGGGGCGGGTTCGGAGCGACCGCCCAGGTGCCGGGCCAGGAACCGCTCGGCCACCGCGTAGAAGCGCAGCCGGTTTTCGGGCTTGGCGAACCCGTGCCCCTCGTCTTCGAACACCAGGTACTCGTGCGGGATGCCCTTGGCCTTCATCGCCGCCACGATCTGCTCCGACTCCGAGCGCTTGACCCGGGGGTCGTTGGCGCCCTGGGCGATGAGCATCGGGATGCGGATGCGGTCCACGTAGGTGAGCGGGGAGCGCGACCGCAGGAATTCGGCATCGGTCTCTGGGTTGCCCACCCGCTCGTGGAGCATGGCGAGGAAGGTGGACCAGTAGGGCGGGATCGTCTCGATGAAGGTGATCAGGTTGCTGGGGCCCACGATCGCCACCGCGCAGCGAAACCGGTCCGGCGTGAGTGTGGCCCCCACCAGCGCGGCATAGCCGCCGTACGAGCCGCCGTAGATGGCGATCCGGGTCCGGCTGGCGACGCCCTGGTCCACCGCCCACTGGACCGCGTCCACCAGGTCGTCGTGCATCTTCCCGCCCCACTCCCGGTTGCCGGCGTTCAGGAAGTCCTTCCCGTAGCCGGTTGAGCCACGGAAGTTGACCTGGAGGCAGGCGTATCCCCGGTTGGCCAGCCACTGCGCCTCGGGGTCATAGCCCCACTCGTCGCGGTGCCACGGCCCGCCGTGGACGTCGAGCACGAGGGGCAGATCGCGCGGCGGCACCCCGGGTGGCAGCGTGAGGTACCCCTCGACCCGGAGCCCGTCCCGGGCGGTGAACGCGACCGGGCGCATCTCGGCCAGCGTGTAGCGGGAAAGCTCGGGGCGGGTGGCGAAGAGCAGGCGGCCCCGGCGCGATGCGCGGTCGTAGCGCCAGTACGAGACCCCCTCGGTATCGCGCGTGAACGCGACCACCCAGGTGTCGTCGGCGTGGGTCCGGTCCACGATGGCGAAGTCGCCGGGGTTCAAGGTCCGGATGGCGGCGACGTCGGGCTCGATGGCGCGGTCCAGCACGGTCCACTCCTGCCGCGCCCGGGTGAACCCCACCAACTGCACCTCCCGGGTGTCGGGGTGGAGCACGACGCCGCTCACGTCGAAGCGCGGGTCTTCCGCCAGGACGGCGCGCTCGCCCGAGGCGAGATCGAGCCGGACCAGGCGCGCGGTGTTGGCGTCCCGCGAGTCCAGGAGATAGAGACGGCTGCCGTCGCGGGTGAAACCGACCGGGCCGCTGCCGAGCGCGTCTTCCGGCCCCCACGTCACCAGCGTTCGCCAGGGACCGGAGGTGTCGTCCCGGACCCGCAACATGGTGCCGCCGTCGGACGTCGCGGCCACGGCGCCCCGCACGTTGAGCCCGAAGTCCGCCAGCCAGCTCGACACGTCGCCGGGGTTCTTCGCCACCTGCACCCGCGCGCCGGTGCGGAGATCGACGTGATAGACGTCGTGCAGCCGCTCGTCGTCGCGGTTCATGGCGATCAGCAGCTCGTGCGGGCGCTCCTTCTCATGGGCCAGGAGCTGGACCTGCACGCCGTCGAACGGCGTCAGATCCTCGGCGCCGCCCTCGCCCGGGCGCACCCGGTAAAGCCGCC
>Ga0210377_10005551_pt1 | contig 10354 bp, 11 predicted proteins | sample PLM4_65_b1redo_FD_155480 | JGI IMG/M metagenome (GOLD analysis project Ga0210377, IMG submission 155480) | Groundwater sediment microbial communities from an aquifer in East River, Colorado, USA - PLM4_65_b1 redo | ecosystem: Environmental > Terrestrial > Soil > Riparian zone | place: USA: East...
GATCGTGAACTCATTGAAAATGTCCCTTCCTATGCATGTTTTTTTTCGGTAACATGCATTATGAGTCAACGATCCCTTACTTCTTCCCCCTTCGGTAACATTTTATGTGAATCAATTCGAGGTACAACAAAAAATTCCTGGAGCTGTGGCGGAGCCCCGCTTCGCTCGCTCAGCGAGCCGCTAATGGCGCACTGATGTGCAGAGGGAATCTGGAACGCAGGGGTGGAAGAAATCACGCCCCTGCGCCGTATTGTTACGAATAATTTTGAACGACTCTTAAAAAGTCAGGCCCTCGCGCTCCAGCAGCATCTCTCCGAGATATGAACCGGGTTTTACCTCAGAATTCTTTATCAGTTTTGCCTTGTCAAGTTCATAGTGCTTTACGCAGGAGGCACAGATATAGAACTTTGCACTGAAATCTTCGATGAGAGTCTCCATCAGTTCATGGACAGGGGAAAACTCATCCTTCTTCTGCCAGATCAGGGTTTCGGCAAAACCTTCTTTTGCCAGAAGTACGCCGTTGTCGATGAGGAAAAAATCGAGTTCCGTATCAAAGGCCTTCATGTTAGTGGCAAGCTGAAGTGCGCCTGCTACAAGGTCAGGCCTGTCAAATGAATGGGTAATAATGAATACAAACTTTTTCTTTGCCATAACGTTTCTCCTTTATCCTTGCGGTAACTGCCGGAACGCAGTTTCACGGCTCTTTTTTAATGTGAACACCCTCCGCTGAGTGAATGTCCTGCACAGACATGGCCGGGCTGAAATACCGGGAGACTTCCTGCCTGCAGGAGATCGAGATTGTCCTGCACTGTCAGGCCCAGGGCCTTGTATACGGTTATCCCTGCCTGCCCCAGTTTCATGAGCGCGCCGCCGCCGATGCCGCCCACGACTACGCAGTCAATTTCATGGCCGCCCAGTGCCCTGAGGGGACTGCACATGCCGTGTGCGTGATGCTGATCACCGTTGGTAATCGTTGCTGCCTCCTTTGTCTCGGTATCCACCAGAACAAAGGCTGGTGCAGAACCGAAATGCCCGTATACCTCGCTGTCGAGAGACTGGGTGTTCTTAACCGGAAAACATACTTTCATTGTGTTCCTCCTTTTTGTTTGCAGAGTGTTTTTTCAAGCACGATAGCCTTGCATTCGGAAAGGGCCATGGCGACTTTCCCCCGTGCACTGGATAGCAACCGCTGTACGGTCCCTCTCGATATGCCCATCTTTAATCCTGCCTCTTCCTGCGTGAGGCCGTCGTGATCGCAGAGCTTTAAGCTCTCGAGTTCATCGATATAAAGGGTGATCTTTTCAAGCTCAGACAGGGGGATGCCAATCGGCTTGAAGGCCTTCCCCTTAAAACGGCATTCACAGGTCCGCGGCTTTTTAAAACGCGGGGACATCTCAGTAGCTCCTTTTAGTGTGCATATGCACATAATAAATCTTCTTCTCTTTTTTGTCAATATATCGGAAAATAGGAGAAGTTTACGATAAGGAGAGGATTATGATTAAGGCTATTCTTTTCGATTTTGGCGGCGTGATGGCAGAAGAAGGTTTCAGGGATGGACTGATGGCGATCGCCAAAAAGAAAAATCTCGACGGGCAGACTTTTTTCAGGACTGCGGAAGATATCATTTATAAAACAGGGTATGTTACAGGAAAAGCGAAGGAGAAGGTCTTCTGGGAAATGCTTTCGAAGGAGACCGGCGTAAAAGAAGATTACCGGAGACTGCGGGCCGAAATCCTCCGGTGCTTTGTCCTCAGGCCCCAGATGCTTACCCTGGTAAAAAAAGCCCGTGATCACGGGCTGGTTGCAGCCATCCTCAGTGACCAGACCAATTGGCTGGAAGAGATCAACAGGAAAAAACCTTTTTATCATTATTTCGATTATGTTTTCAATTCCTATGTGCTCGGGAAATCCAAGCGAGACCCTTCGGTATTCAAGGACGTCTCAAAAATCATCGGGATCAACCCGCATCTTATGCTTTTTGTGGACGATAATGTTCAGAATATTAAAAGGGCTGAAGAAGCAGGTCTGAGAGCGATACAATTCAGAAGCATCGAAGACTTTAAGTCTCAGCTCGAAGCCGTCTCATTGAACTTATATAATTCGTAAAATTCAGACAAATCGAAGCAGAATCAGGGGGCTGAAGGACTTGGAAGGATTTTTCATTGGGCGTCCTACAGTATGTTCCTCATAGTTTTTTTGATTCGACTTGATCATACCCAGAGGGGAGATTGTTTCTATCATAAGACTCTCAATGTCTCCCGCTTCAGAGCTTTCTCCTGAAAAGGGCGTAGAAATACTCTTTGACCTTGTCGGTCAGGGGTCTCTGGAGCCAATACGTAAGAGCAATTTCAGAGGACTTTTTCAGGTCTTCATTGAATATATCGACCATCTGTTTCCCGAAATCTCTGTCAATGATCCCGACATTACCTTCGTCATTTCTCCTCAGCGACTGAAAGTCAAGGTTGGCTGAGCCGATTACGCTCCATACTTCATCATATACAGAAGTCTTTGCATGCAATATTTCACCCTGGTACGTATAGATCCTGACGCCGGCCCTGAGCAGCTTTGTAAAAAACGCCCTGCCTGCATAGTGCGCGGAGGAGATGTCCGATCTTCCGGGTAAAAGCAATTTCACCTCTACACCCCGTTTTACTGCGTTCTCAAGTATCTGAAGCATCCGTTTGCTGGGGGTGAAGTAGGCAGTTGTCAGATAAATGCTTTTGAGGGCGAAATTGATGCTGTAATAGATGAGCTTCCTCATCTGGCGTCTGCCACGTGCAGAGCTTGCAAATATTGGCAGGACGGGGAGTCCGCCATTTACCGGTATGATGTTTCTTTGAAACTCGATGGGATCACCTTTCCATATGATCCAGCTTTTAGTAAATTCTTCCAGAAGCTTTTTGGCGATGGGGCCCTCCAGGAATATGCCGGTGTCCCTCCAGCCCCGTTTTTTCTTGAACCGGTGATACCCCCTGTATTCATTGGCGATATTCAGACCGCCGGTAAAGGCGATCTCGCCGTCAATGATGATCAGCTTTCTGTGGTCCCGGTGAACGTAATGGAGCGGAGATGCCCATTTGAATGGGCGGGATGTCTTTATTTGAATACCGGCATCCCTGAGGTCCTTCCAGAATTTCATCGGCGTGAAGAGTGAGCCAAAGTGGTCGTAGAGAATATATACTTTGACTCCTTCCCGGGTCTTCTGTTTCAGTATCTCTCCCAGTTCTTTCCCTGTTTCATCGTCTCTGAATATATAGAACTCGAGACAGACCAGTTCTTTCGCCTTCCTTATAGAGTCGAATATGATCTGGAAGGATTCATGTTCCTTCCAGAGGAGGGTGACTTTATTGTCGTCGGTAAAATGAGAACCATAGAGCCTTTGAATGTTTTTTCTTGAAAAAGAGGGGTTATCGTTTACGGTACTCATTCATATACATCATTGCTGAAATAGGAGTATCTGTCAATCCTGTGATCGGGATCTTTCTGAAACTCCTGTCTTCTGATCTGGATATTTCAGGTGGAAATAAGCTAAAATAATCAAACATAAATTTAGATTGCTTCACAAAAATCAATGAATATAACCATCAAGAATATCAGGGGGGAAGAATGCGCGTGCAATGCGCTCATCTACCTTTTCTCCGAGGGTGGATCAGAAGGACTGAAGAAGTTACCCCCGACGATAGCGTCCCTCATAAAACAGGTTTTTTCGAAAGAATTTTCCGGCAAACAGAATGAGGTTTTTTTAATGAAAGCCCCTGATTCTGTGGAGCCCGAAAGGATCCTTCTCGTCGGTCTTGGTAAAAAGGACCAGATATCAGCAGAGAAGGTGCGACAGGCCGGAGGTAAGGCAGCAACATACCTCCGGAGCATGGGGATGAAAAGGGCTGCACTTTCTACAGATTTTCTGTTTGGGCTGAAAATCTCTCCGGTTGAATTCATCGAAGGCGCACTGCTCGGTCTTTATACCTACAGGAGATACAAAAAAGATGAAGATAAGAGGTCTCTTGAAAGTATAACGCTTCTCGCGAAATCTTCTCATGAACTCACTGAAGGATTAAGACGGGTTGAGATGCTGACAGACGCTGTCTGTTTTGCGAGAGATCTGGTGAATACGCCTGCCAATGATATGACGCCGAATGATATTGCAAAGGCGGCTTTGTCTTTAAGAACAAGGCACCTGTCGGTCAAAGTCCTGGACAGAAATGACGCAAAGAAGCTCGGCATGGGGGCTTTTCTTGCTGTTGCGAAGGGATCGAAAGAAGAGCCACGGTTTATTGTGCTTGATTATAAGGGTGCCAAGGGAGCGCCTGTTGTCCTCATCGGCAAATCCATAACCTTTGACAGCGGCGGCATATCCCTGAAACCTTCCGATGGCATGGAGAAGATGAAATACGATATGGCGGGCGGAGCCGCTGTCCTTGGCGCAATGAAGGTGGTTGCTGCCTTGCGGTTGCCGGTACATCTCATCGGGATACTTCCTGCAACAGAAAACCTTCCCAGCGGCACTGCCACAAAACCCGGCGATGTGGTAAGATCGCTCAACGGCAAAACTATCGAGATCATCAACACCGATGCTGAGGGGCGTCTTGTCATCGCAGACGCAATAGCGTATGCGAAGCGGATGAAGCCAAGGGCCATAATCGATATAGCCACCCTTACCGGAGCATGTTTAATAGCCTTCGGCAACGAGACGATAGCGATGATGGGAAATGACCGTAAACTGATCGATGCCCTGAAAAAATCCGGTGAAGATACCTATGAACGTGTCTGGGAGATGCCGCTTTTTGAGGAGTATAAAGAATATCTGAAGAGTGATATCGCTGATATCAAGAACATCGGAGGAAGAAACGGCGGGCTTGTTACTGCGGCATATTTCCTGTATGAATTTGCAGGGGAAACGCCCTGGGTGCACCTTGACATCGCAGGGACTGCCTGGACTGAAAAGGAAAAGCCCTATGTGCCAAAGGGTGCTTCGGGTATCGGGACGAGGCTTATTTATGCTATACTAAAAGAGTTAAAGTGAAATTATTTAAATTTTTAATAATTGTAATGTTTTTGCTTATCCCGGCTGTATCGTTTGCATGGGGGCCGCTGACGCATATCTATCTCGGTAATGAGCTCTATTCCCTGGGTGCGCTCCTTCCCGCAGGACTGGTCGAGGTCATAAGAAGATACAGAAAGGATTTTCTTTACGGGACCCTTATGGCTGATATCATTATCGGTAAAAAGTATATGCCTAAAAATAAGAGTTCTCATAGCTGGGAAGTTGCCTTTGATCTGATGAGTTCCGCACAGACAGACCAGCAGAAGGCTTTTGTCTATGGATACATGAGCCATCTCGCAGCTGACACCGTAGCGCATAATACCTATACGGTGGACAGAAAGAATCTGGGTCATACCCTGATGGAAATGAAGGCAGACACCATCATCGATAAGAGATACTGGCTCCAGGCCATCGCTATCGATAGGAAGACACAGGTAAGAAACGATCTTTTTCTCGAAAATTCCCTCGAAAGATTTATCTTTTCCTTTAAGACGAACAAACGGATATTCAAAGGCATGGTCTTTTTCTCTGTGGTAAACCAGCAGAGGATCGGTGACTTCATCGATAAACGGCTTATTACTACCATTCCGGCGAAGGAAGAGATCGAAAAACTGCATGAAGAATCGCTGGATAAAATCGTTGATCTTTTTCAGAACTGGGAATCATCTGATGTGGTGAAGATAAATCCCAGCGGCAGGGTCCACAAGGGAAAACTGGCCAAGACCCTTTTGCATCCCTGAGAAGCACCTGCTGAAGAAGATATCCCGCATCCCCCGCATCAGTCATTAGTCCGGTCTATGTATCATTCTCCAATAACGTGCCTCCCTTTTTAAAAAACGGTATGGAGGAACGTGACGGTCAAGCCATTTTGTCTGCAAAGGTTTTTACCGCGGTAGTATCAGGAAAAAATTGTTCCCGTATTGCGTAGGCTCATGCCCTACGACGCCGCCATGCAGTTCGACGGCGACCCTGATAAAGGCGAGGCCGTGACCCGTCCCGGGTTTGTTGAGGACATTGCTTCCGCGATACTCGTCGTCGAAGATTCTTGTCCGCTCTTTAGGCTCGATATGGGGACCGGTACTGAAAACATTGTATTTGATCCCGTCCTTGCCCGGGCCGAAATAGTCTCTGAGGATCTCATGGCCATAGGAGATATATTTCTTTCTTTCCCCGGTCACGGTGGTTATCTCCTCTGTGTATTTCAGCGCGTTTGAGAAGAGATTGGCATATACCTGGGCCATGAGGCCGACATCGACTACGCTGATGGTTTCCTGGTCAGGTATCCCGCTAGACTGATAGTTTACAGAGATCCCCATCTTTCTGAACCTGTCGAGGAACCGCTCGAGTTGCGGCAGTACAACGTCCCTGTTCATGTAACATTTTTTGGTAAGAAGAGTGAGACGTCCTTTATCGAAGTGGCTCCTGCGGAGCAATGTCTCGAGGAAGAGACTCGTATTCTTGTAGTGTTTCTCAATATTCTCAAGTTCCTCCAGCAATCCCCTGTTGATCTCGTTCAGTTCAGAGCGAAGACCTTCAAGAAAGTTCCGCTCACCCGGAAACTTTTCTGCATAGTCTGCTACCTCTTTTTCCAGATCGATATTCTTTTCGATCTTTTTTCTGATGTGCTTCAGAAAAAGTTTATAGATGATATTGGGGGCTATGATGTTATGTTCAATATCAGCGACAAGGGAACGGATGAACTTAAGATGTTCGATGTTTTTCTCGATCATGAACTTGTTATGGATGTTATAACCGATGCGGTTGGCATATTTTTCGAGGAAGAGCTCGTTGTGAGGGTCCAGGGCGTCCGCAGGATACACTTCCAGGAGACCGAGGATATCATCCTTTGTCTTGAAGGGGAGCTGGTCGATGAGCATGCTCTTCCCCCGGATGACCAATACCAGATGCTTCGTGCTTGTATAGAAGAGATTTTCATCGGGGACGATTTCATACAGCGGAGGTGTATGCAACTGATATCCTGCGTCTTCAGTTGATGCGGTGAGCGACAAATCATTTGTTTTCGGTTCGATCAGGTAGAGCTTTGCCTCAAGATCAAAAAACCCTTTCGGGATCGCGACGCAGAGGTTGCAAAAATCCTCGATGCTGTCGAATTCCTGTGCAAGATCGAAAAAGGTCGTCAAGGCATTATTTTCCGTCTGTTTAAAATTGTATAATGCATAGTCCCGTTTTTTTGCGTCAATGCGGTCAAGTATGTGTGATAAAGAGTTCATGACTCTAATATACCATAAAGGCCTTGCCCTTGCAGCCGTGCTCAGACATGCGGCAGGATGTCCTTTTTTAAGTGAGACGATACATCAGGAATTGTGACAAGGGAAATTAGGTATAATAGAAACAGATGAAAGATATGCTCGGAAGGGAAAATGTGGTGGATGCCGAAACAGCTCTTGGGATGCTGCTCGGGAATATCCGCACCGATAAACCGCGAGAAGCACAGAGAAAGATCGAGGATACGCTCGGAATGGTCTCTGCGCATGACATCATCTCCATGGAAGACCTCCCTTCCTTTGCCCGGTCAACGGTCGACGGATACGCTGTCAGGGCCGAAGATACCTTCGGAGCAACAGAGACCATGCCGGTTTATCTCAATCTCTTTCTGGAGATCCTGATGTCCCGGAAGGCCGATTTTTTGTTGCCTGATGACTGTGCCAGCAAGATCCCGACCGGCGGCATGCTTCCTGAAAACGCTGATGCGGTTGTCATGTTCGAACATGTCCAGATCGTCGACAAACAGATGATAGAGGTGCTGAAGCCGGTTGCCCCCGGGGAGAATGTGATTCAGGTGGGAGAAGATGTCAAAAGAGGAGAGGTCGTCATCCGGAAGGGACAGCGGTTGAGGCCGCAGGACATCGGGGCCTGTGCAGGCATTGGCGTGACCGAAATAGCGGTCTATGAAAGGCCTGTGGTTTCAATTATATCAACAGGCGATGAAATTGTGCCTGCGGACATACCTCCGAAAGCCGGACAGGTCAGGGATATAAATTCCTATGTCATCTCTGGCATGGTCTCTGATTGCGGGGGCATCCCCTCAAAGAAAGGCATCTTCAGGGACGATTATAAAAACATACGAGATGCGATCGAGACGGCAATGACTGATTCTGAAGCGATTGTTATCTCCGGCGGGACTTCAGTCGGGACAAAGGATATGGTTGCCAGGATAATCAATGATATCGGCTCCCCAGGCATTCTCTTCCACGGCGTCTCACTGAAACCGGGCAAGCCGATGATCGGCGGAGTCATGAAGGGCATACCGGTTTTCGGGTTGCCGGGGCATCCTGCCGCTGTCAGCATCTGTTTTGAGCTCTTTATCAGGCCGGTATTATACAGCCTCTCAGGCTTGAAGGAACGGTGGCCGCAATACAGCAGCAAGATCGTGAGGGCACGGCTATCGAAAAATGTCGCTTCCTCTCAAGGCAGGGAAGAACATGTCAGGGTAATGCTTGAAGAGAGGGAAGGGGAACTCTGGGCGGTTCCAGTTCTCGGGAAGTCCGGACTGATCACGACCCTTGTGAAGGCGGACGGGACTATGGTGATCCCCCTGCACATAAACGGCATCGAGGCAGGCGAACTTGTTGACGTGAGGCTTTTTTAGGCGACATGATTCATTAACCAATAAAATGCAGATACTGTGGGACCTGTGAAAAAAAACTTTATAATGTCGCAACTTGCCTCATAATGATTTTAAAATGCCGGTCATAAAAATATCTGTTTATTTGACTCACATAAGTCTTACAAAGGTGGCGCAGATTAAGATTTTTTTTCACACATCTACGCGATTTTTTTCTGCAAACGCATTTTTCGGGTTACCTATGCTAAAAATAATGCGGAATACAGTACTCTCGCTCATTCTCACTTGTCCGTCTGAGGCGGGCAAGCTCCGGGGCTTTTGCCTCTTGATCTCGGAGAAATATACGGTCGGAACATCGGCAAAAAAAACCGCTCGAATACTATGCCCGGCGATATTCTGGTTCAATTTGTCTGAACGTTATGAATTATGTGGGTCAGTCAGGTGAAGATTGTCATATTCACCAGAACCGGATTTCATCACACGAGTTTCATAAACAGGCTGCAGGAGAGGTTCGAGGTAGCATGTGTCGTGCGAGAGGCCTATCCCGAACAACCGAAAAAAAATGCTCTGCTTTCTGCATGCAGGAGTATCTTCAGGAAGAATGCAACGGGTCTGATGAGGGACGAACAATTCCTGAAGAAATTTTCAGAGACCTATTCCGCCGGATTCAGGTTTCATCCGATGCTCAGGGAATATCTCAGGGAGCACTTTGATGTCATGATTGCAAAGGCTGATACAAAATACCTGAATGTCAGATGCGGCGATATAAACAGCCCTGAACTCAGGGAGTTTCTTAAGCCGATGAAGCCCGATATCATCGCTGTGCTGGGAAGCAGTGTGATCAGAGAAGAGATGATCTCCCTGCCGTCTGTTGCGATGATAAATATCCACTCAGGCCTTTCCCCGTATTACCGCGGGACATGGAGTTACGGATGGCCGATAGTCAACAGGGAACCCGAATATATCGGGGTTTCTGTCCATCATGTAAACGCAGGCATTGACACAGGCGATATCATCTATCAGACAAAACCGCTTCTGGAAAAGGACGATGATCTGAACGCGATATTCCTGAAGGTCATCGCAGAGGGCATCGAGCTGATGGTGAAGTCGATAGAGGAGATCAGCAAGAAGGGGAGCATTGTGTCTTATCAGCAACCTGCCAACACCGGAAGGTTTTACCAAATGAAGGATTTCAATGCAGATGCGGCCCGCAGCTGCCTGAAAAATCTTGACGAGGGGGTTATCCGGGAATACCTCTCAAAGCGGGAAGAGCGTGACTCCGGGGTGAAGCTATTCGGCTATCTGCCGCCCGCGATATTTCGATGAGAAATTTTCCGGTTCTTCTGTTTCATTCTGTAGATGACCGTGATCTTTTGTCTTTGAATGGCCTCGGAAACATCCGGCCTGATCTCTTCGGGAAGTTGATCGGCAGGCTGAAGAAAGAATTCGATATTGTTTCCGTCGAAGAGATCGTTAGAAATATTTCCGGCGATATACGATCTGGAGAACGTCTCCTTGCGCTCACTTTTGATGACGGTCCCAAATCATACGCAACGCAGGCCCTGCCGGTCATGGAGACCTATGGTCTGCCCTCCGCCTGCTATCTCATAACCGATTGTATCGGCGATGCATCCATATACTGGCGATACCTCTATAACTTCTGCATCCACAAGGGCTTCAGCCAGGAGCTTGCAGGTTTCATAAACGACGCATATGAGGCAAAG
>Ga0210377_10005552_pt1 | contig 10354 bp, 8 predicted proteins | sample PLM4_65_b1redo_FD_155480 | JGI IMG/M metagenome (GOLD analysis project Ga0210377, IMG submission 155480) | Groundwater sediment microbial communities from an aquifer in East River, Colorado, USA - PLM4_65_b1 redo | ecosystem: Environmental > Terrestrial > Soil > Riparian zone | place: USA: East...
AAAGGCGATGCGGGGGTCGACAGCTGCCAGAAGAATGTCCGACAGCAGAATGCCGATCAAGGTCAATAGCGCGGTCACCGTCAGGAGCGCCAGCACGATCGGGTAATCGCGCGCCAGGACCGCCTCAAAGCCAAGCTGGCCCAGTCCGGGAATAGAGAAAACCGTTTCGATAATGACGCTACCGCCGATGAGTCCCGGCAAGATCTCGGCCAGAATCGTCACCTGCGGGATCAGCGAGTTGCGCAGCACATGCTTCAAAATCACCACGCGCTCCGAGAGTCCCTTCGCTCGCGCGACCTGGACATAATCCTGCTGCAATACTTCGAGCATGCTCGAGCGCATGTAGCGCGAGAGCCCGGCAAAGCCCGCGTAGGAGAGCAGAACGACCGGCAGGAAGAGATGCCATGTTTGATCCCCGATCTTCTCCCACAGCGGCCATTCCGGCTCGTAATCGATCGACGTGAGCCCGCCGGGAGGAAATAAATAAAGAAAGTCGCCGCCGCAGATAAAGACGATGGCCATCGTCGCCGCCCATACCAGCGGTACTGCGAACAGGACGAAGGCCGCCACGGTCGTTATTTGATCGCCGAGAGTATTTGCGTGGGTGGCGGAATAGATGCCCAGAGGTATGGCGACCAGGTAGACGAGAAGAATGGAAAAAAAGTTGAGCTTGATCGTGACGGGAAGCCGTTCGCGAATTTTCTCCCAAACCGGCCGGTGGTCCTTGAAGGAGTTGCCGAAATCGAGCTGGGAGAGGTTCTTGAGCCAGACCAGGTATTGAACGTGAAGCGGCTTGTCGAGTCCGTAAAGCGCGCGCCATTCTGCCAGCGCTTGCTCGACCACGCTGCGCTTCTGCAGCGACAGTCCCGCGCCTGCCGCTCCTTTTAACCCGCCGCCCGCCATCAGCTCGGCCGGGTCGCCGGGCGCAAGCCGCACGACTAGAAAGCAGATCAAGGTGATCCCGATAAAGGTCGGAATCAAAAGCAAAAGGCGCTGCAAAAGATAACTGGCCATCTGTCTCCGTCAGTTCGCCGTCGGTTTGGCGCCGTATTTTTGCTGCGCTGGCGGCACCCACCATTCCAGCGGCCGGAGACCTGCGGCCAAGATCTCGACCCCGTGAAAACGCCGCTCGACCGCAGTCACCGCCTTGCGCGCGAACAGAAACGTGTAGGGCTGCTCGTCGTTGAGAATGCGCTGGAATTCCTTACTAATCTCGACGCGCTTTTTGTGGTCGAACTCGCGCCGATAATCTTCCAGGATTTTATCGACGCGGCTGTTTTTGTAGCTGACGTGATTCGATCCCTTGTTGGCCGCCTGCGAAGAGTGCCAGACCTGATACGAGTCGCCCTCGCTCACGGACATCGACCAGCCCAGGATGACGGCGTCGAAGTTGTGGTTCTTGACGTCGTCCAAAAAGATCGTCCAGTCCACCTCGCGAACCGAGGCCGCGACGCCGCGCTTGTTGAGCTCGTTCTGGAGCACGAGAGCGACGCTCTTGCGCACGTCGTTGCCCGAGTTGATTTTGATCTGGAACCGCAACGGAATCTTTTTTCCGTCGATCGTCTTGTCCAGCACGCCGTCGCCGTCGGTGTCCTTCCAACCGGCCTCGCCGAGAATCGCCAGGGCCTTTTTTGGATCGTAGGGATGGCTGTAGAGCTCCTTGTCGTACTCGGGCCGGGAAAAATAGATCGGGCCGTCGACGATCCGCCCCAGGCCGAAAAGTATCGTCTTGACCATCTGCTCGCGGTTGGTGAAATAGGTCATTGCCTGGCGCACGCGCTTGTCGCGGAAAATCGCATGGTCGTTGTTCCAGCCGATATAGGTGTAGCTGGGACCGTAGTACTCGTATTTTGCAAATTGCCGCTTGAATCTGTCGCTGCCGGTGCCCCGGACGGCCTGAATCGGCGTCAGGTCCATCGAGTCTAGATCCCCGCTCTTGAGCTGGATCAGCGCCGTATCTGGGTTGTTGACGATGCGAAACCTGAGCCGGTCGAGATGCGGCTGGTCGATTCCGGGCTTGCCGTTGCCCCAATAGTTCGGATCGCGGCCGAGTTGGATTTCCTGCGCGGTTTTCCAGCCGTTGAATTTATACGGGCCGGTTCCCAGGGGCTTGCGGTGATAGTTCTGGTTGAAGTTCTCGGCAAAGCGCTTCACGCTGGCGGGCATCCGCGCGGGCTCGTGGAGCAGATCGCGCACGCCGACGTTTTTCAGCAGGTTTTCCGGGTCGTAGTGATGCCGCGGCAGAATGGAGATCTCGCCCAGGACGCTCTCGTTTAAAAAATAAGGCTCCTTGGTCGTGAAGCGGATCGTGTAGGGATCGAGAAGCTCGGCGTCCACCACCGAATCGTAATAGATGCGCAGGAACGGCGCCTCGACCAGCGGGCATTTGATGGCTTTGATGCTGAAGAGGACGTCTTCTCCCGTCAGCGGCCGGCCGTCCTGGAAGCGAACGTCCCGGCGAATCTTGAAAGTGTAGGCGCGCTTGTCCTTCGAAATCTCCGGCCGGGACTCGGCGATCACGGGTCTGTGCTCCAGACTGCGTGGATCGAGAATCGTAAGGGTTTCGACGATAAATCCGAGAACCTCGCTCGCCGACGCGTCGCTGCTCGTCAGCGGGTTGAGCTGTTCCGGATCGCTGAGGCTGTGCATGAGCAGCCAGTCGCCGGTGGCCGGTTGCTCGCCCGGCTGTCCGTATCCGTCGCCGCTTAGCATGAACAGCGCCGATGACAGAATCGCAGCGAGAATGGCCGTAAGCCGCACGATCATCCTCCCAGGGAATCCAGCGGCACTTCGCGCGCGTTTTCGGGCTTCTGTTGGATGAACAGCGCGGAAGCGAGATCGACGTTCAGCTCCGGCTCTTTGTAGGTGATCTCCAGCCGGCGTTGTTGCATCGGCGCCTCGAGGATAATTTTCAGCGGAAACGGTCCGGCGGGCGTGTCGGTGAAGTCGCTAAAGCGCGCGCTCATCTCGACCTTGCCTTCGGGGCTCAAGCGCTGCCAGCGGATCGGCAACAATTGCGACGGATGAAACGTGATCGCCTCTTTCCAGCCGGCGCGGAGCTCGCGCACGATCGACGGTCCGTCATTTTTCCACTCGGCCTGGGCGTTAATGGGCGGCAGTCCCATCAGCACGGAGGTCATCTCTCCCACGCCCAGAGGAATCTGCGTAAAGCGGTAAAGGTTCTCGATCGAACTTTTGCCGCGATAGAAAACTCCTTCGCGCGTGTGAAATCCGGCCAGCTCGTCCGCGGAGGCCGTTAGGATCAGGAGCGCTCCCATGGGAGAAAGCGTTTCGAGGCGCAGCCGGTCGGGACGTTGAACCAACACCACTTCTTGAATACTTTGCCTGCCTTCGGCCCCGGAATAATAAACGCCGGCCAAGGTGCGGAGCGATTTAAGCTCGGAGTTTCTCCGGATGAGGCTTTGAACGAGCTCTTGCGCCGGGCGCCGCTCTTCGGGGAAAACTTCCGGCGGGGCTTGACGGGTGAGAAGAGCGCAGCCCGGGAGCGCCGCCAGGATGGCGGTAAGGATTAGATATCTGAAGACAGCCGGCAAGTCATCGCTCGCGTTCCGGTGCGCCCTCGAAGTCAAATTTTCCGCTCCAGGAGTTTGATCTTCTCGCGCACCCTCTGGAGCTGCTCTTCTTCTTTCGATCTCTTGAGCACGTCGCGATAACGCGCCAGAGATTTTTCCGTCTGGCCGGCTTTTTGGTACGCGTCGCCCAGATGCTCGATGACCACGGGATCGTCGTTGATCAGCTCCGCTGCCCGCTCCAACTGCTCCACCGCCCGCTGGTAGTCCCCTTTCTGGTAATACAACCAGCCCAGGCTATCGACGTAGGCGCCCTCGTTGGGCTCGACCTTGAGCGCCCTCAGGATCAAACTCTCGGCTTCGTCGAGGCGCGTGCCCCTCTCGACCCAGGTGTAGCCCAAATAATTCAGCGCCGCGGCGTTCTGCGGGTTGATCTCGATGGCGATTTTCATCTGCTCGACCATTTTATCTTTGTTCTTGCCCTCGTCGTAGACCGTGCCGAGCTGGAAATGGGCCTGATCGCTCTTGGGGTCGAGCTTGACGACCTGCTCCAGCGTCTCGATCGCCTTGGGATAATCTTTGGCCTTTCGGTAGAGAGACGCGAGCAAGTTCAAGACGTCCTTCTGCTCCTGCTTTTTTTCCAGCGCCTGCTGGGCCGATTCAATCGCCTTGGGGAGATCGCTGCGTTGATCGTAGAGATAAGCAAGCTGTATCCGCGCGTCGGCGAAATACTCGCTCTTTTCCGGAATCCGCTGGAATTCTTCCAGCGCCCGGTCGAAGGCTTTCATCTCCGAATACGTGGAGCCGAGATAATACCGCACGCGGTCGTTCTCGGGATCGGAGGCCAGCACCAGATTAAATTCGGTGACCGCGCGGTCGAAATCGCCCCGCTCGAAAGAGATGAGGCCGATTTTCGTCCGCGCCTCGCGCGGATCGGCCTCGATTCCCTCAAGGGCCTGAAACTGCGCCAGCGCGTCGTCGAGCTTGTTCTGTCCGACGTAGAGGTCCCCCAGCCTCTTGGTCGCCCACACGTTCTTGGGATCGACTTGAAGGACTTTTTGATACGTCTGGGTCGCCTCCTCGGCCTTGCCTTGCAGCTCGTATACCAGCGCGAGGTCCATCAGCACGGCCGGGGATTTCGGATTGATCTCCAGCGCCTTGCGGTAACTCTCTTCCGCCGCCAGATAGAGCTGGGTTTTAGCTTTGACTCTCCCCAAATAATAATAAGCCAGCGCGGAATTGGGATTGGCTGCGAGCAATTTGTCGAGGTTCTGCGTCGCCTTATCGTAGTCGCCGAGCTTGAGTTGGAGCGCCGCCAGATAAAGCAGCGCCTCCGTGTTCTGCGGGTCCCGGCGCAGCACTTCATCGTATTCGTTGAGCGCTCTGCCGTCTTCGCCCAGCGACGAGTAGAGTCCTGCCAGCAGGAGATGCCCGTCCACCCACTCGGGGGCGAGGCGCGCGGCTTCTTCAGCCTCTCTCAAGGCCTTTTTCATGTCCCCTTTGCGCAGGTAGAGCGTGGCCAGGCGGAAGCGCAGGAAAGCGGCGTTGGGATCGGCTGAAACCGCAGCCTCGTACTCCTCCAGGGCTTGATTGAATTCTCCCTCGGCCAACAGCATCTGCCCCTTGACGAAATGGGCCATGGCCTGGGCCTCGGCGGGAATTTCGACTTTCTGTTCCAGCCGAAAAGGGGCCTCAGGCTGCTGGACAAGCTCTTTGGGCGGCTCCTGGATTCGCGATGCAGTTGGAGAACAGGCGGAGAGACACGCTAGGAAAACGGCTCCGATGAAGGTAAGTCTCATTATCAAAATTAGTTAACATACTGCCCCATAGCAATCAATCTAAGGTAGCCGACTCTCGCTTCTCCGCCGCAACGCTTTGTGTTAGTTTTTTGTTCAGTTCAAAGGCCGCCGGCGACCATTCATGGCGAAAGAGCAAATCAAGAAAGAGATCCTTCGCCTCCGCGAGGAGATCGAAAAGCACAACCACCGCTACTACGTCCTCGACGATCCGCTCGTCAGCGACGCCGAGTACGACCGGCTCTTCCGCAAATTAGCGGAGCTGGAAAAGGAACACCCTGAATTCGCTTCTGCGGATTCCCCCACGCAGAGAGTGGGCGCCGCTCCTCTGGAAAAATTCGCCACCGTGCGCCACACGCTGCCGATGCTTTCGCTGGGCAACGCCAACGACCGGGAGGAGATGGAAGAATTCGACGAGCGCATCAAGCGCTTCCTCAAGACTACGGAGCCCATGGAATACCTGGTCGAGCCCAAGATCGACGGATTGGCGGTGGAGCTGGTTTACGACCGCGGACGTTTGACCGTCGGCTCGACGCGCGGCGACGGCATCAACGGGGAGGACATCACGCAAAATTTAAAGACGATCCGCGCCCTGCCGCTGACTTTCCACAAGCCCAAGCGCGGCGTGCCGGAACGGCTGGAAGTCCGCGGCGAGGTCTTTCTCTCGCGCGCGGCGTTTCAGAAGATCAACCGCGAGCGGGAGGAAGCGGGAGAACCCTTCTTCGCCAACCCGCGCAACGCCGCCGCCGGCTCGCTCAAGCAGCTCGACCCCGCCGTCACGGTGAAGCGCCCGCTCGATATTTTTTGTCACGGCGCGGGGGAAATTACCGGCGCTGCCTTCACGGCCGACGCCGAGTTCCTGCATGCGCTCAAAGAATGGGGCCTGAAGCCGGTGCCGGTCCTGGGCATTTGCCACGGCGTCGAGGAGATCTTCGCGCTGCACGAAAAAACCGAACGGGAGCGCGAGGAGCTTCCCTACGAAATCGACGGCATCGTCGTCAAGGTCAACAGCCTGGAGCTGCGACGGCGGCTCGGTGAAATCGCGCGCTCGCCGCGCTGGGCCGTCGCCTATAAATTCAAGCCGCGCCAGGCAACCACGCGCATTCTCGAGATCCAGCCGCAGGTCGGGCGCACCGGCACGCTCACGCCCGTGGCGAGCCTCGAACCGGTCGCGATCGGCGGCGTCACCGTCAAGAGCGCTTCGCTTCACAACATGGACGAGATCGAGCGCAAGGACATTCGCATCGGCGATACGGTCGTGGTCGAGCGCGCCGGGGACGTGATCCCTTACGTGGTCGAAGTGGTGAAGGAGAAGAGAAGCGGCCACGTAAAGAAGTTCAAAATGCCCGAGAGCTGTCCGGTCTGCGGCTCGTCGGTCTTCCGGGAGGAAGGGGAAGCCGCCTACCGCTGCGTCGGCCTCTCCTGTCCGGCGCAGCTCAAAGAGAGCCTTAAATTTTTCGGCTCGCGCGGGACGATGGACATCGAGGGTCTCGGCGAGAAGTTGATCGACCAATTGGTCGAGCGCGGCCTGGTGAAAGACATCGCCGACCTGTACGGCCTGACTACGGAGGACCTTGCCGGTCTGGAACGCATGGCGGAAAAATCGGCGCAGAACCTGCGCAACGCGCTGGAGCGGAGCAAAGACTCGACGCTGCCGCGATTTTTAACGGCGCTGGGAATTCGCCACGTCGGAGAAGCGACGGCCAGGCTTCTCGCCGAGCATTTCGGCGCTCTCCAATCGATCATGGAAGCGTCCGAAGAGCAGCTTATGGAAGTGAGAGAGATCGGTCCGGAGGTGGCCAAAAGCATCGCGCGGTTTTTCGCCCAGGAACAAAATCGCAAGGTGATCGAGAAGCTGCTCGCGGCGGGAATCCATTTCAAGCGGGAGCCGAAGAAAACCGGGAAGCTCGCGGGATCGACCTTCGTGCTGACCGGCAGTCTCGAGAGCATGTCCCGAAGCGAGGCGCAGAAAAAAATCGAGACGCTGGGCGGGCGCGTGGCGTCGGCCGTGAGCCGCAATACCCATTACGTCGTCGCCGGCGCCGACCCGGGATCAAAGCTCGCCAAGGCGAAGAAGCTGGAAGTGAAGGTCCTCGATGAAAAGGAGTTCCTCGAGTTAATTGGTTGACTGGTTAATCGGTTGACTCGTTACTGGTAAGAGTTCACTGGTCAGTCCATTACCCGAATCGACGAATTCAACCAGTAAACCAGTAACTATTTACCAACTTACCAGCGATTCTGGCGCGGCGTTTTCCCGCCGCCTCCGCCGGGAGAACGGGTCTCCTGCGGCCGCGCTTCGCTCACCACGATTTTCCGGCCCTCGAACTCGGTGCCGTTTAGCGCGGCCGTGGCGCCCTCCGCCTCTTGGTCCGAACCCATCTCGACAAAGCCGAAGCCCTTGGACCGGCCGCTGAACTTGTCGGTGATGATTCTGGCGCTCACCACGTTGCCGTGCTGGGCGAAGAGATCTTGCAGCTTCGCCTCGACGACCGAATAGGAAAGGTTGCCTACATATAACTTCGCGCCCATCTTTTAGCCTCCTTCAAAAGAACCCGGACAAAACGGCGCAAGCTTAGCCGCGATTGAAAACCTTGTCAAATGGTAAAACAGGCGCCAGGCAATAAGTGCGAGGCAATAACTTGCGCCTCTTATCCGGCTGCGTTAAGAACGTACTCGCCGATGGTTGCAGTCGAAGAAAACACGCGCGTCCACTTGCTGATCGAAGGAAGAGTTCAGGGAGTATTTTTTCGCGCGTCCGCGCAAGCCGAGGCGAGCCGGCTGGGATTGACGGGATGGGTGCGGAACCGCCCCGACGGCGCCGTCGAGATCGTCGCCGAGGGCGAAAGAAAAAAACTCGACGATTGGATCGCCTGGTGCCGCCATGGCCCGCGCGGCGCCGAGGTCGAGAACGTTCGGATCGAGTGGGAGGAATTCAGCGGCGAGTTCTCCGCCTTCCGCATCACGAGGTAATTACAAAAGGCTTGTCACTCCCGCGGGAGCGGGGGTCCAGGCAATTATGTAGGGGCGGGTTTTAAACCTGCCCCTACTTCCCCTGTTCCAACACCATCTTGTAGATGTCTCTTTTGGGGTAAGAAAACTTTTCACCCAAAATTTCCGCGATCTCTTTCACCCGCAAGCCCTGTCGCAGCAGATCGTCGATTTCGGTTTTGATCGCATCTTCGAGCGGAAGCTTCTCTCCCGCCGAGCCGCCGACCACCAGAGTGATCTCGCCGCGCGGTTCCTTGCGGTCGATCGCAGCGATCGCCGCGGAGATCCGGCCGCGCACGAACTCTTCGTAAAGTTTCGTCACCTCTCGGCCCAACACCAGCTCGCGATCGCCGAAAAGCTCCAGCATGTCCTGGAGCGTCGCTCTCAGCCGCTGCGGCGCTTCGTAGAAGACGAGCGTCCTCTCCTCCAGCCGAAGGTTCTGCAATCGTTCTCTCCGTTCGCGTTTTTTGCCGGCGAGAAATCCCTCAAAGACGAAACGGTCCGTAGGCAGACCGCTGACGCTTAAGACTGCGAGCAGGGCCGAGGGACCCGGCACCGGAATTACCGAAACACCGGCTAGAACAGCCTCGCGCACGAGCCGAAAGCCCGGATCGGAAAGCGTGGGCGTGCCGGCATCGGAGACCAGCGCGATGCTTTTTCCGTTCTTGAGCTCTTTAACCAGTAGAGGAGCCTTCTCGGCTTCGACTTCGTCGTAGTAGCTGTCGAGCTTTGTCGCGATGCCGAAGTGCGCCAGAAGTTTTCGGGTGTGCCGCGTGTCTTCCGCGGCGATAAGATCGACTTCTTTTAGAACCCTGATCGCCCTCTGCGTGACGTCTTCAAGATTGCCGATCGGCGTCGCGACGATATAAAGCACCCCAGCCAAAACCCCTCTCCTCTGGAATTAGGGATTAGGAATTGGGAATTGGGCATTAACACGTGGGAGCCCATTCTTTCGCTAATTCCTAACCCCTGATTCCCAATTCCTGTTTTTATTTGCCCCAGTCCCGCGCGTAGCGGAAATCGCGGTCGATCGTGCGCTGCGAGACTTTGGCGATGACCGGCAGACGCCGTTTGAAATGCGAGTTCATGATGCGCTGGGTGACCTCGTCCACGAAGCGCTCCGTAAATCCGGCGGCGATCAGCTCCGGCTTCGAGTAGCGCTCGTCCACCATGAGGTAGAGCAGACGGTCCACGTCCAGGTAACTAAAGCCAAGCTCCGCCTCGTCGGTCTGTCCCTCCCAGAGATCCGCCGAAGGCTTTTTCTTCACGATGACGTCCGGCACGCCGACGGCTTCCGCCAACGCCCAAACCTGCGTCTTGTACAGATCGCCCAGCGGGTTCACCGCCGAGGCCATGTCGCCGTAAAGCGTGCCGTAGCCGAGAAGCAGCTCGGTCTTGTTGCTCGTGCCGAGGACCAGCGCGTCCCAGCGCGCGGAGTGGTCGTAGAGAATCGTCATCCGCTCGCGCGCCATCTTGTTTCCCCGGCGCTTGGGGTCGGCGTCGGGAAAGCGCGCGAAATAGGCGTCGATCTCGGGCGAGATATCGACGGTCATCGATTGGATCGAGCTTTTCCGCACGACCAGCTCCGCGTGCTCGAGGCTTTCCCGGCTCGAGCTTTTATAAGGCATCATGATTCCCAGAACATGCTCCGGCCCTAGCGCCTCCGCTGCGAGCATCGCACTGAGACTCGAATCCACGCCGCCGGAAAGCCCGACCACGACGCGGCGCACCCCGACCTTCTCGACTTCGTTGCGGATGAAGGAGACAAGAATCTTACGCAGCAGCTCCGTGTTGACGGGGATTTCCATCGTTATTTTTTTCTTTTTCAGCCGAATCCGCCAAAGGACGGATCAGCCCCAAATTGAATGGCTGAGGCTGATCCTCAGCCGAAGGACTGATCCGCCTTTGGCGGAGCCTCTACTTTGGCGGAGCCTTTTTCTTTTTTACTTTTTTCCCTTGAACCCTTGAACCTTTGAACTTTTGAATTGTTTTTAGTTCTGATGGCCGCTCGCGGATGCGCAAGAGCTCATTGATCGTGAG
>Ga0210377_10005553_pt1 | contig 10352 bp, 7 predicted proteins | sample PLM4_65_b1redo_FD_155480 | JGI IMG/M metagenome (GOLD analysis project Ga0210377, IMG submission 155480) | Groundwater sediment microbial communities from an aquifer in East River, Colorado, USA - PLM4_65_b1 redo | ecosystem: Environmental > Terrestrial > Soil > Riparian zone | place: USA: East...
GTGCTCCACGATGCTGTCCGCGCGGGGACCGATCAGGAGCGCGGTTCCTGCCTTCACTCCCTCGGGTCGCTCCGTCGTGTCGCGCATGACGAGCACCGGCTTGCCCAGAGACGGAGCCTCCTCCTGAACACCCCCGGAGTCCGTCAGGATCAGGCGGCAGCGCGCCATCAGAGCCACGAAGTTCCGGTAGCCCTGGGGTGCGATCAGGCGCACGTTCGAGAGCCCGCCGAGCAGGCGGTCGACGTGCACCTTGACGTTGGGATTGAGGTGCACGGGGTAGACGAAGTGATGATGCGGATAGCGGCGCGCGAGCGCCGTGATGGCCGCGCAGATCTGCCGGATGCCTTCACCGAAGTTCTCCCGCCGGTGTCCGGTGATGAGAACGAACGGGATGTCCGCCCAGCCCGAGCCCAGCAGAGAACACAACGACGTATGGACGTCGGCGCGGACCGCCGGCTTCTCCTGCCGCGCGAGCTCCATCAAGAGGGCATCGACGACCGTGTTGCCGGTCACCTCGATGCTGGCTTCGGAGACGCCCTCTTTGAGCAGTGACGCCTTTGCCGACTGCGTCGGAGCAAAGTGAAGCGAGACGATCGGTGACGCAAGCCGGCGATTCACCTCCTCGGGGAAGGGAGACCAGATGTCCCCGGTTCGCAGCCCGGCCTCGACATGCCCGATCGGGATCTTCCGGTAGAAGCATGCGAGGGCCGCGACCAGGACCGTCGTGGTGTCGCCCTGCACGAGGGCCATGTCGGGATGACCGCTCCCCAACCAGCCGTCGATGCTCTCCATCAGGCGCGCCGTCAGGCCAGCCAGCGTTTGATGGGGCCGCATCACCGCGAGGTCCACGTCGACGGCGAAGCCGAACTGATCCGCGACTTGCTGGAACATCTCACGATGCTGGCCGGTGGCGACCACGCGGCACTCGAGATCGCCAGACTTCTGCAGGGCCGCGACCACCGGAGCCATCTTGATGCCCTCCGGGCGCGTTCCCATGAATACGGCTACAGTTCTTCGAGAGCTCATTCGGGTTGGGTGACCTCTTCTCAGTCGGCGCCGCGCGCGAGCCCAACCCGACGCCTCAGGATCTCGCGCGCCGCCAACCACAAGTACTCGGTGTTGGTGACCAGATAGCGTTTCCACATCTTGCGTGGCTCCATGGCCAGACGCCAGAGCCACTCCAGACCCATGGACTGCGCCGGCCGCGGGGCGCGTCGCACATGCCCGGCGAGAACGTCAAAGGTGCCTCCAACTCCCATGATCAGGGGCACGTTGAGGGCCGCCCGGTGCCGTTCGCACCAAGTCTCCTTGAACGGGCTCGGCATCCCCACGAACAGCATGTGCGGCGCGGCTTGCCGAATGTGGTCGACGATCCCCTGGTGCTCGGCGGGGCCGAAGTAGCCGTCCCGAGAGCCAGCCACCTTGAGACCAGGGTAGTCGCGCGCGCAGCGGCGGACCAACTCGCCCACGACCTCGGGCCTGGCGCCCAGGAAGTAGGCGCTCAGCCGGTGCGCGGACGCAGCCTCCAGCAGCTTGCCCGTCAAGTCGACACCCGCCACTCGCTCGGGGAACGGGATGCCGGCCAGTCGAGACGTCCACACCACCGACATGCCGTCGGCCACGATCAGGTCCCCTCGGTGGCAGGCCTCCCGCAGCTCCGGATCGCGGCGCATCATGCAGAGGATCCCCGCGTTTGCGGTGATCACGGTGTGCGGAACGCGCGGGCCGTGGCACCACTCGAGGCACTGATCCACCGCGGAGTGCATGGTCACGGGGTCGAACGGACACTCGAGCAACTCACGGCGATCGCGACTATCCACGAGCCTCTCCTGCAAGAGCGACGCCCGGGTGCGCCGAGTGCCAGACGGGCGCTTGCGCCGCGTTCACTCTCCGAGTGGCCTCGCGCTTGCCGCGCAGCAGGCACTGCCGCTGGTAGCGCCGCAGGAAGCGGCGAAAGGCCGGATCGTTGTAGCGCGGGACGCCCCGCGCGGCGCTCGAGAAGTAGCCCCAGAGCATCGCCGCGCTGCCGTACAGCAGGGGGTGCTGGAACAGCCGGAACGCGGCGCTCGCGATCAGATAGAGCGGCGAGGTTCCCATGAAGTACTGCCCATAGCCGGAGCGCACCCGACCGGTCCAGATGCCTTTCTGGCTGGATCCCATGGGTCTGAGATGCAGGAAGCGCAGGCCGTCAGCCTCGACGCTCTCCGCCATCCAACCCAGCAGGCGGCAGCGATGGCAGTCGATCCCGTCCCACATCACCTCCCGCACGAACCCGCCGATCTCGGAAAAGCATCTGGTGCGGTAGAACTTCGTCATCCCGACCGACATCTCGTCGCCGCACACTTCCGGAACCAGAGCGCCGTCTCGCGCGCGCGTGAAGTAGGGCTTCCCGGAAGTGGTCCCGAGTCGCGGCGTCGCACCCATGCGCGCAATCAGGAGCTCGAAGTACCGAGGTGGGAGATCGAGGTCCAGGTCGAGCTTGCAGACGTACTCGAAATCGTCGAGCCTCACGGTTTCGAGGCCGGCATAGAACGCCTCGATGACGCCGGGGCCTACGCTGCGGCCTCCTCGGTCGGGGCGGTGCACGACGCTGAGATATGGCAGCTTCCCTGAATACTCCGCCAAGATCGACGGCGTCTCGTCGGTAGAGCCGTCGTCGACCACCACCCACCGAGTCGGCGGCACGGTCTGCGCCGCCACGCTGTCCAGCGTCCGGCGCATATGCCTCGCCTCGTCACGACAAGGCGAGACCAGCACGTACCGAGGCTGGTCGTTCATGACGCAGTGGTCTAGCAAGACGACTGCCTCTCCCTGTGCACTGGTCCTTCGCTCCTTGCGGTTCGTTGACTCGCCCGGGGGTCGCGCGGTCTCCCGCGGCGCGCCTCTCGAGCCGCCGGCCGGATCTGGGCTTTCCGCTGGGCACACCTCAACTATGCCGTGCCCGACGCTGCAGCCGACGGTGACCCGCCACATGATCGCTCTCTTGGCCGCATCCACCAAGTCGAAGGCTGGTTGCGGCGATGGGCACGGTCAGGGCCCAGTGCGGGGGCGCGGGGCCGACCGACTCCTGCCCGTCGAACGGCAAGCCATGCGACACTGTAGACCAAAGGCGCATCTGCACAGGGGCCAGGGGCTCCCTGGCTTCAGCCGGCTCCGGGGGAGATCCGGCCAGGGGAACCACTCATGGACGGAGTCGACCGAACTTGGGCTATGGCGGTCATCACTGGAATCCTCATTGGCCTCTCAACTGCTCAGCCCGGCTGCAGGAGTGGCGGCACCACAGCCAATGGTGGCGACACCACCACCGCTACCGGCACCAGCCCGGCCAGCGGTACCAAGGGCACCGCCGGTATCATTCCCGCGGATCGCGGTACGGTGTGGAATCCGGGCATTCCGGGCGGCATCCCTGGTGACGGGGATCCCACGCGGCCGGCGACCGTCTGGGTGCCTGCGGGGAACCCGTACGGTGGATACTCGGTGAACCCGGCCCTGGGGAACGGCACCACCGACGCCACCTCGGCCATCAACAGCGCCATCAATTCGGCGGGCGGCGCAGCGAGCGCCAACGCCCGCAAGATCGTGCTGCTCGCACCAGGGAACTACCGCACCAACGGCATCATCCGGATTGGCCGGTCCAACGTCACGCTTCGCGGATCGGGCAGCGGCACAGTCATCAACCACAAAACCACCTCGGACTGGGCCGCCATCGAGATGGGGAACACGGTTGGCGATTACTCCAGCACCCCGGTGGTCAACGTGGTCGGCGGCGCGCTGAAGGGTGCGAGCGCGATCACCGTTGCCGATGCAAGTGGCTTCAACGTGGGGGACATCCTCCAGATCGATCAGGTGGGGGACGGCGAAGAGAATGGCCCGGCCGGCTGGGTCTGGAAGCTGGACAGTTGGTGGTCGATGCGGTCGCCCTACGCCGACTTCCCTGGGGGAGGCGGCCTGCAGGGGAAATTCCCGGATTCCCCCAACGGCTACCGGCCCATTTCGCAACGGATCGAGGTGCTGGCGAAGAACGGCAACGTGCTCACCATCTACGACCCGGCCACACGACGTGGCAGCCCGCTCCACATCGCCTTCCCCGGGTCCCAGGACCCTGAGGTATGGCGTGCGGCCGGTGCCGGCGCCGACGTGGTGCGCTACACGGGGCTCGAGAACCTGACGGTGTGGAGTGCCGCCGCGGCCGGCGACGCCAAGGACATGGTGAGCATGGGCGGCGCTGCCTACTCCTGGATCAAGAACATCGAGACGGACGGCTCGAAGAACACCTGGGCAGGCAGGCACATCCATGTCTACAACGCCGCTTACCGGTGCGAGGTGCGCGGGACCTATGTCCACAACTCCAGCAACTACAACCAGGGTTCCAATGCCTACGGGATCATCTACTCTGGGAGCGATTGCCTGATCGAGGACAACGTGGTGCGGGAGCTCAACAAGCCGGTTTTGGGCGAGACTTCCGGCGGCGGCAACGTCATTGCCTACAACTACGTGGACGAGGCGGTCATCGGCAGCCTGACCAACGGATGGCAAGAGACGGGCATCAACATGAGCCATGGCGCCTTCTGCCACTCGGATCTGTTCGAGGGGAATCACACGCCGAACGTGGGCGTGGACTCGACGCACGGCAACAACGGCGGGGGCGTGTTCTTCCGCAACTGGGCCACCGGGCGGAACGGCTCAGGGCGCACCAACACCTATCTCCGCGCCATCTACGTGGACGGCTGGCAGCGCGAAGTGACGAGCGTCGGCAACGTGCTGGCCTCCCCGTCATTTGCGCCGACCTACCTCATCCTCTCGCCCGATACCGGCGTCAACCCCGTCTACGGGGGCGTTTCATCGGTGTATCTGCTCGGCTCCAACGCCTGGGAGCTGGGTACGGGGCGCAAACCGGGTGCGGACTACTGGGACAACGGCCAGGCGGCGCGCCTCTTCCACCGGCACCTGGACTTCGACTACAAGACGCACTCACAGTACGACAACCCGGCCAACCCGGTGAAGACGCTCCCCGACTCGCTGTACCTGACCGCCAAGCCAGGGTTCTTCGGCTCCCTGCCGTGGCCCTGGGTGAACCCCGCCGGAACGACCAAGGTCCATACCCTCCCCGCCAAGGCCCGCTACGATGCCGGGATGCCCGTCCCGTCACCTGGCTCATAGATCTCCGGCCGTGACCGCACGTGAGGTGCGCAGCTGCAGTCTGTGGTAACCTTGAGAATTCGGGACCAGCATGCCGCGGGTTCGCGTCGCCGGCGCGGGCTCTGGAGAAGGCGTGTTCAAGTGGCTTCTCATTTCGATCGTGATCGTCCCTGTGTTGCTGGGCGTTCAAGCTGCCGCCGGCCGTCGCGGGTTGCGCGGCCTTCCGCTGCTGCTCGCGTTTGTCGTCGTCTACAACGTCCTCTGGATGTTCATGCTGTACTACCTGCGCTACCGATGGGTCGACTGAGCGGAGTGGTGCGAGTTGACCGCGCGGCGAGTCGCAGCTCGCTCAGCGTGAAGGCAGGTCGGCGAAGCGCCGGCAGCCGCCCACCCCACGGCTGCTAGCGAGGACGGGGTTGCTCTGCCGGGTCTTGTGCGTGCTCCTCTTCTTGGCCTGGACTGGCGAGTGGCCGCGAGAGATCGATTCGGTGTTGTACTCCGGCTTCTGGCGGAGTCCCTTCCAGTTCTTCGGTCCGCTCTTCGCGCCCCTGCCCGGCATCCGCCTGTTCACGTGGCAGCTCATCCTCATTGCCCTCGCGCCCGTATGTCTGGCCTGGCCGGGCGCCTTCCGCCGTCGCGCCTGGGCCATGGATGCGGCCATCCTCACCAGCATCGCGAGCATCGCGCTCACGTTCATGTGGGGGTGGATGCGCGGCGGCGCCGCGTATCAGGCCTACTACCAGCTGTGGAGATTCCTCGCGGCGTTGCTCATGGGAGTGCTGCTGCTTTCGGTCATCCGGACCTCCCGTGACCTCAAGGCGCTCGGCGTCACGATGGTGGTGGCCGCACTCGTCCGCGGGACGCTCGTCATGTACTTCTACTGGGTGCACGTCTACGACAGAATCGTCCCGGCCCCGGAGTACATGACGAACCACGACGACTCGCTGCTCTTCGTCGCCGGCATATTGATCGTGGTGAGCTGGGCGCTCGCGAGGGGCAGGCGTTCGGCTTGGCTCGCTGCGGTACTGGTGTCCGCCCACCAACTGTATGCCATAGTTCTGAACAACCGCCGACTCGCGTGGGTCCAGTTGTTGCTGGCCTTTGGGCTGGCCTACGTCCTGCTTGACCCCAGATGGCGCCGCCGAGTCAACCGCTGGCTGGTCGTCGCGGCTCCGTTGGTGGTCCTGTACGTCGCCGTGGGCTGGGGACGCCAGGGGGCAGTGTTTGCACCGGTTCAGGCGCTCGCCACGACCGGCAGCGACGAGGACCCCTCGTCCCTGGGCCGGCAGGAGGAGGTACGGAACCTCCTCCACACGTTGTCCGTTACGGGCAACCCGCTGCTGGGCACGGGCTGGGGCGTGCCATACCAAAAAAGGACGAGCGCCTACGCCAACTACGCAGCCGAGTGGGTGCTGGCTCTCTACACCCCGCACAATTCGATCCTCGGCCTGGCCGTCTTCGCTGGTCTGGCCGGCCTTTGTGGCATCTGGCTCGTGGTGCCCGTGGCTGCCTTCCTCGCCGCAGGCGGCTACCGTAGGTCGACACACGCGATCGACCGCGCCGCTGCCCTGACCGCCGTCTGCATCCTGCCCGCCTACGGCGCCCAGTGCTACGGCGACATCGGCATCCAGTCATTCACCTGCGGCCTGATTCTCGGCGTTGCGCTGGCGGTGGCCGGGAAGGTGTCCGCCTGGGCCGCTGTGCCAGTCCGGGGCGCGAAGAGCGGCGGAGGGCCACGATGAGTATTGGTGTCGCCTCGTGTCGGGATGCGCCGCGGGTCGTCAACTGCTCGCGCTTGCCGGGCGCCCGGGCGTGGACCTCGCCCGGGCGGCCGTAGCGGAGCCATCTGGGGGAGAGCGATCAATGTGCGGCATCGCCGGCGCAGTACGCAGTATTCCCGACGGGAACGAGGCCTCGTCGCGGCCGCGCAGCGAGAAGATCGTCGGCTTCGTCAAGAGGATCAGCGAGGCGCAGTTCCATCGCGGACCCGACGGTTCCGGCCTGTGGCAGTCGAGCGGTCAGGAAGTCGTTTTCGGTCACCGGAGGCTCGCCATCCTGGACCTGAGCGAGGCCGGCGCCCAGCCCATGGTCGACGGGGACTCTGGGTGCGCCATCACTTTCAACGGCGAGATCTACAACTTCCGCGAGCTCCGCCGCGATCTGGAGGCGCTGGGCGAGATCTTCCACTCGTCGTCCGACACCGAGGTTATCCTCAAGGCCTACAAGCGCTGGGGCATCGATGCCGTGGAGCGGTTCCGCGGCATCTTCGCTCTGGCCTTGTGGGACCCGCGCTGGCGCGCCGTCCACCTCGTGCGCGACCCGATGGGCATCAAGCCGCTGTACTGGACCGCCGTTCGTGACGGCGACACTGACGAGGAAGTGGTGCTGTTCGCGTCCGAGGTGCGCGCCATTCTCGCCAGCGGCGCCGTTCCGCGCCGCCTCGAACCCGCCGCCGTGGCGTCGTATTTGTGGCACGGCTTCGTGGTGGGCCCCGGCACCATCGTCGAGGGTGTCCATCTCCTGCCCGCCGCCAGCATCCTGACGTTCGAGGCCGGCGACGGCACTCGCCGGCAGAACTCGAGGAAGATGCGCCAGTACTGGCACCTGCCGTCGTCGGCAGACCGCAAGACGACCGTGGCCGATCTGCGCGACCAGCTCCTGGCCACCGTCAGAATGCAGTTGGTCTCCGACGTGCCCTTGGGCGTCTTCCTCTCGGGCGGCGTGGACTCGAGCGCGGTGGCGGCGCTGGCCAGCGAAGTCGTCCCCGGCGCGGTCCACACTTTCACGATCGGCTTCGAGCTGGCCGCGTACGACGAGACGCGCTACGCCAAGCAGGTGGCGGAGGCCATCCGGAGCCAGCACACCAGCATCGTGCTCACCGAGCAGAGCTTCCAGGAGCAGCTCCCCGACGCCTTTACGGCCATCGATCAGCCGACCTTCGACGGCATCAACACCTACTTCGTCAGCCGCGCCGCCCGCGGCGCCGGGATGACCGTCGCTCTGGCCGGCACCGGCGGCGATGAGCTCTTCGGCGGCTACCCCAGCTACGTCGACATCCCCAGGGCGCTGCGCGCGGGTGCGTGGCTGCCCTTCGCCGATGCGGGAGGCGTCGGCAAGCGCGTCTTCGACGGAACCGTCAAGCTCAGCGCCTCTCTCGTTGACAGGCTGTTCTGGGACGTCTTCAAGGTCGCGCCTCCGCAGACACGCTGGGGCAAGCTGGCCGACGTGGCCCGGGCCGCCCGCGACACGCTCAGCCTCTACCAGGTCTCCTACGCCCTCTTCACCCGGGACACGCAGGCGGTCCTCGCTGCTAACGTCGTCCGGCAGGCGCAGCAGCAGCAGCAGTACGGCCTGCCCTCCCAGGTCGCCGGCGCGTGGCGCCAGCGAATCCAGGGCAGCGAGCTTCTGCACGCCATCTCGGTGCTGGAGCTCTCCAGCTTCATCGGCGAACGTTTGCTGCGCGACACCGATGCCGCCAGCATGGCCGTCGCCCTCGAGGTGCGCGTGCCGCTGCTAGATCACGTCCTCGCCGAGACGGTCGCCGGCATCGACCCGGCGCGCCGCTTCTCGCCCGCACTCAAGAAGCAGCTCCTGCGCGACGTAGCGCTCGCCAGCCTCGACCCCGCCATCTTCGATCGACCCAAGTCCGGCTTCGTCCTGCCCATCGACCGCTGGGCGCGCCAGCGGCTTCAGTCGCAGATGCAGGCCGCCTTCGGCGACGCGGCGCTCGCTCGGCGTGTCGGCTTGCGCGACGAGACCCTGCGCACGCTGTGGCGTTCCTTCGCCGATGGGCGGCCGGGCCTGTACTGGTCGCGCGTCTGGGCCATCTACGTGCTTCTGTCGTGGTGCCAGATCCACGACGTGTCTCTCCCGTGATGATGTCGACCCGCGAGGCTCCAGGGAAGGCCAGGGTGCTCTTCCTGTCGGGGCTGCAGATCCACCCCACGCGCTCGGGCGGGAACCTCCGCAGCTTTGCCCTGGCGAACGCGCTCAAGCATCACGGGCTCGAGGTTCTCGTGTACTCCCTGGTGGGGCGCAAGAATGACTACCTGGCATGGCGCCCGTCGTCGATCCAGACCTGGCCCGAGGGAATCGAGGAGTACGTCGATCGTGGTGCCCTCGGGTTCGTAGCGCAGTACGGCAGTTATGGGCTGGGTTTGCCGCCCGTGTGGATCACCAGCTACCTGCGCGCCGCCGTCGCCTCCCCCCGGGAGATGCTGCTGCCCGCGCTCCTGCGGGAAAAGCTCGCCTGGTGTGACACCGTGGTGGCGGACTTCCCGTTCGTCCATCCGATCATCGCAGCCGCCTCCGCCCGAGGCCGGCTCTGCGTGCTGAGCACGCATAACGTCGAACACCACCTCTACGATGACCGGAGTCGGTGGCAGAACCGCTGGATGCGCGGGGCCGTGCGAAACATAGAACTCAGTGCCGCCGCGGCCTGCGACATACTGGTGAGCTGCTGCTCGGGCGACAAGCAGTTCTTCGAAGCCCACGCGCGGGTGGGCCGCTCGATCCTGGTGCCCAATGGGATTGACGTGCGCCGCTTTCGCGGGATCGACGAGCAGCGGGCCGGGACGCGGCAGGCGCTCGGAATCCCCGAAGACACGAAGCTGTTTCTCTTCACGGCGAGCAAGTACGGCCCCAACCGAGAGGCGGTCGATTACCTTCTGGGCTTCGCCAGGGCGCACGGGCGGTTCCTGGGGGAACGGGCCATCCACATTCTGGTCGTGGGCAACGTCGTTGCGGAGCCGATCCGGCTTCCCGGCTTCACCGCCACCGGGAAGGTGGACGTCGTGGAGCCCTACTTCGCGGCCGCCGACGCGGCGCTCAACCCCCTTTGCAGCGGCTCCGGGACGAACGTGAAGATGTCCGAGTTCATTGCCGCCCGCCTGCCGATCGTCACCACACCCTTCGGCGCGCGCGGTTTTCGTATCGAAGACGGTCGGACGGGTTTCCTTTTCGAACGGGATGGCTTGGCGCCGATACTCTCGACGGTGCGCGGCCTCTTCGACGATCACCCCGTCCGCCTGCGCCAGGTCGCCGAAGCCGCCTACGCTCAGAACGAAAGCGCTACCGATATGGACGTGTGCATACGACCGCTGGTGGAGGCGCTGGCCGACGACCGTTGTCAGTCGGGCGCGCCGAGCGGAGGTCGTGCTTCTGGCGTGCGAACCGCACGGAGACAGGAGTGATGGATGCGACGGAGGCTCCAA
>Ga0210377_10005554_pt1 | contig 10349 bp, 11 predicted proteins | sample PLM4_65_b1redo_FD_155480 | JGI IMG/M metagenome (GOLD analysis project Ga0210377, IMG submission 155480) | Groundwater sediment microbial communities from an aquifer in East River, Colorado, USA - PLM4_65_b1 redo | ecosystem: Environmental > Terrestrial > Soil > Riparian zone | place: USA: East...
TCTCAGCCCAGTTGGGGTGGATAGGCAAGGCCCGGATAAAGGGAATCGTGTCGAGAAAAATCCGGCTATTAGCAGGTTTGGCCTCCGGGTCGAGGAAGGCAGGCGAGTTGGCAACTGAGATGAGCGATGGAACGGTGCGCCCGGAGGCGGCGACGATGGTTTGGCCCTCGACCGAATTGGCGAATTCGATAAAGGTCCAGGCGGCATCCTTGTTCTTCGACGCGCTCGGCAGACAGTACGCATCCGTGTGCAGGACGCCCGCCTGTATCTTGTATTGCGGCAAGGCGGCCACATCCCAATTGAATGCGGCGGACTCGCGATAGGTAGGCACGCCGCGGCGACTGTTGAAGAACATGGCAAGGCGGCCATTAATGAAGCGACTCTCACTATCTTCGGCAGCTTCGTATTCCGCGCTTGGCACAACGTGGTGGACGGTCTGTAAACCGAAGAAAAATTCCGCAGCCTCACGGGCTTCGTTCGTTGTAAGCATCAGTGTCGTTGGATGGAATTCATTATTCACCACCTCACCACCCGCCTGCCAAATGAAAGGAGCAAGACGGATCAACGAGGCTTCGATGCCCGCGCCAAACTGGTCTGTCGTACCGTCGCCATCGATATCCCTTGTGAGCGCCAGCGCGGCCGCGAGGAAATCGCTCCATGTCCATCCCTGCGCGGGATAGTCAACGCCCACCTGATCGAACAGATCTTTGTTGTAATAAACAACGAGACTGGAAATGTTCTGCGGAATGCACATCAACTCACCGTTCCATTTAAACGGTTTGATGGCTTCGGGAAAAAACCCAGCTTCATTAATGAGTTTGGATTTTTTCAAGTATTCACCCAGAGGTTCCAGCGCGCCCGCCTTGGCGAAGGCCGCGTATCGTCGATAGTTGATGAGCACCACATCGGCAGGTGTTCCCGCCACAAGATCCGCGGCGAGGCGTTTACGGTAGTCCGATTGTCCCGGGATATGGATAATTTCCACCTGGATTTTAGGATGTTTTTTTTGAAAGGTATCAACCAACTGCGAATAGGCAGCCAGTTCCGCCGGATCTCCGAAGACCATGAAGGAAATGTGTTCGCGGGCAGCAGGCTGGCAGGCATTGAGAAGGATGGATAGGATGGCAGCAACGTGGAAGAAGCGTTGTTTCATATGATATTTACCTTCACACACCGATTGTTGGCCGATGTTTCTATTATACAGAAGTTGACGGAATCTGTCCGGTCGTGTTAGACTGTCAATTAAGTATTTCCTTAATTGAAATGATGAACAATGAAAAATGTCCGCTCCATACAATCTTTTGACAAAATTAAGCTCCTGGCGGATTCCCGCCGTATGGACATTCTGCGACTCCTCATGGCGTCCCCCGCCACGCTCACGCATCTCGCCCGGATCATGAAGCAGTCTCCGGCATGGATTCGTCATCACATGCTCGCGCTTGAATCCGCTGATCTCGTCGAAGTGAGAGAAATTCGAAAGACGGGCAAAGTGACAGAAAAATTTTATCAGGGCAAGGCGGATGCATTGTTATTGCAGGAAATGATCCTGCCCAAGACCAAAAAGCCTGCTGTGATCTTTTCAGGCAGTCATGACCTTGCGCTCGAAGGAATCGCAGAGCATCTTGAAAAGCATGTCACGCTCCTCAGTTTGCCTGTCGGTTCGTTGGATGGGCTTGTGAATCTCCGCCAGGGACTTTGTCAAATCTCGGGCTCACATCTTCTGGATGAAAGCGGCGAATACAACACACCGTTTGTCCGCCATTTATTTCCTGACCGGGACGTGGAAATTGTCACGCTTGCCTATCGCACACAGGGACTGATGTTCGTTGGCGGCAATCCCAAGGGAATTAGACGGATCGCCGACATCGCAAAGCCAAACGTCCGCTTTGTGAATCGAAATGCAGGCTCGGGCACGCGCTTATGGTTCGATTCGGAATTGCATAAACTTAATATCCCACCTGAAAAGGTCAATGGTTACGGCAAAGTCGTGAAGACTCACAGTGAAGCCGCCATGTTTATTACCAATAATAAAGCAGACACGGCACTTGGTCTGCAAGCCGCAGCTCACCAGCACGGACTCGATTTCATTCCGCTCTTTGAAGAACGATATGACTTTGTCCTGCCGCGAGAGAATGAAAAGACTCTTGCTCCCATACTTGATTATTTACAGACGGCAACTTTCCGCACAGAGCTCAACACGCTGACGGGTTACAACTCGGCGCACAGCGGTGAGCAAATTACTTTGTAGAGGAGATACTATCTCGCTCTACCAGGAGACCTATGAAACGTATTCTTACAATTCTCCTTTTGCTGGCTATTGTTCTAAGTGCCTGCACACCTGCCACGCCCGCGCCCGCCGCGCCAACAGAAGTTCCACTTACTGCTGTTCCTCCAACACCAGTATCTACGACACCTGCCAACCCAACATTAATTCTTGCAACGACCACGTCCACGCAAGACTCGGGATTGCTCGATATGCTGATCCCGCTCTTTGAAACCGAATCAGGCTACACGGTCCAGACTGTTGCGGTGGGTTCGGGCCAGGCAATGCAGATGGGGCAGGAGGGGAATGCCGATGTTTTATTGGTCCACTCGCCATCAGCTGAAGTCACTTTTATGGATGATGGCTGGGGCAAGGATCGCTCGCTCGTCATGCATAATGACTTTATCATTGTCGGTCCCGCAGACGATCCCGCGCAGATCAAAGGGTTGGATCCGGCTGGGGCATTAAAAGCCATTGCGACAGCTGAGGTCCCATTCGTTGCACGCGCCGACAAATCAGGCACCAGCACGAAGGAACTTGGTATTTGGACAAAGACCGAACTCGACCCGGCGACAACAAAACCTGCCTGGTACATTGAAACAGGTCAGGGTATGGGCGCGTCTTTGACAATCGCATCTGAAAAAGGCGCATATACTCTCACTGACCGCGCAACATTCCTCGCAAACAAGGATCAACTTCAACTCGATATTCTGGTCGAAGGCAACAAGACCCTGCTCAATGTATATCATGTCATCACAGTCAATGTGGATAAATGGCCCAAGGTCAACTACGATGGGGCGACCGCGTTCCTGAAATTCATGACAGAGCCCTCCACGCAGGATGTGATTGGTCAATTTGGCGCGGATAAATTTGGTCAACCATTGTTCTTCCCGGATGCTGATAAGACTGACGCAGACTTAGGTTTATAATCAACCCGATTAAAAGGGGCGGCTCCAAAGTCGCCCCTTTATTTTCGGAGTTGAATGAAAAGAGTATTTTCTGCCTTACTGGTCGCTTCGATCTTTCTAAGTTCATGCAACACAGCTACACCTCAAAAACCAGATCTTTTGCTCGTTTCCACAACTTCCACGCAAGACTCGGGTCTGTTGGATGTGCTCCTCCCAGCCTTTACCGCTCAGACAGGCTATAACGTTCAATTGGTCGCGGTCGGCTCGGGACAGGCGCTGAAGCTTGGTGAACAGGGCAATGCAGATGTCATCCTGCTTCACTCCCCCGCCGCGGAAAAGGAATTTGTTGCCAATGGATTTGGCATCGACCGCCGCCTCGTCATGCACAATGACTTTGTGATCGTCGGACCTCCCTCCGACCCGGCATCGCTTCGCACCCAGCCGACGCTTGTTGACTCCTTCAAGGCGATTTTTTCCTCCGCCTCAACCTTTGTCTCACGCGGCGACGAATCAGGGACCCATGTCAAGGAACTGGCTCTTTGGAAGAATGCCGGGCTTGATCCTCACGGTCAGGATTGGTATCTCGAAACCGGACAGGGGCAAGGCGCTACGCTTTCGATCGCATCTGAAAAAGGCGCTTATGCTCTCACAGATCGCGGTACGTTTCTTGCTTATAAGGCGAATCTGGATTTAGGAATCCTTGTTGAAAGCGATCCATTCCTGTTGAACGTTTATCATGTCATCACGGTCAACCCTGAGAAGTGGCCGAACGTAAATCTTGAAGGTGCGAAGGCTTTTACAGATTTTGTTACATCACCGGAAGGTCAAAATATCATCGGTGAGTTCGGTGTCAAAGAATATGGTCAACCATTATTCTTCCCCGATGCCAATAAGACCGATGCTGAGTTGGGGTTGCCCTAGTTGCTGAGTCATTGCGAGGGCGACACTTGCACCTGCATGCAAGTGCAGGTGAGCCCGAAGCAATATCATGTAACCTGCAAAGAGGAGATTGCTTCGTCGCCTTGGTCTCGATATGGGCTTCGCCAGGAACGCTTAGCCCTACTCGACCAGCGGCTCCTCGCAATGACGACTATAAAACAATATGCTATTCGATTCTGAAATCATCCAAATCACTTTTCTTTCCCTGCAAGTCTCCGCCATCGCGACGATTGTCAGTCTTCTCATCGGCTTGCCGCTTGGCACCTGGCTTGCGTTGGGGAGCTTTCGTGGTCGCTCTTTTTTCCTTAGCATCATCAACACAGGCATGGCATTGCCGCCCGTTGTGGTTGGACTCGTGGTCGCGATCACACTTTGGCGTTCAGGCCCACTGGGGGATTTGCATCTGATCTACACGCCGGTTGCGATCATCATCGCGCAGACGGTCATTGCCGCGCCTGTTGTCACCGGGTTAACTGCCGCTGCCTTGGAAGCAATGGACCCGCGTCTGCAACAACAACTTCTTGGCCTGGGCGCGTCGCGTCCGCAGATGGTCTGGTACTTGTGGCGGGAGGCGCGTCTGCCGCTTTTAGCTGCGCTCATGGCTGGCTTTGGCTCCGTAATTTCAGAAGTTGGCGCGTCGATGATGGTGGGTGGGAATATCCGTGGGCAGACGCGTGTGCTGACGACCGCGATTGTCCTTGAGACAAGCAAGGGTGAATTCGGTACAGCGCTTGCGTTGAGTACATTATTGCTTGTGCTTACTTATCTCATCAACCTCGCACTGACGTGGATCCAGCAAAGAGGTCGTAAGGCGGATTGGCAATCCTCCCCACGGAAATAGTTATGATTGAAATTCGCAATCTCCTCATTCAACGCAACGGGCGCGATGCACTTAAAATCGACTCGCTCGAGATCCATCGCGGTGAGACGCTGGCCGTCGTCGGCCCAAATGGTTCAGGGAAGAGCACATTATTGCTTGCATTGGCAAGATTATTGAAACCTGCAAGTGGTGAGGTTGTTTTTGATGGAAAGTCGTTATCCAGGTTGGATGACCTTGAATATCGCCGCAAAATCTCATTTGTTTTTCAGGACCCGCTTTTATTGGATATGACCGTGGAGCAGAATATCGCTTTGGGTTTGAAGTTCCGTAAAACGCCAAAGGAGGAAGTCCATCCGCGCGTGTGGAAATGGATCAAACATTTGGGCATCGAGTCCCTTGCGAAGCGGCGGGCAGGCCAATTATCTGGGGGAGAGGCGCAGAGGGTCAGTCTGGCGAGGGCGTTTGTGTTGGAGCCGGAATTGTTGTTGCTCGATGAGCCGTTCTCGTCGCTCGACCCGCCAACGCGTGCGAAGATGCTCGAAGACCTATCTGCTTTGCTGGCAGAAGACCATCGCACAGCAGTTTTCGTCACGCATAATTTGAATGAGGCCGCGAAGTTAAGTCATCGCATCGCGGTCATTGTGGGAGGCATGTTGCGGCAGGTTGGACCTGCGCGGCAGATCAAAGCCAAACCTGCGGATGAAGCAGTTGCCGCGTTCCTGCATGAGCTGCCGCGTTAGCCAATGATATAATCCTCGAAAATTGCGGAGGGACCATGTTGAAAATCGAGATCGTTTATTGCGCGGTCTGACACTATACCGGCCGGGCCGTGAGCCTGGCAGAGGAATTGCTCAAACAGTATGAGCATGTGATCGAAACGATGACGCTCGTGCCGTCGGATGGCGGCAAGTTTGAAGTGACTGTCAACGAGCAGTTGTTGTATTCGAAATTGTCAACACATCGTCATGCCGAACTTGGAGAAGTACTGGGGTTGGTGAGGAAGCTGGTTGGTGAATAAGAAGTAAATCCGTTGGTTGAGTAGGGCTGAGCGGTTGTTGCGAAGCCCATATCGAAACCAGCAGGTAAGCAGGATATCTTGAGTTTGAATCTAACAGGTGGTTTCGATACCGGACGGAAGAACAACGTCCCTACTCAACCACCGAATATGAATGAGGTTATGAATGGCTAAAAAAGGACGCGTGTTTTCGGGGGCACGACCAACGGGTCGGCAACATTTGGGGAATTATCTGGGCGCGATCCAGAACTATGTCGCGTTGCAGGATGACTATGATTGCGTCTACTGCATCGTGGATGTCCACGCGCTGACGACTGTGGAGACAACGCAGGAGTTAAGACAGAACACGATTGAAATGGCTACTGACTGGCTCGCTGCAGGCATTCGCCCGGATGAGTCGATTTTGTTCGTTCAGTCACATGTCCCGGAAGTGATGGAATTGCACACCTATCTTTCGATGGTTACGCAGTTCGGCAAACTGACCGACCTTCCTACATTTAAGGAAAAGGTCGCACAACAACCCGAAAACGTGAATTATGGTTTGCTCGGATATCCCGTGTTGATGACCGCGGATATCGTTCTTTATAAGTCGGATGTCGTCCCTGTGGGCGTTGACCAGGCTCCGCATTTGGAGTTTGCGCGCGAGATCGTGCGTTCGTTCAATTATCGTTACAATACAAAGGTGTTGATCGAACCGCAAGTGAAGCACACTGAAATTCTGAAAGTGTTGGGTATTGACGGTAAAGCCAAGATGAGCAAGAGTTTGAATAATCACATCGAACTTGCTTCCACTCCTGAAGAGACAACCAAACGTGTGCGCGAGATGGTCACTGACCCGGCACGTATGAAGCGCACCGACCCGGGCAACCCTGACATTTGCAACGTGTTCTCGATGCACAAGATCTTCTCCTCCAACGAAGAGATTGACATGGTCAATGTTGAATGCCGCCGGGCAGGCATCGGTTGTGTGGATTGCAAGCTGCTCTTCGCAAAGAACTTGAACAAGCATCTCGAACCTTTCCGTGCCAGGCGCACCGAGTTGGCTTCCAAGCCTGATTACGTGCACGATGTTTTGAACGACGGCGGGAAGCGCGCGCGAGTCATCGCTAAAAAGACCATGACAGAAGTACGCGAAGCGATGCAGTTGCCGTAAGGTAGGTACATAGGTAGACAGGTACACATGTAGACAAGGTCTGCCCTGAATACCTGTTTCCTTGTTTACTTTTATACATTCCCATGCGCGTTCTTATCCAGCGAGTTTCCAAGGCAAGTGTTACCGTCGAAGCAAAGACCATTTCCAGCATCGGAAAAGGTCTGTTAATTTTATTGGGAGTGGGTCACGACGATGGGGAGGAACAGGTTCAATTCCTTGCGGAGAAAGTTGCCAATTTACGGATCTTCGAAGATGAACAGGGTAAAACGAATCTCTCCGTGCTGGATGTGAAAGGCGAAGCCATTGTCGTCTCCCAGTTCACGCTGTATGCCGATTCCCGCAAAGGACGCCGTCCCTCCTTCACAGACGCGGCGTTGCCTGAAGTCGCTGAACCGTTGGTGAATCGATTTGTGAAATTGTTGCGTGGACACGGAGTCCCAACCCAGACGGGTAAGTTTGGTGAGCATATGCTGGTGGAGATCCACAATGATGGGCCCGTCACGATCTGGCTGGAGAGATGAGAGCATGGATAGACATCATACAATTAATACCTTCCGCCGCGTGCTCCATCGTTTATTGATGAAGTCTTCACTTTCACCGTTGTTTGCGCGAATTTTACATCGCGCCGATGGTTTTGTTTTACGCCTGAATGGGGGACGATTTACGATAACAAGTGCGATTGCCGGATTGCCAACTATTTTGTTGACAACCATCGGCGCAAAAACCGGTTTGCCGCGTATACTTCCCATTGCCTGTGTTCCCGACGGCGATAAATATGTTCTGATCGCCTCCAATTTTGGCATGCGTCATTTCCCCGCTTGGTATCACAATCTGAAGGCAAATGCGGAATGCATGGTTCGCGTGGGTAACAGCACCGGAACGTTTATTGCCCGCGAAATCCGGGATGCCGAGTACGATTATTACTGGAAAATGGCAGTGGATATTTATGCGGGATATGCCGCTTACAAGGAACGGGCGGAGCGCCGAATCCCCGTCATGTTGTTGGAACCGAAAAAGTAAATTTTGTTTGCTCTAGCCGCCGAGAGCTAATGTCATGTTACTGATACTGAAAAAGTAGAAGCGGGATTCCACAACGCCGCATCCACCTGCACTGCCAGCGCGCCGGCCGAGAGCATCGCGTCGGCGTTTTCTTTTGACCAAACTCCGCCTGAGCCGATAATGGGGATACCAAGCTTGGCGGCAGATTGGACGATATCCAATGATTGCGGAAATAACGATGGACCAAATAAACGTCCGGTCGTCACTTGTTTGTCGTCATTGGTCAATGCACCGCGCGGCGCGCCAATGCTAATCGCATCTGCGCCATCTTGTATCAATCGCGGACCCAAACTCAACACCTGCTCAACATATAATGAAAAGATCAACGGTATTTCACCCAAACACATCTCAAGCGTGAGCATCAAAATATCATTAGTAAGTAGGGGAGCGAAGCCAAGCTCAACAGCCATCACGTTCTCCTGGATCTCCAACATGCGCACCATGCGCTGTGTCTCTTCGGGGCGATCTGCCATGAGATGGACGATGACGGGTAACTCCGCGCGCGACCATTTGGCGGAATACTTTTTCAACCCCACGTTGAGTCCCGGATTTGGCAAGCCGGTGTGGAGCAGGAATCCGCCTGGATATTCGATCACTTCCGGTTTGGCGGCAGGCAGGCGCGGGCGTAGAGAGAATGGGTTCGTCAGGAACGCGCCGAAAAGACTTCCGAAGTCTCCGAGACTTCGGAAGTCTGGCGCGAATCCCAATGACCCCGCCGCGTTCATGAGTGGTTTGCTAAAATAGAGGTCACGTTTCATGTGATTTTTACGTCATTGTGAGGAGGGTGCTCTTCCCGACGAAGCAATCTCCTCATCGTGTAGGGGATTGCTTCGCTCCGCTCGCAACGACATTGAACAGGAGTAATATGCAACCGTTGAACGGAATTCGTGTGCTCGATCTCAGCCGTGTGCTCGCTGGTCCTTATTGTACGATGGTTCTCGGCGATCTTGGGGCCGATGTGACCAAGGTCGAATCGCCCGAAGGCGACGAGACGCGCGGTTGGGGCCCGCCGTTCGCCGAAGGGGAGAGCGCGTATTATCTGTGTGTCAACCGTAACAAGCGCGGCATTGTTGTGGATTTTAAAACGGAAGAGGGACGCGAGATCATTCGTAGACTCGTCCGCCAAAGCGACGTGCTGGTCGAGAACTTTCGCCCTGGCTCTCTCTCCCGCTTCTCTCTGGACTTTGAGTCTGTTTCAGTTATCAATCCTAATCTCATCTATTGCTCGATCACCGGCTTCGGGCAAACCGGACCATTGCGCGACAAGCCCGGCTACGACTTCATGATCCAGGCGATGGGCGGCATCATGAGCGTCACTGGCGAACCAGACGGTGAACAGATGAAATCTGGCGTCGCGGTTGCCGATCTCTTCGCTGGGCAAAACGCTGTCATCGCGATTCTTGCCGCGTTACAAGCACGGACACAAACCGGCAATGGACAACATCTCGATATTTCACTGTTCGATTCGCAATTGGGATGGCTCGCCAATGTCGCGAGCAATTATTTGATCTCTGGCAATCTGCCCAAGCGTTATGGCAACGCGCACGCGAACATTGTCCCGTATCAGAGCTTTCAAGCCAGCGACGGTTGGTTCGTGATCGCGGTCGGCAATGACAGGCAATTCGAAAGCCTGTGCAATTTCATCGGTAAACCAGAATTGAGTGAAGACTCGCGCTTTGCGAAGAATTCCGCCCGTGTGCAAAACAGAGACGAATTGATTCCCTTGCTCAAACTTGTCTTTGAAACAAAGACTGTCCATGAATGGCTGTCGCTGATCGGTGATGAATTCCCCTGCGGACCGATCAATAATCTTGAGCAAGTCTTTTCCATGCCGCAAGTGGAAGCGCGCGAGATGCTGATTCACATGGAGCACCCGACGATTGGAGATTTGCCGCTTGTCGGCTCGCCGCTGAAATTCAGCGATACACCCGTGGAATATAAACTTCCGCCGCCGAGATTGGGGGAACATACAGAAGATGTTCTGAAAGAATTGTTGGGTTATTCAAATGAAAAAATAGCCGATTTGAAGTCGAGTGCTGTGATCAATTGAGCTTGTACGCCCGATACACCGTCAGGAGAGGCGTCCACTGTTTTTGGAATCGAAAGCTGTGCGAGTTGAGATATTCCTCCAACGCCTTCAACCCAAAATCGGAATCGGGATGACCCCAGCGGAAGAAGAAGTCGAAGAGTTT
>Ga0210377_10005555_pt1 | contig 10348 bp, 4 predicted proteins | sample PLM4_65_b1redo_FD_155480 | JGI IMG/M metagenome (GOLD analysis project Ga0210377, IMG submission 155480) | Groundwater sediment microbial communities from an aquifer in East River, Colorado, USA - PLM4_65_b1 redo | ecosystem: Environmental > Terrestrial > Soil > Riparian zone | place: USA: East...
GTCGGGAATCCCCATCTTGCCGATATCGTGCAGAATTGCACCCCGCCGCATATGCATGATTTCGCTTTCCGGAACATCCATGATTTTGGCGAGATGCTCCGTCATATCGGTCACTCGTTGACTGTGCCCCTCTGTTTCCCGGTCGCGCAGATCCAGTGCCCGTGACCATCCCTCAAGTGTTGAATCATAAGCCAGCGTCAGTTCCAGGTTTGACTTCTGGAGCCCGGTAAAGAGGGTGGCGTTGTCTATGGCGATGGCCGCATGTCCCGCCATTGTTTCGAGAAAGTCCAGCCGTTCCTGTTCCAGTTTCTGGGTGGATCTGAAAAAAATCTCCAGCACCCCGACGGTCTGTCCCTTGGCAAAGAGGGGGATACCATAATAGCTGATAAATCCTTCGTCATGCAGAAGCGGGGCGCTTTTAAAGGGATTCTCCCCGCTTCGTACGTCCGGGACATGGATGGTCCTCATTTCCATGGCCACCCGGCCGGCATTCCCCTTGCCGATAGCCAGCGATGTATGACTTAGGGCCTTGGTCCTAAACCCCCTGCTCGCCGCATGTCTCAGTTTGTAGGAGTCGTTGAGGAGGAGGATGTCGGCTGCGCCCGCATCCAGTTGGGCGATTATCTGGTCGAGAACGACGTTGAGAGTAACCTTCAGGTCAAGACTGGCGGAAATCGCCTCATCTATCGCCCTCAGGGCGCCCAGTCGCTCCAGCTGGTTCCTGATCCTCTCCTCGGCCTTTTTCCTCTCGCTGATATCCCTGACGTAGGAGAGATGGAACACCCTGCCGCTATGTTCCACCGGATGGACCGTCAACTCGACGGGGACAAGGCTCCCTTCCTTCGTTTTATGTAACCCTTCAAATGTATTGAAACCTTTGTCGATGATCTCTCTCCACCATGCACTCCAATTCTCACGGGAGAGTTCCGGAGTTATGTCGAAGATGGTCATGGCGCCGAGTTCTTCCGTGGAATAACCGAGATAACGACAGGCTTCATTCATGTATGAAAAGCGCCCCTCTTCATCCAGCCAGAAAATGGGGAAAACGGCCTGATCAACAGAAAACTGGGTGAAGCGGAGCGTTTCCTTGATTCTCATGCTCTCGGTGATGTTCTGAATGGTGCCCAGCACGCCGATGACGTTGCCGTCCCTGTCGTGTAGGGGGACCTTGTTCCTGATAAGCCACGAAACAGTGCCATCCGGCTGCAGCTGCTGCTCTTCATAATTGAGCTCCGGGGAATTTTTCTCGATTACCTGCCTGTCTATTTCCCGGTAACGGACGGCATCTTCAAACCAGGGCATCTGGAAATCATCGCGACCTATGCTTTCCGCCGGATTTTCCAGGCCGGCGTTCTCGGCAAAGGGCCTGTTGCAACCCATGTAGCGGAAATCAAGGTCTTTCCAGAACACCCGCTGCGGTATATTGTCCATAACAAGTTGAAGCATCTGCCGGGAGCGGTACAACTCCTCCTCGACCGCGGCGCGCTCCTTCACTTCAAAAAGCAGCAGATCGTTCAGCTCGGTGAGTTCACTGGTCCGCTCCCGCACGCGTGTCTCAAGTTCATCGTGCGCCTTGCGCAGCGCCTCTTCCGCCCGCTTGCGTTCGGTGACATCGGCCATTACGCAGACTACGGCAAGAAGATTGTCCCCTTGGTCTTTCATTATAGTAGTGGAGAGGTTGAGAGTGTGAATGCGGCCATTCCGCGACCGGCACTCCAATCCCAGGTTCCGGACGACCTCTCCCTTGAAGATCGTCTCAAGCATCCCCGCAAATGCGATGTTGTCCACCATCCCCTGGTTCGGCGTTTTGTTCACGATCTCCTGTTTGTTATAGCCGAGCAGGGTGCAGGTCGCCTGGTTGACGAACTTGATGATCCCATCTCCATCGAAAACGATCAGCGCCTCATTCATGGTATCGATAATCTGGGTTGCGGCAAATGCCGGGCCCACTGTAATCATGCGGTAGGTCAATACGGAACGTAAGGCGAAGAATACATAGAGAGTGATGGGAATATAGCCGAAAGGGTAGAGCGGGACGCCAAAAGCGGGGATGAAATCGACGCAGGCGATAATGGCCAGGAAAAAAGGAACCAGTATCAGCTTGGCCCGATTCAACTGAATGGGATCCTGGATACCTTCGCAATATCCGTTTATGATGCAGCGCAAAGAGTTAATTATTGCGGCGAAGAAACAGATGATAAAAGGAATACCGGTCACATTGTACTTTGGATAAAAACCCCAGCTATAGTGATAGAGTTTGCCGAACAGCGTATCGGTTGTAATGATGAAGAGAAGAAATATTGCGCTGACTGTCCAGACTGCCAGAAGGTTCCATTTGAGTTTATCCAGGTCCCGCAGTAACACTGCACTGTATGTGTAAGCAGCCGCGGGGATAAAGACAATGCCGATATGCGCGAACTTGGCCCAGTAGATGGCGACCTGTTCAGAGGGCGCAGCGTACATCAGCGTGGAGCCGCAAATCCAGACAGCGAAGGCAAAATTCAGAAGCGCAAAAGCGGCGCCCAGCCTGGAACCGGGCTCCCGGAAGAGGACGAATATCCCCAGGGAGAAACAACCCAGGGCAACCAGGAGCGTCTGGAGCGAAAGCGCATTTAATGTGTAGAGGGATATATCAAGAAGATCGTTCATCAAAGAGACCATTTAGATGTGAGCAAAACATATTCGATAGTGAGCCTGTTTTTCAGGACGCGGATTCAATAAAAAGGATTTAAAAGGGCTTTTTTCATTCGGCACGAAGTATAAAACCAGGGTTAGGTTTAGTCAATTAAATTTATGGTAAAATTAGGCTATTTAGCGGGGAATTGCCCGACCGGATGTGATGGTTCAGGATGAAACAAGCTGGGGAAAGGGCAAGTGGTCAATTATTTACACTTTTTATGCCAGGCATGCCTGCATCGGTGCTTAGTTATTTGGCGTATAAAAGAGGATTCACGTGATAAGGGAAATCAATCAGTTCGAGGATATCGCTACGCTGGTTGATCAGTGTTATCGCCTAGAACCTTCGAGGGGCGTTTTGTGACCGTCGTTTACACAATGCGGGACGAGGCGATCAGGGTTATTTCTTTTCGGAGAGCACGTCAGAGGAAAGAGACCCCTATCAAAAACATTACGGGCGCAGAACTTTAGAGGCAAGCGTTCTATCAGCGGCACCGATCAAAAAAAGATCGATGCCATGACAGACGCCGAATTAGAGCGGATTGCAAACTTGCAATGTTCGGCCAAAGGAAATTTCAGTTGTAAAATTCTTTCGTACAATTCGGAATAGCCTTAGCCAAGGCACCACCATCCTCGTCATCTTTATCCCTCACTCCCTCACACCCCTCCCCGTCAGTTCGAGGAACACATCCTCCAGCGATGGTTCGCTGCGGCAGATGTCGCGCAGGTCGCCGCTCTCTATCCGGTCAAGAACGGCCTGCAGGGACTTTTCGTCGCGCAGGGTCAGGCGCAGGCGCTCACCGCTTCGTTCCAGGGAGAGGACTGACGGCAACGATCGAAGGATTTCCTCGTAGCGATCAACGCCGGAGCTGAAGCGAACGTGGTAGATAAGCGCTCGGGAGTTCTGTGCCTTCAGGCTGTCGACAGTGCCGTCCACCAGGGCCTTCCCATGGTCCATGATGACAATTCGGTCGCAGAGCGAGTCTGCCTCGTCCATGTAGTGGGTGGTGAGGAAGATCGTCATCTTTTCCTTCAATCCCTTGATATACTCCCAGACCGCCCGCCGCGACTGTGGATCGAGGCCGGTAGTCGGCTCGTCCAGGAAGAGGACCAGGGGATTGTGGAGCAGCGCCCGGGCCACCACCAGCCGGCGCTGCATCCCTCCGGAAAAGGTGTCGGGGAAATCGTTGCGGCGGCCGGAAAGTCCTGTCAGCTCCAGCAGCTCATCGATGCGGCGGTTGTAGGCCGAAGGGGCCATGCCGTGCATCCGGGCATGCAGAACGAGGTTTTCACGGGCGGTCAAGTAGCGGTCAAGGTTGTTCAACTGGGGGACAACGCCGATGATGGAGCGGATAGACTTGGCTTGAGTGAGCGTGCTGTGCCCTTCGACAAAGGCCTCGCCGCTGGTGGGGCGGATAAGGGTGGTGAGGATGTTGATGAGGGTGGTTTTGCCGGCGCCGTTGGGGCCGAGCAGTCCGAAGATGGTCCCCCTGGCGACTTCCAGGGAAAACCCGTCCACCGCCCGAATCGGACCATACTGTTTGGATATGTTATGGAGAGATATCGATGTTGTCATAAATCATGATACCGTTTCCCTTTCACTCCAGCGGGATAAGGAGGAAAAACGTGCTCCCTTTCCCCTCATCGCTTTCCGCCCATATACAGCCATGGTGGGCGTCCATGACTCTGCGGCAGAAGGTAAGACCCAGCCCGGAGCCGCCATTCTTCATCTTGCGTCGGTTCTTGGCCTGGACAAACCTGTCGAATATGTCTGACAGATCCTCTTTCGCAATTCCGGCGCCGGTATCCCTGACGAAAATCTGCAGAAACCGGACTTTCGAGGGGACTTCCAGCCCCGGATAGAGTTGTTCCGGTATCCTTTTTTTCAGGTCGGAAGATGCCTTCACCAGATGCGCTCCAATCTCTATCTCACCCCCTGCGGGAGTGAATTTCATGGCATTGGAGAGAAGATTGCTCAGCAGCCGGATAAATTTGGAGCGGTCTATCTGCACATGGGGAAGCGTTTCTTTTATGGAGGTAATAAGGTTCACTTCGGCGCGCTTCGCCACGGGCCGAAAGCGGGTAACCGTTTTCTGTATGAGGAGGTTCGGTTCTTCAGATTTTAACATCATGACCATCTTCCCAGCTTCGAACTTGTGAATGTCCAGCAGGGTGTCGATCATGTCCACCATCTCTGTGCAACTTTCCATGGCCGATTCCAGGTATTCGACCTGCTCCCCGTTAACCGGCCCGAGCCGCTCTTCCCGGACCAGGTCGATGGAGCCGACAATGGCCGTGATCGGGGTTTTCAGGTCGTGGGAGAGCATGCTGACAAAATCCTCCCTCTCCTGTTCGAGCGCTTTGAGGGTCGAGATATCACGGATTATCTCCACGCTGCCGCAGAGATGAAGGGAGCCGTCCAGAAGCGGCGTGGCGCTGGATAATACCGGGATGAGCTTATTCCCCCACCTGATGTTGTAGGAGACATCGAGTGAAGGTGCGGAGGTATTGAGCACAATCATGCAAGGCAGTTTTTCCGGGGGGATATCGGCCCTGAGTACCTCTTCAACAGGGGTCCCCAGCAACTTTTCCTGGGTCTTGCCGAACAGCATTTCCGCCTGGTGGTTCGCGGTTATGATCCGCCCTTTGCTGTCAACCGCTATCAGTATGTCGGCCATACCCCGCAGAATAGCCCCCATCTTCTGCTGTTCCGCCATCAGTTGCTGTGACAGCCTGAGGTTTTCGTGCTGTGTACGAAGGTTCTGGATGGCCCTTTCTATCTTTTTTACCAGGTCATCCGTGGAAAAGGGTTTGGAAATATAATCAATGGCCCCATTTTTCATCGCTTCCACGGCGATAGCCTCGCTTCCGTGGGCGGTCATCATGACCACTCCCAGATCCGGATACTCCTTGCGCACCCTGTCCAGCACCTGCATGCCGTCCATTCGCGGCATTTTGATATCCAGAAGAATAAGGTCGAATCTTTCCCTGGCGATATGTTCGAGGGCCTCGATACCATCGCGGGCCCTGACGGTTTTGTAGCCCGAATCCTCCAGTTGCAGCTTGAGAATAAGGGCGATGTCGGCTTCGTCGTCAACAATGAGAATTTTATCCTTGTTCATCAGAACTCCTCGAAAACAGGTACGGTAAAGGTGAAGACATTCCCTCCGATAACACTCTCCTGATAAAATATTCTGCCATGATGGAGCTCGATGATTTCCTTGCAGATGGCCAGCCCCAGGCCGGTCCCCCCCCCTACGACCGCGCCTATGGTATGCAGTTGCTGAAATTTCTTGAACAGCTTGTCACGGTCCGACCATTGGATAGTCTTGCCTTGGTCCGCCACGGAAATCGCCGCATAGTTCCCCTCCCTCTGCGCGCTGACCAGCACGGCCTTCCCTTCGGGAGAGAACTTGACGGCGTTGGAAAGAAGATTGGTAAGGACCTGTATCAGCCGGTCGTGATCACCGAAGATCTGGGGGAGATCGGTACACACACTGTTTTCGATCATAACATTCCGGTCCATGGCAAACCCGCTGATTTCTTCCAGCGCATAATTTACAAGTTCGTCTATCTTCTGAGGCTTTAAGGCGATTTCCACCTTCCCCGCCTCGATTTTTGAAATGTCGAGTATGTCGTTGATTAGCCGTATCAGCCGGTCGGTATTGCGCAGGCAGACCATGAGAAGTTCCCGCTCCATATCCGGCAGCCATTTTCCCTTGGTCATTATAAACTGGAGAGAGCCCTTCATGGAAGTAAGCGGGGTTTTCAGCTCATGGGAAACGGTGGAGATAAATTCGGTTTTCATCCGGTCCACCTCTTCCTCCATGGTAGAGTCCCGGATCGACATGACCACGCCTGCAAATTCTCCCGTCTCGTCCAGAAGAGGGGCTATGTTGATTTTCAGTTTCTTACCCTTTATAAATGTCTCTTCCTCGCGCAGAGCCATCAGCCCGTTCGATTCCCGCATCTGCCGGATAAAACCCACAAGAACGCAGAAATCTCCCACTTTGCACAATTCTTCAATAGGCTGATTTAAAATCCGGTGCGGCACCAGGTCGAATATCTTCTGGGCGGCGGGATTGCACAAAATCACCCGGTTATCGTGATCGGTGACCACAACCCCTTCGGCCATGGATGTAAGAATGGCCTCCAGTCTTCCCATTTCCATGCGCAACTCGGTGGTGCGCGCCGCAACCTTTTTCTCCAACCGTTCATTCAACTCCTGCAACTCCCCGGTATTTAACCTGATGACCCTGTCACGTTCGAGAAGGGCGTCCGCCATGCTGTTGAAGGAGTTGGCCAGCATGCCAACCTCATCCCGTTGATCGATTTTTATACGTTTGCTCAGGTCACCGGTTTCGATCAGATGTGCACCGCCTGCAAGCTCGCGCAAGGGTCCGCTGAGCCTGCGCGCTACGATAAAAGCCAGGCCGAAGGAGAGGATTATGCCGACTGTCGCTGATGCAAGGATATTCCACAAATTATCGTGTCGTATCTTTTTTACATGCTCCTTGGACAACGCGACGGAAAAAGAGCCGATAAAATCGCCCCGTAAATTCTTTATCGGCTCAAACGCCGTCTCATATGGTTTTTCACCGATCGCAGCCTCGCCCCGAAAGGGGTGTCCCATCTCCAGCTTCCTCAGTATCTCCGGTGCGATGGTGGCGGGAAGGAGCGACCCTTCGACCTGGCTGCTGGCAATCCTGTTCCCTCCCTGGGTTATGGCCACCTCCACCTTCTTGCCGAATATTTCATGGACCTTGAAAGGGAGGAGATAATCATTTATGATGTCGCCGGCTATAACCGCCCCGAGCAGACCCTCTTCAGGCGAAACAATCGGCACGACAACGGTCATCATCATAGCTTCGTCAGTTGCCGGGGGGGCGCAATATTTCGTCTCACCTTCTCGGCAAAGTAAGGCATATGGCGCCAGTTCAGTGGATATGGAAGGCTGTCTGTCGCGAAATGCCCTTTCAACGATACCGTCTAGTTCGAATCTGTCGCCGGAACTGTTATTGAATGCCCTGGCAACCACCCTGTTTTCCCTATCCACGATCGTCAGAACATCGACGAATGGTATGATGGTCTGCCACTGTTTCACGGAGTTCATAAGCCAGGTTTTATCCCTTGCTTGCAGATGGTTCTGGACATATTCGGACGATGCCGGCTGTAAAATGGAATATTTTATCAGGTCGGCGCGGGCAAGATACTGGCTCTGGACAAACTTGAGATTCGTTTCCAGCTCTTTTTTTATATCATCTTCAAGGGAAGCGTACAGGCTTTTGATGGTCGTATAAATGAGGGTGGAATAGGAAAGGAGAAGGATAAACAGAATGGAGACAAACAGTTTGCCGCGTATACCGAAGCGAGGTAGCATGGGTATTCCTTATCGAAGATAACTGCGATCAAACAATCCCGGGAAATTAGTCATAAAAATCACACCCCTTCAGCCTTCAGATCCCTGGTCATCAATTCAATGACCCCTTCCCTCACAGGTTTGTCATGATACAGCACCTGGAAGAGGTTTTCAGTAATCGGCATGTCTACCCCAAGGCTGCGGGCAAGATTGCGGGCGGACTCGGTGGTTTTGACCCCCTCCGCGACCATCCGCATCTCCGCAAGGATATCGTCGAGTTTCATGCCTCTCCCCAGCTTTATCCCCACGCTTCTGTTGCGCGACAGGTCGCCGGTACATGTAAGCACCAGGTCCCCCATTCCCGCCAAACCCGCAAATGTCGAACTCTGCGCACCCATGGCCAGTCCCAGGCGGGTCATTTCCGCCAACCCCCTGGTTATCAGGGCCGCCCTGGTATTGTGCCCGAATCCCAGACCATCGGATATCCCGGCGGCAATGGCAATGACATTTTTTATGGCGCCTCCCAGTTCAACGCCGGGAACGTCATTGTTTGTATAGACACGGAAATATCCTGTCGTGAATACTTTCTGGGCACGTGCTGCTACTTCCGGCTCCTCCGCCGCTGCGACCACGGCTGTCGGCATCTCCTTGGCGACTTCCCGGGCAAAGGTGGGGCCGGAAAGGGCGGCAAAATTTCTATATAGTTCGCCTGGAAGAAGTTCTTTGTATATCTGTGAAACAAGCATCAGGGTATCCAGCTCGATACCCTTGGAGGCGCTGATAATGACCGCATCTCCGGGGAGAAACGGGAGAATGGATTTGAGGACTCCCCGCAGAACCTGGGACGGCACGACAAAAACCAGCAATTCCTTGTCTGACACGGCTTCCTGCAGCGAATTGGTGAAACTAAGACGTGGCGAAAGATTGATGCCCGGCAGGAAAGGGGTGTTGACTCCGGTTTCCGCCATCTCACGGACCAGTTCCGGCTCATAGGCCCAGAGCGTGACCTCTTCCCCCTTCTTGGCCAGGAGGTCCGCCAATGTCGTCCCCCAACTCCCCGCGCCGATGACCCCGATCTTCTCTTTCATCCCGCAACTCTCCTTAACAAAATGAAGCGGCCTTTTAACTTCAGCCTTCAGCCTTCAGCCTTTTAATCCCAATCGTCCTCGTCGCACTGATGTTCCCGCAGATCGTATCCTTCGGCCAGTGATTCCCGGGCCATATCCATGCTTTCCAATGCGAATCGCTTGAGAAAGGGGTGCTTGTGCAGCGGAAGAACGGAATTCATCAGGTTCATCGCAACGGCAAGGGTCTGTCCCACCAGCTCTTTTTCCCTGCCGGTATGCAGCATAAGATCGGCGGTCAATATCAGCCTCTCCCGGATCGTTTCCATCTCAGGCGCCAGCAGTTCACCGCAGAACCTCTCCACGAGGGATTCCATCTCCTTCACCAGCATTCTTTCGCCGGTCCTCTTCTCCAGTTCAACCCACTCTTCCGCATAATCATAGACCCTGGGAGAGGCCAGAAACCATGCTGCAAAATAGTCGTCATCGAACAGCGCCGCGCTTCTGGCGATCAGATGGGAGACAACAACCGCGCCGGGCTGATCGTAACCCGAGAAATCCGGTTCATATTGGACGGGTGCAATCTCTCCGTCCCGGAACATGCCGGCCAGAACATAAAATTCAGCAGGGAGAAACGCCCCCTGCTTCCCGCTCCTGTAAATGGTGTCATTTATCAGTTGCATGGCATAATCAGGGGTAATCGCCAGAGCACCTTCTTCCAGCCGGATTTCCTCCCACAGTTTTGCACAATCGCAGACTTCCTGCCGGCCACTCCCCCAAGCCGACGTCATCCCTCTTGTCTCGTGAATCTGCACAAACAGAGATGTAAGCATCCCTTCCGTGCCCCAGCGGCAAAGCCAGAGAGTTCTGAAGCCGGCTCCGTCGAAAGGGCTCGCGCAGGTGGCGTAATAATGAAGCGGGAGCGGCTGAGAGGAGCTCGTCGCAACGGTTTCCATCCCCAGAAAGGAGAGCCGGCGCAGACTTTTGCAGGCAAGTTCGCTTATAACTTTCGTAGAATTGTCCCGCACCCCCTTCAACAGCATAACCGCTCCGGGCTCCTTGATTTTGCCCAGTGCGAGTATCGCTTCTGCGGCAATCTCCGGATCGTCAATCCTCAGCAGGACCTCCAGCAGAGAGAGCACACGCGGATCAGGGACATACGGGAGTTCCCGGATAATTGCCCTGCGCAGTTCCGGCGCGGCAAAAAGAATATCCTCCATAAAGCAGATTTGCCCTTCTTCTCCCTTGT
>Ga0210377_10005556_pt1 | contig 10347 bp, 23 predicted proteins | sample PLM4_65_b1redo_FD_155480 | JGI IMG/M metagenome (GOLD analysis project Ga0210377, IMG submission 155480) | Groundwater sediment microbial communities from an aquifer in East River, Colorado, USA - PLM4_65_b1 redo | ecosystem: Environmental > Terrestrial > Soil > Riparian zone | place: USA: East...
CGCGGACGTCTGCCCGTTTCCGGTATTCGTCACCGTGTCCATATAGAAGTTGCCCTGCAGGAGAGCCACAGCAACGGCGACGCCTTCGCCAATCGAGCCGGAAGCGAGAAACCCCGCGCGTGCTGCCGTAAGAATGGCGTCGCGCATCTCGACGGCTGTCGGACCCGTGTTGCGCAGCGGGACGCGAAGCACGACGGTACGAAAGCCCGGCACCTTCACACGGAGCCAGACGTTGCCTTCGCCACTCGGCGCGCTGACTTCCGCGTTCGCGAACGTGTACGTGTACTCACCGTCGCCAAGGTGTGTGAACGTGCCAAGACGATCGACATACCCCGCGAGGTCGCGGTTCGTCTGGACCTGGCTCGTCGTCGGAACGCAGACCGCGCCTTGGGTGAACAACCCGCTCGCGGGGAGTCCAGCGGCCGTGTAGATGTGGAACGCGATCGTCTTCTTGTCGTTGTCGGTCTCGCCCAAGGTGATGGGCTCCATCACAGACTCGACCTGCGAACTGTTGCCATCTAGCTCGCCGTCCGCGAAACCTTCTTCGTACGTGAAGCGCGGAACTTGTCCCCACATCACCTCGATAATGTCGGAGATCTTGACGGGGATGATCCCCAGGTCTTCAATCCGTACGACTTGACCGTCCAAGAAGGCCATACGTCAGACAATCTCCAAGGACGCGGCGGCGTTCTTCCACGGCCAGATCGTGCCTGCGCCGAAGGCCACGAACCAATTGGTGCGCGCAGGATCGCTAATGGGGTTGTCCCCGACATCAAGACCAGGAACGAACGTGCCGAAGGCAGGGCTGGTCAACGCGGTCGTCACCATCTGCCACCAATCGATCGCGGTGGCCCATGGCCCATCGAGGTTGACCGTCTTCTCGCCCCACAAGATGATTGGCCATACGAGCGCGCCCGTACCTCCCATCGACGCGACGAACGTACTTGCAGAGACCTGTCCGATCGCGGCGTTCGCAACCGTGTTGCTGTTCATCATGCCATCGCCCGACATGAACACGTTCCACCCGAACCAGCGACACAATCGCGAGGTGGCCACCGTGAACACGCGGCTGCCCCAGCCGCGGTAGCCCGATACGCCGAGCGCGTTTGCCTGGATCTCCGGGTACACGGGACACATCGCGGTCTGTGCCGCGCCATCGTCGTTGAAGTTCTCTCGACTGAACCGAAGGAAGTTGCCGAACACGTAGGGCACGGGGAGCGTGGACACAGGGGCGATGCGCGTGACCTTGTCGAGCGAGACGCATGAAATCGTCGTGTTGCTCCGCCAAAGGCCAAAGCGCCAGGCCGTAGAGTCGGCGGCGCAGAAGATCGACATGACGCGGTCGAGCGACGCAGTAGCATTGATGACGGTGCTGCCTGTCGACATGATGACCTCGTCGGTCGCCGTCGGCTGAAACGTCGCGGTGCCTGCGGGGACGTACAAGCCGCTGGGCGAGAACGCGATACGCAGGACGTCGTCAGTAGCACCTTGATACGTGATGAGAAGCTGCACGCCGTCGAGGTTCTGCAGTACGTACCAGGCCTGAGCAGCACCCGCGATGGTGGCGCGTGTCGCGAACGTGGCGGCACTGGTGATGCGGTCAGTCGTGTCAGCCGCGCTCGAGGGCCCCGTCGTGCCATTGCACGTGAACTTCACGGTCCAGTTGTTGAGCAGCATCCGCGTCTTGTTCTCGTACGCGAACCAACCCATCACACCGACGAGCGTCGTAAACGCCTGCCGGACGTTGGCATAGACGTTCCAGTTCTTCGAGAGTTGTGGAAAGGGCATGGTTCTTCCTCAGAGACGCGGTTCCCACTTGCCGTTGCTGACTTCCCCGTGAGCACCGCACGTGCGGCACTTCAAGCTCGGTGCGAGTGTGAGCGGATCGGATGCGATGACCTGGTGCACCGGCGTACCGTTGAGCGGTCGCACCGCGCAGAACGACTGGCACAAGACCTCGGGGTTTCGTCCGTCTGGATGCGTGTGCAGCCAGCCGATGAGCTGGTCGTTCGCATCGAGTACGACCTCGAACGAGTGTCCGTGTCCCAGATCGAGCTTGCCGACATGGATGAGCGGTTCGTCGTTCTTCCATGAAAGCCGATCGTCGACGCTGAGGATGTCGTCCGCGGTGCGGGGCTCGGGCTCGTTGTACCCGCGAGCGAGCAGACAACTCGAGCAGACGGCTTCGGGCATGGGGATAGCGATCGGTACGTAGTAGAGACGCACGTCGAGCTTGCCGCATCGACATTCGCCGACGCCGACGTAGATGGGACGTGACATCGCTAACAACTGCCTTGCGTCGCTACGGAGCCAACGACAGCCGAGGTCTCGCCCTTGCCAGGCGGGTCACGACGTTGTGTCCGAAGTTCGGACGGACTCATCGCAAACTGCGCAGCCTCGACGCCAAGCGCGCCCTCCTTCTCCTGCGCATCGGCCTTCGTCCTCTCGATCGTCCCGTCGGGATGTTCGTTCTGTGAGTAGACCGTGTAGAGCTTGAGCGGGTCGTCACCCGTATTGACGATGTTGTGTTGTACGCCTGCGGGAATGATGAGCGCTGTGCCGTCGCGCATGGGGCGCTCGACGCCGTTCAACACCGCCTTGCCTTGTCCGCCCTCGACGCGAATGAACTGGTCGGTGCGTGGGTGTTTCTCAGAGCCGATGTCGCCACCCTTGGGCAAGGACATCACGACGAGCTGTTCCTTCTTGGCCGTGTGCAGCACCTTGCGATAGTTGTCGTTCTTGTTGGTCGTGTCGTCGATGTCGGTGATGAACCCCGGGAAAGCGGCGCTCGCGGCCTTCTGTCCAAGGCTCTGACCTGTCAACGGAATCTCGTGATGGTCTCGCGACGCAACGTGCGCCTTGTCGATTGTGAAACGCCCCGAGAGCGGGGGCAGCGTATTCTCGGGACGTCCATGGTGTCCGAGGTAGCCGAGCGTGATGTGCGGCGTGAAGATGTGCAGATCGCTAGGATTGACTCCGAGGTCCTTGAGCTTGCGCGACATGTCGACGTGCAGATGTTCGAGGCCGGGTGCATCGACGAGCGCGACGAGCGCAGTCGACGGTTTACCGCCGTTCGACGCGCCATCGAAGAAGCCCCAACCCTGTAGCTTCGCCGAGATCGGCTCCGTGATTTCGCCGATCGATCGCAGCGCAGTGAGCGCCGCATGCACCTTGTCGGGCGGATGGTCCTCGAGTGGCTTCTGCGTGTAGACCAACGTGATGTGGTCGATCTCCTCGTGCTTGGAAGCATCGGGAATCACGAGCCTCTGAACGTCTTCGAGGTCCTTGACGATGTGCTCGGGAACACGCACGTGGACGAAGAAGGTCTTCGGGCTCGTGGAGATCTGCCCAACCTTCACCAGAAGGGCGTCGAGGGCACCTGCAAGAGAGACAGTCCGCACGGGGAAATTATAGTCGCAACAGGAACTTGCGTGAAATCACGTGCGATCCTGCAGGGAACTATCATTCCGGCGCGATGACCAAGCGCGAGAAGACCTTCGTACAGCTCCCGCCGGCGATCTGTCCGTTCTGCCGAAAGCCCAAGAAGGTGATGCCGAGCGGGCTGTTCGAGCTGCACACCGTCACCGGGCGTTGGTCGAAGAGCATGTGCCGCGGCTCTGGCGTGAAGGCGCGGAAAGACTTTCAAAGCCGCTAACACTGCCCGTATGTCCAAAAAAAGACGAGGCCACTCTCGATGACCACACCCCGTGATAGGGTCCGCCGATGTCAATCATCGTCGTCATCATCACCGCATTGCTCGCGCCTCAAAGCGATGCCGAAGCGCTACGTACAACAGCCCCGTCGTACCTGACGGTCGAGACTGCAAGAGACCATCTGTTCGCCGCGCGCATCGCGGGCGGCATCTACGACGTCGACCCGGATCTTCTGCTCGCCATCGCGTGGTTCGAGAGCCGCTACACCGTGAACGTCGTCGGGCCCGAGGTGCGTGGCAAGCACGCATGCGGCGTCCTGCAGCCGACGATGGAACGTGCGTGCGACACGGCGCCGACCCTGTTCAACGGCTACCTCGAAGGTGCCGCGCACGTGCGCGAATGGGTGCGCGCTGCACGCGGCAACATGGCCACGGCGATGCTCGGGTATGCCGGCGGGTACGCGCTCATCAACGCGTGCGCCGAGGGAGAAGTGCTAGTCGAGCGCGGGGGTCGACAGGTCGACCTATGCACCGTTGTCGGTGCTCGGTTGCAGCGCATGCGACGGATACAACACGCTCGCACGCGCGCGGCTAGCTGACGAGCAAACTGCCACGGACCTCGAGAACCGTCAATACGGTTCCCATTCTGCCGCGCAGGCAATGCAGTTAGGCGACGCGTACGCCTCCTCGTAGTACCGGATCTGCACCTGCAGGTTGCCGCTACGGACGATGAAAACGCCGCACTCAGTGCGGATGCTCGTCTGTGTGTGGAGCCCGACCATGTGCACGACGCCGTGCTCGTCGCGCCAGCTCGGGTAGCGTGGATCAGGCATCGAAGTTCAACTTCGACAGCCCGCACACGTTACCCATGCCGATGACGACCTCGCCACAGGGGTTGCGGCCAACGCCGTACTTGTTCGCATAGAACGTGTCTAGCTCACACAAACACTCGAGACACGAGACCATGTCCTTCGTTTGCCACGAGGCCCACACACCGTCGACGTACTCCTTGGAATCGCCTTCGATAGCGAGCGAATAACCACACGTTGTCAAGCTAACGTAGTCATAGTGTAAGCGATGCACGAGGCCATCGGGCAAACGCAGGCGAACTTCCTCTTGGTCTTCTACGGCGCGCAAGCCGTATTCCTCGCTCATGGCGCGTACTCGAGGCACGCCAGGCACGTCACGACCTGCGTCTCCGTCGAGAACGGCCACTTGTAGCTGACCTCGATGTTGCAGCCCGTGCAGTTGACGATGATGCTGTCCGTATAGCTCATCGCGTCGTACGAACGCGCGACGTGCACGAGCTTCGTCTCCGGGTCGGTCGTCCAGTACAGCTTGTCGATGGGATGTCCTTCTGGAACCACGACTACCTCCCGAAGTGATCAACGGCGCACGTCAGACACGTCACCGGACGCTTCGTCCACGAGAACCGCGCGCGTTCGACGGCGATGACCTTGTTGCATCCGGTCGCCCAGACGGTCTGCTCGGTCCACTCGATCGAGCTGGGCTTGGCGAAACTGCGCTTGCCGTGAAACACGGAGTGGACGAGTTTGCCGTCGTGGTAGCCCTCGGTATCGCGCACGAAGATCGACGGGATGAAGTTCGGGTGGCTCTTCTTGGCTGCCTCGAGCAGGAGCCCGCGCTGCTGTCGCTTGTTCTTCGCGCGACTGTGCTTGCGCTTGTTGCCGCTCATGTGATTCCCGCGACGCACGCCAAGCACGTGATGGGCTCGTCGGATTCGCCAAAGCGCGCCTCTTCTGCGTGAAGGCCCCGAATCCCCGCGACGTGTTCGACGTGCTGGCCTCCGAGCGTATAGACCGGCGTAGCTGTACGTTCGGTCGCGTACCGAATTGCGCGGCCATTGCCGTGAGGTGTCATTTCCTCCACGACCCACACGACACACCCAGACACCCAGGCTTCGAGGTCGATCGAATGACGAACGCCGTAGGCATCAAGGAGCGAGATCATCGCCCCTCAACAAGGTCTAGTCGAACAGCGTATCGAAGCCGTTGCCAACCACGTCGCCGTCCGCTGCCTCGGTGCCAACCTGCTTTCGTAGGTAGGCGCGTTGTCGTCTCGCGATCGCCTTCAACCGACGGGCTTTGAAGTCGACCTGTTCGGGCAAAAGGACGCCGCGGCGCTTCTTGGACTCGGCCCATGTCGTCACTCCTCCCCATGTAACACGTCCGGTTGTGGCGCAGCAACGACGCACCGCAGGCACGTCGGGTTCGCATGTACCATCGTCTTCGCGTTGACGTCGTCGACGGTGAGCGTGTAGCCGCACCACGTCTTGTAGCAAACGTGGCCCACGCTCAAGGGTACGGACACGCACTTGCTCGTGATGTGGAGCAGCTTGTGCTTCGGGTCGAGCCACGACCACGGTTGCTTCGTGAAGGAGAAGAGGTCGCTCATCGCTTCCTCGGCTTGCCCGGACCGCGCGGCATCTGTTGCATGTTCGGCTGGTTGGTGTTCACCAGGTTCGACATGCGGCCCGGCGTCATGCCGTAGGCCGCACCGAAGTTGCGCTCCTTCTGGGTGTGGCGAAACCGCAGGCCCTCGCCATCGACGCCCGACGCGCATCGCAAGCAAGTCAGGTGCGCTTCCGGTACGATCGCACCCGAATCGTACTGGGGAATCTTCGTGTGCTGCGGGCACTTCAAGAGCGCGAGCACGCCGCACTCGGTGATCGCTTCGACGGGCGCGTACCCGCTCGCACTGACGTGCCAGTACTGCGTGTTGTGCAGCGCGAGCAGTGCGTGCACAAGCCCGTCCCCTGTATGGAGAAACGGCCAGCGGTTGAACTTCATGCCAACTGCCGCGGGTACGAGACGGTGCGGCTCCCCCTTCTCCTTGGCCAGCTCCTCGAGCGCAGCGTAGAGCGACGTCGGCGGCACGCCGAGAAGAGGGTTCCAACCTTTCTCAGCGCTCATGGGCACCGATGCAATCGAAGCACGACACGACCGTGTCCGCCGGAAGCGCGTGCGCGGGCTTCGTCGGCCACATCGACGTGAGGACGTCGGCGCAGAGCAGAGCGTAGCCGAGCACGCGTCCGCGGTCGTTCTCGGGTTCGGGACGAATGAGCATCGCGCCCTGATGCACGAGCATCGTCTTCTCGGAGAGGTACGTGAAATCGGACGGGATGAGGATCGGGAGACGTAGACCGTCGAGAGCGCTCACGACTCCTCGTCCTTTCGCCTCAGCTCCTCCAATTCGAGCTGGCGCGGCCAGTAGTACTCGGGCGTGTCCCAGTACGGGATCTTCTCTTCGCCGTCGGGCAGCACGCGCAACGGACGTTGAACGTCGCGGTTCTTCGGCCAGTCTTCCCACACACTATCGTCGATCTCGTCCTGTTCGAAGTACCACTTCATCCGGACGTCGATCAGCCGCGTCTTTGCCGCCGGGGAGAGCCCCGACATGCATTGACCGCCAGCCTTCATGTCCGGGAAGAAATTCTGCTCCAGGTCACTCCAGAGCTGTTCGTAAATCCAACCCTCGCACGCGAAGTGGTTGCGAATCTCCACGCACGACAGGCACGTCTTGAACGAATCCGGACGGCCATCCCAGATGGCGCTCGCATACTCGTACTTCGTACCTCTGGTGATGGGCTCGCGGCACTCGCTGCACGCGTGCTCCTTGCGCGCGGTACGTACCGTAACGGACGAACACGAAGGTCCGTCTCCGTCATTACCTTGTAGCGGACAACAAACGATGTTGGTCATGGCCACCTGAACTTGTGCATCAATCCGATGCACGACAGGCACGACGCATCATGCTTGGTGAGGTCCCAGGAATTGGTTTCCTGGAATGCGTCGCACAACGTCAAATGGTGACGCGGCCGTTCGATATGAACGAGCCCGTCACCATTCGGGAAGCCTACGACGTTGAGCGGCGGGTCTAGGCAGACTTCGCCGGCGTCGCGTCCTTGACGATCTTGTTGAGCGCGTTCGGATCGATCACGCGCGCGGTCTGACGCGGCATGATCTTGAGCTTGACGCCAGCCTTGCGGAGCTTCGTCGACATCGCCGAGACCGTGTTCTTCGACAGGCCCGTCGCCGCGACCACGTCGGCCACGCTCGCCGACTTCGTCCAGTTCTTCACGAAGACGTCGTAGCTGTAGGGCTCGCGCTTCGCCGTCTTCCCGTTGTTCTTGCCATTCTTCTTCGACATGTGTCGTTGATGTCATGTCTCCGAACCTTCGTCAAGGGGGTCGTCATTTTTCGTGTCATCCGCTTCGTCCGTATCGTCCGCCCCGAGAGCAGAATACGCGCCTCCGTTTGCCGAGACCTGGAACGATTGGCTAGCCGCATCGTAGCGAATTAGCCCGCTGACCAAGGACATCCCGCTCACGCAGGCAAGACACGTCGGATGGTCGCGGGTGTGAGTCCACGGCAATTGGATGAGCGCGTCTTCGCGTTTGATGAGTCCGTCCCGCGTCACGTTGACGACAAGACCGCATTTCATCTTGCGGCCCTGTTTCACGGCTCGCGCGCCCATGCTCCACTCGCTCTCGTACTCGCCGTCGTAATCGACGACGTGCACGACATCGGTGAACGGGTCGCGCCAGTTCACCACGTACGCCACGGAAGCAAGAGGCAACGTAGGCACGACACGATGGCTGTCTCGAGGTACCGCGGGGACTTCTCTCGTCCCATACTGCAGGCGCAGAACCCCCGGTTGTCGACCAGGTGCATCAGACCGTCGTGTCCACGGACATAACCGTAGACGTGCTCGACTCCGCGGGTAGGAACGTCAGACAACCCAAGCACGTGAGCACCCATGTGCTGCATCCAAATCCTCCGGGGCTCAGCTTCGTGTAGTCGCACACGCGGACCTCGTAGTCGCCGAAACGCCCTGCGAGGTGAACGAGCCCGTGTTCGTGCCACGGCGTGAACGGGCCTTTGAGCACAGGGAGGATCTGCGACGCAAAGCTTGGCTGCGAGAGCTTGTACTTGATGGTGTCGCCGATGATCTCGAGGTTGCCCACGATGACGCCCTGATCCTTGGCCAGCTTATCGATGACCTTCTGGATCTCAGCCTTCACGCCGTCGATACGGTCATCCGTCAGCTTCTCGCCAAGATGACTGAAGAGCGCCTCACGTAGCTCGCGCTGAACGAAGTCGATCGCTTTTTTGATGTCGTCGTCAACTGACATGCGGGGTTCCGATGCACTCGAGACACGTCGCGTGCTCGTCCGTCTTCTCGAACCGACCTTCTATCCCATCGGTCGGCGGATGCCAACGCGGACCGTCCACCCACGTAAAGAACGCCATGCACCACGTGAAGCCTGCCTTCGTGATGTGGTTCGGGTTGGCAGCGTGGTACGTGGGACCAAACTCGACCTCGTGCACGATGCCGTGCTCATCGCGCGCGTTAGGCGTCATACGGCGGGTCATGCGGTCCAAGGTCGTTGCCGGTCATGCACCAGAGGCAGTTCACCGGAGCAGCGATCCAGTGCATGTCGAACACGCGAGCACCGCAGTCTGCCCACGGCCAGTCGCTCGTGCGGTCCTTGCGGATGCAGCGCTCACCAGAGTGCACAAGACCATCACCCTTCGACCAACTGAAGGGATACAGCACAAAGAGGCGCGCGCCGACTTCATTCGCCATGCGCGGTCCCCAGGCACGAGAGGCACGACGGAATCCTTGGCTCCTCCGGCAGGAACGCCTTGAAGCCCGACGTGTTCACGGGTAGCGCAACGTTCGCGCTCACCCAGAAGAACATCCGTCCGCACCACGAATCGCCAGGCTGGTTGAGCGCCGGGAACGCCTTCACCATGTGAACGACGCCATTGCCGTTCTCGACGACCGTCGAACCGCGCATCACGTCGCCTTCGACGAAGACCTGCCGGACTTCGAAGGTCTCTGAGTCGACGTGCTCCGTGTAGAGTGTGATGGCCTCGGCGTAGGCACCGAGGCTGTAGAATCCTTGGACCTGTAGCGCGATCTCGGCTGTGCACTCCCGGGGAGCCTCGCGCGCCGCAAGTTCGGCCGCGGTGCGATTCGCCTCCAGCTCGCTCGCGTGCCCCGAGAGGTCCATACCGTACTTGTGCTCGTAGACCAGCATCCACACTTCAATCTGCATAGCCGCCTCCGATGCAAGCGAGACACGTGACCGGGCCTTCATGCTTGCCGACGCGCAGGTTCTTCTTGCGCCGCGCACCGCAGACAGGCTCCCACAACACGGCGATGACCTCGTCACGGGGCACGGCGTACCAGGCGCCTTCCGTGCCCTTGAAGAGTTGAGGGCGCCCTGTCGACGTCACGTTGCGGAACTTGAGCTGGTGCACGAGCCCTGTCTTGCCGCTGCGCCACCGCTCCGTACCCTTCATTTTCGCTTGAGCGTCTCGTTGTAGAAGAGCGAGATGACGATGCAGTGGAAGGAGTTGTCGCTCGACTGCGAAACCACGTAGTCCACGATCGTCAGGTGTGGGTTCGCCCGCATCCACTCGGTGACCTTATCACCCAGTTCATTGCGGTCCCTGATCATGGTCGCCGAGAATACTTTGACACCGTTGAATGCACTCATTCATGTACCTTCCCAGACACGCACCAAATACAGGTGGTGTCCACCTTCACAAGATTGAACAGCGGGGCCGTAGTTGCATCGATGCGCGTCGTAACATAGATGCCGCACTTCGTCTTGAACGGCCTAAGAACGTCAGCGTACTTGAGCTGAAACACGTGCGAGCACT
>Ga0210377_10005557_pt1 | contig 10346 bp, 12 predicted proteins | sample PLM4_65_b1redo_FD_155480 | JGI IMG/M metagenome (GOLD analysis project Ga0210377, IMG submission 155480) | Groundwater sediment microbial communities from an aquifer in East River, Colorado, USA - PLM4_65_b1 redo | ecosystem: Environmental > Terrestrial > Soil > Riparian zone | place: USA: East...
GCGGATGTCGCCTCCAGCCATTCGCTGCCCAGATGATTGGCCCAGCCTTCGGCCATTTGCGAACGGCAGGAGTTGCCGGTGCACAGAAACAGAATCCTCGCTTTGCGTTGGTACATTCGATTTCCTGTATGAGCGATCAAGATTTATTTGCAGACTTTGCCCGCGCCGCAGGCGTTTTGGTTTCCCGGCGGATTGCTTTCCGGCGACGGGCAGAACACCGGCGCGAACCCGCCGCCCGGGGTGCGGAAGTTGGTTGTCTGGCCCTGATACAGCCGCGCGGCGAGAAGCTGCACCTCGCCGTCGTAGACGAAATTGCGGATATCGAGCTTGAGCGCCGTTTCGGTTCCGTTCTGCCGCAGTCGCCGCTGACTCGGCGCGATTCGCTCCTGCGCCACGTAGTGACCTGTGATGATTTCGTCCCACGCCCTCCGGGTGAGCTTGTCGCCGCGATACGCGGCTCTTCCGCCGTAACCGGCGGCGGGCTTGAAGAAAAGTTCACGTCGCCGCGCCCACAATTCCGGTGCATGTGCGGCGTCCACCGCGACGGTGCGCGGAATACCGGTCAGCAGCGTGTGGACGACGGACTCCGGGATCTGCCACGCGCGCAGCCGCGCGCCGTCGGTCAGCGCGACGAGATTGCGCTTGTCGGCATAGAGCGCATGCGCGCGCGGATGGGGCGTGAGCACGACACCGCCTTCGAGATAGGCTTGGCGCAGAACCGCGTGCCGCGATTCATCCAGGGAGAAATCGGTCAGGCGGTTGTATACGAGGTCGATTGCTTGATTCTCATGCCACAGCTTGCCGTGGTGTATGTTGAGATCGGACGGGTCGGCTATAACGGCCTTGAGTCCGTGACGGCGGAAGAGCCGTTCGAACAAAAGGAACTCCGGGTAGAGGTACTGATCCCGGGGAGCGTCATCCACGATGGCGATGCTCGTGAGCACTTGCTCGCCGCGTTGCCGGCGCCACTCGCGCAGAAACATCTGGTAGAAAATGTCGTCGAGCGCGTCGACGCGCGCCGGCCCCGGTATCAGCGGCTTCATCGTCTCGCAGCAGGCGGCCTGCGCGCGCGCCAGCGCGGTGTTGAGCAGCGCCCCGCCGGCGTTGGTGTTGATCTCGATGAGCTGCGGTCCCGCGGGTCCGAGATGGAAGTCATAACCCATGAACACGCCGCGCGGTCCCGGGTCGAAGCGGGCGATCTCCGGCGCCTCGGCCAGCACCTCCTCGCGATAGGCCGGGAGCGCCACCACGGTTTCTGCCGCGCGGATGATCTCGCGCATGCGTTCGACCTGTTGCGGCGTCACGAACACCGCCGTGGCCGAGAAAAGATTCGGCCGGGTGGCGAGCATCTCGTCATAGAGATCGGCGTCGGCGCCGTCGGCGTCCAGCTCGCGCCGCAGCGTGTCACGGTTGACGGTCACGCACAGACAGTCACGATTGAGCGCCGTTGCCAGGTCTTCGGACCCGGTCGCGGAACGGACCGCGGCGGCATTTACCGCCGATGGTTTGGTAATGAATCTATTCATGTGCTTGCTTCAACCCGCGAGCCAGCCTTCGACCGCGCTCTTGTTCGGCACACCGCCGGCGTGCACCACCTTGCCGTCGATCACCACGCCAGGCGTGGACATTACCCCATAGGACATGATGTCGGAGATGTTCTCGATTTTCTCGAGATTGACCGCGACATTCATGGAGCGTGCGATATCCTCGATGAGCTTCACGGTGGCCTTGCAGTTGGCGCAGCCCGTGCCGAGCACTTTCACGTTCTTCATAACACGTTCCTCAACGAGTTGAACAATACGCCGACGATGACAAAGGCCGTGGCCAGATAACCGGCAAATGCCCCGAGCAGTGGCCACTTCACGACCTTGCGCAGGATCAGCATCTCGGGCAGCGACAGCGCCGTGACCGCCATCATGAAGGCCAGCACCGTGCCGAGCGGGACACCTTTACCGAGCAACACTTCGGCGATCGGGATAATACCAACCGCATCGGAGTAGAGCGGCACACCTATGGCAACGGCGCCGATGACGGAAAGAATACCGCCGTCACCGGCGATGCGCGCCACGAGATCCTCCGGCACGTAGCCGTGGATCAGCGCGCCGACCGCGACGCCGATCAGCACGAACTTCCAGATGCGTCCGACAATCTCGCGCACCTGCGCGAGCGCATATTCATGCCGGCCCTTGAGCGAGATGTCAGGTGCCGCGCGCTGCGCTTCGCCCACGTGGATCTTCCACACGTACTCCTCGACCCAGCGTTCCAGCCGGAAACGCTCGAGCACGAAGCCGCCGACAAAAGCCACGGTCAGGCCGGTGGCCACGTAGATCGCTGTCATCTTTACGCCGATCACCGAGGCCAGCACGACGACTGCGACCTCGTTGATCATGGGGCTCGCGATCAGGAACGACAGTGTGACGCCCAGAGGGATGCCGGCCTCGACGAAGCCGATGAACAGCGGAATCGAGGAGCAGGAACAGAACGGCGTCACCGCACCCAGGCCCACGGCCATGAAACGCGCCGAGACGTTCGAGCGGCGGCGGATGAACTCGCGTACCTTTTCCGGCGCAAGCAGCGCGCGCAGCAGGCCCATGACGTAGATCACCAGCGTGAGCAACACCAGAATCTTCGAGACGTCCATCACGAAGAATTGCAGCGCTGATCCAAGAGGCGTGCCCTGCAATCCGGCGAGGTCGTAAACGATCCAGTTGGCGAGGGCTTCGAACATGATTCGTCCGGACGAAATTATTACATCGGCTGGCGCCGGCCGTCAGGCGCAGCAGCGAATCGGCGGCCGGGTCGGCGCGCCGCGCAAACGCTTGCGGTCCTGCGCGAAGGGTTTGGCCGTGGTGTTTGCCTGACTTGCGGTGTCCAGAATCCTGCGCGCCCACGGCGCTAAATCCGGGTTGATGCGATAGTGAATCCACAATCCCTCGCGCCGGTCGCTGACGATCCCGGCCTCGCGCAGCGTCGCCAGATGGCGCGAGATCTTGGGCTGCGACTCATCCAGCGCGTGAGTGAGTTCGCAGACACACAATTCACCTTCGCCCGCGAGCAGCAACAGGCAGCGCAAGCGTGTCGGATCGGCCAGGGCGGGGAAGAATTCATCGGCGGTGATCATGTCTTAAATATACGTCTGGACATATATATCGTCAAGGGAATATATTGACGACCGCGGCTTTACCCTGGCAGACAAGGAGTTGATATGCGTTACCCGATCCGCGTCCTGTTCCTATGCACCGGCAATTCCGCCCGCTCGCAGATGGCCGAAGGTCTGTTGCGTTCCGTCGGTGGCGGCGACTTCGAGGTCCACAGCGCCGGCACCGACCCGAAGGAACTTCATCCGCTGGCCGTCGAGGCGATGCGGGAGACCGGCATCGACATCGCCGGCCATCGGAGCAAGTCGCTCGAGCGTTTCCTCGGACAGCATTTTGATTACATCATCACGGTTTGCGATCGCGCGCGCGACAGCTGCCCGACCTTCCCGGGCGACAACCAGCGCATTCACTGGGGATTCGAGGATCCAGCGGTCGTGACCGGAAGCCGGGCCGAGCAGCTCGCGGTGTTCAGGCGCGTGCGCAACGAGATTTCCGAACGCCTGCGCGTGTGGGTGACGGTGCAGCGCAAGCGGCTGAAGGAGATCGGCCACCCGGCCTGAGGCGGCGTGGCCGTCAGGCGGGTCCGCCGCCGCGCTCCGGCGAGAAACGCGCCGTCACGATGCGCAGCGCCACGAGCGTGACAATCACTCCCAGGCCGAGCAGCACCTTCTCCGGCGCGTACTCCTTGAACCACAGGCCCATCAGTTCGCCGATCAGCACCACCAAGGCGGTGTCCAGAATGAATGTGACACGCACGCGTCCGAGTTTCAGATACGCCTGAAGCGTGCGGATAACCTCGAGCAGCGCCAGCATGATGAGGGTATCAATGATGGCGCGTTCCGCCACGCCGGCCCAGCCGCTGGACAGCGACTGCCGCAAATCGAGCACGACATTGACAATGCCGGCGCCCATCCACAGGCACAGCGCCACGATCAACAGGCTGGTGAGCACGCGCACCAGCGCCGGCGAGAATGTGTCGGCAATGCGGGCCCACAAGTCGTTGCCCGGAACGGTGGATGACGAACTCGTTTCAATAGCCGCTCTGCTCTTGGCGGAGATATCTTCCGTCGTTTCTCCGGTCTCGGGACTGGATCGAGGGATTTTATCCTCGGGGTGAGTTAGGTGCGGAATATCAGCCGCGGCCCTGGCGTCGCGCGCGTCCTCCGGTGCGGCTCCAGTATTCGCCGCCTGCCGGTCTTTGGCGCCCGCGGCGGGTTCGGTATTGAAAAGGTTAACGAGCTGAGCGGAAAGCGACATGGGGATATCTTCCTGTATGTATTGGCAGGGAGAATCTATCGGGCGCGCGTTAAGCGCGGATGGCGGCAGAATGAAGTTTCGTTGACAGCCTGCCAAAAGGAAAAGGCCGCGTGAGCGGCCTTTTCCATGCGGGAGTTCCAAAATAGGGCGCGTCCGGTTTCGCCTCCCGCGCGACTCCGGCGCACGCGTATTATTATTAACGCTTCAGTTCACCAGCCCCAGCCCTGCTTTTTCAGCTTGAAGCCTGTGATCTTGAGCACGTCGTCCGTCCGATAGCCATCGACCAACGGCATGTTGGTGTCATCGCTGTGCTGGATCGATACATACGCGGTTCTGCCATCGGCGCTGAAGAGGAAACCGGTCGGCTCGGCCGAGCTGTCCTTGACCGACAGGATCTTCACGCAGCCGTCAGTCTTGATGTCGCGGTCCATGCCGTCCGGCAGACAGGCGAAGATGTCGCCGTTGTCGTGGTCCTCGATGACGTACAGGTTGCCGGTCTTAGGCTGGAAATCGAGATTGTCGAAGGAGTTGAAATCGGTGTCACCCTCGACGAAGCGATTCACCGCCACCGAACGCTGTGTGTTGCTTGCGGTGAGCGGGGCGCCATCCACGCCGCACATGACCTCGGCGTAGTTCTTGCCGTCCTCGTTACCGGTGTTGGTCCAGCAGAAACGCACCGCCTCGGGGTTGGTCTCGTCCTGGTACATCGGATCCTGGTGCAGGTCCTCCGGTCGGTAGTAACCGGTGGCACCGTTGGTGTTGGCATCGCCACGCGCGGTGGCGGCATTGACCGCCACCCAGGCGGCGTTGCCGATCTCGCAACCCTGGCCGTATTGCTGGGTGTTATCCACGCACGATACCTGCATGGCGTACACCGAACCGGCCGCGAGCGGAGACTCGGAGAGATTGGCGATTGGGCCTGAAACCAGGCGCGGCATGGCCGGCACGAACTTGAAGATCGCGCCGCCATCCCGGTCGGCGCCACCCGTGCCCGGGCGCAGCTCGTCACCGCCGATCACGACGCCCGTGGGCAGCACCGCGAGACCTTCCCACGCCATCGTCGGCAGCGCCGTACGCTTGGCGATGTTGGCCGGATCGGTCACCGTGCCTGAGGCGTGGTTGATTACGGTCTGCTCGGTCACGCCGAGCGGGTTGAATATTTCATAGGCGCCGCCGCTCGTGGTTTCCTCGGTGGCGAGGATCGTGCCCCAAGCCGTGGTGCGGATGCCGTCGCAGCGGTCCATGCCGCGCAGGATGGTTTCTACCGCGCCGGTTTCGAGATTGATACGCTGTACCGCGGGATTGAGTTTGTCGCCGGCGTCGTACACGTTCGGCGTGCCACCGTCGATCAGGAACTGGCGTCCGCCTTCGACGCAGGTGATGAGATGTGTCGGATTTTGTGCCGGATAGAATGCCATCATATCGGTGAGGTCAGCGGCCTCACGTGTCAGGTACTCTACCTTCAGGCCGTGGGCAACCAGCACTTGATCCTTGGCCGTCTGGATTGACGTGCGGTACGGACCCACCGTGGGCGCGGCAGAGTTTTCGAGCGGTTTTTCCACGCCGAACAGTTTTTCGGACTGTGCTTTGAGAAGTTTCTCGACCTGGAGACCGAAGTCGGTTTCATCGTCGGCCTGGGCCGCGAACGGGGCGAAGACTGTGGCCATGGCCACAGCAAACACGCAGGATTTTAACAGGGGCACGTGCTTCATTGGGTATAACTCCTTGATGGGTTGAAAGATTCGAGGCAGGAGCCTAGCGGCGCGTGATGACACGCGTGTGATACAGGCACGACGGATTGGTGACAACATCCAGCCGCCGCCCGTGGCGGGATGGTCGATGCGCCGCGTCCGTCATGAAGTTTCCGGAGGTAATCAATTTGTCATGTTGCTGGTATGAAATGCCGCACGTTCAATAACCACGGCATGTGTATCCAGTCATGCGACCCAAAATCCTGATTGTCGAAGACGAAGCCGCCATCCGTCAGATGGTGTGCATGGCGCTGTCCCAGGAAAATTATGAGTGCCTGGAGGCCGCCGACACCACCCAGGCGCAGGCGAAAATACTGGAGACGATTCCCGATCTACTGCTGCTCGATTGGATGCTGCCGGGCCTCAGCGGCGTCGAGTATGCGCGTCGTCTGCGAGCCGAAAAACTCACGCAGGATATCCCGATCATCATGCTCACCGCCCGCACCGAGGAGGAAGACAAGGTCCGGGGATTGCAAAGCGGCGTGGACGATTACATCACCAAGCCGTTCTCCATGCGCGAACTGATGGCCCGGATCAAGGCGCTGTTGCGGCGTGCGGCGCCGCACAGCGACGACAAGACGATCGAAATCGCCGGTTTGCAGCTTGATCCCGTCACCCATCGGGTGCTGGTGCATGGCGAAAGCATCAAGCTCGGCCCGACGGAATTTCGCCTGCTGCACTTTTTCATGGCGCATCCCGAGAACGTGCACAGCCGCGAGCGGCTGCTGAACAGCGTCTGGGGAGGAGGCATTTACGTCGAGGAACGCACGGTGGACGTGCACATCCGCCGTTTGCGCAAGGCGCTGACAGGCAGCGGGCATGATTGCCTCATCCAGACCGTGCGCGCGGCGGGTTATCGTTTTTCCAGCCGGAAATAAATCGTTGCCGCGCGTTTGCCCCCCGCGTCATGTGCGCGTCGGCATTGGCGCTTCCCGGTATCTCCGGTTGACTACAGAGGAATCTGAACGGAACTGTTCAGCGTGTCGGGAGCCTGTTGAGTATTGCGCGGCCCGATGTATTTGTCATGCAGGTATTTCTGCAGCGGTCCTGAAAAATCAAGTCGGCCGGTCTCCATCCGGGGCAGGCCCTTGAGTTTGGTTTCAAAATGGTAGCCGGGCATCATGTGCGAGACAGCCAGTATCTCGATGTCATTAACGTCGACTTTCTTGCGCGGATCGTCGAGGTCGCCGTTGACGATGGACTCGAGAGTCCGCGAGTCCAGATCGAAGTGATAGGCAAGTTCCGGGCCGCATTCGAGAAAAACGGGTATGAGATCGCGTCCGCGGGCGTTTTGATCGTGCAACGGCGCGAGCTTGGCGAATGCCAGCCGCAGGGCGAATCGAATGACATCCGACTCCCTGACGCGCAACCGCCGCGCGATGGTCCTGACTCGTTCAACGTCGGATTGACAAAGCTTCATGGAAACATTTTGTATCTTGCCGTCGGTCATAAATGCAGCCTCGCTTGTTAATTTAAGATATCGACGGCATCACCCTGTCATTCCAGGATGACAGGGTGATGACGTTGGAAAACAATCTTTATCTTTTCAAAACATCCTCCCGCGATCGATGGGCTTGCGCAGGTAATGTCTGACGGTCAGGAGTGCGACCATGCATGAAGATCGAGCGTTGCATTGTCAAGAAAGATTCTTGGATTCTTAATCTGCGCGACATGGAAGAACCTTATGCTGCCGTCCCTGAAGTAGGGTTGTGGATTGGGTTTTAGTGACCGAAGCATGCAGTGAATGCAGCTGTGTGAGCAGTAGAAGTAGTTGAGGAAAGTCGCCGGGGCAGCGGCGTCATGCTGCCCCGGTCTATGCGCCGGAACCCCTGGAAGAAAAATTCCCCCCCCAGCCTCCCCCTAAGGCTTGACGTCCCTGTGTACCGCAGGGACTCTTTTTTTCAAGCCAGGTGTAACGGGTCGGCGATGATTTGCCGTGACGGAATGGCATCGCCTGTTTCGTTGATGGGCGACATTTGTCTCGATCGGGATTTCGACCCCGCCGGTTTTTTGTCATCCGTTCGTAACAGTGCATGAGTAAAATTTTTTTGTGCGTCGGATCGCCGGCGAGGAAACGCAAATCCGGAGAATCGAATGAGCCAGGGATATGAATTTTCCGATGAGTTCATCAACGCCTTCGTCGACAACCATGTGACGCCGGAAGAAAAAGCGCGGGTTTACGCCCACGCGGCCTCCGACGAGGCTTTCAACCGGCGGGTCTGCGAGCTGCGCAAGATTCGCGACCTGATCAGACTTGCCTACCAGGAATTGTCGATGCCTGGACAGGGTCGGGTGATTCCTTCCGTCAAAGCCGCGGGTCATAGGGATCGCTATAAATAGAGCAGACGATCGGGTTGCCGCCGTACCGCCGCGCAGGCGGCCGGCCATATTTTTTATGCACCAGCCGAAGCGAGTATCGTGAACATCCGTATAAGAAGAATGAGAAAGACAGCGGCAGGATTCACGCTATGGTGCGGACTTGTCTGTCTGACGACGGCAATGAACGTGCGCGCCGAGACGGACTCCGCGGCCACTCCTGCGACCGGCGAGGAAAAAACGGCCACCGCGAAACAGCCGACGTTCTCGATCATGGAGTACCAGGTCGAGGGCAACACGGTGTTGCCGGTGATCGCCGTCGAGAAGGCGGTCTATCCCTATCTGGGCGAGGGCAAGACCATCGCCGACGTGGATCTGGCGCGCAAAACCCTGGAACAGGCTTATCAGAAGGCTGGGTATTCCACGGTTTTCGTCGATATTCCCGAGCAGGACGTGGTCGGCGGTGTGGTGCGACTGCGCGTGACCGAAGGCCGCGTCGGCAGGCTGCGCGTCACTGGCTCGCGCTACTATTCCCTGGGGCGCATCCGCGCCCAGGTCCCGGCGCTCGCCCCTGGCTCCGTGCCGTATTTGCCCAAGGTGCAGCAGCAGATGGGCGCCGTCAACCGTGCCGCCGCCGACCGGCAGGTCACGCCGGTATTCCGCGCCGGACGCACGCCCGGCACGGTGGACGTGGAGCTCAAGGTCAAGGACCAGCCGCCGTTGCACGCGAGCCTGGAGGTCAACAACCGCTACAGCGCCAACACCAGCCGCACGCGCGCCATCGGCCAGTTGCGCTACGACAACCTGTGGCAACGCGAGCACAGCCTGTCGCTGCAATACCAGACGGCGCCGGAAAACACCGACGAGGTGAGCGTGGCCTCGGTTTCCTATTTATTCCGTTCGGAAAATTCGGACAAGCTGACGGCCCTGTATGCCGTGCGCTCGCGCAGCAATGTCGCCGCCGTCGGCGATATCTCCGTCATCGGCTCGGGCGACATCTATGGCGTGCGCCGGATCGTTCCGCTGCCGCCGCGCAAGCAGTACTTTCATTCGCTATCCCTGGGCGCGGACATCAAGGATTTCAGGGAAAACGTGGTGCTGCAGGGCGCGGACAGCCTGCAGACGCCGATCCGCTACGTCCCGTTTTCCGTCGCGTATAACGCCAGCCTGCCGGGGGAAACCGTGACGAACCAATTCGGCGTCTCGCTTAATTTTTCCCTGCGTGGACTCGCCGACAGGAAGGTCGACTGCCTGGGTCAGGACGTGGATCAGTTCGAATGCAAGCGCTTCAACGCGCGCTCGAACTATCTCTATCTGAAGGCGGACTACCAGCGCACGCAGAAACTTCCCTATGACATGAGCTGGACCGCCAAAGTCGGCGGCCAGATCGCGAGCCAGCCGCTGATCAGCAACGAGCAGTACAGCGCCGGCGGCGCCGACAGCGTGCGCGGTTATCTGGAATCCGAACGCCTGGGCGATGAAGGGATGCAGGCGAGTCTCGAATGGCGCAGCCCGTCGTTCGCCGGCGAAAAGACGCCCGGCCTGCAGGAACTGTTATTCCTGATTTTTGCCGAGGCCGCGCACCTGCGCATCAAGGATCCGCTGCCGGATCAGCCATGGCGCTTCGACCTGGCGGGCGCCGGTTCGGGCCTGCGATTCACCGCGTTGAAAAATCTCAAGGGCGAACTGGACTGGGCGCGGGCGCTCAAGAGCGGCGCGGTGACCCGGTCCGGCGACGATCGTCTGCATTTCCGGCTGGAGTACGGTTTCTGAGACGTAGCGGGCGCCACCTGCCATCGGACGGCAAGCGAAGCGATAAGTGGTGGGCGATGCCCACTCCACCAGATACGAATTCTCCAAGTTGTCAGCTGTTTCATTTCACAAAAAATTAATTAATTCGTAAAACATCTTACATGGCGCCCTG
>Ga0210377_10005558_pt1 | contig 10345 bp, 10 predicted proteins | sample PLM4_65_b1redo_FD_155480 | JGI IMG/M metagenome (GOLD analysis project Ga0210377, IMG submission 155480) | Groundwater sediment microbial communities from an aquifer in East River, Colorado, USA - PLM4_65_b1 redo | ecosystem: Environmental > Terrestrial > Soil > Riparian zone | place: USA: East...
CCGGACCGTCGGCTCCGGGACCGGCGGCTCGATCACAGGTTCGGCCACCTTCGCCGGCGGCGCTGCCGCGGCGATTTCCGCGGCGACGACGGGCTCGACCACGGGGGGCGGCGGCGTCTCCTCGACGATCCCGGGGGGCGCGGGCGTCTCCTCGGGGGGCGGCTCGGGGGCGGGGGGCGGGGTCGGGGTCCCGCGGCGCAGGACCACCTTCTTGGAACGGCGCTCCAGCACCCCGTCGGACCGGGTCAACGTGGTGGTGCTGGGCGGCGGCGGCGGCGGAGCGGGTTTCCGGAAATGGGCCCTGACCCGGTCGATCATCTCCCCTTCGAGATTGCTGGACGCCGATTTTCCCTTGACGCCGATCCGTTCCAGGAAGGCGAGGACCTCCTTGCTGGTTTCCATCCCGACTTCCTTGGCCAGATCACGAACGCGAACCTTGTCCATCCACTACCCCCTGGTGCAGCCTCTACGATTCCTGCCCGCCGTGCCGCGATTCGGCCAGACGGTCCGCCAGTTCCTTGCCCGCGACGCCCATCTTCCAACGGGCCCCGCCCTTCGGCGTTCGTATCCTCGCCGAGAACCGGTCGACGCACTCCCAGGCGGGGCAAAGATAGATCCCCCGGCCCGGCAGCTTCCCCCCCGGGTCGGGCACCCAGCCCGCCCCCGGTTTCCCGGCGATCCTGAGCAGCACGCCCTTCTCCCGGACGGCGCCGCACTGCACGCAGGTGCGCTGCGGCCCCGGAGCGCTACTCCTTGGCGGGCTCGCCTTCCTTCGCCTCAACAACCGCGTCCTCCGCTGAAGAGGCTTCGGCGGGCAAGCCCACCGAAGCATCGACGTCCTCGCCCTCCTTCGCTCCGGTACTATCCGCCGAAAGAGCTTCGGAGGCCATGCCTTCGGGGGGCGGGACCTCCGCGGCCATCCCCTCCGGCTTCTTCGCGAACAGCCCCTCCGCCCGCTTGAGGGCGTCCTCGACCTGCCCCTCGGCCCGCACCTCGATGTGCCAGCCGACCAGCTTGGAGGCGAGCTTCACGTTCTGCCCCCGCTTCCCGATGGCGAGAAGCAGCTGCTCCTCGGGAACGACCACTTCCATGCTCTTCCCGGACTCGTTCACGAGCACCCGGATGATCTCGGCCGGCTGGAGGGCGTTGCAGACGAACCGGGCGGGGTCCTCGTCCCAGGCGATGATGTCGATCCGCTCGCCGCGAAGCTCCTGCACGACGCTCTGCACGCGGGACCCCTTCATGCCGACGCACGCGCCGACGGGGTCGACGTCCCTGTCCCTGGAGCGCACGGCGATCTTGGTGCGGAAGCCGGGCTCCCTCGCGACGCTGAGGATGGAGACCACTCCTTCGTAGACCTCGGGGACCTCCTGTTCGAAGAGCTTGAGGATCACCCTCGGGTCGGCCCGCGAGAGAAGGATCTCCGGACCCCTGGACGTCTTGGTGACGTCCTTGATGTAGGCCCGGATCCGGTCGCCCTGGCGGTATCGCTCGCGGGGAATCTGTTCCGACGGGGGCATGATCGCCTCGGTCTTCCCGAGGTCGATGACGAGGCAGTCGCGCTCGTACCGCTGCACGATGCCGTTCAGGATCTCCCCCTTCCGGCCGATGAACTCGTTGTAGATGACCTCGCGCTCCGCGTCCTTCACCTTCTGCATGATGATCTGGCGCGCCGTCTGCGCTGCGATCCGTCCCAGATCCTTGGTGCTCAGCCGCTCGCCGAGGCTGTCGCCCACCTGCGCCTCGGGGTCGAGGACCTGCGCCTCCTCGAGGGTCATCTGCGTGTCGGGGTCGACGACCGTCTCCGTCGCCGTGCGGAACGACAGGATCTCGAACTCCCCCGTGTCGGGATCGTACGTCGCCTCGAGGATCTTGTTCATCCCGTACTTCTTCCGGGCGGCGGTCTCGAGGGCTTCCTTGATCGCCGCGACGATGACGGCCTTGTCGATCCCTTTTTCCTTGCCCAGTTGGGCTATGATCTGTCCCACGTCCAGGATCATCGCGTTTTCTTTCCCTTCCCGAAGAGTTCTTCGTGCGTCACGTCCAGGGTCGCCTTCCGGATCTCCCCGTACGGCACCCGGTACCTCGTCCCGTCCGCCACGACCTCGATCCCCTCGCCGTCGCAGCCGGAGAGCTCTCCGACGAGGTTCCGCCGTCCCTCCCGCGGCGCCGCCAGGTTCACCCGGACCCGCTTCCCCAGGGACCGTTCGAAGTGCTCCGGCCGCCGCAATCGCCGGGTCACCCCGGGGGAGGAAACCTCGAGCACGTAGGGGCCGTCCATGGGGTCGTCGACCTCGAGGATCGCGCCGAACCGGCGGCTGAACGTCGCGATATCGGAAAGGGGGACCCCGCCCTCACGCTCAATATATACCCGGAGGATAGTCCTCGGCCCTTCCCTTGCGATTTCGACGTCGAACAGGGAGAGGGACAGGTCCCGGGCGACTTCCCCGGCCAGCGTCTCGATCTTCACGGTGTCCATAGTCAACGAGTAAGGAAAAAAAAAGTGGGCTCCAGCCCACCGTTCCAAGCCCCAAACGCCATCATACTACAGGGAAACCGGCGTTCCCCACAATACATTTCTTTTACTCCATCAGGCGCAGCGTCCCTCGGTAGTCGTCGAGGCGGAAGATCTTCTCCCGGACGAAGAAATCCCGGATCCCGTCGACGATCTCGACGCACGCGTTCGGGTTGCGGAAGTTCGCCGTCCCCACCTGCACCGCGGCGGCGCCCACCAGCAGGAACTCGAGGGCGTCCCCGGCGCTCTGGATCCCCCCGATCCCCACGACCGGGATCTTCACCGCCTTGCACGCCTCCCACACCATCCGGAGCGCCACCGGCTTCACCGCCGGACCGGAGAGGCCTCCGGTCACGTTGGAGAGCGTCGGCCGGCGCGTGCGGGGGTCCACCGCCATCCCGACGATGGTGTTGATGAGGGTCACCGCGTCGGCCCCCGCCTCCTCGGCCGCGCGCGCGATCGCGCCGATGTCCGACACGTTCGGGGAGAGCTTCACCCACAACGGTTTCCCCGTGGCGGCGCGCACCCGCCGGGTGAGCCCGGAAAGCCCCCAGGGGCTCGAACCGAAGGCGATCCCGCCCTCCTTCACGTTGGGGCAGGAGGCGTTCAACTCGATCGCCGCCAGCGCGGGGAGATCGGAGAGCCGGCGCGCCACCGCCTCGTACTCCTCGATCGTCCGTCCGTAGATGTTCGCGACGTACACGGCGCCGGCGTCGGTAAGCCGCGGCGCCACCTCGTTCACGAACCGCTCTACCCCGATGTTCTGCAGGCCGATCGCGTTCAGCATCCCCGCGGGGGTCTCCACGATCCGCCCGGGGGCGTTGCCCGGCGTCGGGAGGAGGGAGAGGCCCTTGACGATCACCGCCCCCAACCGGGAGATGTCGTAGAACGGCATGAACTCCAGGCCGTACCCGAAGGTGCCGGAGGCGCTCATCACCGGGTTCTTGAGAAGCACGCTCCCCACGCGCGCGGAGAGGTCGGGGGTCACGGAGTGCGTCACCAGACGACCTCCCTCGCGTCGAAGACCGGCCCTTCCTTGCAGATCCTGCGATAGCCGGACTTCTCCCCGTCCCGGATCGCCGTGACGCACCCCCAGCAAACGCCGAACCCGCACGCCATCGAGCTTTCGAGGGAGACCTGGACCCGGATGTCGAGGGGAAGGGCGAGCTCCGCGACGGCCTTCAGCATCTCGTGGGGGCCGCAGGCGAGGATCGAGACGCGCGCCGGCCCGGAGGATTTCCGCCGGTCGATCCGGTCCCGGAGGGCCGCCGCGGCGGTGCCGAAGAAGCCCGCCGTCCCGTCGTCGGTGCACAGGTGCACCCGGCCCGGGACGGCGCCGCCGGGGATCCACTCCGCCGGGGGAAGCTGGTCCCGGGACCGCGCTCCGAGAAAGATCTCGAAGTCGGCCCGTTGCCCCTCGAGCGCCACCGCGGCCGGGAAGACGCTGGAGAACCCGACGCCGCCCCCGACCAGCCACCAGGAACGGTCCTCGCCCGGGAACTCGAAACCGTGTCCGAGAGGAAGCGTGAGGGCGAGGGGATCTCCGGCGTGGAGGCCGGACAGGAGGGCGGTGCCGCGCCCGACGACCTTGTACACGAACTCGACGACCCCTTTCCCCCGAACGCCGCCGGAGCGGAAGATCGCGAGAGGCCGCGGCAGCAGCGGATCGTTTCCCGGCCACCCCGAGACCATCGCGAACTGGCCGGGCACGAAGTCGATCCGTTCCGGGATCGCCACTTCCATCCGGTAGAAGATACCGCTCCCCGTGTTGTGAAGGATCTTTCCGTGGACGAACCGGGGGCTACCGTGCGGCATCGCTCCTCCGTACCTCCCGGTCGAGAATGACGGCATCCTCTCCCGTGTCGGTGTAATACCCTTTCCGGATCCCCCGGACCGCGAACCCCATCGAACGGTACAGCCGCTGCGCGGCCTCGTTTCCGGCGCGCACCTCCAGGAAGATCAGCGAGGCCCCCGCCCGCGCCGCGCGCCGGATGCACTCGGACAGGAGGGCCCGGCCGATCCCCTCCCCCCGCCGCGTGGGGTGTACCGCGATATTCAACAGGTGGGACTCCCCCGCGATGGTCCAGCAGACGGCGTACCCGAGGACCTCGTCCTCCGCCCCCGCCGCGACCAGGGTGTCGGAGAATCCGCGCTTGAAATCCTCGCTGAACATCGTCCGGGACCAGGGCGTCGGGAAGGAAACCTCCTCGATCGCCATCACGCCGTCGAGGTCCGACGGGCCCATCTCCCGGATCCGCACGTCCCCGCGCTACCAGCGGAGGAGCGTCGAGGCCCAGGTGAATCCGGAACCGAACGAGGCGAGGCAGACGATGTCCCCGTCCCGGATCCGTCCCTCCTCCAGGCATTCGTCGAGCGCGATCGGGATCGACGCCGCCGTCGTGTTCCCGTACCGCTCGACGTTGGAGTAAACCTTCCCCTCGGGCAGCTGGAGGGCGGCGCCGACCGCCTGGGTGATGCGAAGGTTCGCCTGGTGGGGTATGAGCAGGGAGAGGTCCGCGACGGTGAGGCCGTTCTTCTCGAGGGCCTCCCGGGTCACCTCGGGAAAGCGCCGGACCGCGTGGGTGAAGACGTACCGGCCGTTCATCTTCGGGAAATGCCTCCCGGCGTCGATCATCTCGTGGGTGAGCCATGGATGATCGACGAAACTGGGCCCCTCGACCCACAGCTCCTTGGCGTATTTCCCCTCGGAATGAAGGTGGGAAGAGAGGATCCCCCTTCCAGGCTCCGCGGGACCGACGACGACCGCCCCCGCGCCGTCTCCGAAGATCACCGCGACGTCGCGCCCCCTCGTGCTGTAGTCGAGCCCGGTGCTCTGCACTTCGGCGCCGATCACCAGGACGTGGTCGTGGAACCCGCCCTTGACGTACGCCTCCGCCACGGAGAGACCGTAGACGAAGCCGGTGCACTGGTCGCGCACGTCGAGGGCCCCCACGGTCCGCATCCCGAGCCGCTCCTGGACCAGTACGCCGTTCCCGGGAAAGACGTGGTCCGGCGAGAGGGTGGCGAAGACGATCAGGTCGATGTCGTTCACCGTGATCCCGGCGTTCGCGATCGCCTTGCGCGCGGCTTCGGCCCCGAGGTGGGACGAGCCCGTCCCCGGGTCGACGTACCTGCGCTCCCGGACCCCGGTGCGCTGGACGATCCACTCGTCCGACGTGTCCATCAGGCGCGTCAGTTCCTCGTTCTTCACCACGCGCTTTGGCAGGGCCCGCCCCGTGCCGATGATCCGCGCTCCGCGCATTCCCGCTATTTCCGTCACGAGACCAGCACGGCCGCGGCCAGGACCGTGGTGTACTCGTCCTTCACGATCGCCGACTGCGTGATGTTGAAGGAGCGGTAGATCTTCCCGCTGATCTTCCACACCTCCCGCTTCTCGTCCCAGCTCCTGTCCTCGTCGAACTCCACGCCGAGCGTGGACGCCAGCATCGCCGCCGCCAGGTCCTCCGCGTAGTCCCCCGCCACCTTCTCGGTCTGCCCGAAGGCGTGGTGCTCGCTCAGGTATCCGTACACCGACCGGTCCGAAGGGAGCGCGCACCCGACGGAGGCGGCGACCAGCCGCCGCGGCTCGTCGCTGCAGCACCGGCTCATGACCACGTAAACGATCTCGCCGGGAGAGAGAAGCTTAAGCCCTTCCTCCTTTTTCACGATCCTGCACTTCGGCGGGAAGATGCTCGACACCTGGACGAGGTTGAACTTCTGGATCCCGGCGTCGCGCAGCGCGAGCTCGAAGGACGTGAGCTGCTCGCGGTGGCGGCCGACCCCCTTGGTAAAGAAGATCTTCGTGGGAACGGACATGCGCGGGATCCCCTTACTTCCCGGACTGGCGCGCGACGAGCCAGCCCATCAGTCGGTAGCAAAGGCGCGCGGCCAGATAGTCCGGCGCCGCCATCCCGGCGATCGGGGCGAGCTCCATCACGTCGAACCCGACGATGTTCCGGTTCGACCGCATCACGTCCCGCAGGATGTCGATCCCCTCGAACCAGGAGAGCCCGCCCGGCTCCGGGGTGACGACGGCGGGCATGATCCCCGGGTCGAACACGTCGAGGTCGATCGAGATGTAGACGTTCTCCGAGAGGGAGCTGACGATCCCCTTCGTGACGTCGGCCACGTTGTCCCGGACCTCGGAGGCGTAGAACGTCTTCACTACCTCCGACTTCTTGAGGAAGCGGTCCTCCTCCTCGGACATGCTCCGTATGCCGACCTGGACGAGGCGCGCCCCCGCCTCGACGATCCGCCGGCCGACGCACGCGTGGTTGTGCGGCGTCCCGAGATACGTGTCCCGAAGGTCCGTGTGGGCGTCGAACTGCAACACGGTCAGGTCTTCGTACCGCTTGCGCAGCGCGGCCACCGCCCCCACCGTTCCGGAATGCTCCCCGCCGAGCAGCACCGGGACCTTGCCCGCCCGCACCGTGGCCTTCACCCGCCGCTCGACTTCCTTCAGGGCGGGGACGGGCCCCGCCAGGGAGAGCGGGACCTCCGTGGAGACGAAGATCCCGGCCCGGTACGGCTCGATCTTGTTCTCCTCGTCGAACAGCTCCATGTGGGAGGAGGCGTCGAGGATGGCGCGCGGGCCGTTGCGCGTTCCCGACATGTACGTCGTGGTCATGTCGACCGGGAAGGGGATCACGACGAAGGTCGCGGACTTCCACGACGCGTACCTGCCGGATATCCCTCCGAACGTGACGGAGTATGGGATCACGTTTCCGACCTCCTGTGAAACGGTTGGGGTGAGGCAGATTCTACCCCGGCGGCGTTCCCCCGCACAATACCGGGTCCCCCCGCCGGTCTCGCGTCCCTCAGAAGAAGCTGCAGCGATCGCGCCCCGCGGTAGACGTTCTCCTGGAGGGCGAAGAGCAGGTCCGATCGCCCCGCGGCGGAGACCGGGATCTCCGTTCGGCGGAACGCCACGCCGGAAAGACGCCTGCCGTCCTCCTCCACCGCGAACCGGAGGTGGCGTCCCCCCGCCCCGATGCGGGAGACCGCCGCGACGCGAACGTCCGGCAGGAGGAACAGCGGCTCCTCGTTCCCGACGCCGAAGGGACGAAGGCGGTCGAGATCGGACAGAAGGCCCGGGGTGATCTCGGCGACGCGCAGCTGCGCGTCGATCGTCCGGCGCCGGACGAAGGGGGTCTTCCGTGCGTGCTTGTCGGCGATCTCCGAAAGGCCGTCGCGGAACGCGTCCAGGTGATCGAGGGAAAGGGCGAGGCCGGCCGCCTGCGCGTGCCCGCCGTACCGCGTGAGCAGATGGGAAAGCGTGGACAGGGCCGACACGATGTGGAACCCCTCGACGCTGCGGCACGACCCCTTGGCCCCGCCGTCCTCCTCCTGGAGCAGCACGACCGGCCGGCCGTACCGCTCGAGGATCTTCGAGGCGACGATCCCGAGCACCCCGGCGTTCCAGGCGGGGTCCGACAGGACGATCGCCGGGGGGATCTCCCCCGTCGCCGCGAGGGCGGCCTCCACCGCGACGACGATCCGCTCCTCCTCCCGCTGCCGCAACGCGTTGTCCTCGTTCAGTTCCCGGGCAAGGCGCGCGGCATCGTCCCGGGATTCCGACACGAGGATACGGGAGCTGCGCGTCGCGTCCCCCACCCGGCCGGCGGCGTTCAGGCGCGGTCCGACCCGGAAACCGAGATCCGTCTCCGTCGCCGCGGCGTGCGGCACGCCCGACGCCTCGAACAGCGCCTCGATTCCAGGCCGGGGCGACTTGCGGATCTCCCGGAGCCCCTCGCGGACGAGGAGCCGGTTTCCTCCCCGGAGGGGCGCCATGTCGGCGACCGTGCCCAGTGCGACCAGGTCGAGATACGGCCGCAGCGGCGGCTCCGGGAGGTTCCCGAATCCCGCGATCTCCCGCACCGCCTTGCGCAAGGCGCACGCGAGCAGGAAGGCGACCCCGACGCCCGCCATCTCCTTCCCGGGAAACGCGCACCCCGGCTGCATCGGGTTCACGATGGCGAACGCCTCCGGGACGGTATCGCCCGGGAGGTGGTGGTCCGTCACGATCACCTCGACCCCGTCCCGGCCCGCCTCCCGCACGGCCGCGACGTCGGAGATCCCGCAGTCGACGGTGACGACGAGGCGAAACCCCTCGCGGGCGGCGGGGGCGAGCACGTGCGTCTGCAGGCCGTAGCCGTCCTTGCGGCGGTCGTTCTGGTGGATCCGGACGGGGAGATCGGGGAAGATCCGCTTCAGGAAGAGGTAGAGGCAGGCGGCCCCGGTGGCGCCGTCGGCGTCGTAGTCGGCGTAGATGAGCAACGGCTCCCCGCGGGAGCCGGCGGCCGCGAGGCGGGTCGCCGCCTTGTCGGCATCCTTGAGAAGGGAAGGGTCGGAGAGATCGGAGAGCGTTCCGCTCAGGAACCGTTCGACGTCACCCGGTTCGACGATCCCGCGGTTGACGAGCACCTTCGACGCCGCGGGGGCCAGGCCGTGGCGGGCCGACAGCTCCCGGACGGCGTCCGGATCGGGGGCGCGGAGGATCCACTCCCGCTTCGCCGCCCCTTTCAAGCCCCCGCCCCGGTCACCCCTTCACTGCGGTCATCTTCTCGCCGCGCCAGAGGACGAGCATCGGGCCCGCCACGAAGACGGACGAGTAGCTCCCGACCAGGATCCCGATCACCAGCGCGAGCGCGAAGTTGCGCAGTACATCTCCACCGAATAGGAGCAACGCCATCACCGCCATTAATACCGTGAACGAGGTCACGAGGGAGCGGCTCAGGACCTCGTTGACGCTCAGGTTGATCGTTTCGGAGAACGTGTTTCTCTTGCGGAGCCGGATATTTTCCCGGATCCGGTCGAAGATGACCACCGTGTCGGTCAGCGAGTATCCGCCGATGGTGAGCAACGCCGTGATGAAGAGAAGGTCCTGCTCGATCCCGAGGATCCAGAAGATCCCGACCATCGCGAAGATGTCGTGGAAGGTGGCGATCGCCGCGGTCACGCCGAACTTGAATTCGAACCGCCAGGCGAGGTAGAGGATGATCGCCAGCGCGGAGATCGCGAGCGCCCACGTGGCGTCCTGCCGCAGCTTGTGCCCGATCGCCGGACCGATCTCCGAAATGCTTTCCACCACGAAGGGATTGTCCGGAAGCTTCTCGCGGAGAAGCTTCCCAACGGGCTCCGCGACCATCCGCTCCTCGACGCCGGCGTGCGCCCGCAGCTTGATGAGGAGGATGTTCTCCCCCTCCACTCCCTGGAGGGTCGCCTCGCCGTGGCCCGAATCCGCCAGCAGCGAGCGGATCTGGTCCATGGCGAACGGTTTCTGGAACTTGACCTGGATCGATGTCCCGCCCGCCAGGTCGATCCCGAGGTTTGCCTTCCCCCGGAAGATCTGGATGGTCCCTACGAGGCCGAGGATCAGCAGGACCGCGGAGACCATGAAGGCGTAATTCCTGACGGACATGAAATCGTATTTCGGGTTCTTCACAAGTTCGATCATCGCGTCGCCGTCCCCGCTTCCCTTAAATGCTCAGCGCCTGCATCGGCTTTTTGGCGTTGAGGTAGTCGAACACGACCTTGGTGCAGACCAGCGCGGTGAACAGGTTGATCGCCACGCCGATCGAGAGCGACACGGCGAACCCCTTGATCGGCCCGGTTCCGAACTGGAAGAGGATGACCGCGGTGATCAGCGTAGTCACGTGGGTGTCGACCACCACCATGAACGCCTTTTCGTACCCCGCGTCGATGGAGGCCCTCACCGACTTTTTCGACCGGAGCTCCTCCCGGATGCGTTCGAAGATCAGCACGTTGGAATCCACGGCCATGCCGATCGCCAGGATGATCCCGGCGATGCCGGGGAGGGTGAGGGTCGCC
>Ga0210377_10005559_pt1 | contig 10344 bp, 9 predicted proteins | sample PLM4_65_b1redo_FD_155480 | JGI IMG/M metagenome (GOLD analysis project Ga0210377, IMG submission 155480) | Groundwater sediment microbial communities from an aquifer in East River, Colorado, USA - PLM4_65_b1 redo | ecosystem: Environmental > Terrestrial > Soil > Riparian zone | place: USA: East...
GCCTCGCTTCGTACCGCCGCTCCGAGGAGATCTTTGAGCGGCTCGGCGAAGCGGAGAATCTGGCGAGCATTCGCGGCCTGCTCGCGGAAGCGCTCGACTACGCCGGCGATGTGACGGCGGCGGAGCAGCAGCGACAGCTCGCCATCACGGGGCTGATGCAGCTCGGCAATTCGGAGCGCGTCCCTCTGATCGTCAGCGAAGCGGCGGATGCGGCGCTGCGGCGCGGCAATCTCGATCGGGCGCTGGCGCTTCAGCGGCGCGTGCGCGCTCATGCCGACGCTGCAAACGACACTGTCTGGTCGATTCACGCGGCACTCGATTGCAGCGAGATCCTCTGCGCGAAACGCGAGTTCGCCGAGGCACGGCGCGAGATCGCCGGCGCGGAGGAACGACTGCGATCCATCAACGATCCGGCGACACGCAGGCGGCTCGATGCCGATCTACAGCTCGCATCGCTTCGCGCTTCGCCGGATTCGGCCGGCCTCGGCGCGTACGACGAGATCATCGCGCTGCTGCGCTCCGAAGAGAATCACTACCGCATCGCGAAGCTGCTGCTCGAGAAGGGCGAACGGCTGCGCCGGCGCGGCCAGTTGCGCGACGCGGAGAAGACGCTGCGCGCGGCGCTCGAGGAGTTGGAGTCGGTGCGCGGGCGCGTCGACGACGTGATCGCGCGGAGCCGATACTTCGAGACCGGCCGCCGGATCGTCGACACGCTCGTCATCACCCTCATCGATCAGGGCCGCAGCACGGACGCGCTGCTGGCGCTGCAGCGCGCGAGCGGACGGACGGTGCTCGAGTCGCTTTCCGAGCGCAGCGCCACGGCCGCGATCTCGGTCTCGGATCTGCTCGATGCGATTCCGTCGGACGCGATGGCGATCGAGTACAAGCTCATCGGCGACCGGCTCTTCACATGGGTGATCCGCGACGACCGGATCGCATTCGCGCAGAACCGTGCCGATCGAGCCGCCGTGCGCCGCTCGGTGGCCTCGCTGCAGGACGCTGCGCTTCACGATCGCCGCGCCGATTTCGACCGCGCCGGCGGCGCACTGCACGCGGCGCTCCTCGCTCCGTTCGAGAAGGAGCTGCGGGACGCCGCGCTGTGCATTCTCGTTCCCGATGCCGAGTTGTCCGACGTGCCATTCGAAGCACTGCGCGCGAACGGTTCGGCGCCGTTTCTCGTCGAACGCGTCGCGGTCGCGTACGCACCGTCACTCGCCGTGTTGAAGTTCCGCAGGCCGGCGGAATCGCTTCGCATCGACACCGCCGCGCTCCTCGGCGATCCGCGCATCGACAGGCAGCGATTCACGGACCTGCCGAGCCTCTCCGCGTCCGCGGATGAGGTGCGCGACGCCGCTGCCGTCTATCCCCACAACCGCACGTTCCTCGGCGCCGACGCATCGCCATCCGCGTTGCTGCGATCGCTGAGCTCCGCGGATGTCGTTCACGTCGCCGCGCATTCGATCGAGAACGCCGACGCGCCGTTCCTGTCGATGCTGCTTCTGTCGGCGAGCGGCTCCGACAGCGGCGTGGTCTACGCGCATGACATCGCGGCGTCGAAGGTGAAGTCCCGCGTCGTCGTCCTGGCCGGATGCGGAACCGCGGTCGGTGCGCGACTGGGCACCGAGGGGACGACGAGCCTCGCCACGGCGTTCCTCGCCGGCGGCGCGGAAGGGGTCGTCGCCACATGCTGGCCGATTCGCGACGACACCGCCACGGCCATCACCACCGCGTTCCATCGCCGTCTGCAGGGAGGCGCGTCGCCTGCGAGCGCATTGCGCGGCGCGAAGATCGAAGCGCTGCGCGCTCACCCCGAAAGACTCTCATGGGTTCCCTACCAACTGCTGGTCGCATCGAAAGCGGCCATCGAAGGAAGGAGTTGAACGATGGCGATCCCGAGAATGGTCGAAGTCCAGCTCGTGTTCACGGGCATCTGCACGTTTCTGCGAGGGGAGGACGGCTGGCCGGCAGCGGTCATGCCGAACGCGCGCCAGGACATGCATCATCCGCACATTCCCTGGATGATCATCAACAAGAGGAACTGGGACGGCTCCGTCAAATTCGATGAGGAGAGGGGAGACCTCGGCGCATGGTTCCTCGCGAATGAGGACATGTGGCTCGAGAGCTCGACGCAGGGCGCCGTGACGAAGTACGACGATCACGATTACGGCGAGCAGCCGACGCCGGGCAATGCGGCGTCGATTCACTGGGTCACGCCCGCGGGAAGAGTGCTGGAAAAGCCTCCGGAGCTCGAAGCGGCGTATCTCGCGCCCGGCGATCCGAAGGCGACGGCGCAATGGTTCCATCTTCCCGAGGGTGTGCTGCGAACAGCGGCGGTGCGCGATTGCGTGTGGGATTTGAAGGCCGAGGCGCCAGGATCGAAGCCGGTGCTGACGCAGGCACTGGCGCAGGAGGTCGCGCTCGTAACGCAGGTGCCGGCGCTCGACACGGTGACGCTCGCATCCATTGATATGGATACGAAGCAGGGGATCCGGCGAACGCTCATCCTGGACGGGAGCGACACGATTCGAGTCCTGCTCGGCAATACGCCGCTCGAGGATGTGTTCCCCGACAACACGCCTCCCGAAGAGAAGGATCATCACTTCTACATCTATCGACGCATGTTCAAGGACGCTCCGGATCACTTGCACTGGCCGATTCCGAACAAGGTGCAGGGGCGTTGTCCGGACGCGGCGGCGGTTCTCGCTGTGCGGCAGCCGCTCGCTCCGGAGAGGTTGGGCGGTCACAACTGCCCACCGCTGCTGACGTTCTGATGGCAGCGCCTCCTCCCCCGCACCGTGGGGGAGAAGGTGGCGCGAAGCGCCGGATGAGGGGGCCATTCTCAACACCCCTCACCCGGCCTTCGGCCACTGAAGATTCATCTCCGTTCAGCCCGCTCGAGCCCCTCCGCGGCGAGCGTGCGGCCCGGCGTCCGCGCGAGCGCGGCGCGATAGGCCTGCGCGGCTTCGGCCGTGCGGCTCATCGCGAGCAACGTGTCGCCGAGCAGCTCGCGCGACGGTTTCTCCACGAACGGCGGCCCGAACTCGAACGGCATCGCATCCTCGGCGTCCGCGGCTTTGCGGAGGATTGCGACGGCCTCACCGCGGTTTCCGGCGGCGATCCACTGCAGCGCATCGACCTGCTGCAGCACGATCGCGATGCGCTGCTCGTAATTCGGATTGGTCGAGTGGCGGTGTTCGACGAGTTTTGCCGGCTCCTTCTGAAGGCCGCGCAATCGCGAGCCGGCGTCCTTCAGCGCGGCGGCATCGCCCCGCTGGGCCGCAGCGAGAGCTTCGGCGTAGACCAGACTGAATTTCGCGGCCGCGCTTTTTTCAGCCGAAACGCTGGTGTCGGCACTCGCCAGAGCACCGCCGCTGGCGACCTGGTTGGACACCATGGCCGCGTACGCGCTGATCCGCCACTCGTCGCTGTCCATCGGGCTGGTGCTCTTGTAGGTCGCGCTGAATGCCGAAGCCCGACAGGCGTCGAGCATTCTCCGCGCTTCGTCGAACTGGCGCTTCTGCAGAAGGGCGTAATGCATCCACGTCGGATAATGACCGCACGCCGCGGGATCGCCGCTCTTCGCGGCGCGCTGCTCGTTGACGACGGCGATGGCGCGACGGTTCGCTTCGATCACGTCGTCCCACATGCCCATCGCCACGAAGATGTGCGAGGTCATGTGCAGCGCGTGGCCGGCATTCGGCGCGACAGCTCCGTACAACCGCGCGGCGCGCATGCCGAGGGGCGCGTGCACGGGGTCATCGTAGGAGTGGATGAGGTAATGCAGCACGCCCGGATGATGCTGATGCGCCGGAAAGACTTCTTCGAGCAGCGCGGCGGAACGCATGTACGTCGCGGTGTCACGGCCGTTATGCGAGGTACCGAGGAGCGAGAGAGCATAGAACGCCGTCGCGTCGACGTCGTCCGGATATCGCTCGTGCAATGCACGCATCGCATCGGCGTACTTGAAGTCGCGCTCTTCCTTGGTGCCTTCGCCGTACCACACCTCCATCGTCAGCATGTAGGCGCGTTCGCGATCGGTCTTCGCTTTCGGGGCGCGTTGCAGCACTGCGCGCGCGGCATTGAGGTCCTGCTGGAACCAGATGGGATGCGTGGACGTCATCGCTTCGCCCCAGTACGCCATGGCGAAGTCGGGATCGATCTTCTGCGCCTCGCGGAAGCTCGCGGCCGCAGACTCGTACTCGAAGTTGTGGAGCAGCGCCAGCCCGCGTAGAAACGGCTGCTGCGCGGCCGGAGCGCCGGAGTTCGCGAACGCGACGTCGCCGACGTCGCTCTGCGCAGCGGCCATGAGAAGAACCAGCATCGATGCAAGCATGGCCGCGATGATAATGCCGAAGAGTGCCGGCCTCCGGCCGGCTCCTGGAACCGTTCTGGCTTATCCCTTCGCCGGAGGGCCATGCAATGAAGGGAACGGCACTGGAACCGATGATCCGCGACGCCGCCGTGAAAGCCATCGACGGCATCAGCAGGAAACTGGAGAACACCCGCGTGCACGGCGGCGGCGCCCTCGGCAAGCTGCTGCGCCGATGGGAATCGCTCGAACCACAGGAGAAGGAGCAGTTCATCGCCATGGCGATCACCATCGGGACGGCTGCTGCGGCCGCGCTCGCCGCGATGAGACCAAAGCGCGGGATCAAGCGCGCGGGCAAGCGCGTGAAGCGGGCCGCGAAGAAGGCGCTCGGCTAGTGTAGTGCGTCGCCAGCCGCGAAGTCATATACTGCCCCTTCCCGACCGCGAGGAGGCCCGCCGTGCGATTGGTGCTCATCAACCCCCGTGCACCCGAAAGTTTCTGGACATTCCGCTGGGCTGTCGATCACGTCCTGCCCGGCAAACGCGCCGTCAACCCGCCGCTCGGGCTGGCTACGCTCGCGGCTCTCTGCCCGGAGTCGTGGGAAGTCGAGATCGTCGATGAAAACGTCGAGCCGATTCCCGCCGCGCCGGTGGCCGACATCATCGGCATCTGCGGCATGGGCGTGCAGTTCCCGCGGCAACGCGAGCTGCTGACGCACTTCCGCGAGCGCGGCTACTACGTCGTCGCCGGCGGCAGCTACGCGTCGCTCTGCCCGGAGCTCTACAAAGACATCGCCGATTCGGTGATCGCGGGCGAGGCCGAGTACATCTGGCCGCAGTTCTGCCGCGACTTCGAGGCCGGCACGCCGCAGCATCTCTATCGCGAGACCGGAGAAGTCTCGCTGCACGACTCCCCCGCTCCCCGCTTCGATCTGTTGAAGCTCGACCGCTATACGATGGTCAGCCTGCAGTTCTCGCGCGGATGTCCGTTCCGTTGCGAGTTCTGCGACATCATCGTGATGTTCGGGCGCAAGCCGCGCACGAAAGCGGTGGAGCAGATCATCGCCGAGCTCGACGTGCTGCGCGCGCGCGGCGTGCACAATGTCTTCTTCGTCGACGACAACTTCATCGGCAACAAGCCGAAGGCGCACGAGCTTCTGCAGGCCATCGTCGACTACCAGAAGAAGTACGACTACCCGTTCCGGTTCGGGACGGAGGCCTCGCTCAACCTCGCGCAGGACGACGAGCTGATGCGCCGCTTCCGCGAGGCTAACTTCCAGTGGGTGTTCATCGGCATCGAGTCACCGGACGAGGAGAGCCTGAAGGAGACGCTGAAGCTGCAGAACACGCGCGAGGACATGCTCGTCTCACTGCAGCGGATCTACGCGAACTCGATCGACGTGTTCGCCGGATTTATCATCGGCTTCGATCACGACACGACCGCGACGTTCGACCATCAGCACAAGTTCATCACGAAGTCCGGAATCCAGATGGCGATGGTCGGACTGCTGACGGCGCTGCCGCGCACGCCGCTGTACAAGCGGCTCGAGGCGGATGGACGCCTGCTGGAAGGCGATGCCACCGACAACACGCGGCTCTACACGAACGTCGTTCCGATGCGCATGACGATCGAGGAGATGCGCTCGGGCTACCAGGAGCTGTACGGGCGGTTGCTGAGCGATCGCGGAATCAGCGACCGGATTCTCTCGAAAGCCCGCCATCTCGTGCGTTCGCGCGGCGGGACGGGGTATCCGCTGTTGAAACAGCTCGTGATGGCCGGCCGTCTGATCGCGAAAGGCATCCGTCCGGGAGGTCCCTCACGGTGGTGGCACTTCACGCGGACGGTTCTGGCCGCACAGCCCAAACAGGTGCCCTTCGTCATGGCTGAATGGGTCACCGGTTTGTCGATGCGCAAGTACGCGGAGAAGTACCTGCTCGCCGTGCGGGAGCGCGAGACGCGGGCGATGGAGCGCGCGCTGGCGCGGATGCGATCGCGGCTGGCGCGATGGATCGATGAAGGCGCGCTGGAGGTGACGCTGGAGAACGTGCGCACCGCGCTCCCCAATCTGTCGCTGACCGTCCGAAGTGCGATCGATGCGTCGGCGCTGGCCCGGGCGGCGCGCGATCTGCGGCGGTGGCTGCGCGCGACGCGCGCGACGATCACGCTGCGCCTCGAATGCGACGTGCGCGCCGCGGAACGGCTGCTCTCGAGGCTGTCGCGATACGGAGATCGCGTCTCGCTGTCCCTGACCGAAGCGGTGCCCGTGGTCGATCTCGACTGGTCGCGCTTCGAAGTGATGGTGGACCGGAGAGCGGGCGTCCCGCCCGCAGTGGCCGGGCGCGTCGCCCGGCGACCGTAGCGGTCCCGCATCAGATCAGACCCGTTGCCTGGAACGCGGGCACGATAGGGCAGACCTGCGCGGCCTGGCGGATGTGTTGCAACCGATCGCGCTGATCGCTGGTCAGCGACTGTTCGAACTGCGCATTCGTCTGCACGACCATCGCGACGATCTGCTGCTCGATCGCCCTCGCTTCGATCACAGCTCGGCCGAGCGTCGCAGGATCCGGTGACGAGGACTGCAGGAGCGTCGCGATCGTCTGTTGTCGGAGTTGAAGGTCCTGCTGAAGCGGTTGCACGGCGACCTCGCGAGCGTGCAGCATCTCCATCCACGACGCGACCTGCGGTTCAGAGAGCCCGAGAACGGTCGCAACGACCTGCACGGGCGGCGGTGGCCCGGCCGCGACGGCCGGGAGTGTCGCGGCGATCAGAGCTAGAGTAAGTGCCATCACGAGCTTGCGCATGAAGTGCTCCCTTCATCTGCTTTGTGGATCGCGGAGCCGCCGCGTATGACCTGTCATACGGACGCGCTCCCCCGGGCACCAAGAGACAGGGCCGGCTGGTCCCGCGAGCGACTGATGGATCGAGCCGAGTTGGAGCGTGCCATCGAAGAACTCCACCCGGCGAGCTACGCGTGGGCTCTTGGATGCTGCCGGCGGAACCGCGATGACGCCGAGGAGATTTTGCAGAACGTGTATGTGATGGTGCTCGAGGGTCGTGCGCGCTTCGACGGCCGTTCGGCGCTGAAGACGTGGCTCTTTGCGGTGATCCGCCGCGCATCGCTCGCACACTTCCGCCGCCAGTGGCTGCGCGAGGCGTGGCTGATCAAGTGGTTCGGCACCCATGGGGAGCCGCAAACCGCCGATGGCTCCGGTGAGATCGAAGCCTCGCAGACAGCCGCGGGACTCCTCGCCGCGTTGTCGCAGCTTCCGCGACGCCAGTGTGAAGTCATCGAGCTGGTTTTCTACCATGACATGACCGTCGATCAGGCCGCGGCCGTGATGGGCGTCGGCGTCGGATCCGCGCGCGTGCACTATGCCCGCGCGAAAAAGCGTCTTCGAATTCTCCTGACGAGCGAGGTGGCACCTTGAAGGACGATCGAGATCTGCGCGACGCATTCGCCCAACTGCGCGAGTCGGATCTGCGTCACACGCCTCGCTTCCGGATGCCATGCGCGCGGCCGCGTCGACGCACGCGAATGATTCCGGCGATCGCCGCGACGCTGCTGCTCGTCGCGCTCTCCGTCGCTTATGTCATCCGCCGTCCGGAGACGCCCGATCGCGAGATCGCCATCGACAATGCGATCTCGGCCTGGCGCGCGCCCACCGACTTCCTCCTTCGAACACCCGGTTCAGATCTCACCTCGTCGGTACCGAGGATCCGGCCTCAGCTTCCGAACACGATCAAAGGAGACCGCTCTTGAAACTCGCCATCGCCGCTCTGCTTCTGCCGATTGCCGTGTTCGCACAGACGCCGCCACAGGACGATCCGATCGGCCGTCACCTCTTCCCGCCGGAACTGATCATGGCGCATTCGCAGGACCTCGGTCTGCAGGACAAGGACCGCATCGCCATCAAGAACGAAGTGCAGAAGGCGCAGTCGAAGTTCTTCGATCTGCAGTGGCAGGCGAAGGAAGAGACGGACAAGATGGTGAAGCTGCTGCAGCAATCACCTGCCGACGAGGCGAAGGTCCTGGAGCAGGCGGATCGGGTGATGGCGCTGGAGCGCGATATCAAACGGACGCACCTGACGCTTCTGGTGAGGCTGCGTAACCTGCTGACAACGGAGCAGCAGGCGAAGTTGCAACGGTTCCGCGAGGAGCAGCACTGACTGGAGCCTCACGCCGCCGTGCTACGCCGTCGCCAGCACCTTCGGCTCAACGAGGCGCTCGAAGTCGCGATAGCGCAGCGCGATCAACTCGGTGTGCGAGCCGGCGTTGAAGGCAATGATCTCGTCCTTCGTCAAATCGGGATCGACGTAAACGTCCATTCCGTAGAGATTGCCAAACGGCGGCATCGCTCCCGGTTCGCAATCCGGAAAGAGCTTCGCGAAGTCGGCCTCACGGGCGATCTTCACGTTCGGCGTGCCGACCAGGCCCTGTAGTTCCGCCACCGAAACGCGATTCGACGCGGGCAACACGACCATGGCCGGTTTCCCCTCGATCTTCACGATCACCGTCTTGGCCAGCTCACGCCCGGGAACATGTGCCGATGCGGCGATCTCTTGTGCCGTGTAGGCCGTGGAGTGCTGAATCGTGACGTACTTGATGCCATGTTCATCGAGGAACGATCGAGTCCTTAGCGAGATCATGACGTCCTCCTTTCCCCCTGCCGCCCAACGTATGTCGAGCTCGCAGAGGAGGCCGGGGTGATCGTCACGCACCCGTGTTCGGGCGGCGGTCTCAGCGCGGCATGTCGTTCACCGTCACGCGCACCTCGTCGCTGTTCCCGCGAATCTCCGGCACGTACATCGCCTGGCCGACGAGAGGCAGCGCGTGGAATGCACCCGGAACCTCGGCGCGCAACGTGTAGCGGATCTCCCACGTTCCCTGCGGCAGATGATCGATGAACAGCGCCACGTTGCGATCGCGCAGCTCCTGATACACCCACACGCTGCGACCGGTGCGATCTGCCGCCTCGGATCTGCGGACCACCGTCGGTTTCTCCGCGGGCGGCTCACCGGCCGCGAACTTCCGCGCGACCGCCGGCGCCTCGAGCTCCGTGGCGTACAGCGGCGAACCGCTCTGTAACGCGACGGCTTCGAGTCCCGCCGGCTTGAGGTCTTCGAGCATCAGGTAGTCGTAATCGTTCTTCGTCTCGATCGTCACGACGACGTCGACGCGCTCGCCGCTGTTGACCATGCCCTGATCGCGCAATGGCTCGCGGTTGTACGAAACGCCTTTCAGCAGCGTCGGCTGCGGTGCCAGGCGGAAGTAATCGCGCCGTACGAAGATCTCGTTTCCGGCCGCGGTCACAGGCTCTTCGAGCGACACGAACCGGCCTTCGACAGCGAAGTAGATCGGCGCATCGGCGCGGCCCGAGGTGCGGCGGATGCGGATTTCGTTCGCATCGCGCACGAGGTTCTCTTCGATCACGAACCGGCTGGGAGCGCCGAGGACGTCGGCCGCGCTCACTCGCTTCGTGGCGACGACATGGCCATTCACCGACAGCTCGTACCCGTGGTCGCCTTTCAGCTCGCCGCTCGCGCGCAGGTAATCGGTGAGCGCGAGAAGGGCGATGGCCGTATCGCGCGTGTTGTTCCACTGCGCGCCGCGACGGTTCTTCACGAGCCAGTTCATGGCCGGCTCGATCAGCTTGTTCTTCGGATCGATGCGCAAGAGCGCCTGCAGCGCGAATGCGGTCGACTCGACCGGGCCGTCGTACCACCGCCACCACGTGCGCTCTTCTCCCCAGTGCGCGGTGGCCATGACTTCTGCGGCGCCCGAGCCGGAGCCGCGCAGCAGGATCGACTTGTCGGGCGTGCGATCGATCTTCACGCCGTCCTCGAGGTTGCGCACCATCACCGCGGCGCGCTCCGCATCGCCGAGGTCATGCGCTGCGAGCGCGAGCAGCGCGCGCGAATACGCGGTCAGCCGTTCGCGGTGGCCCCAGACGTTATCGAACGCACGACGCTCCTCTGGCGAGACGTTGCGATTGCCGCCAGCCGCGCGCCAGGCGCCGATCGCATGGAGCATCCAC
>Ga0210377_10005560_pt1 | contig 10340 bp, 13 predicted proteins | sample PLM4_65_b1redo_FD_155480 | JGI IMG/M metagenome (GOLD analysis project Ga0210377, IMG submission 155480) | Groundwater sediment microbial communities from an aquifer in East River, Colorado, USA - PLM4_65_b1 redo | ecosystem: Environmental > Terrestrial > Soil > Riparian zone | place: USA: East...
GGAGGCCGACTCTCGAGTCGGCCGACACGCAGCAAGGCGAAGCCGAGCGAAGTATACGAACCTGGAGGCCGACTCTCGAGTCGGCCGACACGCAGCAAGGCGAAGCCGAGCGAAGTCTACGCCAGCAAGCGAAGCGCGCAGCGAGGCGAAGCCGAGCGAAGTCCAAAAACTACCCGGCGGGGTACTGCTTCGCGTAGTCCACGCTGAGCCAGCGCTCGGGGCGCAGCGTGACCCGGATGTTGGCCGAGCGCGACTCGGCGCTGTCCGTCGCTTCGATGTAGCGATCACCGATCTCGCGGCCGAGGTAGCGGCGCGCGAGCGGTCGCCCGTCGCGCTCGACGTCAGACGGGACGATCGCCGTGATGGGGCCTTCGACGCTCACGTACTTGTACGGCGGCTGCTCGCTCTGGGCGCAGAGGCTGAAGCGAGCGGCCTGCGCGAGCAGGCGTCCCTTGCGCGAATCGCGCTCCGTCACGATCCACAGCTCGCCGCCCGGCTCATACCCGTACCAGATCGGCGCCGTGAGCGGTCCGCGGCCGGGCTCGGCGATGCTGATCACGCCGACGTGGACACCCGCGAGGAACGCCTCGCGCTCTGTCTTCGTCATCTGAAGCGACACCACGCCTCCTTGGGCCGCCGGCAGCGGCTCTGCCCGTCGTGGGCTCAGCCGCGCACGTAGAAAAACATGGCGCGCGGCGATCTTCGGTACGCGAAGCTGCGCCAAAGCAAATTGCGGGCCTCGGCGCGGCGCCCCTGCTTCGCCTGCCGCAGCCCGGCCTTGAGCAGGTACTTCCCGATCTTGGCGCGAACCGCGTTGCGTTCGAGCTCCGGCATGTCGGGATACACACGAAGGAGATTCTCGAGAATCTCGCTGCGATCCAGGTGGCGGCGCGAGAGGTCCTTGGAGAAGCTGCCGGGGCGCTGGATCACGTCGACGAGGACCTCGTCCACGAAGCCGAACTCGTTCGTGAACGCGAGCCGCAGGATCAGATCGTAGTTTCCACCGGAGCGCGTGCGCTCGACCAGATCCGAGAGCGCGAGCAGGCTCGAGCGGCGGACCATCAAGGTGGAGGTCTTGACGGTGCCCTTCCCGACCTCGCGCGCGAAGATGCGTCCCGAGTAGCTCTGCTTCGGCAGGATGCTGCGCGGCTCTCCGCGAGGGCCGACCGCGCGGTAGCGGGTGTAGACCGCGCCGAGCCCGGGCTCCGCGGCCAGCCGGTCGAGGCAGGACTCCAGGTAGCGCGGCGCGTAGCGATCGTCGTCGTCGAGGAAGGCCACGATCTCGCCGCGGGCCTCTTGCCAGCCGCGGCGCCGGGCCCTGTCGGGACCCGCCTTGGCTTGTCGGAACAGACGAACCCTGGGGTTCTCCGCGAGCGCAGCGAGGATGGCGGCCTGCTCCGGCCGCGAGCCGTCGTCCACCAGCACGATCTCGAAGTCAGGCATTGTTTGCGCCAGGACCGACGCGACCGCACCGCGAGCGAGCTCCGCCGTGTCGTACGATGGGATGACGACGCTGACGAACGGTTGCGAGTCGAGATTCGCGCGTGCCCGCATGGCGCCGGCAGTATAGAACGGCGGCGCATGCGGGGGGCCTGGACCGGCTCAGCGCTTGGGGCTGCCGGTGAAGAGCGCCAGCAGCGGTCTCATTGCGGCTTCGTCGTCCTGCCCGCGCCAGGCGGCGAGCAGGCCCGCTCCCATGGGATCGGGCGCGACGCGCAGCGGCGCGCCGTCATCGAGGATGGCATCGGCGATCGCGGCGGCGGCGCGTGCGACGGGAGTCGCCACGCCCGCCGTGCTGCGGCGCGCCTGATCGACGCGCTCCGCCATCGCGCGATAGCCTTCGAAGCCCGCCGCTTCGGGCACGTGATCCGAGCGGCGCAGCATGTCGGTGTCGATCGCGCCGGGCAGGATCTCGAGCAGGCGGATCCCGAAGGGGGCGAGCTCGGTGCGCAGCGACTCGCCGAGCGCCGAGGCCGCGGCCTTGCTCGCGCGGTAGGCGGCGAAGAAGGGCATCGGCACCAACACCGACGCGGAGCCCAGGTTGCAGACGACGCCTCCGCCGGCGGCGCGCAGCTTCGGGATCGCTCGCCGCGTGACCTCCAGCACGCCGAAGACGTTGGTCTCGAAGAGCTCGCGCCACTGCGCGATCGGCGCGTGCTCGACCGGGAGCTGCGTGCCTTCGAGCCCCGCGTTGTTGACGAGCACGCGCAGGCCGTCTGGAAGCGCGAGCGTCTCGGGGCGGGTCACGTCGAGCGGCGCCACGCGCAGCGCGCGGCCCTCGCGCGCGGCCTCGCTCGCGAGAGATGCGCCGTCTGCGGGGCGGCGCATCGTCGCCACGACCTCGAAGCCGCGGCGCGCGAGCTCGAGCGCGAGCGCGCGGCCGATGCCGCGGCTGGCGCCCGTGACGAGGGCGATGCCTTGCGCCTGCATGAATCCTCCGCGCCGCGTCCCTACGCGCGCCCGAGCTGCTGCATCCCCGGTCGGCACGCCGCCTCGAGAGCGTCTCGTTCGTCCGCGGCCAGCGCGCCGAAGCGCAGGGCCGGCACGCCGTGCACGAGCGCCGCGCCGCGCGCAATCCAGTCGTCGTCGCCGGGCAGCTCGAAGAACCTCGCGATCGTGCGCAGCACGTCGCCGGGTCTCGCAACCAGATCCTCGAAGCGCACCGCCAGGAAGCGGGCCGGGTCGATCTGCGCGAGCGCCTGCTGACCGCGCATCACCTGGTCGCTCCAGTAGCGGCCGAATGCCGCGGCGGGCGGGCGCGAGGCGAGGATCTGGGAGATCGGATCATCGGCCCGCGGCGCTGCGCCAAGATCGATGGGGCCCAGCTCCGAGGGGCGTCGGCCCGAGTCGACCGGCGCGTCGTACATCAGCGAGATCGGCACCCGGTAGGCATGGTGCTCGCGCATCGAGAGGGCTGCCTCGCGTCCGTCGCGATGGATGTGGAGGAAGCGCGCCTCGGGGAAGCAGGCGTGCAGCGACGCCAGGTAGTCGATCGACGAGCCCGAGCGTTCGATTGGAATGCGGCGACCCGAACGCTCGGCGAGCCAGGCGAAGAGCTGCCGGTAGTGCTCGCGCAACGGTTGGCTGGGGAGCGCCCGCGCGAACGCGGCGACGGCGTCGAAGAGCCGGTCCGGATCGTCGGCGAGGCGAGGCAACATCGAGACGAGGATCCAGGGCATCGTGTCGCCGCGCGCGAAGCGAGCGCGTCCGAAGGGATAGGTGACCTCTTCGACCGCATAGCCGCGGCGCAACACCGCATCGATTACGGGCTGCGGGCGCGTGATGAGCTCGGCGAATGCCGGCCCGGCAACGAGGCCCGGGGCGAATCGGCTGCCCCAGTCCAGCCCCGTGAAGAACTCGAAGATCGAGCATACGTCTGGGTGCAGGGCGAGCATGCGCGAGAGCAGCGTCGAGCCACAGCGGCCGGTGCCGACGATGAAGCGTTCGTTCGACGGAAGCACGCCGGCCTCGTGGTACCCTGAGACGGCTGCCTGCGCAATCGAAGGTCTACGCCGCTTGAACGAGCCCTCTGCTGCTCTCCCCGACCCGGACGACCCGCGTCTCGCGTCGGGCGACGCCTGGCGCGACCTGCTGGCCGCGCTCGCGCGGGCCGAGAAGCTCGTGCTCGGGCCCGGCGTCCCCGGCGCTCCGCGCGATCGCGCCGAGGGCTTCCGCTACCTGCTGCGTTTCTTCGCGGCAGGCCATCTCTTGTGCGTCGAGCACGCCGATCCCGATCATCCGAGCTTCGCGCGCATGGTCGACCCGGCGTGGCAGTGGGGGCTCGACATGCCCGACTGCTTGTATCTGTACGCGCCGCTGCGCGGTGACGCGGCCTACCGCGTCTGGGGACGCCGGGGCTCCGCGAACCACGTCGACTTCCAGGCCAACTGGGGTCACTTCGCGCAGGGCGACATCTCGGCGTGGGGAACGCTGGCATCCGCGAGCACCGACGAGCTCGAAGTCGGCGACGACGGCAGCCTCGAGCTCTGGCTCGGCGGCCCGCCGCGTCCGCGCAACTGGCTGGGGGTCGCGCCGAACGCCACTTTCTTGTTGGTGCGGCAATACTTCGCCGATTGGGAGACCGAGCAGCCGGCGGACCTGTGGATCGAGCGCCTCGGCGCGAGCCAGCCCGCGCCGCCGCCGCGCAGCGACCAGATCGCGGCGCGCTTCGAGCGGCTCGTCGCCTGGCTCGACCGCGGCGGGGCGCTCTGGGAGCGCATGAGCCGCGGGCTCGTCGAAGGCATGCCGCCCAACACCCTGGTGGTGACGAGCCCGGCCGACAGCGATCAGCGCGCCGGGCTGCGGGGGCAGGCGTACGGGATCGGCAACTTCCATTGCGCGCCGGGGGAGGCGGTGCTCGTGCGCTTCGTGCCGCCGCGCTGCCGTCACTGGAGCGTGTCGCTTGCGAACTGGTGGTGGGAGAGCATGGATTTCGGGGACCGGCAGACGTCCCTCAATGGACATCAAGCGCGGCTCGACGCGGATGGCGTGTTCCGCGGCGTCATCGCGCACGCCGATCCGGGCGTGCCGAACTGGCTCGACACGGCGGGCTACGAGCGCGGCACGCTGGCTCTGCGCTTTCTGCTCGCCGATCAAGCGCCGAAGGTCGAGATCGAGCGGCTGCCGCTCGCACGCCTCGACTCGCGCCTCTCCGATACCACGCCCCGCGTTTCCGCGTCCGAGCGCGCGGCGAGCCTCGCGCGCCGGCGCCACGCCGTCCTGCGCCGCTATCGCCGCTAGGCCGCCGATGGATCGCATCACATGCGAAATCGAGACGGGGGTCGCGATCGTCCGCATGGACGACGGCAAGGTGAATGCCATCGAGAGCGACTGGTGCGAGAATCTGAACCGGGTTCTCGACGAAGCCGAGCGGGCGGAGGGCGCTGCGGCCGTCGTGCTTTTCGGAAGGCCAGGCTGCTTCTGCGCCGGGCTGGACCGCAAACGCCTGCCGATGCTCTCGCCGCAGGATCTGCGCGCCACCACGGGAGCCTTTGTCGCCGCGATGGAGCGCGTATTCCTGTTCCCGAAGCCCGTGATCGCCGCTTCGGCCGGGCACGCGCTCGCGGGCGGGCTGATGCTGTATCTGGCCGCCGACGTTCGACTTGCGCTCGAGGACGCGAGCTCGCGTTACGGCCTTCCCGAGGTGAGCCAGGGCATTCCGCTGATCGGGCCGACGGCGGCGATCTGCGCCGCCGGGATCCCACTCGCGCAGCACGCGGAGCTGCTGTTGCACGGGCGCCGGCTCTCGGCGCGAGAGGCGTTCGAACGAGCGCTGGTCCACGAGCTGGTGGTGGACACCGACACGCTCGAACGTCGAGCTCTCTCTCGCGCACGGGAGCTGCGCGGGCTCGACCCGGCCGCCTACCGCGCCAGCAAGCGAGCGCTGCGCGGGCCCCTGCTCGACGCCGCGCGCGCAGCCGCGACGAGCGTCGGGGGGGATCTGCCCAAGGGGAACCCCTTCCGGCGCGCATAGCGTCGCTTCGCGCAACCCGACCGCGGCGCTGCGTGACTTCTGCGAGGCTCGACTCTATCTTCGGGCGTGGCGAGGGGTCGGGGATGCACTCCAAGCACGAGATCTTCAGGTGGGTTCCGACTTGATGATCGATGAGCGCCTCTAGCCTCGGCTCCGAGGCCGCCTCCCACCCGAACCGTTGGGCCCGGATCGCCGAACGGGGTTCCTTGGGGGGGCTCCGGTTCACGGCCTGGCTGTTTCGCGCCGCCGGGCGCGGGCCGACGCTCGTCCTGGTCACCGCGATCGTCGCCTATTTCTTTCTGACGGACCGCGCGGGCCGCCGGGCCTCGGCGGCGTATCTGCGGCGTGTGGTTGCCACGCAGGCCGGACGCGCGGCCCTGGGGCACGTCCCGCAGACCTGGGACAGCTTCCTCCACTACCGGGCCTTCGCGCTCTCGATCGTCGATCGGCTGTCGATCTGGTTCGGAAAGACGGACGACTTCGAGCTCGAGATCCACGGGTTCGAGCCGTTCGACCGGCTCGCCGAGGAGAAGCGCGGCGCGATCGTGGTGGGGGCGCACCTCGGAAGCTTCGACGTGATGCGGATGCTGGCGGTGCGTCACCAGACGGTGGTCAACGTCCTGATGTTCACGGCCAACGCAAAGCGCATCAACCAGATCTTTCGCGAGCTCTCACCCGAGGTCGAGACGCGGGTGATCCACGTCGATCCGGGGTCGGTCGAGTCGGTTTTCGAGGTTCGCCGTTGCCTGGAGCGGGGCGAGCATGTCGCGATCCTGGGCGATCGCATCGAGCCCGGGGATCGGCGCCGCTCCAGCCGGGTTCCGTTCCTGGGCGGCGGGGTCGAGCTGCCGCAGGCCCCGTTCCTGCTGGCGAGCCTGCTCGGCTGTCCGGTTCTGCTGGTGGTGGCGCTGCGCCGGGGACCGCAGCGTTACGAAATCTTCACCGAGCAGCTGGCCGAGCGGGTCCGTCTTCCGAGGCGCGGGCGGGAGGCGGCGGTCGGCGAGCTGTTGACCCGCTACGCGGCGCGCCTGGAACATTACTGTCAGCGAGCGCCGTACGAGTGGTTCAACTTCTACGACTACTGGGGGGACGACGCCTCTTGAGAGGGTGAGCTCGTGAGCCGTCGCGTCGTCTCACCGGAATGGCCGGGCTCTGTCCGATCGGGCAGGAATGGAAGCAGGTGCGGGATGCCCTGCGAGCGGGCCGCTCCGGCATCACCCGGATCCCGCAGTGGGACGACATCGAGGGGCTCGCGACCCGGCTCGGCGCACGGGTTCCCGACTTCGTGGTGCCCGAGTCCTACCCACGCAAGTAGACGCGCTCGATGGGCCGCGTGTCGTTGATGCTCACGCGCGCCGCGGAGCTCGCCCTCGAACAGGCAGGCCCGTGCGACTTCCCCGAGCTCAGCTCCGGAAGACTTGGCGTGAGCTGCGGCTCGAGCTCCGGTAGCCCGCCGGCGATCGGAATCTACGCGCGCCAGCGGTTCGTGGGCCGCACGACCAACGGGATCGGCGCCAACGTCCGTGGCGAGCCCCGATCCCTCTCGGTCGACGTCGTGATAAGCAACAACTTCGCGTTCGGCGGGATCAACACCTCGCAGGTCTTCAGGCGCTGGGACGAATAGCCGCCCGCTCGCGTCGGCGTTGCACGTAGGCGAGCGAACGCCGCCCGTTGGCCGTCCGCTCGGGAGGAAAGATCCGGGCCAGGATGCGATCGGCGAGGCCGTCGCCATAGAACCGGAACCACAGCTTGCGCAGGATGAACTCGGCGGCGAAAAAGATTCCCAACAACAGGTAGGCGACGAGCCCCGTGTAGAGAGCCCACCATTCGAAGGAGCCGAACAGCGCGAGCAGCGCCGCGCAGACTCCGTTGGCTGCGAGGAACCCGCACCAGGCGATCGTGACCTTGCGGCAATAGGGGACGCAGAAGTCCGGCAGGTCCGGATCGACCAGACGCGCCATCCGTTCGATGATCGGCGGACCCACGTGCAGGCTCCAGCCGAACGTCCCGAGCAGGAACAGGCTCACCGCCATCGGAAGCAGCAGCAGCACGATGCGCTGGCCGGTGACGATGGCCAATCCGATCAGGAGCACGAGCCCGAGATGCTGCCGCACGAGCTGCCAGATCTCGGCGGCTGGGCCGCGAATGCGCAGCGCGAGCGAGAGGGCAACCAGGCCGAGGAGCAGGCCCCCCGCCGCGCGCGTCTCGAGCCGCCGGTAGGCGAAGTAGACGATGAAGGGATAGGCGAGGAAGAGGACGGCCTGGAAGTTTCCCATGGCGACCCGCCACGCAGGAAGAGCGGGACGGTGGGCGCCGGGGACGGCGGAATCCATGCTCGAGCACGTTAGCCCTGATCCGACATTTCTGCGCGTGAGCGCAGATTGAAATTGAACGCGGCCCCGTCGGTGTGCGAGATGGAGCTACTGCACTTCGTCCAATGCATCGGGGGCCACTTTTGTGGCGATCAGGAAACGCCCGGTTCAGGCGCATGTCACGAGGGATCTACCAATCGCGCTCTCGGAGGAGCGGGTCTCCTCGCATGGCGGTATCCGCGAATTCCCGGCCGCGGGTCCCCATCGCAGGGGTGGCGCGTTCAGAGTGGCTGACCCGGAGTACGACGCTCCGTCGACGACGCCCTCAGCCGCCCCCCGACGTACGCGGCGACGACGAGGCCGACGAGGATCGCCACCACCGCTTCGAGCAGCGCGCGCAGGTGTGCGACGATCCCGAGCACGAAGGCTTCGACCAGGGCCGTCGCAGCGACGCTCGCGCCCAACAGCACGATGACGAGAGGAGCCCATGGCGCGCCCCGCCAGACGCCCACGCCGGCGACGACGCCGAGCACGGCCTGAAGCAGGAAGCCGATCAACAGCAGCGGCGCCGACGGCCCGACGACCAGTGCGGGGAGGTAGAGCGCCCGGTAGACGCCGTAGCCGGCCAGGGCGATGGCGATCGACAGCAACGCGGTGGACCGATTCACGTCAGACGGAAGCCTCCGCGAGAAGCGGGTGCCCGCGGAGTCGGATTCGCTGGCGCTCGACGGAATCGTGACCGATGTGCGCGCGTGACACGGCGCTGGCGTCCGGGTTCCCTCACTCGTACCGAGGGGGACGATGAAATCGAGCGGAGGTCCCTAAGTCCCTCTCACGATCGTGCACCACTCGCCGACGATGCCAAAGAAGTTCCGGGCGGAGTGATCGATGTTGTAAACCTCTTTGATCCCTCCGTTCTGCTTCGCCGCGCTCACGGTCGCGTCGCCGCGAGCCATCAGGCCCAGGATGGACTCCGCGCAGGCCTTGCCCTCCTTCATGGCACCGGGGTCCGGGGAACTGGTCTTCCCGGTCACCTCCTCGCCCCACTTGACCTCGGTCCCCACGACGCCTCGAATCGGGGACTCGACGATCATGCACCCGCTGATGCCAACTACGACGCTCATCGCTCCGAGTACCCAGAGTGCTCGCATATGATTCTCCCCTTTTCATGCTGGCTGGCTGGCTGGTCGGGGTAGCCTAGGTAGCCTGATCCAACTGTCAATGCCCCAATCCGCTCGAGCTTCTCGAGAAGGGCGTCTAATACCGACGGGAAGTGAAGAGTTGGAACTCGACCCAGGTAGGTGTTACAAAATCATGGGGCGGGTGCTCGTCGTTCCCGGTTGTTGCCATTACCCCCCAGATTTGGATCTGTCTCATCCTGGGAGCGTGGACGCTTTGCTGGCAAGAGCTGCGCTGCACGGGACGCGCTCGGACATTGCTTCCAACCGACGCTTCTTCGACGCGCTCTGGTCGGCGAGCTACGTCGTCTCGCCCCAGCGCTTCAACACCTGGCCGCTGCTCTCCGCGATCGCGGCGTCGGCGACGTCGCGACTCGAGATCGGTCCGGGCCTGCACCCGCGGCTCCCGATCGCGGGAACGCACTTCGTCGACATCAGCGGACCGGCCCTCTCGCGTCTGAAGGCCCGCGCGGGTCTCGCAACGCTCGGCGATATCACCGCCCTGCCATTTCCCGATGGCAGCTTCGATCTGGTGTGCGCCTTCGACATCGTCGAGCACGTCGAGGACGACCGCCAGGCCTTCAGCGAGCTCGGCCGGATCGCGCGGGATGGTGCGGCCGTCATCTTCTCGGTGCCCCTATATCCCTCGCGCTGGACCGGCTTCGACGCCCTCGTCGGTCACGTTCGACGCTACGATCCCGACGATCTCCTGGCCATCCTGGGTGAGCACTCCTTCGTGCTCGAGCAAAGCGCGGCCTTCGGGATGCAGCCCCGGAGTCGCTGGCTGCTCGACTTCGCCGTGTGGGGCATGACGCAGCGGCCGGTGCAGGCGATGCGTTGGTACAACACGCTCTTTCTGCCCCTCGGACTGCTCCTGCACAGGCGCCTCGCATGCGCGCCGGGCCTGATCGACGTGGCGAAGGTGGACGAGCTCCTCCTCGTCTGCCGGCGTGGCGACCGCCGCCGCGATACCTCGTGACGAGCCCGGCCCGCGTTTCTTTGCTTGCGTCGACGACGGGACTCGGCGCGCTCGCGCTGCATGCCGCGGTTCGGGGTGAGCCGGGTCTTGCCGTGATCGCTGCGCTGTCACTCGGCTGGTTCGCGCTCGTCACGACGGGCGTGGTCTTCCCGTGGCTCGAGATGTACGCGCGCGTCGTGTCCCGTGGCCCAGCGGGTAGCGCGCGCGTCGCGCTCACCTTCGACGACGGCCCGAACCCGGTGACGACGCGACGGGTCCTCGAGGTGCTCGCACCGACACGTCACCGCGCGACGTTCTTCGTGCTGGGCGAGAAGGCGCGCCGGCATCCCGACGTCGTACGCGAGATTCACGCCGGCGGCCACACCCTCGGCATACACGGTGATTTCCACGATCGGTTG
>Ga0210377_10005561_pt1 | contig 10340 bp, 10 predicted proteins | sample PLM4_65_b1redo_FD_155480 | JGI IMG/M metagenome (GOLD analysis project Ga0210377, IMG submission 155480) | Groundwater sediment microbial communities from an aquifer in East River, Colorado, USA - PLM4_65_b1 redo | ecosystem: Environmental > Terrestrial > Soil > Riparian zone | place: USA: East...
CGGCCGCCACCGTCCGTTTCCTGTTCCCCAACGTGCTCTACGAGCCCCCGAGCCGATTTCCCGTCGGTTTGCCCCAGGACTTTCCTCCCGGCTCCGCCACCTTCCTCCCCGAGCGTCGCCTCTTCGTCTTCAACAGCCCCCAGGGTTTCTACGCGATCTCGTCGGTCTGCACCCACCTGGGCTGCAACGTCCGCCACGACCAGAAGGGCTTCATCTGCCCCTGCCACGGCAGCGCGTTCGATGGCCTGGGCCGCGTCGTGAGCGGCCCAGCGCCGCGCTCGCTCGCCTGGTTCGGCCTGAGCCTGTCCGCGCGGGGCGAGCTGGTCGTGGACGAGCAACGGCTCGTGGACCCGGACTATCGCTTCAAGGCCTGAACCATGGACTGGGCACGCATCCGACGAGCGGAACGCGAGCTGCGAGGCTCGGTGTTCCGGGTGGGGTGGCCGCGCACCAACAAGGACCGCGCGGCCGCCATGATCTCGAGCCTGTTCCTGCACGTGCACCCCGCGAAGGTCCGGCCGGAGAGCCTGCGCTTCTCGTACAGCCTCGGCCTGGGTCTCATCAGCCTCTTCCTGCTCCTGGTCCTGACCGTCACCGGCGTCTTCCTGATGCTCTACTACACGCCCCATCCCCCCGAGGCCTACCGCAGCATGAAGGACCTGGAGTTCGTGGTGACCTTCGGGACCGTCCTTCGGAACATGCACCGCTGGGCGGCCCACGCCATGGTCTTCGTGGTCTTCCTCCACATGTGCCGCGTCTTCTTCACCGGCGCCTACAAGCCGCCTCGCCAGTTCAACTGGGTTGTGGGCGTGGGCCTCCTGCTCCTGACCCTGGCCCTCTCCTTCACCGGCTACCTCCTCCCATGGGACCAGCTCGCTTACTGGGCCATCACCGTGGGCACCAACATAGCCGCCTACATGCCCCTCGTCGGCGAGCAGCTCAAGTTCCTGCTCCTGGGAGGTCACGCGATCGGGCCCGGCGCGCTCCTGCGCTTCTACGTCCTGCACTGCGTCATCCTCCCGGTGGCCATCTTTGTGCTGGTGGCGGTTCACGTCTGGCGCGTGCGCCGGGATGGCGGCCTGGCCGTTCCGGTGGAGCCGGCACCGGTCCCCGTGGAGGAGGGCTCCGCCGGAGCCTTCCCGCCCTCCATGCGGAGCTACGGCCTCATGGCCCTCACCGATCGGCCAGCGGTTCCGGTCCAGGAGATCGAACCCGACGAGGAGGTGATGTCGTGGCCGCACCTTCTCTTCCGTGAGCTGATCCTGCTCCTCGTGGTCCTGGTGGCGCTCCATGTGGTCGCACTCAGCTTCGCCGCCCCGCTCGAGGAGATCGCAAACCCGACCAGCACGCCCAACCCCGCGAAGGCGCCCTGGTACTTCCTCGGCCTGCAGGAGCTCGTGCACTACAGCGCGCTCGTGGGTGGCGTGCTCGTGCCGGGCCTCCTGGTCCTGGCGCTGCTGGTCGTCCCCTACCTGGACACGAAGCTGCGGGGGGTGGGGCTGTGGTTCCCACGGGAGCGGCGCCTGGCCAATGCTGTCTTCGGCGTACTGGCCGGGGCGATGGTGGCGCTGACGATCATCGGCATGTTCTTCCGCGGCCCGAACTGGCGCTGGATCTGGCCTTGGACGGGATAGGCGCCGAGAGGAAGACGCCGTGAGGGAACCCCAACTCACTCCGCCGAAGCTGTTGCGAGCGTTCACGCTCCTGGGCATCGCGTTCCTGGGGATCTTCACCTGGGTCTTCCTCAAGGAGTACCTGGCCGAGTGGCGGAAGTACCAGGCGGCCTTCCGCGTCCTCCAGCCTCAACTGAAAGACCCCCACGCCTTGAGCCTAGCGCCTCGGGCCGAGGGCATCCGGCAGATCTGGCTCGCGGACATCGACCGCGTCGACCGGTGCACCACCTGTCATCTGGGCGTGGACGATCCCGACTTCGGCCAGGCGCCCCAGCCCTTCCGGACCCACAGCGGAACTTGGCTCAATTCCCACCAACCCGAGCGCTTCGGATGCACGGTCTGCCACGCCGGACAGGGCGAGGCCACCGGCTTCCGGAGTGCGGCCCACAGGCCGGTGCCCAACTGGCCGGAGCCCATGCGGTCGCCCGAGTTGATGGAGGCCGACTGCGGGGCCTGTCATCGCGAGCGCGTGCCGCGCCAAGCGCCCTGGCTCGCCGACGGACGGCGGCTCATCGCGGAGGCGAACTGCGTCGCGTGCCACGACCTCCCGGGCTTCAGGACGGAAGAGGTCCGGGCCCCGCGTCTCGAGAGCGTGGGGTACAAGGCCCGGCCCGATTGGTTTGCCCGCTGGCTCAAAGACCCCAAGCTCGACCTCCCTCGCTCGCGGATGCCGAACTTCCGCCTGCAGGCCGACGAGATCGAGTCCCTGAGCGCGTTCCTGCTCTCCCAGCGCGCCGTCGCGCCCCTGGACGCGTCCGGCATCGACTGGAAGAAAGCCGACCCCAACCGCGGGCGCGGCCTCTTCGGCGAGGCGCGCTGCGTGTCGTGCCACATGGTCGACGGGCGCGGCGGGACGCTCGGGCCCGAGCTGTCACGCGTGGGTAGCAAGGTCCGCCGGGAATGGCTCTCTAGCTTCCTGAAGGACCCGTTTCGCGAACAGCCCGAAACCCTCATGGTCCACTACCGCTTCTCCGACGATGAGATCCGCGACCTCGTGGCCTACCTTTCGACGGAGCTTGTGGCTCCCGAGGCTCCCGCCGCCCCGCCCGAGATCGGCTACCTGGATCCGAACCGTGTCGAGGCGGGCCGCGCCGTCTTCGTCAAGCACGGCTGCTACAGTTGCCACCGCTTCTCCGGCATGGAGGGCCTCGGCAAGATCGGGCCCTCGCTGGTCGGGGTGAGCGATCGGGCGGTCGATGAGGGTGCCGGGAGGGGACCCACGGCTCCGCCGACGCGGCCCAACTGGCTCTTCCTCAAGCTCAGGAACCCCGAGGCCCTGGCCGAGCCCTCCCGAATGCCCACCTACAACCTGAGCGAGACCGAAGCCGCTGCCGTGACTGTGGCCCTCCTCAGCCTGCGCGCCCGCGACCTGCCCGCCTCGCGCGTGACGAGCGAGCCCCTGGTGGCGTCCTACGAGCCGCAGGGCGAGTTCGGGACCCTCGTCCGGCGTTACCGGTGCCTCTCCTGCCATCGGATCCGGGGTTGGGGTGGCGACCTCTCGACCGTGCCCCTCGACCGGATCGGGAGCCAGCTTCAGAGGGGCTACCTTCAGTCGTACCTCGAAAACCCCGGCGCCGTGCGCGTGAGCCTCGAGGAGCGCATGCCCCACTTCCACATGACCCCGGCGGAGGCCCGCGCGATGGCCGACTATTTCTCGACCGCCTTCGTGGACGACGGCATCGAGACGCCTGTCGCCACGGGCTCGGAGCGGGCCCGTCAGGGTCAGCAGCTCTTCGAGCGGCTCGGTTGCCGCGGCTGTCACATCGTGGCCGGCCAGGGGGGATATGTGGGCCCGGACCTGAGCGAGAGCGGACGGAGGCTGAAGCCGGGCTGGACCGCGGCTTGGCTGCTGAAGCCCGAGAAGTGGAAGCCCGGCACGCTCCAGCCCGACTATGGGCTCACGCCGGAGGAAGCCGAGGCCCTGACGGCGTACCTCATGAGCCTGACCGCCGCGAAGCCAGGGGGTCGCTCATGAAGCTCGCGGTCCTTTCCCTGGTCACGCTCGGGCTCGGGCTCGCCGGTTGCCGGCGCGCGAACCCGCCCGCCCCGCCCGATCCCCTCGGTGACGTCTTCCGCAAGCAGGCCCAGGAGGAGGGCCTGAACCGGACGGAGACCGAGGGCAGGCGGCTGTTTGGCCAGTACTGCGCGACGTGCCACGGCGAGCGCGGCCAGGGGGACGGGCAGAACGCCTACAACCTCGACCCCAAGCCGCCGGACTTCCTGCAGAGCCTGCGCTCTCACGCTCCGTCCTACTGGCGCCAGATTATCGGGGGGGGCAGCGCGGCGGTGGGCCGCTCGCCTCTGTGCCCTCCCTGGGGACGCGCGCTATCCACAAGGGAGATCGACACCCTCATGGCCTACCTGGAGGCTCTCGGTCGCGCGGGCTCGTCTCCACCCCCAGTCGGGCAGGCATCGGCCGGTGGGGTCTCCCCATAATCGGCCACGAGGATCTGACGGAGCGGAACGCCGGCTGACACCAGCTCCGGTCACGGCAGCGACCTGGTCGGTCAAACGGCGTGGATTTCGAAACTCGCTCTTCGCGGCCCTCTTGTGCCGCAGACGAGCGGGAACTTCAAGCGGTTCCCACATCACCGTGAAAGAAGGACATCTGTATCTCCTACGGCAACTCCTCGACCTGTTGCGAAATGGGGATCGACGTCCGCCAGCACGCCATGGCCAGCCAGGACGTGAAGCGCGCCGCCTGCGTCGGGTGCGCCATGTGCGCCCACATGCGTCCGCGCGCGGCCCTGAAGCTCGAGACCAAGCCGGTCCGCTCCAAGGCCGGCGAGGCGATCATCCCGCTCCGCTGCTGCCTTTCCGCGCGACGTAGGCGACAGCGCCGGCATTCCGACCGGTTCCACGGTCGCGAGGCAGGCCGAAGGTATCAGGGCACGCCGGCCGTTCTTTGACTCGCTTCGAGGCGCGTGTGAGAATCGCCTCAGGGGGCGAACCTCATCGTGATCACGAACGCCGTGATGCTTCTGGTCGTTCTGGCGCCGACCGTCGACAAGCCACCGACACCGCAAGATCGAGTCGAGGCGTACTACCGGTTCAGCCTCGGGCTCCAGGCGAGGTTCTCCGGTGAGAGCGAGAACGCCCTCGCGGAGTACCGTCGCGCCCAGAAGCTGGATCCCACTTCGTCGGCGATTCGCATCGAGGTCGCGCGGCTGCTCCGCGAGACGGGGCGGTTCGACGAGGCGATCCAGGAGGCGCGGGCGGCGGTGGGGCTGGACCGTGACAACCCCGACGCTCACCTCGCTCTCGGGCAGCTCTACCAGCTCCGCGCCGAGTCCGGGGGTGAGGAAGACTCGTTGCGCAAGGCCGCGGCCGAAATGGAGGAGGCCCTGCGCCTCCAACCGGCCGACGGGAACACGCTCCTGCAGCTCGGGGGCCTCTATGGGCGGCTCCAGGACCACAAGGACTCGGCCCGGATCTGGCAGCAGTACGTGGCCCTCGATCCGGGGAGCTTCGAGGCCCACCTCCAGCTCGGCACCCACTACCTGGCCCTGGGCGAATCGGCGCGAGCGGCGGCCGCGCTCCAGAAGGCCCTGGAGCTGAAGCCGTCCTCGGCACCCGCGTTCCAAAGCCTGGGTGAGATCTACGCGAACGCCGACCAGACGGACCAGGCGATTCTCCACTTTCGCAAGGCCCTCGAGATCGAGCCGGGGGGAATCCGGACCCGCCTCAGCCTGGGCGAGGTGCTGTTCCGCGCCCGCCGGTACAAGGAGACGCTCGCCGAGGCGGACGCCGTCCTCCGCCTCGACCCCAAGAACCCCTACGCCCTCGAGCTCCAGGGCCGCTCATTCCGGGAGCTCAGGGACTTCGACGGCGCCGGGAGGGCGGCCGATACCCTGCTGGCGCAGAACCCCGGGGACTTGAAGGCGGCCTACCTGAAGGTCACCGTTGCCGAGGCGCGTCGCGACTTCGCCGGCGCCGCTCAGCTCCTCGAGCAGATCCTGGGACGCAGTCGGCCTGGCGGCGACGGGGACGAAGGCGGGAGCAACCAGCGGGTCTTCCTGATCCACCTCGGCTTCGCCTATCAGCAGCTCGATCGGTTTGCCGACGCCGCCGAGGCCTTTGGCCGGGCCAAGACGGTCGGGGGCGAACCCGATGCCGCCCTGCTCGGTTACCGAATCGACGCCCTCGCCCTCGCGAAGGACTACGAGAAGGCCCTCGCCGAGGTGCGCGAGGCCCGTTCCAGGTTCCCGGAGGATCCCGACCTCACCTCCCAGGAGGCGACCGTTCTCCGCTCGAAGGGGGACGAAGCGGCCGCCCTGAAGATCATCGACGCGCTTCGGCAGAAGGCGCCAGCCGACATGAACGTCCTGCTTCAGGTGGCGGAGTTCTACCAGCGCGCGAAGCGCTTCGCCGACGCCGAGTCGGCCCTTCGGAAGGCCCGGGATCTCGAACCGAGGAGCCTCCGGGTCTTGTTCCAGCTCGGTGCCGTCATCGAGCGCCAGAAACGGCTGGAGGAGGCCGAGGGTGTCTTCCGCGACGCCCTCGCCGTGCAACCGGACGCCGCGCCCGTCCTCAACTACCTCGGCTACATGAACGCGGACCGCGGCGTGCGCGTCGAGGAGGCCGCGAGCCTCATCGAGAAGGCGGTCGCTCTCGACCCCGAGAACGGCGCCTACCTCGACAGCCTCGGCTGGGCCAACTTCCGGCTGAACCGGCTCGATCAGGCCGAGGAGCTGCTCCGGAAAGCCGTGACGAAGCCCGGGAGCAACGCCGTGGTGCTCGACCACCTTGGGGACACCCTGAAGCGTCGGGGCAAGGTCGCGGAGGCCCTCGTCTACTGGCGCAAGGCCATGGAGGCCGAAGACGAGGACGGCGAGCTCGACCGTGCCATCGTGGACAAGAAGATCCACGAGGGGCAGTCCGCGCTCGATGCCCAGAAGCGTTGACATAGCCCTGGCCGCGGTGCTGGCCGCGGGCACGGGCTGTGCGACGGTCTCGCCTCCTCCCCCGGCGGTCATCATGGCCGGGGCCCGCAGCTCCCTCTCCTACAGCGCGCGGCTGCGCGTCACCCTCAAGGGCCCCGGCCTTCGCGGGCGGACGCAAGCCCTCGTCGGCTTTCGCCGACCGGACGCCCTTCGTGTCGAGATCCCCGGCTCCGCCGGCGCGCGTCTCGTGGCGGTGTCGCGGGAAGGGACGGTGACCGCCGTGTTTCCCGGCGAGGGCGCCGTGTTCCGTGGACCCGCGAGCCCTGAAGCCCTGGAGTCGCTCTTGGGGGTCGCCCTGTCGCCACCCGAGATCATGGACCTCCTGGTCGGGACACGACCGACCCCCGTTCGCACCTACGACGCGAAATGGGGCGCCTCGCTTCCCCGAGAGATCACCGCGACCCTCGCCGACGGAACGCGCCTCGAGGTCGTGGTCGAGGAGGCCGAGGCGGGCGGGGTGCTCCCCGCTGCGGCCTTCGAGGAGCCGCCGTCACCCGGCTATCGCTCCATCGGCGCCGCCGAGGCCCGAGGGCTGTGGAGTGGACGGTGAAGACGCTTCGGCTCAAGTCCTTCGCCAAGATCAATCTCGGCCTCGAGGTGTTGGGCCTGCGCTCCGACGGGTACCACGAGCTTCGGACGTTGTTTCAGACGATCGACCTCTACGACGACGTCGTCCTGCGGCCCAGACCGCGGGGGATCACGGTCCGCTGCGATCACCCACAGGTTCCGACCGACGGAAGCAACCTCGCCGTCCGGGCGGCAGAGGCACTGGCACGCCACGCTCGAGTTCGGCGCGGCGTCGAAATCGCGATTACGAAGCGGATTCCGGTCGCCGCCGGTCTCGGCGGCGGGAGCAGCAACGCGGCGGCCGTCCTTCTCGGCCTCGACCATCTCTGGGGTGTGGGCCTCGGCCCGGCCGGCCTGCATCCCCTGGCGCGCCGGCTGGGTGCGGACGTTCCCTTCTTCCTGCTGGGGGGGACCGCCCTCGGCCTGGCCCGCGGCGACGAGGTCTATCCCTTGTGGCGCCAGGTCCGTGCCCGTGCAGTGGTCGTCGACCCGGGCCGTCCGGTCTCGACCGCCGCCGTGTTCCGGCGGGTGGACCAAAGTTTGACACCCCGGGAAAACGGCTATACGATCTTTCGCTTTGTATCGAGGTACTTGGAGGGAGAAGGAGGCTTCAATGCCCTCTCCAACGACCTCGAGGACGCGGCGCTTTCGGAAGCCCCGGATCTCAGGGCGGCCGTCGGGCGAATCCGGGGCATACTCGAAGGGGAGGGGTGTTCCCTGGCATCGCTTTCGGGGAGCGGGTCGTCGTTCTTCGGGCTCTTCGACGAGGCGCGGAAGGCGGGGAGGGCGCGGAAGGCGCTGGCGGCCGCAGGCTTCAGGGCTTTCGGGTGCCGCACGCTTTCCCTCGAGTCGTATCGGAGAGCGTGGTTCCGGTCGTTGGGGCGGGAATGAACGGGTGGGGGGCGGCCCAAGTAAGGAGCGGACAACATGGAAATCACGGACGTCAAGGTCATCCCGGTGGACGACGAAAAGCTCAAGGCCTTCGTTTCGATCGTGTTTGATCAGTGCTTCGTCGTGACCGACATCAAGATCATCCACGGTCCCAAGGGCCTGTTCGTGTCGATGCCGAGCAAGAAGCGCAAGGACGGCACCTTCAAGGACATCGCCCACCCCCTGAACAACCAGATGCGGCAGTACCTCGAGGAGAAGGTCCTCTCGGTGTACAAGCAGCAGGTGGCCCAGCCGCCCGCGGCTCCGGGTGGCGCGGGCTCCGAGCCCGCGGCGGGCTCGGAGCCGTCGGCGACGCCGGAGCCGTCGGCGACGCCGACGCCCCAAGCGTAGCGCGCCTTGGAGCCGGCGTCTGAGGCCCGCTGCGAAGCGGCCGTCACAGGGAGCGGCGGGCCGCGTTCGATGTTGGGGCGTGGCCAAGCGGTAAGGCGCGGGGCTTTGGACCCCGTATTCGAAGGTTCGAATCCTTCCGCCCCAGCCACCTTTGCGTCGCGCCGCGTGGGGTCTGGAGAGGCATGACTCGAGAGCTACGCGTCTTCACCGGCACCGCGCACCCCGCCCTCGGGGAGGGGATCGCCCGCTTTCTCGGGTTGTCACTGGGGCGCGCCCATCTGGCCCGCTTCAGTGACGGCGAGATCTGGTTCCAGATCGAGGACAACGTCCGCGGAGCCGACGTGTTCGTGGTCCAGCCGACGGGGCCCCCGGTCAACGAGAACCTCATGGAGCTTCTGGTCATGCTCGACGCCTTCAAACGATCGAGCGCGTCGCGGATCACCGCCGTCATCCCTTACTACGGCTATGCGCGGCAGGACCGAAAGGACAAGCCCAGGGTGCCGATCACGGCCAAGCTCGTGGCGGACCTGGTCTCGACTGCCGGCACCGATCGCATCCTGACCATGGACCTCCACGCCGCCCAGATTCAAGGTTTCTTCGACGTGCCGGTGGATCACCTCTTCGCCGCCCCTGTCATCATGGACTACGTCTCGAAGCTCAAGCTCCCGAACCTGACGGTGGTCTCTCCCGATGCGGGTGGCGTGGAGCGGGCCCGGGCCTATGCCAAGCGCCTCGAAGCCGCCCTGGCCATCGTCGACAAGCGGCGCGAGACCCCCAACGTGGCCGAGGTCCATAACGTCATCGGCGACGTCGAGGGGCGCACCGCCCTGATCGTCGACGACATCGTCGACACTGCCGGCACCCTCGCCCAGGTGGCGGAGGCGATCAAGAAGGCGGGCGCCCGGGAAGTGCTGGCCTCTTCGTCCCACGCGGTGCTCTCAGGGAAGGCCATAGAGAAGATCGAGGCGAGCCCGCTGTCCAAACTCATCGTCACCGACTCGATTCCGCTGGCTGCGGAGAAGACGCGTTGCGAGAAGATCGTGGTCCTTTCCATCGCCGAGCTGCTGGGCAAGGCCATAAGGAACATTCACGAGGAGGCCTCGGTCACGAGCCTGTTCGTATGAATTGATGCGCATGAGGAGCGAGTAGTCATGGCTGAAATCGTGGTCGTGGCCCAGGGTCGGACCGAGAAGGGGAAGAACGTCAACCGGCGCTTGCGAACCCAGGGGCTCATCCCCGGGATCGTCTACGGCGCGGCCAAGAAGAGCGTCGCCGTCGCCGTGTCTCCGAAGGAAATCACGACCATCCTGCGGAGCGCCTCGGGGGAGAACACCCTCTTCGATCTGGAACTCGAGGGGAAGCGGCGCAAGGTCATCCTGAAGGAGTTCCAGCTCGAGCCGGTCAAGGGGCAGATCCTCCATGCCGACTTCTACGAGGTCGCCCTGGACCGGGTCATCGAGGTGAAGGTCCACGTGGAATTGCAGGGGACCCCCGTGGGCGTCAAGGTACAGGGCGGCATCCTCGACTTCGTGACCCGCGAGCTCGAGGTCGAGTGTCTGCCCAGGGACATCCCCGAGAAGATCGTCGTCGACGTCTCCGGCCTGGAGCTGGGCAAGCACCTCAGGGTGTCGGACCTCAAGGCTCCGGAGAAGGTGAAGGTCCTCACGGAACCCGATGTCGTCGTCGTCCACGTCGTCGTGCCGCGGGCCGAGGAGGTCGCGGTGGTGGCCGAGGTGGCACCCGAGGTGGCCGCAGCGGCGGAGCCCGAGGTCATCAAGAAGGGCAAGACCGCGGAGGGCGAGGTCGCCGAAGAGAAGCCCGAGAAACCCGAGAAGGCCGAGAAGCCCGAGAAGAAGGACAAGAAGTAGCGTCGGGG
>Ga0210377_10005563_pt1 | contig 10337 bp, 12 predicted proteins | sample PLM4_65_b1redo_FD_155480 | JGI IMG/M metagenome (GOLD analysis project Ga0210377, IMG submission 155480) | Groundwater sediment microbial communities from an aquifer in East River, Colorado, USA - PLM4_65_b1 redo | ecosystem: Environmental > Terrestrial > Soil > Riparian zone | place: USA: East...
ACCTGGATCCGGAAACAAACGAGCGGTACATTCCGCACTGCGTTGAGCCGACCTGGGGCGTGGACCGGACGGTTCTCGCAGTGCTGTTGAGTGCATACACGAATGACGGCGAGCGCACAGTGCTCAAACTCAAACCATCACTAGCGCCGTACAAAGCCGCTGTGTTCCCGTTGTTGCGCAACAAACCCGAACTTGTCGCGAAAGCACAACAGATATGCGATACGCTCCGGACGAAGTACGCAATCGCATGGGACGACCGCGGCAATATCGGCAAGCGGTATCTGGCACAGGATGAAATCGGTACGCCCGCCTGCATCACCGTTGACTTCGACACGCTTGAAAACGACACAGTCACGGTGCGCGACCGCGACACGAAAGAACAGAAACGCGTGGCAATCTCCGAACTCTCCGCTCTCATCGGCGCATCTCTGTCCGCGTAATTCCCGGGTATTTGACAAGAACGACAATTCTTGTTATACTTATAGTAGACGGCTTTCATTTCCAATCAAAGTAAGGAGGCAATGTGACGCGACGACTCATCGCCGGACACGGTCCGAAGTCGCTCACAGCGGCTTTGGCGCTAGTGATGGCCGGATGCGGTGGTGGCGACAATACCACCGGTCCATCGGGTCATGCGGGCCCTATGCCCGTGAGTGTTGTATCGGGGCGCACGGGCGCACCGATACCGTCTCTGAGCGGGCTGACGGCGACGCAAGGGCAGTCGCTGTTCGTTCAGTCGGCGGGGTTCTTTTCGTATCGTACTGCGTTCTCGGGGCAAACTATCGCTCTCTGGCCTGCGGATGATGGGTTTCTGACGGCTCACCACACACGCAGGCTCGTCTACAGGGGAGAGAGCCCCGGGCTCCTTCATCGGCTTCCGCAATCAGTGGCCTCAGTGTCGTTGGTGCCCGACGAGGGCATCCGTGCCTTCCCGTGGGCGATGGACCGCGTTCGAAAGAGCGCTGAGATACTCTCTCGGTCGCATTCGGTACTGGACTTCCAGATGGATGGTCCTGGATTCCCGATCCAACTCGTCATCAACTTCGCTGATCAGGGTTTCGTGGACCAACCGGGAGCAGCGGCACTTGCCTATACATCGTCGGATGCCAACGGGACCATCACCGGTGTCCGTCTCGTGTTCCGCTCCCTGCAGATTCAGGGGTTCTGGCACTCGGAAGATAATTTCCAATGCGCCGTGACCCATGAATGCATTCACGGGACAGGGCTGGATCACTCTGATCTCGAGGATGCCCCCGGCATCATGATGGTGGGAGCCGATTCGTATAAATACCTCGAGCCGTCCCCGCAGGAGCGTCTCATCATGGCGATGCAGTATCAGCGCCTACCGGGCACAACATTGAATGGCATGACCGAGAGTGATCCGACTTCCGTAACGAAGTCGGACAACGAGAGGCCGAAGTGGCGTCTCGTCTGCGCCAGGTAGTACGAGCCGCGGCTAACCACCGCGGCTTTTCTTTCGATCTCATTTTGCATAACGCAAAATGAGATCGAGCAGAATTGTAGCGGCCTTTGCCGTATAAACGATTCTGAGTTACTATCTTTCCATGGCTGAGGTTACTATACTGAAGAAGAAGAGTTATCTCGCGATGGTACGAAATGCTGCTCGGGGTGAAAATCATCTGTTCCAAAATCTTTGGGCCTCAGTAGATGGTGAAGTGCGCGATATTAATAAGAATGGCGCACTTGCATGCGGATTCTTTACGTCTGCGATTCTCTTTCTGAACAAACTCACCGGAGACTTACACGCAGGGGTGGCGGGGTTGGAGCGTGACTTAGCGGTTTCAGGATGGACGCAGATACCGCAACCGCGTGAAGGCGCGATTATTATTTGGGAGCCGCAACCGGGCGTGGATGGCACTCCGCATCTGCATGCCGGATTCTGCATCGGTGAAGATCGCGCCGTATCCAACGGTTCCAACACGACATTGATGCCCGAAGAGCATCACATTACCTATGGTGGCACGCGAAAAATCGACCGTATCTGGTGGCATCCGGAGTTGGAGTAGTTGCATTTCTCTTAAAAATGGGTTATGATGGAGCTTGCATTTAGCCCGGTGACAGCGGGTATACTCCCGAGTTACCGTTGGCCCGATGCGGGCCCACACACCTATGCATAGGTGTAAGGGCGGGCGTAGCTCAGCTGGTTAGAGCGTCCCCCTGTCACGGGGAAGGTCACCGGTTCGAATCCGGCCGCCCGCGCATCGAGAAGACCGCCATTGGGGCGGTCTTCTGTTATACTAATGGGAATGCGCGTTAAGCCTTCAATTGTAACTGGCGCGGCCACGGTTATCGCATTGGCGGCAGTCGGGGTCGTGGTACTGGCGACAGAGCCCTCACAGGCACAGCCGGAACTGGTGAGATTGCTTTGGGCCGCGCTGTTTCTGACGATGTGGGGCTTTCTGTGCACGATATTACTTCTCTTGCGCCAAACGATTGCGCAGGCGCTCTGGACAGCACTTCCGCCGGCAGTCACGGTCATCGGCCTGCTGATGACTCTCCAGCGGGGAATACTGGGAGCGCAATTGCTGGAGGCTGTAATTTTGGCTACAGTGGTGCTATCCTCCGTTATCCGGTGGAAGTTTCGCCGGACGAAAAAACCTGCGGAGCACACGTAATACATACATGAACATCAGCATCGAAACGCCGGAGGAACTGGCCGTGCGCAAACAACTGGAAGCGAAACATGACCCGCTTAGCGAACGGATGAAACGGTTTTTAGCACTGCCCGATTTGTCGAGAACTCCGGGAAGTCCGATACACGAACTGATTGAGCGAATTGTTTCTATCCCTGACTTCAAAGACTTCGATATTGTCCATGTCCCGGAAATTGTTCCCGCCGACAAGAGCTTCGATTTATTTGATTTTGCGCCCGACCACCCTGCCCGCAGTCCGTCGGACACCTATTACATTGACGACAATACCATCCTGCGGACGCACACGACCATCTCGTGGTATTACTACCTGACATCGGACCGGGCAAAAGAAAAGATAAAGAACCGCGAATCGCTTGGCGTCTTCACCTATGGCAAGGTGTATCGCAAAGATGAAATTGACCGGAATCACATGAATGTCTTCCATCAGATGGACGGCTATTATCTGATTCCGAAAGAGCAGGGTGTCATCGGCGTTGAAGACCTGAAGGATGTCCTTATCAAAATTGCGCAAGCGGTATTCGGTCAAGATGTGAAATACCGTTTCAATCCTGATACTTTTCCGTACACGGATCCCAGCCTGGAAATGGAAGTCGAAAAAGGCGGCAGGTGGGTTGAGGTGTTGGGAAGCGGTGTGGTGAAGGGGAGTGTGCTGGAAAAACTGGGCATTGATTCATCTCTCTACACAGGCTGGGCATTCGGATTCGGTCTTGAGCGTTTGGCAATTCTTAGCATGGAATTACCCGACATCCGGTTGTTGTGGTCTCATGATCCGCGCGTGCTGAAGCAGTTGAAGCTCGGCGCTATATATAAAGAAGTCAGTAAGTTCCCGCAAATCACGAGAGACATTTCCTTTATTGTACCGAAAGATTTTTCGCCGAATAATTATTTTGACTTGATTCGTGATCTCGGCGGCCAGCTGGTCGAAGAAGTCACGCTGCTGGATCATTATGATAATGACGATAAATTCGGGCCGGGCAACACCAGCTACACCTACCGCATCGTCTACCGTTCCAACGAGCGCACGCTTGCGACGACAGAAATCGAGCCGATACAGGCAAAAATCGCCCGGGAGACCATCTCCCAGTTCGGTGCACAGGTGCGGTAGTCAGCGGCTCATTCGTGAGCCGTTTATAAGTCATGAAATTGGCCGTTTTATTGCGTGTTTGTCCTGTTGATTTTCTATACCAAAAGAGTAGAATAAGTAAGCAATATGGCCGCCAATAAGGAACAAAAAAAGTCGTCGTATACCGCCTCCGACATCTATGTGTTGGAGGGCCTAGAGCCTGTCCGCAAACGCCCGGGCATGTACATCGGCGGCACGGGCATCGACGGTCTTCACCACCTCATCTGGGAGGTGTTCGACAACTCGCTCGATGAAGCGATGGGCGGCCACGCCGATCACATCATCGTCACACTGTTGCCCGACGAGATGGTTTCGGTCCAAGACAACGGCCGTGGTATTCCCGTCGAGAAACACAAGCAAACCGGCGTGAGCACGCTGGAGACAGTCATGACCACCCTACACGCGGGCGGAAAATTCGGCGGAGAGGCATACAAAGTCTCCGGCGGTCTGCATGGTGTCGGCGTGAGCGTCGTGAACGCATTATCCAGCTACCTGAAAGCGGAAGTGCACCGCGATGGCGCAGTGTACGTGCAGGAGTATGTGCGGGGCAAACCGAAGAAACCCGTCAAGAAAATCGGAGACTCAAAATTTCGCGGCACCATCACTACCTTCCAGCCCGACCCCGAAATCTTCAAAGAGCGTGGCTGGAAGCTCGACACTATTTTGGCGCACCTACGCCAGCAGGCATACCTGACGCGCGGTATCACTATCAATGTTATCGACGCGCGGATCGGCGTCAGCCCAGGCGGGGCCCCCGCGAAGCAGGGGAATCCCCAATATCCCAGCCACACCTTCCACTTCGAAGGCGGTTTGGTTTCGTATGTCAGCTTCCTGAACCACGGCATCGAACCGAAGCACCGCAGTATTTTCTATGCGCACAAGGAGCAACAGGACATCGATGTGGAAATCGCGTTCCAGTATGTCGACGATTTGTCTGCCAAAGAAATCAGCTTCGCCAACAACATCCACACGGTTGAAGGCGGAACGCACATGACCGGCTTCAAGGCTGCCATCACGCGCACGCTCAACGATTACGCCCGCAAGAACGGCTATCTCAAGGAAAAAGACGAGAACCTTACCGGCGACGATGTTCGTGAGGGATTGGTGGCTATTTTATCGGTCAAATTACGGGAGCCGCAGTTTGAAGGCCAGACCAAGGCAAAGCTCGGCACTCCCGAGGCACGTGCGGCGGTTGAGACCGTCATGAATTTGGAGCTTGCCGACTGGCTTGACCGCAACCCGACCGATGCACGGGCCATTATGGACAAGGTAATCCTGGCGTCCAAGGCGCGGGCCGCCGCAAAAGCCGCGCGCGATACCGTGTTACGCAAAGGAGCGCTGGACGGCTTTTCATTGCCGGGTAAATTGGCGGATTGTTCCAGCCGCTCGGCGGAAGAATCGGAACTGTTCATCGTCGAGGGAGATTCAGCCGGCGGTTCGGCAAAGCAGGGCCGCGACCGCAACTTCCAGGCGATTCTCCCGTTGCGCGGAAAGATCTTAAATGTGGAGCGGGCCCGTATTGACAAGATGCTGGCATCGTTGGAAGTACGCGCGCTGATTATCGCGATGGGCACTGCAATTGCCGAAGAGTTCGAGTTGGCGAAACTCCGGTATCACAAAATCATCATCATGACCGATGCCGATGTTGACGGTGCGCACATCCGCACACTGCTACTGACGCTGTTCTACCGTCATTTCCCGCAGTTGTTCGATGGTGGCCACATCTACATTGCCCAACCGCCGCTGTACCGCATCGCCAAAGGCGGCACGGTACAGTATGTGTACAGCGACGAGGAAAAAGAAAAAATCGTCGCGCAGTATGCCAAGGCCGCCGATATCAAACTCCCAAAGATGACGGTAAAGCCCGCGCGCGACGCGAAGGGATTTGCCGACTTCGAGGCCGAACCACTCGAAGGCGGGACTGCTGCCGCAGAGAGCGAAGAGGCGTCTTCCGGCGCAGGAGAGAGCGATGTCCAGGAAGGCGTGGTGAAAATCGCAGGGCTCACCATTCAGCGCTACAAAGGTTTGGGCGAAATGAACCCTGAACAGCTCTGGGACACCACCATGAATCCTGCAAACCGCGTGCTGTTGCAGGTTACCATCGAAGATGCGCAAGAGGCTGATCGCGTCTTTGATGTCCTGATGGGCAGCGAGGTGGCGCCCCGCAAGAAGTTCATTCAGACGCATGCGAGGTCGGTCCAAAATCTGGACATCTAGCTAGAACGCCTGTGCGCGGGCCACCACAGATTTATGGCCATCGCGCCCTTCGGGCTTGTCCGATTTCTTCGTTGCTCGTTCCGGTTCTCCCTCCCCGTATTTGCATACGCCTCGGTTCGGTCCTCACTCGTGCCTCGAACTTGGGCAAGCGCAGGCGTTCTCGTTGCGACTAAATTCGTAACTTCAGTTTCCGCGAAATGACGAGTGCAGCCTCCTGCGGTTTAAGGTCATCGGTACTTATTTTAAGAGAACGAACGCCGCGAACGGGGCGAGTAACATTTTCATTCGTCATCCGCTCAATCAGCATCTCTTTGGTAGTTATCTTGTGGCGATCGAATGCTCTCCGACTTTTGGAGCCTACTCGACGCATCAGCGAACGCTCCGAGGCAGTAAGTTGCACAAAGTGTATAGTAGCTGGTAGTCGTCGCATCATTTCGATGAAACGGTTCTTTTTAGTCTTATACACGTATACGCCGGTTAGTATGATACCCGCGGCCTTAGCGCGAATAGCTGCCCGGAGGCACTCCATGCGTAGGGATGTCATTAGTTTTCGGAACTGGCGGTTGGTCCTCATATCTCCCTGCATAAGCGCGCCGGCAATAGGAGAGAAGAGGTGGGGATGGAGTACGGGGTATCCAATTCTCTTCGACAATGCGGCAGCCACGGTAGTTTTCCCAACGGCTGGCGGACCATAAATATATATAATTCTTGTCGGTAGAGGTTTCATGCGTGCGGGTAATACTATAGCATAGGGGGGATTTTATCAATGAGGGGATGTTTGACGTGTTGGGACGGGTCTGGTACTATGTCTGCATCGCCTGCGGGCGGTTTTTAGAGCCCATGGATCGATTCATCACATTCTTGAGGGAGGTGCGAACTGAGCTCGGGAAAGTCAGTTGGCCTTCACGCAAACAGTTGCTGGCATACACCGGCGTCGTACTCGGTTTGTGCCTGTTTTTCGCTCTCTTTTTAGGCGGCCTTGATTCCGTGTTCGTGTGGGTTCTCAACCGTTTGATCGGGTAATCTTCATGATTCTATGCCAAAGCAAGTAACGACCGGTCAGCGTGAATGGTACGCAATTCATACCTACTCGGGGTACGAGGACAGCGTCGCCCGCAGTCTCAACCAACGCGTTGAATCACTTGGTTTTGAGGGCAAGATTTTTAATGTACTAGTGCCAAAGGAGAAAAAGATCCGGGTCAAAGGCGGCAAGCGCGAAGTTGTTGAGGAAAAGATTTATCCGGGCTATGTGTTGGTGGAGATGATCGTTTCGGATGACAGTTGGTATGTTGTCCGCAATACGCCCAGTGTTACCGGTTTCATCGGTGCGGGGACGACGCCTACACCGCTGGCACGCACCGAGGTGGACAGCCTGTTGGCCCGCATGGGCGTCGAAGAGCCGAAGTATAAAGTGGACGTGGCAGTCGGTGATCGGGTCAAGATTTCCGACGGACCGTTCAAGGATTTCGATGGCAAGGTCAGTGAAGTCGATATCGAAAGGGGGCGCGTCAAAGTGTTGGTCACTATCTTCGGTCGCGAAACGCCCGTCGAGTTGGACTTCCTGCAGATGAAGAAACTTTAATTACACACTATGGCAAAGAAAGTAAAAACAATCGTCAAACTGCAGGTTGAAGGAGCCCGTGCCACACCGGCGCCACCTGTGGGTACTGCGCTCGGACCCCACGGCATCAACCTTCAGCAGTTTGTGATGCAGTTCAACGAGGCCACTAAAGACAAGGCCGGACAGGTGACTCCGGTGGAAATCACCATCTTTGAGGACCGTTCGTTCGAATTCAAACTCAAAACCCCGCCCGCGGCATACCTGTTGCGTGTTGCGGCAGGTCTGGAGAAGGGAAGCGGAGAGCCCAACAAGAAAAAGGTTGGCACCGTGACGAAAGCACAGCTGAAAGAAATCGCCGCACAGAAGATGGATGACCTCAATGCCAACGATGTCGATGCCGCGATGGAAGTCATTGCCGGAACTGCCCGGAGCATGGGCATTGAAGTGAAGTAAGGATATCAACTCCTGTGCAAAACCCGCCCTTGCAGGCGGGTTTTGATCTGGTAAGGTTGCGGGACATTTCTCAGATCCGTTATCTCCTCACCCGCATGAACTCACCAAAAAGCTCTCAGACCGTACGTCATATTTTAAGCGGTGCCCTTGGATTTGGGCCGCGGTATGTCGTTGATTATCATGAACTCACAAAGGTTATTGGTGTGTTGAAGGCTGCCGGCTACAGCATTGTCCTGACACAGGGCGTCTACGATCTCTTCCATGTGGGTCATAAGCGGTACTTAGAAGAGGCAAAAAGTTTCGGTGATATTCTCGTTGTCGGCGTCGATACGGACGGTCTTACCAAGAAACGCAAGGGGCCGAAACGTCCGTTCGACAAACTCGAAGACCGGGTTGAACTGCTTTCCGCGCTGCGGTCGGTCGATCTTATTACCGTGCGGAATGAAAACGATCATATGTACCGGCTCATCAAGGTTGTCGAGCCGGACGTCCTGGTCATGTCGAAAACGACCGAGGATTTCACAGATAAGGATAGGAAGAATCTGTTACAATACTGTGGAAACATTAAAGTGCTACCGGCAAAAGCGGGGACAACCACAACCGCAAAGTTGCGCAAGTTGATGATTGAGGGCGTGGCACAACTTGGCCAGAAGATAAACAGCGTAATAAACCAATTCCTCGGAGGAATCGACCATGAAAGCAGTAGTCGCGTATCTACCAGTCATCCACAAAGGGCATCGAGAGTTCTGTCAAAAAACAAAACCCGACGTCCTCTTCGTTCTCGGTAGGAGTTTGATACAAGAGATACCGCTATTAGAGCGGGATGTTCGCGCTCTGAATCCGGAAGACAGCGTGTTGATGTGTCGAGCGCTCACGCTCGCTCCCGACATTCGAATACTCGAAAAGGACGGCATCGAGTTCCTCAAAGCCGCGGACTCGATTGTGTTCGCCGACGATGCGGCAATGCGCTTTGTCGCCGATACCTATTTGCCCGGTACTCCGGTGGTATTTGAGCGCGTTTTTCTCCGTTGGGATAAAATGGCCGCAATTACTGCGCAGCCGATTGACGCTGATGGCACTATTTCCGTAGAGCAATTTGACCGCGAAATCATGGCACGCGCCCGTGAGGAAGCGAAAAAAAGTTCTGACTGGTGGCGACAAGTAGGCGCGGTGATTATCAAATCCGGTGCCCCGATTCTTCAGGGGTACAACCAACACAAGCCAACCGAATATACGCCGTATATTTTTGGAGATCCGCGGGCGAATTTTAATGCGGGAGACCCCCTCCTGAAGGATATGAACATGGCGCTTCACGGTGAGGCAGGACTTATTGCACAGGCAGCCCGGCAGGGCACTTCACTCGAAGGCGCTTCTCTCTATGTAACGACGTTTCCGTGTCCGACCTGCGCACTCTCGATTATCCAAGCCGGTATAAAAGCTGTTTATTTTGCCGACGGATACTCAAATCTTAACGCCCAAGAGAACTTCAAGCTTGCTAGGGTAAAAATAGTGCGCGTTATTGAAGTATAAAAAGTGAGCCGTCTCCCCGTACAGTTGGAGGCGGCTCACGACATGAACTCCGAGTAGGTTTAGCGCCTGCAGCCCATGTGGAACTTCACCAGCCCTGCCGCTGGCGTCGGCACGATGACGTGGGCATGAATGTGCTTGACACTTGCTCCAGAGCGAAGAGGTTCGCCAGACCGCATGCACACACCGCCGCCAGGAAAGGCGTTTCCGAGGCTGCCAACGATGGAGAAGTACTCCTGCTGTTCGGCACCCGTCAAATCGCTCACCTGTTCTGCGTGGCGCTTCAGGATGAGTATCCAGTGAGCGTCGGTGTCCGCATAGGGGTAGTCATTCTTGGTGAGAAGCCAGTACTCACCATTGTGGAGGATGGGGTTGTCGTGGTAGAGCGACAGGTTTTCACTGCAGAACGGACAGTGTCCACGTTCCCGGATGAGGCGATACTCCTTGAGCTGGGTGTGAGTACGGACAGTGGCCAGTTCGATGTAGCGCAGGTTGGGGGAGTAGTCCGTGATTGAGAAATCACAGGTGTCATCCTCGCCGCGCATTCCTTCTGTTCGGGAGACACGATTCCATTGTTGGGGGTCAATGACGGGAAAGAACGCATTGCCGTCGCCGACGATGTTATGGACATGGGTGATGAGTAGGCGCTCGGCAAGCGGCATTGCCTCCCGGTAAACTTCCGCCCCGCCAATAATGAAGACCTGCTCATCTTCGGCAGTAAAGTCAAGTGCTTCTTGGAGGGAGTGTTGGACTGTTGCTCCCGGTGCCAGAAATCCGAACT
>Ga0210377_10005564_pt1 | contig 10335 bp, 9 predicted proteins | sample PLM4_65_b1redo_FD_155480 | JGI IMG/M metagenome (GOLD analysis project Ga0210377, IMG submission 155480) | Groundwater sediment microbial communities from an aquifer in East River, Colorado, USA - PLM4_65_b1 redo | ecosystem: Environmental > Terrestrial > Soil > Riparian zone | place: USA: East...
AAACTCACGCTGGCCTGCGGGCATAACATTATTGATCTCGTCCCGGCTCCATCGCCGACCGCCGCAGAAATGCTGGGGACACCGCTATGAAATCCTGGCCCTACTACAAACAGAAGGCCCGCGCCATAGCCGACGAGTTTGGACACACTCTCGGAAATTTCAAAGCGGAAGGTTCCAATATGCAGTGGACGGTTTGTACCAAGTGCAAACTGCCGGCTATAATCAAAAAAGACGCTGAACACTTTCGCCGTTATACTGGAAGTGCGCTTGTGAGTCGTTGCCCGGAGAAGCCACTCCAATTCAAGTCTAAAGAGGGAAGCAAGATACTGAGGATGCTACCGTGAAACTCACAAAAGTTTTATTTGCCTGGTACGATTTATGGATCGGGGGGTATTACGACCGAGAGAAGCGCATCCTCTACATTTGCCCTCTGCCCTGCATCGTATTCAAGTTTGAATCGAGCCATGCCTGAGCCATATATTCGCGTTAAGCCAGAGCCATACTGCCCGATCTGCGGTGCGAGAATGATTCTCCGCCGTCCCAAAGGGCGGGCCGCGTGGAAACCGTTTTGGGGCTGTTCAACTTGGCCCGATTGTGATGGCAGGCGCACAGTGGAAGAGGTGAATGAAATCCCCATCTCAGAGATCAGGCAACCTAAATCATGACCGCCATCACCATCCTCCTCCCGACCTCCGGCACGCCTCTTGACGCCCTGCTGATCGAACGCACGCTGGCAATGATCCGCGCCCAGACATTTCAAGACTGGCATCTGATCGTGATTGAGTCCGGCCCGCAAGAAACACACAACCTGTATGAGATCACGCATCGGAAGTGGGCAGCCCCCTGGCTGACATGGCTCTACCGCCCTCAAGTGCAATCTCTGGCGCTGGCCCTGCAATTCGCGCTGGCGCACGTTGAGGCTACCGAACTTCTGGTTTTTGCCAGTCATGAATACACTTGGGAGCCGGAGTATCTGACCGAGATGTGGGGGGTCTGGCATAAGAGTCGGGGACAATTGGGGATGGTCTACTGCAACGAGGCGGAGTTTGACGGGAGCGGCCTGCGCGTTCACTGGATCCCGAGAGTGCGGTATGACCGGAATCTCCTGTTTCGTTTCTGCTGGATGCACCTGCCCGCGATGGGATTGTCCTACACGCGAGTGATGGATTTGGAGGGCTTTCAATTTTTGGATGAGCAAACCCCGGATTGGGACATGGCCTTAAGACTCTCGCGCTTCGGAATCAAGCACATTGCGCGGGCGCTGGTGCGGCATCACTGGACGACCTTTGTATATCCCGATCCGCTGGCGCAGGAACACGCCCGCCCACAGATTGACTTCAGGATGCGCTTGGGATTGTACGGGGATGAGGCGTTGGACGAGATGCACAACTGGCGTACCTACCCTCAACTGCCGGGGCAGGTCCCTACTCCGCTGGCAGAGACGGAAGAGACGGCAAACATTCCTCCGCCCGAATCCACAGAGCAAATCCAGACATAAATTCATCGCTGACCTGGAGCCAGCCATCCTCACCCGCGAGTGAGGCGAGATAAAACTCCCACCCTGCAGGCACAACCAGAGTCTCTCGGTGTGTGCCAATCGCCGGACGGTCAAAGCGGCGGTCTACAAAAATACATGCGCTCTGTCCAGCAAAAAATAGATCACCGACTTTCAACTGCCGCGCCCATTCCGGCGTGGGCAGAAGTACGGGCATCACGGCTTTTTCAGTTCTTCGGTCAACAGCCGCTTTTCCTCATCGCTCAACCCCCACCCCTGTACGGCTGGACCTTTATAGGCGTCGGGCCGGTGCGTACCCATGAAATCCTTCCCGAGCCTTTTCCCGACGCGCCCCAGCGCGTCAAAGACCAGTTGATTAGTGACCATCGGGGTGTAAGGCGGGTCGGCGGGCGGAGGTGAAGTGTCATCAAGTTGATCGGCCAATTTCCCGATGGCGATGATCTGGTTGAACGCAGAGGTCAAATGGTCTTCAAGCGCCTTCTGCCGAACCTTCAACTCGGCCAAAACCTCCTTCGTGTCCATCGTATTTTCCTCCTCGGGGAGTGGCAGGGCCACAAGTGCCTGTGTGACCCCGGCTCCGTCTATGTTGTGGCGCGGCCACCATTCGCGTGGCCCGTAAGTGAACACGGTCGCGCCGATCACATACTCATCTTTCCGCAGTTCCATCTCCAGCGGAGCCAGAATCTCGCGCACATATCTAGCCCCATCATCGCCATAGAGATCGCGCCATGCCCTGCCGGGCGGCGTGCCGAACGGCACAACGTCTGCGCCCGTTTCGGTAATGACCAACGGCAGGTTGCCGTAACCGAGGGCCTCAAAGCGGGCATTGTCTTCCCTGTGCCGCAGAAGAAGATACCCCCAGGTCGTTTGATCTGGGCCTGCGTAGGAATGGCGGCTGAGCACAGCGCCATGAATGCGCACGGCCTCCAGCGCCGCCGTGTATTCCGGCCACAGTTCATATTTTGGCGCACCCACCGACCAACCCCCGATCACAGGCGTCTTGCCCTGCGCCCGGATCAGGCGGGAGAGTTCGTACAGGAATGCGCCGTACCAACGCATCCCTTCCGCACTGTTGGCGGTCGGCTCGTTCGGCCCCTCCCAGGCATTCAGCGCCGGATTAAGTCGGATGGGTTGCTCAAGGTAGCGGGTGAAGTAGTAGCGAGCATAGTCTACGGCAGGCGTGGCGCGGCGTTCGTCAATGCCGAACTCCGTCTCCACCACGCGACCGAGGAGCATCCCCGGTCGCACCTCAGCCGGGAGCGCGGCTAGTTCCGCCGCGCCGTCAAACAGGCCCGCGAACTTTGCCACGGCCACCCCGGAGCGGCCCAGGCTCGCGGCTTCCGGGGTCCAGCCCAAACAGTGCGGCCCGATCTTGCGGCGCATCACTCTGCGACCGCGGTTTGCGGCACGGCCTCATCCCGCTGGCCGTTGTTCCCCGCCGCCCCCGGCTCCTGCGGGTACTCCATCTCGGCGTCAAAATCCTGATCCATCTGGATACCAGGCATGGCTTCGCCAATCGCATCTGCAAACTCAAGCATAAATTCCTTGAACTGCTGTCCCGGAAGAAGTTTGAAGTCGGGCGAAGTGAAGCGTTCCCAAATCATCTTGGCCTGCGCCCGGCTGAACTGCATCACGCCCCCGTCAATTTCCTTGAGCATGTGGACGCGGCGGGCCAGCGGATACCAACAGGCGCGCTCCGATTCGGGGACGTGCTTCGGTATAGTTTCCCCGTTTTTGTTTTCGGTGGTCGGAACGTAGTTAACGATCAACTTCAACCATTCCTTGTCGTGAATGGTCTTCCGGTAGGGCGGCATCTTCGCCACTTCTCCGAAGAAGGCCCACAGCGCCTCGGGCTGGCCGGTCTCAAGGATTTGCTTGACGACTGGATAAGGGAGAGTGATCGTCTCATCCTCTACCGTCCGCGTGCGAAGTGTGACCCTTACAACCTTTGCGTCTTTGTTGAGTGACATTCTGATTCTCCTTGCCTGTTATTTCGGGTATTATACCCCGCCAAACACATAGGTGTGAATGTTATGGGTTGCCGCAAATTTGTTTTGAATTTCATAGCGCGCACCCGTCCAGTAAATATTGATTTGATTGGCCGCGCCAGCGGTGATAGAATAGCCATTGTTGGGATCAGCAATCTCCGCTGTCGCCGCACTACCACCCTCCAGAACATAGATGGCGCTGTCACCATTGCTCACATCCACAAGGATGACTAGGCGCGTTACATTTGCGGCATCGGCTATCTGCGCGATACCGTTGGCTAACAAGACATGAAACGTTGTTGAAAATTTATTCCCGTTGACATGCAAAGCGCCGCCAATCGTTGTGTCTCCTGTCCCCAAGTACACCAGATTGGCGCTGTTGAGGTAGGCGGCATAGTTGATTACGCCCCCCGGATGTCCGCCAACCAGCATACCAATATTGGCAGTGGCGATTGTCTGCTCAAGAATTTGAACGCCCGCGTAAGAGACAATCGTGCCTGATCCGGTCGGGGTCTGTGCTGTAATCAACACCCCTTGCGCAATGATCCCGGTTGCAGTTCCTTTCGCATAGAGCGGCTGAAATAGCATCCCTCGAATGACTTGATTGTTTGCTCCCGCCGTGATGGTGGCAGTAACACTCAAGCCTGAGGCATCCACTCCCGCCGATGTAGTTGCTCCGATATTGATTTCTACCCCATGAACAATTCCCGCTGAGGCTGTCGCCGCCCCAAACAGGGTCTTTCCGGCCTGCACCCACAACGCATAAGCATTCGTAATGATGGCATTCGCCCCCGTCGCTGGCGCATCCGTGATAGCGAGTGTCGCGGCATTGGTGACGGTGTTGCTCCCCGAAGCAAAGGCAATCGTTGGGGCCTGAAAGACCACGAAGCGTTGCGTGGCAATTGCCCCGTTTTCCCACGTCACCGTGCGCGCCAGGTTGAAATTGATGTCAATGACCTCAGCAGTGGTGGTCAAGGCCGTGTGCGTTCCCCCGGTGACGGTCATCACATGCGGCACTCCGGTCGCCGCCGCCTGCGTGATGGTCAGGAGCGTTCCCGTCGCCGGAGTTGCCCCGATGCCCACCTGACCTGTGCCGAGGTAAACGGCGTTGCTACTGTTGACGAAAAAGGCGTGATTAGTTGATCCGCCCGGATGCCCACCAATCAGAATTCCAATGTTGGCGGTGGCGATGGTTGCTTCCACAATGGTGACTGTGGCATAGTCGGTTATCGTGCCGCTCCCGGTGGGGGCCTGTGCGCTCACCCAAAAACCAGTAACGTGCAGACCAGTGAAGGTTGATTTGGCGTAGACCGGATAGATCATCACCCCCCGCAGGCCGTCAAAATTGGCGTGTGCCGTGAGAATTGAATCAAATAACCCCGATGCCGCTATCACACCCACGGTTGGCACAGTCATTGACCCCGACGATTCAAATACGGCGTCGGCCCCCGAAGATTGTGAACTTCCCAGTAGGAGCGCGCCCAATGTTCCCCCTGCAAGGGTGAGTTTGTTGCCGCTGGCAGAATAGATCATGCCCGCGTCGCCCGCCAGCGCCGTCGCCGTACTCCAGTATGCCACCTGAGTAGCCGTGCCGCCCCCGGTCGGGCTGGCGGTCGGGGTCCAAGCCACACCATCCCACGCCAATACGTCGCCTGCCGACGCGCCCGACCCGGAGATTTCCAGCGTCGTGCCGTCATAAGCCAGCGGAGCCACAACCGTGAATTGCAGTTGTGAGCCGAAAGTAGTTTTGATCGCGCCGTGCTCGTCAAGCGTGAGCATTAAGATAACTCCGACCAATGGAAGGCCCCATTGACATCTACCGAGCCGGTGAACGCGGTCGCAACCAGTGTGAGGATGTCGGCAGTGGTCTCGGCCATGTCCAGGGTCAGACCAAGTTTCGAGAGGAGTGAGCGTTGCGCCAAGCCTCTTGCCGTGACGCCCACTCCACCTGAGGCATACCACGAATCAATGATTGTCCCCCCCGTCAGGGCAGTGGCCGCCACATCTCGCTCCATGCCGCTGGCGGAATTCACCGCCGCGAAACTCGCATTCGTCAGCGAAGTCGGATTGTAAACCAGTTCCAGCAAAGCACTGCCGCTTCCAAGCAATATCGTCACGATGTCCGGCGTCAGAATCAGACGATTGGGAATGGAGTTGAACAGGAGCGCGGGCCTTATGGATAGAACGGGTCGCCGTGTAGTCACGCTGATAGAAGTGATACCATTGTCGGCACTAAAAGGATTGCCGGGCGAATCTACCTGCCCGCCCTCCGAGGTAACGGCGACACAAGTGGTAATCAGATCGGTCGTGCTGGCGGCTGTGCCGGTGTTTTCGATCTCAAAGCGCACCGGGAGCGTGGCGGTCGTCATGCTCACCGTATTCAATTCATTGGCGATCTTCATTTCGTGGCAATAGACGAGCCGATCCCCAAAGTCAAAGCCAAATCGGATGCGGCCATGCCCAAGCCATTGCATGTCAAGCACAAAGACCTGCCCCTGCGTGTTATCCAGCGTGATACCAGACGGATTGAGCGGGTTGAGGCCCGCGTTCAGCCCGTCAATATTCCAATCCGCCTGATCTACGGCCAAATCCACCACCGAACCGCTGGCCTTTGAGCGTCGCACGACGCGCAGGGTGGAGCCGTTCTGCTCAAAGAACACCCCGTTCCTAACGTCGAAATAGCCAATGCGCTGACGCACATTTTCCTTGATGGCTCCCATCACGCCTGTGATGTCAATGCGGTGGCCGCGGTCGGGCTGATAGCGGAAGTAGCGGTGTGACTGTCTGTAAACCGCATCACCGCTGGTCGTCGTGCAGCGCAGACGTACCGAGGACTCGTTCGGCAGATGTGTGGCCGAGCCGCTCCCGGCCACAGAGTTCTCCCACTGGAAGGCGACGGCGCTATACTGTGTCTTTCCGTCAAAGACCGTGACGGGGATAGAGACGCGCGCCCGCTTGAAAGGGTCTATGCTCTGGCTATCGTCAAAGGCAATGAGTGATTTGTGAAGGTTTGTCATGGGTTAAACAATGTAGAAGGCCGCGCCATCGCAGACGATCATCACGCTGTCAAAGGGGAAGTCAAAAGAGAAACTCGATTCGCCGTTCAATAGGTCGCCGCCCTGTGTGGCGACCGTGATTTGATGACTGGTGCTGTCCACCTTGAGAATGATCCACGATCTCCGAAAGGAAGCGGAAGCGGCGGGCAAAGTCAGCGTCACGTCGCCTGCTGTCGCATCCACCTTCACGAAGTTTGCGACTCCGAGGTCGGCATCCCCACTCACCGACTCAAAGACGAACATGGTGGAAGCCGTGATCTTGAATGCGCCCTGGTCGTCAAAGGTTTGCATGGCTTAATCCGGTACGATCTCTAAGACGTTTCCCTGCACCGTCATGTTGCCGTCCGATCCGCTGGTTGGAACCATTCTAGCCCACACCCCGAAGGTGGAGGGGATGGTGAAACCGCGATTGTCAATGCGGCTCTCGAACTGCGCCAGCGGCAGGGGCGGCATCAACCGCTCTTGATCTGCGATGCTATTGTCAGTGGAGATGGCAAATTCTACCGTCGCTTCAACGCTGTGGAGATTGAGGGCCGAGAGCCACTTAAGGTCGCCGCGCCCCGGACTGGCGGCGGTATAGGGCTGGCTGTCGGCAAGGTCCAGGAGTTGCGCCCAAACACTTCCGACTGTCAGATTCAGGACAAGTTGACGGGTAGTTTGTGTGGTCATGAGAAAAACCAGATTATCTCTCTCGTCAGTGCTTCCTCGCCGCCCCCGGCTCCGCCGCCGATGAAGTATGACCGCCTGCGGCAATCAATCTGCTCTATCGCGGTCGTGTCCCATCGCAGAAGGATGTCACCGAGGATGATGTGGCGGGAAGGTGGGGTTGGAAAGAACACGGTTTGGTCTTGCGTGAAAGCCACGTCAAAGGCGCTCCCCACCGTGTAGACCGCAAGATTCGTGGACGGGTTGATGGAGATGTTCACCCACAGCGCCGTTCCCGCCGTTGCCGGAATGTAGGCGGTCAAATCATCCGAGTTCTGCGCGTCATAGCGGATGATCGTGGTCGCGGTCTTGTAGTACCACGTTTCCGGCAGGAAGACCGCCATCGTTCCGAGAGGGACGACCAGGCCGGGGGTAAATTGCCCGCCGTCAATGGGCGTGGTATCAATGCTTCCGTCGCGGTGCGTATCGCCGTGAAGCGGGAGACCGAGGCGGGCGGGCGTTAGACCCGCCTCGCCATACACCGCCCGCAGGCCCAAGACCTGAAAGAGGGTAGTGTTTACATCGTCGTAACCGACCCAAAGCGAATCGTCATTGGCAACGGGAATGCTGGCATTGTAGGCCTCAGCGACCTGTCCATCCGGCATTCGAGCGTTGATGTAGTGCGTCCGATTAGGAACGCTGACCACGCCTGTGCCGTCACCCGCGAGGGCGGGCCACTTGCGCAGGGGCGGGCGCACATTTCTGACTTTCCAATCTCTGACGACAGCCTTGAGACTTGACATGCCTCACCAGGAAGGAACGAGATACCTGACCTGCTCAACGCTTGATAGCAGGCTTGACAGATTGCCAGTGGCATCCAGCCAATTGACTCCGCCATCAACAGTCCTGGCTATCTTTCCAATTCCAAGGCCCCCATCGTGCATTTGTTTTTGCAGACTTGAGTAAGGCCAGCCGCCAAATCCGTCTCCATAGAACGCGCCTGCGGCCCCGGAGTTGATCTGCGCCACCGATGCGCCATCATAGAACAGGAACACCGAACCTGCGCCCTGCCCCTGCACCGAGGGAATGTAGAGGCTGTCGGCCCCGCCGTCAAATGCTTCCGGCGTGGCTGGCCCGCGCCCAAAGTCCCCGGTCGGCGTGATGAGCGTGAACGACCCGCCGATTCCGGCCGCGGATTTCCACACGCCCGCCTCGCCGCTCCCCGCACAACCGGGCGTTCCCACAAACAGGATTTGATCGTCGCCATTCCCTTGATAGGGCAGGAAGAGCGCCGCGCCGTTGGCGTGATTGAATCCGCCAACGGACTCAATATCCGCAGACGACCACGACAAGCCCGCGTCGCTGGTGTAATGGACGCGCACTTGAAAGCCGGTCGTGAAGCCTCCCCGTATCCCGCCGATGCTGACGTAGACATGCCGCCAATCGTATTGACTGACCGCTATGCCATAGCAGGTGATGAAACTGCTGTCGGCAATCGTTAGGCTTGACATGGGCGTAACCGGACGGGCATACCATATCCCGTGCGTGTAATCGTTGGTGTAAACATACCAGAGGAGTGACCCGCCCGGCGAGGCACTGTGAACAAGGGCCAGCGTCCCCACATAGCCCTGTGCGGCAATGGTCATTTGCGCCACGGCAACAAAATCGGCGCTACTGTTTCCAACCAATGTGCGCATGGCAGCCTTTGAAAGAGAGAGTCGCCAGTTAGGGGGAGAGTCCTGCAAAGTATTCGTGAAGTAGACGCCATAGAAGTCGGCCAGCATAACCGCCCTGTTCTGGTTGTCAAACGGATCACGGCGCAAAACCTGATAGCGCGTGGAGCCGGGCAGGTTGCCGGAGATGTCCACCCAGGTGGGAGAGCCGGAGAGAAAGTCGGCAGTGGCGATCAGGATGTCCGTTGAAGCGTTGCGAGCCACGCCAATCATGTTGCCGCCGCTCCCGTTGGCGGGCGTGGGGATGGGGTCTGGAGCCGGAGACGTGTCAGGCGTGGGCGCGATCTGCGGCGCATCGCCCGTCACCGCGATCTCCGCGAAGGTCTCCGCCTCGGCGGTCATCTCCGCTACCATGAATCCGTTCTGTGCATCGTAATTGTAAGAGAGGGTGCGCGGCCAGAATTTGCGCGTGGTGAAACTATAGCCGCGCGGGTTGTCAGTCGCAGGCACAGTGAGCGTGAAGAATTGTCGCGGGGCGATGTCAAAGAAACGGTTATTGGCCGGGAGTTTGACAGGCAGGGTTGGGATTTCATTGTTAATTTGACCCGCGATCAACCCCGCGAGCGTGTTCATCTGGATTTGGTCGGTCGCCAGCAAGTGATCTTTCGGCTCCACCCGCCCGTAATGCTTGAAGATGTGGCCGTTGGCGAGGGAGAAGAACGGCAAAGGCTCACTCGCGCCGTCCCACGCCACGCCTGAGGCGTCCACCAGCGCGGCCTGCGAGACGATGGTGCGGTCAATGACCATCCGCTCCGCCCAATCCTCGGTGGTAAGCGCCATCACGTTCACAAAAGAGGAGCGGTCGGACTCCGGCGTCAGGTTCGGCTCGGTCTCAATGTAGAGTTGGCCGTAGCGGTCACAGCACGGTTGCGCCAGGATGCGAATCGTAGCAATGTTAACGAGTTGCGCCCACAAACTTGAACTGCCAGGCGATTCCAGCACCGTCGCCAGGCGCGTGTCGGTGTTGGGATAGAGGTTGCAGGCCACGGTGAAGGTGGAACGCCAGTGAAGCAAGTGCCACGCAAATTTGTTGACAGTGAGTCCCTGAAACTCCAGCCACGAGTCCGGCGCGCCGCCCGCGAAGTCAGCAAGTTCGGAGGCAGTGTCTATCAGCCCGATGGGGAAGGCCGTCATCTTATCCAGCCAGTCTTTCGGCCCTTTCACGGAGAAGGAAACCGTTGAGAGGTCTGGACTCCAATCAATCGTCTCGCCATCAATCCAGCCCCAGGTGAGTACATTTTCCATGCCTGAGATCGGGCCGATGCTAACTTCTTCCTCCCCATACCAGTCTTTTGAAAACAGCACCACCATGGCCATGTTACGCACAACCGAGAGATCAGCCGAAGAGTCAAAGAGCGTTACCTTGAAACCGTATCCCCCGCTCCAGTAGTCGCCGC
>Ga0210377_10005565_pt1 | contig 10332 bp, 10 predicted proteins | sample PLM4_65_b1redo_FD_155480 | JGI IMG/M metagenome (GOLD analysis project Ga0210377, IMG submission 155480) | Groundwater sediment microbial communities from an aquifer in East River, Colorado, USA - PLM4_65_b1 redo | ecosystem: Environmental > Terrestrial > Soil > Riparian zone | place: USA: East...
CCCGCCTAGTTCCGCTCCGGCGAGATCGAGAAGGCGTTCTTCGAGGCGATCGCGAACTACCGGACACCGTCCTACCCGGGGAAGCTCGTGCTCTTCCGCCCGTCGCACGACGACTGGTTCGACGTCGGCGGCGGACTGATGACGAACCCGCACAACCGCACGCACATCGTCGATCACGAGAACCGCTTCGGCCCCTACGCGGCCGGCGGCGTCGAGGTCCACGAGGTGTCCGGCGATCACGACGCGATGGTGCTCGAGCCGCACGTCCGCAACCTGGCCGCGAAGCTGCGCGCCTGCCTGGACGAGGCGATCCAGGGAAAGTCGGGACCGTGCCGCTCGTGAGCGCGCGAGAGACGCCCGCCCCGACGCGAGCCGCGCTGGATGCCAGCGCGCTTTTCCCGAGCAACGTCGCGGTACTCGTGAGCGCGGTGGACGAAACGCTCGAAGGCCTCCTGCCCGAGGAGCTCGCGCTGGTCGCGCGCGCGGTGCCCAAGCGCCAACACGAATTTGCGACGGGTCGCCGGCTCGCCCGCCGCCTGCTCGCGAACCTCGGCTGCCGGGAGGAGCCGCTGCTCGCCGACGGCGATCGCGTGCCGCGCTGGCCCGCGGGCATCGTCGGCTCGATCTCGCACGGCCACGGGCTGTGCGCGGTCGCGGCCGCGCCGCGCGGCGCGATCCGAGGCCTCGGCATCGACGTCGAGGAGGCCGACGCGGTTCGACCCGAGCTCTGGCGCCGTGTGCTGCGCCCCGAAGAGGAGAAGTGGCTGCGCGCGCAGCCGGACGCGCGCCAGCTTCAGCTCGCCGCGGTCTTCTTCAGCGCGAAGGAGGCGCTCTACAAGGCGCAGTTCCCGCTGACCGGCGCGCGGCTCGGCTTCCACGACGTCCTGGTCGAGCTCGATCCGGCTGGCTCGGGCTTCCAGGCGCAGACCCCCGGCTTCGCGCGGCCGCTCGCGGGATCGTTCGCGATCGCTGCGCCGTGGGTGCTCGCGGGTCTCGCGATCGTCGCCGAGGAGCGCACGACGTGAAGCTCCTGGTGATCGTGATCAACTACCGGACGCCGGACCTGACCTTGCGCGCGGTCGACGCTGCCCTGCGCGAGCTCGAGGGCATTCCGGAGAGCGCAATCACGCTGGTCGAGAACGACTCGCGCGACGGATCGTACGAGCGCTTCGCCGAGGAGATCGCGGCGCGCGGCTGGTCGAAGCGCGTGCGGCTCTCGAAGTCGGAGTACAACGGCGGCTTCTCCTACGGCGTGAATCAGGGCGTGCGGCCGTCGCTCGAGTCGGCCGATCCGGCCGAGTACTTCTACCTGCTGAACTCGGACGCCACGCCCGAGCCCGGCTCCATCGCGACCCTCTTGCGCTTCCTCGAGCAGCGGCGCGACGTCGGCATCGCCGGCAGCCAGATCTTCGGCGTCGACGGCGTGACCCACGAGACGGCGTTCCGCTTCACCAATCTCGCGGCGGAGTTCGCCTCCACCGCGCAGGGCGTGCCCCTGCTCTCGCGCTGGTTCGACGACAAGATCGTCGCGCTGCCGGTTCCGACGACGCCTTCGCCCGTCGACTGGCTCGCGGGCGCGAGCATGCTGATCCGCCGCGAGGTCTTCGAGACCGCGGGGCTCTTCGACGAGCGGTACTTCCTGTACTACGAGGAGACCGACTTCTGCCGCCGCGCGCTCGAGAAGGGCTTCGCGACCTGGTATCTGCCCGAGAGCCGCGTGGAGCACGTCGGCTGCGCGTCGACCGGCTGGAAGGATTTCAGCAAGCCGCGCACGCCGCACTGGTTCCGCAGCCGGCGCTACTACTGGCTGAAGAATCACGGGCGCACGGCGCTCTGGGCCGCGAACGCGTGCGCGATCGCGGGCTTCGCGTTCGGACGCACGAAGTCGCTGCTGTCGCGGCGCCCCGCGGTGGAGCCGCCGCGCTTCCTCTCCGACTTCCTGAAGCACAACCTGTCGTTTGCGCCGATCGGGCGGCCATCGCGCTAGAGAGAGAAGCGGGATGACCACGACTCGCCGCGTCCTCGTCGTCGGCGCCGGGCTCGCGGGGCTGGCGGTCACGCGAGGGCTGCGCGCGCTCGGTGCGGACGTGGAGCTGGTGGAGCTGCGCTCGGAGTTCGCGGAGCCGGGCGCGGGCCTCCTGCTCACGGGCAACGCACTGCGCGCGCTCGATGCGCTCCGCGTGGGCGCGGCCGTGCGCGCGGCGGGCCGCGCGGTTCGCACGGTGCGCTTCGCGGACGCAGAGGGCCGCGATCTCTTCCACGTCGACGTCGCGGGTCGGCGCGGCTGGCCGGATTTCGTGAGCATCCACCGCGCGGAGCTCCAGCGCGCCCTGCTCGAGAGCGGCACGCCCGTCCGGCCGCGGCTCGGGCTCACGGTCGAGGCGCTCGAGCCCGACGGTGCGCGCGTGGACGTCCGCTTCTCGAACGGCGCCTCGGACTCGTTCGATCTCGTCGTCGGCGCCGACGGGCTGCGCTCGCGCGTGCGCGAGCTCCTGTTCGGCGCGGCGCCGCTCGAGCCGATCGCCGGCTTCACGGGCTGGCGCTTCATCGCGCCCTGTCCCGCGGAGCTCCGCGATCCGCTCTACGTGCTCGGCAACGGCCGCACGCTCCTGCTTCATCCGCTCGCGGGCGGCGACGTGTACTGCGGCGCCGGTCCGGTCGAGGTCGGAGCGCCTTGTACGCGCGGGAGCGAGCGCGAGCGGCTGCGCGCGGCGTTCGCGGGCTTCGGCCCGCCCGCGCGCGCGGTGCTCGACGGCGTCGGCGACGCCACGCCCCTGATCCCGACCCAGTATTGGCAGCTCGAGCGAGCGCCCTGGCACCGGGGTCGCTGCGTCCTCGTCGGAGACGCGGCGCACGCCTCGGCTCCGACCTTGGCCCAGGGGGCTGCGATGGCGTTCGAAGATGCGTGCGTGCTCTGCGAGCTGCTCGCGGAGGGCCGCGACGTGGAGCCCGTGCTCCAGGCCTTCGACCGGCGCCGCCGCGATCGGGTCGAGACCGTGCAGCGCGAGTCGCGCGCGCGCATGGAGGCCAATCGCAGCCTCGAGCCCGCGCGCCTCGAGCTGCGCAATCAGGTCCTGCGCAAGGTCGGCGCCTCACAGCTCACGGCGGCCTGGGGGCCGCTGATGGAACGCTCCCCTTAGTCCCGCTTCCGGAGTCACCCGCCATGATCACCCTCGTTCAGCAGTACTTCAGCGAGTCCGCACAGCGCTTCCCCGACAAGGTCGCGGTGGCCTGCGGGCGCGAGTCGGTCCGCTTCGGCGAGCTCGATCGCCGCACGAACGCGCACGCGCGCGCCCTCGCCCGCCGCGGTCTCGCGCGCGGCTCGTTCGTGCCGATCTTCATCAAGAAGAGCGTGAACGCGATCCAGTCGATCCTCTCGGTGCTGAAGGCCGACTGCGCGTACGTCCCGATCGACGTCACGACCCCGGCGCGGCGGCTCGAGGACGTCCTCGCCGCGACGCGCGCGCGGCTGGTGATCGTCGACGGCGAGAGCCTCGAGCGCTTCAAGGAGCTCTGCCCGCGCCACGCCGAGCTCGAGGTCGTGAACATCGACGAGCCGCCCGGCGAGTCCGACGCGCCGCTCGCGTATCGGAACCTCTCGATCGACGTGGCGTACGTGCTCTTCACCTCCGGCTCCACCGGGACGCCCAAGGGCGTGATGATCAGCCACGCGATGATCAAGGACTACATCGAGTGGTGCGTCGAGACCTACGCGCTCGACGACCGCGACGTGATCGCGAACCACGCGCCGCTCTACTTCGACAACTCCACGTTCGACCTCTACACCGCGTTCAAGACCGGCGCCCAGCTCCAGCTCGTGCCCGACGAGCTGAACGTGATCATGACGCGGATGATCTCCTGGATCCGCGAGCGCGAGATCACCACGTTCTTCTGCGTGCCGAGCGTGATGACGATCCTGCTGAAGTCGGGGAAGCTCGCGGCGGGCAGCTTCCCGAAGCTCCGGCACGTGATCGCCGCGGGAGAGGTCCTGCACCCCGACGTGCTGCGCCAGTGGATGGCGCTCTTCCCGCACGTCCAGTTCACCAACATGTACGGGCCGACGGAGATCACGGTGGACTGCACGTTCCACGTCGTGCGCGAGATGCCCGCGCCCGACGTGAGCGCGATCCCGATCGGCCAGCCGCGGCGCAACATGGAGGTGTTCGTCCGGCGCGACGACGGGACGCTCAGCGACGAGCCGGGCGCGGAGGGCGAGATCGTCGTGCGCGGCGGCTCCGTGTCGTACGGCTATCTGAACGACCCCGAGCGCACGCGCGCCGCGTTCATCCAGAACCCGCGGCACGACCTCTTCCACGATCCTCTCTACCGCACCGGCGACCTCGCGCGGATCGCGGAGGACGGCGCGTTCCTGTTCCTGGGCCGCCGGGACCAGCAGATCAAGTACATGGGGAACCGCATCGAGCTCGGCGAGATCGAGGCGGTGCTGCTCTCGCTCGAAGGCGTGGTCGACGGGGTGGTCGTGTTCAACGACAGCCCGATCGCGGCGGAGAAGTGCATCGGCGCGCTGGTCTGCCTGTCGAACGGCGCGACCAAGGCCGCGGTGAGCGCGGCGCTCGCGGAGCGGCTGCCCGGCTACATGGTCCCGCGCAAGATCACCGTCGCGGGCGAAATGCCTCGCACACCGAACGGGAAGTCGGACCGGAAGGTCGCCTACGGGCTCGTCTTCCCGGCGACCTGAGCGATCCTAGACGCCGATCCTAGACGCCGAAGAACGTCTGGTAGATCGCGTTCACGTCGCGGATCGATTCCGGCTCGAGCGAGTCGGTGTCGACCTCGTCGCCGCGGATGTGCTCGATGAAGAGGATCAGCTCCACGACGTCCAGCGACGACAGGATCCCGTTCTCCATGATCGGCGTGTCGTCGGAGAGCGACTCCGGCTTCTCCTTCGCGCGGTTGACGATCCAGTCGCGAAGCTGTCGGCGGACCTCGGACTCGCTCACGCGAGCTCCGGGACTTCGAGCAGGAGCCCCGTGTCGACGAGGTTCTGGAGGAACTTCTCGGAGCTCTTCTGGCGGTGCGCCTGACAGACCTTCGACGTGAGCGCGGCTTCGCGCGCGGCGTACGAGTCCGCCAGGCCCGCGTCGCGGTAGACGGCGGGGTTGTAGAAGTCGCGCCAGCTCGCGTTGGTGTACGCGACCAGCCAGGTCCGGAACGACTCGACCTCTTCCGGGGTCCAGTTCGGCGACGTGCGCTCCCAGACTTCCTGCAGGTACTTGCGCCCGAAGTGGACGTGGCGCGCCTCGTCGACGTGGTGCGTCCAGTTCACGTCGCGCACGATCTTCGGGAGCCGATCGTCCTGCCCCATGATGACGTTGTAGTAGTCGCTGAGCTCCTCGACGACGAGCACCTTCGCGAAGAACGCGACATCCTCCTCGCCGGCGGCGAGCTTGCGGGCGAACGGGATCTTCTTCTCGGGGTACACCTTCCCGAGGTAGCGCCGCAGGAAGCCGGAGAACATCATCATGTGCTTGTTCTCCTCGTCGAGGAAGTGGTGCATGTACTCGAGCACCCACAGGTTCTTCTCGAGCGTGTAGATGCGGTGGCTCATGCCCTCGAGCAGCGGCCGCTCGCCGTGGAGGATCAAGCTGAAGAAGCCCGCGAGCTCGTGGAAGGCGAGCTTCTTGCGCTGGGCTTCGCTCATCTCCTCCCAGACGTCGGTTCCGTAGAGCGACACCAGCTCCGGGGACATCGTCCATTCCGACGCGTCGAGCGTCTCGGGCCAGACGAGCTTGGTGGTGACGTCGTAGAAGAACTTCTGGGAAGCCCGCGTCAGCTTTCGAGCAACTTCTTCGGTGGTCCGCATGACTCTCGGGGGGCTCTGGTTTTCGGTCGGTCAGGTTAGATCCGGCGCCTGCTCGTGACAAGGCGGCGACCTGCCGCGTCTCCCATCGGCCGCGGCGAGCCTGGCATGAAGCCGCCCGCCCGCCGAGCGCAAAACGCGTGCCGGGCCGAGCCCGCAGGCGGGCGACCTGCGGGTTCGTGAGGGTGCACTGTCCGGGAGCGCGCGCGGCGGATAGCTTGAAGCGCTTGAAGCTGCGCGTGAACGGCACCGTGCACGAGCTCGAGGTGGATCCCGAGACGCCGCTCCTGTGGGTGCTGCGCGACTCGCTCGGGCTCACCGGCACGAAGTTCGGCTGCGGCACGGGCGCGTGCGGCGCCTGCACCGTCCATCTCGACGGGGCCGCAGCACGAAGCTGCACCCTGCCGGTCGAAGCCGTCGGCGAGCGCGCGGTGACCACGATCGAGGGCCTCGCGCCCGCCGGCGCGCCGCATCCCGTGCAAGCGGCGTGGCTGGCCGAGCAGGTCCCGCAGTGCGGCTACTGCCAGCCGGGGATGATCATGGCCGCGGCCGCGCTGCTCGCCGCCGTACCCGCGCCGAGCGACGCGCAGATCACTGCGCAGATCACCAATCTGTGTCGCTGCGGGACGTACCCGCGCGTGCGCCGCGCGATCCGGCGCGCGGCGAGGCGCGGCACGTGAGCGACCTCCTGAACCTGTCGCGCCGCGCGTTCGTGCTGGGCGGTGCGGCGCTCGGCGGCGGACTCGTGCTGGGCTTCGCGGTGCGCCCCCGCGAGGCGTCGGCCCGCGCGGCGCAGGGCGCGGTCACCGTGTTCGGGCCCTGGATCCGGATCGCCACCGACGGCCAGGTCACCTTGTGCGTCGAGAAATCCGAGATGGGCCAGGGCGTGTACACGTCCCTCGGGATGCTGCTCGCCGACGAGCTCGACGCGGACTGGGCCAGGGTCCAGGTGATCTTTCCGCCGGACGAAGGGCCGCCGAGCTCGTACTTCACCGGCATCAGCATGAGCGTGCGCAGCTCGTGGCAGCCCCTGCGGCGCGCGGGTGCGAGCGCGCGCGAGATGCTGGTCGCCGCGGCGGCCGCCGTCTGGAACGTACCTGCGGCGGAGTGCCGGGCCCGACACGGCCGAGTCGTGCACGGCGGGAGCGCGCGCGAGCTCGACTTCGGCGCGCTCGCCGAACGCGCCGCTGCGCTGCCCGTCCCCGCTTCCCCGCGTCTGAAGTCGCGCGCCGAGCGGCACCTCGTTGGCCGAGCGGTCCCGCGCGTCGATCTGCCGGCGAAGGTGGACGGCTCCGCGATCTTCGGCATCGACGTCGAGGTTCCTGGAATGCTCCATGCCGCGGTGCGGACCAGCCCCGCGTTCGGCGGCAAGCTCCTCGGCTTCGACGAGCCCGCGGCGCGTGCGTCATCCGGGGTGCGCGCGGTGGTGCCGATCCCGGACGGCGTCGCGATCGTCGCCGACTCGTCGTGGCAGGCGGCCCGCGGCCTCGACGCGCTCGCGCCGCGCTTCTCGAAGGGGACGTTGTCGAGCGCCGCGTTCTCGGCGCGCCTGCACGCAGCACTGGGCGAGCCCGGAACGACCGCCCTGCTTCGCGGCGATCCCGATGCGGCGCTGAACGGCGCCGCGGGCGTCGTCGAAGCGCGCTACGAAGTGCCGTTCCTAGCGCACGCGACGCTCGAGCCGATGAACGCCACGGCCCACGTCCGCGCGGACGGCTGCGAGATCTGGGCGCCGACGCAGGCCCAGGGCCTCACCCGCCAGCGCGTCGCCCGTCTTCTGGAGATTCCGATCGAGCGCGTGCGCCTCCACACCACACTGCTCGGTGGCGGCTTCGGCCGCCGCTTCGAGGACGACTTCGTCGTGCAGGCGGTGCTCGCTTCACGCGCCGTGGGCAGGCCCGTGAAGGTCCTGTGGTCGCGCGAAGAGGACCTGCGCCACGACTTCTACCGGCCGGCCTACGCGAGCCTGCAGCGCGCCGTGCTCGACCGCAACGGGATGCCGCTCGCGCGCACGCAGCGGATCGCCGGCCCGTCGCTCGAGGCGCGAGACTCGCCCGAGTGGCTGCAGCGCGCGGGCGGCGCGCTGCAGCGCCGCTTCGACGCGGGCATCCCTTCGGACTCGCTGCCCGGGTTCCTGCGCGGCCGCGTGCCCGAGTGGCTGGGCGCGCCGATCTCGCGCGCCGCGGTCGATGGGTCGGAGATGCGCAGCTACGGGATCCCGAGCCAACGGATCGAATACGCGCTGGTCGAGTGCCCCGTGCCGGTCGGGTTCTGGCGCTCGGTCGGTCACTCGCAGAACGCGTTCTTCTCCGAGTGCTTCATCGACGAGCTCGCCGCCGCCGCAGGGCGCGACCCGCTCGACTATCGGCGCGCGCTCCTGGCCGAAGCGCCACGCGCGCGGGCCGTGCTCGAGCTCGCCGCGGACCGCGCGGGTTGGTCGCGCGCGGCGCCACCCGGCCGCGCGCGCGGCGTCGCGTTCCACGAATCGTTCGACACACTCGTGTGCCAGATCGCGGAGATCTCGCTCGACGCGGACAAGCGCCCACGCGTGCACCGCGTGGTTTGCGCGCTCGACTGCGGCAGCGTCGTGAACCCCGACACGGTCGCGGCGCAGATGGAGGGCGCGATCGTGTTCGGGCTCAGCGCTGCGCTGCACGGCGGCATCGAGCTGCGCGACGGCGCGGTCGTGCAGACGGGCTTCCACGATCAGCCGCTCGTCGGCCTCGCGGATTGCCCGGAGATAGAAGTGCACCGGATCGAAAGCGATGCACCGCCGGGTGGGGTCGGCGAGCCCGGCACGCCGCCCATCGCGCCGGCGGTCTGCAACGCGCTCTTCGCGGCGGGCGGCGAGCGGGTACGCAAGCTACCTCTGCTCGCCGCTTCCCGCTGAGGGAGATCGAGCATCGCGACCTTGCTGCGCAGCTTCGCGGTCGCGCTCGGGCTGGCGCTGGGCGTGGCGGGTGCGGAGCTCGCGCTCCGTGTGCTCGCGCCTCAAGAGAGGTCCTGGCTCGAGATCTACCGCGCAGACCCCGCCCCGCCGTTCGTCTCGCTCGCGCCGGGCGTCGCGGTCACGATCGAGACCCGGGAGGGGCGCTGGCACGTGTACACCGACGCTCGCGGGCGCCGCGTCGGACGGCCGCCGGCGGACGCCGGCGGAAGGCCCGAGCTGCTCGTGCTCGGTGACTCGTTCGCGCTCGGCCACGGCGTCGAGTACGAGCAGAGCTTTCCCGCCCGAGCCGCGGACCTGCTCGGGTTCGCGGCCGTCGACACGGGCGTGCCCGGCTACGGTCCCACGCAGTACCGGGAGGTGCTCGAGTCGCTCCTCGCGTCGGGCGAGCGACCGTCGGCCGTGGTGGTCAGCCTGTTTCTCGGGAACGACTTCACGGACTGCGTGTCGAAGCCGAGGCTCCAGGTCGTCGATGGCACGCTCGTCGAAGGCGCGAGCGCGTGGCGCGCGTGGCTCGTGCGGAACCTCCACACGGCTCGCCTGATCGGCCGGGTGTACCAGCGGCTCGCCGCGTCGGAAGACGCCCTGTTCCGCGACGCGTCCTGGAAGGGAGAGACGCTCGCACGCGCGTACGCGACCTTCGGCGAGGAGCTCGCGCGCATCGCGGAGCTCTGCCGCGAAGCACGCATCCCCGTTCTCGCGGTCGTGATCCCCGCGAAGGCGAGCCTCGCGCCGCCGGCAGAGCCGAGTGCGAGCGCGCCCGATCTCGCGTTGCCCGCCAGGAAGGCGGCGCTCGCGCTGGAGACCGCGGGCATCGCGTACGTCGATCTGACCGAGCCGCTGCGCGCGCTGGGTCCGGCCGACGCGTACCTCGCCCGAGACGGGCACCTCACGCCGCGCGGCAACGAGGTCGCGGCCGAGGAGATCGCGCGCGCGCTTCGCGTTCAGCTCCGCGAGGCGACCTCGCCGTAGAGCTCGAGCATGCGATCGAGCTTCCGCTCCCAGTCGTAGGTCGAGATGACCTTCCGTCGCCCCGCCTCTCCGAGCGCCCGCCGCCTGCCATCGTCGCGCGCGAGGGCGGACATCGCATCGCGGAGATCGCGCGTGAACTCCACACGCTCGCGCGGCTCGACGAGAATCCCGCAGGTCTCGTCGAGGTAGTCGGCTGGCCCGCCCCAACGCGTGGCGATCACGGGCAGGCCGATGGCCATCGCCTCCAGCACGACCGCGCCGCCGCACTCGCGCAAGCTCGGCAGCACCAGCGCGTCCATCTCCGCGAGCCGCCGGGCCACCTCACCCTGCTCCAGGAACCCGTGGAAGGTCACGCGCTTCTCGAGACCCAGCTCGCGCGTGAGTCGCTCCAGCGCCGCGCGCTCCTCGCCGTCGCCGAAAATCTCGAGCGCCGGCGCACCCGCCTCGGTCATCTGCGCGAGTGCCGCGAGCAGCACGTCGACCGCTTTCAGCGCGATCAGCCGTCCCACGAACGCGAAGCGGATCGGCTCGCCTTCGGGGCGGCTCGTGCGCGCGCGCAAGCTGAAGCGAGACAGGTCGACGCCGTTCTCGG
>Ga0210377_10005566_pt1 | contig 10331 bp, 8 predicted proteins | sample PLM4_65_b1redo_FD_155480 | JGI IMG/M metagenome (GOLD analysis project Ga0210377, IMG submission 155480) | Groundwater sediment microbial communities from an aquifer in East River, Colorado, USA - PLM4_65_b1 redo | ecosystem: Environmental > Terrestrial > Soil > Riparian zone | place: USA: East...
GTTCCGATGGGCAAGTTGAAAACGAAAGGTGACGCCCAACGACTAGCCCTTCGCGCTTCCTACCTCATGCGTAGTCCGCCTATTCGCTCGGGCAGAGAAGAAAACGCGACAACAGATTTAGACAAAATGAGGAAAGAGTCATTATTTGATTTCTGCGGGAACATCCCCTTTCCGGATCGCCGGAACCACCGGCGGCTGGCCGGTTTCTTTCAAAATGCTCTGAGCTTGCGCGGAGAGGAGGAATTTGACGAATCCCATCGCACCTTTCTCATTCTTGGCCGTTCCCGGCACGGAGGCTGCATTTCGGATGGTATCGCTCAAATTGACGCCGGCAGGAAAGCGGATGATGTCCAGTTCATTCTTGGCCGCGACCGCCGCCGAGTAATAGACCACCCCGGCGTTGGCCTTCCCTTCTTTGACGGCCCGGACCGTATCCGGCACCGAATTGGGTTTTGTGGGATCCACCACGGCGCCGTCGATTATCTTCTGGGCCAATTCGGGTTTGCCTTCGAGCGCTGCGGCCTTCTTGAGGAATTCAATGGTGCGGTTTGTGGCCAGGTCCTTTTCACCGGTCACGCGGACAAATTTGACCTCCGGTTTGACAAGATCGGACACTTGACGAATCCCCAGCGGGTTGCCCTTCGCGGCGATGACAACCATTTCATTCGCGGAAAAGACGATGTACCAGGAGGCGGCGTCCCTGCCGGAGCCGGCGATTTTTTTGTTCATCAGGTCCTCTTCGACAACCGCCGGGGAGGACGGCGCAAACACATCGCAGGAGTCGCCTTTCAGGATGCGTTCGGCAAGCTGCTTCGATGTGCCGGAGGTGAGGTTGATCGTAATCCCCGGATTTTTCCCTTCGAAGGCTTTCTTGAGTTCTTGCATAGGACCGGCGAGCGAATCGGCATGAAACACTTCGAGGCTCGCTGCCGTCGCGCGATCGATGGAGAAAACGCCCATCACACCGAATCCTCCTATGAGAACGGTTCGGAAGAGAAATCCCGGTAATAAAAATTTACTTCGAGGTTGTAGCCATCGAGATCTCATGAACACATCCTCTATCGCGCGCCGCACCCGTATGGATATCCCGATGTGGCCGTCAAAGATGTCGGGCCGGGGCCGGTCTGTGATTGGGGCGGAATGTATCCGATAACGCATGGACCTGTCAACGTTACGCGAGATCTAGGCGGGCGGCGTAATTGGCGCACAATGGAGAAGGCACGATACAAGCCGGGCCCATCGAGTTAAAAATACGCATTCGCTATACGCATAGCGCTCGCGGCACAATTCTTCGAGATTTCCCATGATAGGTAGTAACCGGCATTTTGGCATCGACTTTGCTCTAAAAATAGGATTAGGGGAGAAACCCCCTGGTAAATGACAGAAAGCAGCCTAGCGGATGCCATAATCCGTTAGGTTGACACTCGTCGGAGGCGATTAACCATGGAAGGAAAAGATCTTCAAGAGATCAAGGCACGGGCTGAAGATGGCAAAAAACTATTCGGACGCGGTTCAGTCCAACATTTGATCGAAAACGATGTCCCCAGGCTGGTAGCCGAGATTGAGCAGCTAAAGGTGGAACTGAATGAAGCAAGAGTGTGTTCGCATGGTAGCCTCTACAAGGACCAAAGCTGCATTACGTGTTTCGGCGACGGCACGGAAGAGAAGCGGGAATGCGGCAAATGCGGCGCTCCGACGTGGCATCGCGGCGGGAAATGCCTTGCCCACGACGCATCTGCGCCGAAACCTTACGCGCTTTTAAAACTCGAGCTGCAGGAATTACGCAGCCAACTGCAGGTCGTTCAGGAAGGTTGCTCCGCCCGCGTCGCAGAGGCAGAGGAGCGCTTGGGGGGCATCGCATCCGCCTGCAATCTCATGAGGGAGTCTCTGGAATATGTAAGGGGAAGGATCGGCACAAGTTATGTCGGTGAATCCCTGGAGAAGATTGACAAAGCCCTCTCCTCCTCAACCATAGTATCATCGGTTTCATCCGCCAATCACAAGGGCGCGAATTCCCGGTCAGTTTGATAGATCTCCGGCGCGACGCGCTTCACCTCGCCACGCCTTGAAGAAGTCCAGCCGCTCGTTCCGCCATGATAGTGGAATATAATTTTTTTTAGGTATGTCGAACCTTGTGGTTCTGATCGGGATTGGAATGCGAATTACCGGAATCTTCGGTTCGGAGCGCTTGCTGCCCGTCTTTCAATTGAGCCTCCAAGGCCTCGATTCTTTGATCTGCGTTCGACTTTAGATCTGCAAGCTCCTTGTTCCGCTTCGCCATAAGGCTCAGAAGACCGTCTTTATGATTGACCTGTGCTTGGAGATCTCTGAGCTCCAGGAGCTTGTTTTTCAGCTCTAGTTCAAAATTTTTGTGATTGGAATCTTGAACCTTGGAACCTGGCCGATCTTTTTGCTCCTGGTTTTTCAGCCCATCGGCCTTTTTCTGAATTTCCTCAGCCTGCATCTTCAGCGCCTGGGCTCTTTTCTCCGCCTCTTCCGCCTTCAGTTTGAAATCGCCGACCTCGGCGGTGCGCTTGGCAAGAAGACTTTCCCTGTCCTTCAGACGATCGTCGAGCTCGGCGATCTTGGCATTCAATTCTGCCGCGAGTTTCTTTTTGAGCGCCGACTCCTGGCTTTGGAAAGTGCGTTCGGTTTCCGCGATATTTGTCATGAGCGCTTGGGCCGTTTTCTGAGCTTCCTCAGTCTGTGCCTGTAAAGCATGCGCCCGTTTCTCCGTTTGTTCTGCCTTCAGCTTGAAATCCGCGATCTCGCCGTCGCGCTTTGCTAGCAGGCCCTCCCGGTCCTTCGTCCGAGCTTCCAGCTCGTCTATCTTTGCATTGATCTCTTCCTCGAGTTTCTTTTTGAGCGCCGAACCTTGGGCCTGGAAACTGCGCTGACTTGCTTCCACTTCCGTCTTTAACGCGTCGGCCGTTTTCTTAGTTTCCTCGGCCTTCGTCTTCAGCAACGCGGCTTTCTTCTCCGCCTCTTCAGCCTTGAGCTTGAAATTCGTGACCTCGCTGTCGCGCTTCTGTAAAAGACTCTCCCGGTCCCTCAGCCGATTTTCGAGCTCGCCGATCTTTGCGTTCAGCTCTTCCGCCAGCTTTTTCTTGAGCGCCGACTCCTGGTTTTGGAAACTGCGCTGAGTTTCTGCGACCTGAGTCATCAATGTTTGGGCAGTTTTTTGAGCTTCCTCGACTTGGGTTTTCAGCGTCTGCGCCTTCTTCTCCACTTCTTCAGCCTTCAGCTTGAAAGCCGCGCTCTCCGCGGCGCGTTTCTCTAAATGACTCTCCCGGTCCTTCAGCCGCTGTTCGAGCTCGCCGATCTTTACGTTCTGATTTTGCTCCAGGTTCTTTTTGAGCGCCGACTCCTGGGTATGGAAACTACGCTGGGTTTCCTCGGCCTGCATCTTAAGCGCCTGGGCTCTTTTGTCCGCCTCTTCTGTCTTCAGCTTGAAATTCGCAATCTCGCCGGCGCGCTTCTCTAGAAGGCTCTCCCGTTCCTTCAGTCGATGCTCGAGCTCGCCGATCTTTGCGTTCAGCTCTTCCTCAAGTTTGTTCTTGAGGGCCGACTCCCGGGTATTGAAACTGCGCTGAGTTTCCGCGACCTGGGACTTCAGATCCTGGGCTATTTTCTCCGCCTCTTCCGCCTTTAGCTTGAAATTCGCAATCTCGCCGGCGCGCTTCTCTAAAAGACCCTCCCTTTCCTTCAGTCGATGCTCCAACTCATCGATCTTGGCATCCAGTTTTTTCTTTAAGGCCGACTCCCGAGTCTGAAAACTGCGCTGATTTTCCTCGGCCTGCGTCTCCAGCGCTTGCGCTTTTTTCTCTTCTTCCCCTCCCTTTAGATTGAGGTCTTCAATTTCCCCCAGTTTCTTTTTGAGCGTCGCCTCCTGGGTACGGAAGTTCTGTTGCGCTTCCTCGGCCTGAGTCTTCCAAGCCCGTGACTTTTTCTCCGCCTCTTCGGCCTTTAGCTTGAGATTTTCAATTTCCCCGCGGCGTTTCTCTAGAAGACTCTCCCGGTCCTTCAGCTGGCCTTCGAGCGCGCCGATTTTGGCGTTTAACTCTTGCTCCAGTTTCTTTTTGAGCGCCGACTCCTCTGTATGAAAACTGCGCTGACTTTCCTCGGCCTGTGTCTCCAGCGCATGGGCTCGTTTCTCCGCCTCTTCGGCCTTTAGCTTGTACGCCGCGATCTCCCCGTCGCGATTCTCTAAAAGTGCCTCGCGGTCCTCCAATCGATCTTCGAGCTCATCGATCTTGGCGTCCAGTACTCTCTTGAGGCCCGACGCCTGGGAGTGCAAACCGCTCTGCGTCTCCTCAACCTCCAGCTCCAGAGAGCGGGTCCTTTTTTCCGCCTTTTTTAACTTGGACTTGAGGTCTGCAATCTCCCCGCTCCGCTTTTTTAAATTCTCCAGAAGAACTTCATTACCCCGTTCCAAAAAGAAAAAGGCAAACACACCCAGACCTACCAGCACAAACCCAAAAAGATCGTAGACGTTCTTGACCACTAAATCTTGCTTCGCAACCGAAACTAGATCGCCCCGAAACGAATAGTAAAGCCAGAACAAGATAAAGAGGTAAGACGTTATGAGGGATAATCGGACCTTGTGGACGATGAGGAAGAAACTCATCAGGCCGACATAGAGAACAATTTGCCACACCGGAATGGGCAAATTGAAATAAAACAACGGCTGAAAGGCTTGCATCTTAATTCACCGGGATCAGTCGCCGATAATGTTATTTGGTTCTCGGCTAACTTGTTACAACTTAATAGAGCAAAAGACAGGCCAAAGAATATTACAATTTTTGTCTCATAAGGGACTGATTTGTTTCGATTATTCGAACATTCCGGAGTGCATTCCGTCTTTATCGAGTACAAAAATCGTAACGATACCGAAATACGGAATATTTATGAGGTTAGTACAAAATGCGGCGCAAGATAGGCGATCTGCGACGTCTGTCTTCCCGCTTGAAATACCGGGATAAGTCCAATATTCCGGGCCGGCCCTGATCGCATCTTTTGACAGAACGCCGACAGAACACCGGCAACGGCTTGACCGCCGGACCCCCCGGGAAATATGCTGAGATTTCCGGAATGACACCAGCCCCGGCAGGCCGCCGCCTTTGAAGGAGACTCTATGCGAGCAAGACTTCTGGCAATTCTTTTATGCAGCGCTCTTTGGACGGGCAACAACGCATTGTGGGCGCAGGCGAAGCCGCCGCTGGAAAAGATGCGCTTCATCTACAGCGCGGTCGGCGGGTCGCAGAGCTCGGTGTGGATACCTTATGAGGCGGGAATATTTCGCAAATATGGGCTCGACCTCGAGTTGCTCTATGTCGGCGGCGGCGGTCGCGCGGCGCAGGTGGTGCAGTCCGGCGAGGTCCCGATGGGGATTTTCACCGGCGGCGCGGTGGTGAACGCGAATCTGGCCGGAGGCGATCTCGTCGCGGTCGCGAGCAGCATGAACGTCATCACTTTTTTTCTGATCGCACGTCCGGAAATAAAGCAGATCGAGGACCTCAAGGGGAAGAAAATCGGCATTACCCGCTTCGGCTCGGCGACCGATTTCGCGCTGGGCTACGGCGAAAATAAATGGCCGATCAAGCGTGGGCGCGACTTTACCGTGATCCAGATGGGCGGCATGCCCGAGATGATGCAAGGGCTGAAGAGCCGCGCGCTCGACGCGGCGACGCTCAACGCCGAATTTACCATTCTGGCGCGGAAGGAAGGCTTGAAAGAGCTCATCGATATGTCCGCCATGGGCCTCAACTTCCCCACCTCTTCGATCGTCACGACCCGCACTTTCATCAAGCGCAACGAAAACGCCGTCCGGAAATTCGTCCACGCCTTCGTGGAAGGCGTCCACTACGCAAAGACACAACGCGATTTTAGCGTGAATGTGTTCAAAAAATATCTCAAGAACGACGACCGGGAATACTTGAACGGACTCTACGACCTCTACGTCCTGCGCTACGTCCCCAAAGTTCCCTACCCTTCTCCAGAGTCGATCAAGACGGTTCTGGATCAGATGGCGGAGACAAATCCACGCGCGGCGGCGGCGAAGCCCGAGCAGTTCATCGACGCGCGCTTTTTCCAGGAGCTGGAGCGGGAAGGGTTCATCCAGAAATTGTGGCAATGATCCGGTGGAGTTGAAGTTTTTCAAGGCTCTCGGGTTTTCTATTCCTACGACTGCGTAATCCCTGCAATCTCGTGCGTCATTGGCACGGCCTCAGTTGCTTCTGGCGATGGAAACTGATAATACCAAATTAGTTTCCTTAGTATATGGTGTCTATGCCCACCCAGGTTAAGAAGCGAGAGTTGCCGGGCGACGATTCCACATCGCAGAGGATTATCGCCGCGGCCCGACGCTATTTTTTCAGCCATGGCTTTCGCGGCGTCACGATGGACGATCTGGCTGAGGAGCTGGGGATGAGCAAAAAAACGCTTTACGCCGGCTTTCACAGCAAGACCGCACTGCTGGAAGCGGTTCTGGAAGATAAGTTCCGCACCGTGGAGGGCGATTTCAAGCGAGTTGTATCCGAGCGGCAGGCCGACGCTCTTGAAAGCCTGCGCCAACTGCTCGCTTGCGTGCAGCGTCACACCGAGGAAATTCAGCCGCCGTTCGTGCGCGACATCCAGCGTAACGCGCCGGAGATGTTCAAACAGGTGGAAGGGAAGCGCCGCGAACTGATTCAGCGCTATTTCGGCCGGATTTTCGATGAAGGACGAAGACAGGGAATCATACGGAAAGACATCCCGACCAAAGTGATGATCGAGATTCTTCTAGCCGCCACCGAAGGGATCGTAAACCCGCGCAAGATGGCCGAGCTCGGCCTAACGCCGAAGACCGGCTTTAACAGCGTCATATCGATCATTCTAACGGGAGCGCTGACGGAAAACCGCTGGTCGAAACCATGAAACGATTTACCCTTGCGCTCTATATCGGGTCCGGTCTCGCAGCCCTCTTCAATTTCTCGGCCTGCAAAGGCTCGGACGGCGATCGAGTGCAGGGCTACGTCGAGGGGGAGTTCGTTTATGTCGCGTCGCCGCTGGCGGGCGCGCTGGAATCCTTGCATGTGCGGCGGGGCGCCCAGGTGAAGGCGGGCGCTCCGCTCTTCGCGCTCGAGAGCGCGTCGGAGAGAGCCGCCCGGGACGAAGCGGAACGCCGGCTGGCGCAGGCCAGCGCGAATTTGGAAGACGCCAAAAAAGGCAAACGCTTCTCGGAGATTGAATCCATCGAAGCGCAGCTCAGGCAAGCCCAGGCGGCGCTGACACTTTCAGAAAGAGAATTCGCGCGCCAGGAAAAGCTCGTTCAGGCCGGCATGGTTGCGCTGCAGGAACTCGATCGCGCGCGTTCCACGCGCGACCAGGATCGCCAGCGAGTAGCGCAGCTTGAGGCCGAATTGAAAACGGCACAGCTCGGCTCCCGCAGCGACCAGATCGCGGCCGCGGAGGCCAACGTCCGGGCGCAGGAAGCGGTGCTGGCCAAGGCGAACTGGGACCTCTCCCAAAAACGCCAAAGCGCGCCGCAAGCCGGGCTGGTGTTCGACACGCTTTACCGCGAGGGCGAATGGGTCGCCGCCGGCCGCCCGGTCGTCGCCCTCTTGCCGCCTCAGAACACCAAGGTCCGCGCCTTTGTGCCGGAGGCTCGAGTCGCGGCCATTCAACCCGGCGACCCGGTCCGTGTGACGGTGGACGGGATGGCCGGCCCGGTCGCCGGCAAGATCAGTTTTATTTCACCGAAAGCGGAATATACCCCGCCGGTCATTTACAGCCGGGAGGTTCGCGACAAGATGGTTTTCATGATCGAGATGGTATTCGATCCCGCGATCGCGGCAAAATTGCATCCGGGCCAGCCGGTGGACGTAGAATTCGGCTCTTGATCCATGGCGCACGATCCCGCCCAAGACCTTGCGATAAACGTGCGCGGGATGACCAAGCGGTTCGGCAACCGCATCGCGGTCAACCACGTCGATCTTCGAGTTCGTGCCGGAGAGATCTGCGGCTTTCTCGGCCCGAACGGCAGCGGCAAGACGACGTTTATCCGCATGCTTTGCGGGCTGCTTCGGCCCGACGCGGGCAGCGGCGCCTGCCTCGGGTACGACGTGATCGGCGAGAGCGAAAACATCAAGAGGCAGGTCGGCTACATGACTCAGCGTTTCAGCTTCTATGAAGATCTGAGCATCGCCGAGAACCTCGACTTCGTCGCGCGTATGTATTCCATACCGAACCGGCGGGAAGCGGTGCGCGAGAGCATCGACCGGCTCGGTCTCACGGCGCGAAGAAACCAGGTTGCCGGGGAGCTCTCCGGCGGCTGGAAGCAGCGGCTCGCCCTTGCGGCCTGCATGATTCACCGGCCGAAGCTGCTTTTACTCGACGAGCCCACCGCCGGCGTGGACCCCAAAGCGCGCCGGGAATTCTGGGAGGAGATCCACCGGCTGGCCGCACAGGGGCTGACCTTTCTGATCGCCACGCATTATATGGACGAAGCCGAACGGTGCCATCGTCTGGCTTTCATCTCTTACGGCAATCTACTGACCCAAGGCACGGTAGCCGAGGTCATCGCCGGGGCTCGTCTTACGACATGGGCCGTCACCGGACCGAATCTGCCCAAGCTCGCCGAAGATCTGCAAGTCCGCCCCGGCATCGAGCAGGCCGTGGCTTTCGGCGGCGCGCTGCACGTGAGCAGCGGCGACGAAGCGGCCATCGAAAGGGCCATCGCTCCGTTTCGGACCGAACTCTATCAATGGCGGCGTGTCGAGCCCGGACTCGAAGACGTTTTCATCCACCTGATGAATCGCTCGCAGGATAATTTTGGGGATAATTTTCCCGATGAAAAGACGGCGTGAATTTTCGCTCCAGCGTTTTTGGGCGATCGTTGTGAAGGAGTTTATCCAGATGCGCCGCGACCGGCTGACGTTCGGCATGGTGATCGGCATTCCTCTGATCCAGCTCGTCCTCTTCGGCTATGCCATCAATTCAGACCCAAAGCACCTGCCGACCGCCGTCATCCTCGCCGACAACGGACCGCAGGGGCGCACGCTGCTCTACGCCATTCAGAACAGTGGTTACTTCGAATTGGTCCGGCAAATAAAGACCGAGGCCGAAGGGCGCAAAGCGCTCGCGCGCGGCGAGGTCCAGTTCGTGATCAACATCCCGGAAAATTTCACCCGCGACATCTTGCGCGGCGACCGTCCCGCCATTCTCGTCGAGGCGGACGCGACCGACCCGGCCGCGGCCAGCAACGCTCTCGGCTCTTTGCGCGTGCTGCTCGGCACCGCGTTGCAAAACGACTCGAAAGGAGCGCTCGACTTTCTCGCCGGCGCCGAGAGCCCGATCGATCTTAGAATCCACGCGCTTTACAATCCCGAAGCCGAGACGGAATACAATATCGTGCCGGGCCTGATGGGCGTCGTGCTCACGATGACCATGATCATGATCACCAGCCTGGCGATCACGCGCGAGCGCGAGCGCGGCACCATGGAAAATCTCCTCTCCATGCCGACGCGCCCGCTCGAAGTCATGATCGGGAAGATCGTTCCCTATATTTTGGTCGGTTATATTCAGGTCGCGCTGATCCTCGTCGCCGCGCGTCTTATCTTTCATGTGCCGATGGCCGGGAGTTTAGCTCTGTTATTCGCCGTTGCTTTGGTTTTTGTCGCCGCAAACCTGGCGATGGGCATCACCTTTTCGACCGTCGCCGAGAACCAGCTCCAGGCCATGCAGATGTCGTTCTTCTTCTTTTTGCCGTCGATGCTGTTGACCGGATTCATGTTTCCGTTCCGCGGCATGCCGCGCTGGGCGCAAGTCGTCGGCGAAGTCCTGCCGCTCACCCACTTCCTGCGGATCGTCCGCGGCATCCTGCTCAAAGGAAACGGCCTTGCGGATATAGCCCCGGAGATTTGGCCGATCGCGCTGTTTACCGCCGTCGCATTGACGATCGGAGTCAAGCGCTACCGCCAGACGCTGGACTAGAGTTTTCGTGATCGTGTCACTTCGAGGCGGCCCTTCGAAGTCTCGTGTTCGTGCTCGCCCTAGTCCCCACCGGCACGAGCCACGATCACGAGCACGCCTTTTCCCATCACGCTGATCGGCCCGTTAGCGCGCTTGACTTAGAAAAGTGGAATGCTACGCTGAAATTCGGGTGATTCCATGAAAGGTTTAAAGAACACGCTGGCCGCGCTGGGCTTCATCTGCTTTTCCAGTCTGGCGCTTTTGCCGGTCGGCATGACGCTGTGCGGGCCTTTTATGTCGCGCCTGCTGCACCACGCAAAAAAGGTTCACCACGTAAACCCCGACCCGTCGCCGCGCCTTGGAGTCGCCCGTCCGCAGGG
>Ga0210377_10005567_pt1 | contig 10331 bp, 9 predicted proteins | sample PLM4_65_b1redo_FD_155480 | JGI IMG/M metagenome (GOLD analysis project Ga0210377, IMG submission 155480) | Groundwater sediment microbial communities from an aquifer in East River, Colorado, USA - PLM4_65_b1 redo | ecosystem: Environmental > Terrestrial > Soil > Riparian zone | place: USA: East...
GGGGGGGCCGCGGGGTCGGAGGGAAGATCGAGCCGGCCGGTCGCGCGCGCGAGCAGCGCGAGGCCGACGAGGAAGTCGGTCCGGGCGCGGACGTCCTCGGCGCGCGCGAGCTCGAGCGAGGCCTGCGCGTTCAGGAGGTCGACGATGGACCCGACGCCCTCCCGGTAGCGGCCGCCCGCGACGTCGGCGGAGGCGCGCGCAGACTCGACGAGGTCGCGCGCGGTCGCGACTCGGAGCCCGGCGGTCCGGAGCGTCTGCCACGCCGTCCACACGTCGAGGCCCACGCGCTGCGCGGTCGCGTCCGCCCGGTCGCGCGCCGCCTGCGCGGTCTCGCGCGCCGCGAGCGCGTCGTACGCGGGACGGACGCCCTCGAACGTCGGGAGCCGCAGGATCAGGCCCGCCGTCCACGCCTCGCCCGCTCCGATGCCCTCGGGCTGGAAATACTTCGTGCTGCTGACGCTTCCCTGGAAGGCGAGGACGGGCCAGGCCGCGCGCGACGCGGCGCGGGCGCGGGCCGCCGCGGCGTCCGCGGTGGCGCGGGCGCGGCCGAGATCGGGGTTCCGCGCCTCCGCCGCCGCGAGGAGGGCGTCGATCTCGGGCCCCGCCACGGCGGCATCGACCGTCTCCGGGAGGAGCCCGACCTCCAGCTCGGCCGTGGGCGCGAGGCCCGCCAGGGTGGCGAGAGCTCCGCGGGCCACGAGGCCCTGGCCCTCGACCTGCTGCTGCACGAGCCGCACCTGGGAGAGCGCCGTGCGCGCCTGCAGGACGTCGGCGATCGTCGCGAGCCCCGCCCGCTGCCGACCTTCCGCGGCGGCGAGGCTCGCCTCGGCCTGCTTCACCGCCGCGGACTCCGCCTCGAGGAGCGCGCGCGCCGCCAGGAACTGGAAGTAGGTCTGCTGGACGCGGAGCACGAGATCGGCGACCGCGGCGTGCTCGCCGAGGCGCGCGGCGACGAGGAGCAGGTCCGCCTCGTCCACGAGCGCGCCGCGGGCGCCGAGATCGAGGAGGATCCAGGTGACGGCCGCGGTCGCGCCGACGGTCTCTTGCAGGGTGGCCGCCCGCCCCGGAGCCGCGAGCGTCTGCTGGCGCTGCAGGGTGGCGTTTGCGTCGAGCGTCGGGAGGTACGCGCTCCGGCGGCTTCCCGCCTGGGCGGCGGCGGCGCGCGCATCGCGCCAGGCCGCGCGGGTCGCGGGATCGCGCGACAGCGCGAGGTCGACGAGCTCGCCGAGCGACCGCGGCGCCGTCGGCACGGGCGCAGGCAGAGGGGCAGCGGTGGGCGGGGCGGCGGGGACGGCGGCGGGCGCCTTCGCGGCCTCGACGGCTACGACGTCCGGCGGCGCCACCCGCCGGTCCACCCAGCGCGACGGCGCGAGCGCGCACGCAGGTGCGAACGCGAGCGCCGCTGCGAGCGCGGCGGCCCGTCCGTGCGCGGCGTTCGCAAGGGGCATCGTCCCTATTTGTACGAGCGCTGCACCGTCGTCAATGCTGCGGCCGGCGATATCGCGCCGTCGCGCCCCTGGCCCCGACGCGCCCGGAACGGCGGTGCGCGTCAGCCCGGGCCGAAGAGCGCGTCCCTCGCGGCTCCCGCGAGCGCCGCGACCGCAGGGTGCCGGATGCGCCGCTGCACCGTGATGGCATAGAAGGCCTCCCTCACCTCGTCGACGCGGCCGACGATCTGCACGCGGTATTGATCGCGGATCTCGTCCTCGAGCACGCGCGCGGCGGGGAACACGCCGAGCCCACGCGCGCCGAACGCCTTCATCAGCGCGCTGTCGTCGAACTCGCCGGCGATCGCGGGCCGGATGCCGGTCTCGTCGAACCACGCCTCGAGGGCGCGCCTGAGCGCGGTCCCCTCCGCCGGCAGCAGGGCCGGAGCGCTCTGGAGGGACCCCGGGAAGCCCTTCCTGACGTGCGCGTGGCGTGGTGCGGCAAAGAAGGTCATTCCGCAGTCGCCGAGCCGGTGGTTGAACGCCTTCACCTTCACCTCCTCGGAGGCGGGCACGTCGGCGATGACGACGTCGAGCTCGTGGATGGCGAGCGCGGCGAGCAGCTGCGGGAGCGGCCCCTCCCGGCAGACGAGGACGAGGTCCGGGTAGGCGTCCACCGCCGGTTGCAGGAGGCGCGCCGCCATCCGCTTCGGGATGACGTCCGCGACCCCGGCGACCAGCCGCAGCCGCTGCCCGGTCGGGAGCCCCTTCACGGCCTGCTGCAGCTCCCGCCCGGTCCGGAAGATGTCGTCCGCGTACCGCAGCACCGTGCGGCCGACGTCGGTGAGGACGAGCCGGCGCCCCTGCCGCTCGAGCAGCTTGACGCCGAGGTTGGCCTCGAGCGTCTTCAGCTGGTTCGAGATGGTCGGCTGGGCGAGGCGCAGCTCCGCGCTCGCGCGCGCGATGGTTCCTGCGCGGGCCACCGTCCAGAAGTAGTAGAGGTGGTGGTAGTTGAGCCACTCCATCGAGTAGGAAAAATCTAACCCAGACCGCGAAAGTTTCTCAGCGGACATCGGGAGCGGCGGGCTAGAACGGCGGGCGGGGAGGGGGCGGAGGCCGGCACATGGAGAGCGTGGGCAGCCCCTGGCTGTTGGCCGGGTTCCTCGTGGTCATCGTCTCCCTCCTGGCCCTCGACCTGGGGGTCTTCCACAAGGAGGACCGCCCCGTCGCCGCTCGCGAGGCGATGTCGTGGGTCGTCGTGTGGGCGCTGCTCGCGATGCTGTTCGACGCGTTCGTGTGGTGGCGGTTCGGAGGAGCGAAGGCGGTCGAGTTCCTCACCGGCTGGTTGATCGAGCAGTCGCTGTCCGTGGACAACCTCTTCGTGTTCGTCCTCGTGTTCGCGACGTTCCGGATTCCCCCGCACCTGCAGCACCGGGTGCTCTTCTGGGGCATCCTCACGGCGCTGTTCCTGCGCGGCGGGATGATCCTGGCCGGGACCGCGCTCCTGCAGCGGTTCCACTGGCTCATCTACGGGTTCGGCGCGTTCCTCCTGTTCACCGGCGCGAAGATGCTCTTCCACAAGGAGGAGGAGCACAGCCCCGAGCACTCCCTGCCCTTCCGGGTCCTCCGGCGGGTCATCCCCGCCACCCCGCGCCTGCACGGGAACCACTTCTTCGTCCGGGAGGATGGGCGGCGGGTGGCGACGCCGCTCCTGCTCTGCCTCGCGCTCGTCGAGATCTCCGACGTGGTCTTCGCGCTCGACTCGGTCCCGGCGATCTTCGGCGTGACGCTCGACCCGTTCATCGTCTTCACCTCGAACATCTTCGCGATCCTCGGCCTCCGCTCCCTGTACTTCGCCATCGCGAGCCTGATCGGCCGGTTCGAGTACCTCAAGATCGGCCTCTCGTTCGTCCTCGTCTTCATCGGTGCGAAGATGGTGCTCTCGAGGTGGGTGCACATCGGCTCGTTCACCTCGCTCGCGGTGGTCGCGGCGCTCCTCGGCGGCTCGGTCTTGTTCTCGTTCGCCAAGACCCGGAAGATCGGCGAACCCGGCCCCGGGCCGTCGTCGGGCGCGTGAGCGGCAGTCGGGGCCGCGATCAGGTCCACTCGCGTGGGCGGCGCAGCGCGTCGACGAGCGCCGCCTCGCGGCTCCCCGGCGCGGGGTGGTGGTCATACGGCCACCGGACGCGCGGCGGGAGCGACATCAGGACGGACTCGATGCGCCCGCGGGTCTCGAGCCCGAAGAGCGTGCCGCGGTCGTGGACCAGGTTGAACTCCACGTAGCGGCCGCGCCGGATCTCCTGCCAGCGCCGCTCGTCCTCGCCGAACGGCGCGTCGCGCCGCCGCGCCACGATCGCGAGGTACGCGTCGAGGAAGGCCCCGGGGAGCTCGCGCGCCAGCCCGACCGCGCCCGGCACGTCGCCCGCGAGCTCGTCGAAGAAGATCCCGCCCACCCCGCGGTGCTCGCCGCGGTGCGGGAGGAAGAAGTACGCGTCCGCGGCCCGCTTCAGCTCCGCGTGGCGGCCGGGGAGGTGGCGCTCGCAGAGATCCCGGAGGGCGCGGTGGAACAGGAGGCAGTCTTCCTCGAACAGGTAATGGGGCGTGAGGTCCGCGCCGCCGCCGAGCCAGGCGGCGCCGCCGCGCGCGACGAAGCGCACGTTGGCATGTGCGGTCGGGACCATCGGCGAGCGGGGGTGGACGACGATCGAGAGCCCGGTGGCGATGAACTGCGGCCCATCCCCGGGCAGCCGCGCCGCGAGCGTCGCCGGGAGCTCGCCGCGGACGTCGGAGAAGTTGACCCCCGCCTTCTCGAGGAGGGCGCCATCTTGGAGGATGCGCGCGATGCCGCCACCGCCGCCCGGCCGCTCCCACGCGTCGGAGGAGAAGCGGGCGCTGCCGTCGGCCCGCTCGAGCGCGGCGCACGCGTGCTCCTGGAGCGCTGCGGCCGCCGCCGCGAGCCCCGCGTGCATCCGGAGGACCTCGTCCTGCGCCATCCCGGCCTGCATGTCGCTGAACGTGTCTGCCGGGCGACGGCTGCGCACCTCCCGCGCGGGGAGCGGGCGCTTGCGCGGGTCCTAGGCCTGTCCTAGGCCCCCGCGTGCCCGGATTCCCGGCGGTACATCGTCCCCGGCACCAGCGACAGGACGAGCATCAGCGCGGCCACCGCGACGTCGTTCCAGAACGCCACCGGCGTCCGCCGAGGCAGCACGAACGCGGCGGCGAGCAGCCACGCCGAGAGCGCCGTCGCGACGAAGCGCGCGCGAGCGGCCTGCATCCCGACGACCGAGGAGACGGCCGCGAGCAGTCCGACCACCCATGCGCTCGTCATGGACGCGGGCGGGCGCGGGAACGCAAACGCCGAGACGAACAGCCAGAGCGACAGGATCAGGCCGAGCGTGCGAGCGGGCATGGCGAGCGCCTCCCCATGGAGAGAAGGTGGGGATCGGGTGTCGCGCGGCGCAACGCCGCGTCCTGGACGTGGACGTCGACCTCGACCTGCTACGAGAACACGACCGTCTTGTTCCCGTGGACGATGATCCGGTCCTCGCAGTGCCAGCGCACGGCGCGGGCGAGCACGCTTCGCTCGAGGTCGCGGCCGAGGTGCTTCAGATCCTCGACGGAGTCGCGGTGCGACACCCGGGCGACGTCCTGGTCGATGATGGGTCCACCGTCCAGCTCCGCCGTCACGTAGTGGGCGGTCGCCCCGACGACCTTCACGCCGCGCTCGTACGCCTGCCGGTACGGATCCGCCCCGGCGAACGCGGGGAGGAACGAGTGGTGGATGTTGATGATCCGGTGCGGCCAGTGCGCGACGAACGCGGGGGACACGATCTGCATGTAGCGGGCGAGGACGAGGAGGTCCGCCTTCCCGTCGAGGAGCGCGCTCATGCGCGCCTCGGCTGCGTCCCGCGTGTCCTTCGTGTTCGGGACGTGGACGAACGGCACGCCGAAGCCCTCCACGGCCGCCCGCAGATCCGGGTGGTTGGAGATCACGGAGGTCACCTCCGCGCGCAGGTCGCCCCGCTTCCACGTCCAGAGGAGCTCGAGCATGGCGTGATCGTGCTTCGAGACGAGGACCGCGAGCTTCTTCCGGTCGGACGAGTGGCTGAGCCGCCAGTCCATCGCGAACGGCCGCGCGACGTCGAGGGCGAAGGCGTGCTTCAGGTCGTCGAGCGGCAGGTCGACCTTGCCGGTCTGGAACTCGAGGCGCGTGAAGTAGACGCCGGCGCCGTCGTCCGACGTGTGCTGGTCGAAGTCCGTGATGTTGGCCCCGTGCCGGAACAGGAAGCTCGAGATGGCGGCGATGATGCCGGGCCGGTCGGGGCACTGGACGAGGAGGATCGCGCGAGGATCGGTCATGCGGGCGTGTGGAGGGTACGAAGGATCCCGGACGGGATCAACGTTGCACCGCGGCGCCCGGTCGCGCGCGGGCGCGCGCAGCCCCTCGCAGGCGGCGAGGAATTGTACAGCCGTTGATTCGAGACAAGGTGGGGCGGGACCGCAAAGCGTATTCGAGGTGCGAGGTTCTCCGCTTGTGAAAGTCGTCGTGCGGGGGTGCGATGGCCACGGCCGCATCCAGGCCCGGGAAGCAGCCGGAAGACGGGACGAGCCCGCCGCCGCGACCCGGCGCCGCGGAGCCCGGGGACGACGCGCTCGCGCGGCTCGCGCGCGCGATCGCGCCCGGCTCCCTCGACGAGATCGGGCTCGCGATCCCGTGGCATCACCGGCTCTCCACGAAGCTCCTCGCCCTCGTCGGGCTCGTCGCGTTCGCGACCATCGCCGCGTTCTTCTTCGCGGAGATCGCGGTCCAGCGCCACCTCCTCGCGCAGGTGGTGGCGGAGTCCGACCTCCTCAGCCACACCATCGGGAACGCGCTGCACCGCGCGATGCTCCAGGACCGCCGCGGCGACGCGTACCTGATCATGCAGGACATCGGGCGGCAGACCGGCATCGAGATGGTCCGCATGATGGACGGGGAGGGGCGGATCACGTTCTCGACCGATCGGGCCGAGATCGGCAAGGCGGTGGACCGGCGGGCGGAGGCCTGCATCGCCTGCCACGCGGAGGGCGAGCCGCTCCACAAGCTCGACCTGAAGGACCGCAGCCGCGTGTTCCGGAACGGCCCGCACCGGGTGCTGGGCATCGTCACGCCGCTCTACAACGAGGGCTCCTGCGCGACGGCGGCCTGCCACGCCCACCCCCCGGACCGCAAGGTGCTCGGGGTGATCGACGTCGGCGTGTCCCTCGCGCGGCTCGACGGGGAGACGGCCGGATTCCGGGTGCGGACCCTCGTCGCCGCGGCGCTGGCGGCGGCCATCCTCGCGCTCGCCGTGTGGGTGTTCACGCGGCATCACCTCATGCGCCCCGTCGCGGCGCTCGTGCAGGCGACCCGGCGCGTCGCCCGCGACCAGCTCGAGCTGGAGGTGCCGGTCACGTGGTCGGGCGAGATCGGGATCCTCGCCACCTCGTTCAACGAGATGACCCGATCCCTCCGCGCGACGAAGCGCGAGCTCGACACGCTCATGCACGGCCTCGAGAAGCAGGTCGAGGAGCGGACCGCCGCGCTGCGGAACGCGCAGGAGCAGCTCGTCAGGACCGAGAAGCTCACCTCGCTCGGGAAGCTCTCCGCCTCCATCGCCCACGAGATCAACAACCCGCTCGCGGGGATCCTCACCTTCGCGAAGCTGATCGTGCGGACGCTCGAGCAGGGCGAGCCGGACGAGGCGACGCGGCGCAATCTGATCAAGCACCTGCACCTCGTCGAGCGCGAGACGGAGCGCTGCTCCGCCATCGTGCGGAACCTCCTCGACTTCGCCCGCGAGCGGCCGCTCGCCCTGAAGGACCTGAACATCCACGGGGTGGTCGAGGAGGCGCTGCAGCTCCTCGCCAACCAGATCCAGATCCTGGGCGTGTCGCTCGAGAAGCGGCTCGCGCCGGTTCCGCTCGTCGAGGGGGACTTCGGCCTGCTGCGGCAGGCGTGCGTCAACGTCGTGATGAACGCCTGCGAGGCGATGGCGCGCGGAGGCCGGCTCGTGGTCGAGGCGGCGCTGGTCGAGGATGGACGCTGGGTCGAGCTGTCGTTCCAGGACACCGGTCCAGGCATCCCTCCGGACCACCTGTCCAAGATCTTCGACCCGTTCTTCACGACCAAGGAGCGCGGGACCGGCCTCGGCCTCTCCGTGGTGTACGGGATCGTCGAGCGCCACGGGGGCAAGATCGAGATCCAGACCGAGGTCGGGAAGGGGACGCGCGTGATGATCCGGCTCCCGCCGAAGCAGGCGAACGCGAGCACAGGGGAGGCCCGGTGAGCCTGCGGCCTCCAGGCCTCGGGCCTCCGCAGGAGCGCCGCGACGGTCGCGCGTCCTCGCGGAGTCCGGAGCCTCGCGCCCGCAGCCGGGCCGTGAAGTGACGCTGGAATGGAACCGATCTTCGTGTGGTGGATCGGTGAGGAGGAGGCGGATCCGGAGCTGATGGAGCACGTTCGCCTTCACCTCGCGCGCGCGTTCGACCGCCCCACCGCCCGGTGGCACGGGGCCGCGCGCCCGCGCCACGCGTTCGACGCGCGGCGCAAGCAGCACGCCTCGGGCGCCATCCTGCGCTGGCTGCTCGAGCGCGGGCCGGCGAAGGGGACGGTGCTCGGGGTGACCGACCGCGACCTCTTCATCCCCATCCTGACGTACGTGTTCGGCGAGGCGCAGCTCGGCGGGCGCGCGGCGGTGGTCTCGACGGCGCGCCTCATCGAGGAAGTCGAGCTGGTGGGGCCGGAGCTGCTCGTCGAGCGGCTCGCGAAAGAGGCGGTGCACGAGATGGGGCACGTGTTCGGCCTCGTCCACTGCGACACGCCCGGGTGCGTGATGGGCCGGTCGCCCGCGGTGCGAGAGGTGGACGAGAAGGACGCGGAGCTGTGCGCCGAGTGCAAGGCGCGGCTCGAGCCCAGCGAGGGGGAATAGCCATGTCGAACGAGAGGACGCGCATCCTGGTGGTGGACGACGAGGAGATCGTCCGCGAGTCGCTCGGCGGCTGGCTCGAGAAGGACGGGTACACCGTCGCGGTCTGCCCCGACGGCGCCTCGGCGATCGCGCGCATCAAGGGGGAGCGCTGGGCCATCCTGATCGTGGACCTCAAGATGCCCGGGATGGACGGGCTGCAGGTGCTCGAGGAGGCGAAGCGCCTCCAGCCGGAGCTCGCCGTCGTCATCATGACCGCGTACGCGACGGTGGACACCGCCGTCGCCGCCATGAAGGCGGGCGCCTACGACTACCTCGTGAAGCCGTTCGACCCGGAAGAGCTGTCGATCATGATGCAGAAGATCGTCAGCCAGCAGACGCTCGTGCGCGAGAACACCGTGCTGCGGCAGGCGCTCAAGCAGGAGTACCGGTTCCGGGATCTCCTCTCGAAGAGCCCGGCGATGCAGTCGATCTTCGAGCTGGCGAAGACCGCCGCGAGATCCAACTCCACGATCCTCGTCCTCGGCGAGTCGGGCAGCGGCAAGGAGGTCCTCGCCCGCGCGATCCACTCGGAGAGCCCCCGGGCCGGCGGCCCGTTCGTCGCGGTCTCGTGCGCGGCGCTGACCGAGAGCCTGCTCGAGTCCGAGCTCTTCGGGCACGAGCGGGGCTCGTTCACCGGGGCGGTGGCCCGCCGGAAGGGAAAGTTCGAGATGGCGCACGGCGGGACCTTGTTCCTCGACGAGGTCGGGGACATCGGCCCGAAGCTCCAGCTCGACCTCCTGCGCGTCCTCGAGGAGCGACGGTTCCACCGCGTGGGCGGCAACGACCCCATCGAGGTGGATGTGCGGATCATCGCGGCGACGAACCGCGACCTGCGCAAGGCGACCGCGGAAGGGAAGTTCCGGGAGGACCTCTTCTACCGGCTGAACGTGATCCCGATCCTGATCCCCCCCTTGCGGCAGCGGCGCGAGGACGTGCCGCTCCTCGTCGAGAACTTCGTCGAGCGGCTCGCGGTCGAGATGAAGAAGCGGCTGGACGGCGTCTCGGCCGACGCGATGAGCGCGCTCATGGCGCACGACTGGCCGGGGAACGTCCGCGAGCTGCGGAACGTGCTCGAGCGGGGTGCGGTCGTCGCGTCGGGGGCCGTGATCCAGCTCGGCGATCTCGGGCTGCCCGCCAAGGCGGATGCGCTGCCGCGCGCCGGGACGCTCGCTTCTCTCGAGGAGGTCGAGAAGCGGCATGTCGCCGCGGTGCTCGGGCACACCGGCGGGAACGTGAGCCAGTCCGCCCGGATCCTCGGGATCGATCGGGTCACGCTCTACAACAAGATGCGCAAGTACGGCATCCGCCGCGACGGCGAGCAGGATCCGGAAAGCGGCGACGATCCGCGCGCCTCTCGCTGATCGTCGGATTCCTCCACACCCGCTGAACATCTCCACAACGGGTCCTCCCGCGGCCGGCGTGCGCCCGCGCGCAGTCGCGACGTAACCATCCGTCAACTCGAAGGGTCGCGAGCTCGCAGCCGTGCGCACCGGCCTGGCCCGCTGCTTGCCGTAGGGGTGGGCATGACGTGCCCTTACCTGAAGGAAGTCTCGATGGTCTTCTGCCGCGCCTACGCGGTGAAGAAGCCGGTCCCGATCGACCGCGTGACGACGGCGAGCACCTGCGACGGAGACGCGTTCAAGGAGTGCCCGCTGTTCCGCGAGGCGCTCACGCGCGCAGGCCGCTCCATCGAGGACGAGAAGCCTTCCAACCCCGCAGCACCGAAAGGAGCGACCCCATGATGTTCGCGTTCGTTCTGGCCGTGTTCGGAGTCGGCATCATCGGATCCCTCAACGTCATCGCCGCGCGCTCGTGAACGGGGAAGAGGGACCGCCATGAAGCTCGGACGGAGAGGGTTCTTCAAGGTCGCCGCGGTCACCGCAGGAGCAGCAGGGGTGTCCGCGGCGTCGGCGAC
>Ga0210377_10005568_pt1 | contig 10330 bp, 8 predicted proteins | sample PLM4_65_b1redo_FD_155480 | JGI IMG/M metagenome (GOLD analysis project Ga0210377, IMG submission 155480) | Groundwater sediment microbial communities from an aquifer in East River, Colorado, USA - PLM4_65_b1 redo | ecosystem: Environmental > Terrestrial > Soil > Riparian zone | place: USA: East...
GCAAGCACAATATTTTTCATTTTTTATCCTTATTCTCACTAATCACCATCTTGTGGTGATGGACTACCGCGGCTACCTGAGATCAATGTAAGGTTTAGATCACAGATGCGCCACGACCACACACACTACACGGGCCGCGCCGACAGTAATAGTAGCCCAGCGTTGCCACCGCAAGCGCTGCACCCCAAACTGGGAACAGCAAGGTGGGACCGACCTGGAAGATTATTGCCCCGATAAGTCCCATCCCCTCTGACCCAGCGGCCACCAGGTTAGCGGCCATCTGGTCTAAGCCAGACCAAATCCCGATGCCACCCACGATCAGCAACACCGATACGATCGAGGCAGGGACAACCGCCAGCGCGATGGGGACTTGGCGTCCAGCCAGGCCGATCATCCAGCGTGGGAATATCTCACCCCAGCGCTTTACTAATCCGAGCATGAGCCCTGCACCTACCAAGCCGAAGGTCGCCAGGAAGAGCCCTGAGATCCACGTCCCACTCTCTTGACCGCGGCGCAGGTATTCCTCGCTCATCCCCAGTGGGAATCCCAGCGCCCAGGCGTAACGGGTGAGAGCGTAGAAGACTGGCACCACCATCGCCACATACACAGCGATCCGACCCCAGCGCCTGGCATTGTCCGGGCTGTTCCACTCTTCCAGTCCGTTTCGGCGTCCGCAATACAAACAGGCATCCCCAGTCCAGCGGGCATAGCTTACGGTAGCTACCAGCCAGAGGAACCCACCGATAAGACACTGCAATTGGTAGATCATCGCCCGTTGAGTCCAGGCTTGCAGAAAGACCTGACTGATCTTGTTACCACTGAAGAGGCCACGGATGATAAAGGGGATATAACCAAACAGGACCAACAGGTCGAGGCCGGTCATAAGCAGCAGGAGAACCCCTGCAAGCAGTGCTCCAGCAGTTATGAAGAGAGGCCGGAGCGCTCTGCTTCGTACGCCACGCAACATCGCCGTTCCCATCGCCGCCGCAGGAATCCCGGCTATCATCACTACGATCCAGGCTGCCCTTGATCCGAACCGTCCAAGCAGTGGCCCCATAATGTCTGACGCGGTTTCAGTCGCATAAGGGAATCCATGTCCGCTCACCGCCCAGTAGACTCCCAGCGCGGCGTAAATTAGTGACCACGTCACCGCCGCGTAGGGCGTCCAGCGCTGCCAATCGCGAACCCCTCCACCACGAGCAGGCACGACACTGCCCATCCCATTTGAATCAGCGATTAGTGTTTTCATGTTTTCTCCTTTGATTCATTGTCGGTATTTTGCTTAGATAGACACTCACAAGTGACCGAGAGCAAGGTCAGATTCAGATCGCGGATCTTGTTCAGAGCACCGTGGACCCCAGATTGGTCGGCTTTCGCATTCTTGAGCAGAACTTCTCCGTCATCAAGGTTGATAATCGTCCAACCCTCAAACCATTCGAACCAGTGCTGGTCAAGATGGTCTCTGACCCTGATCTCATATCCGTTAGTCGTCGATTTTGAATTCATACCATGATAATAAGGTCAACCCTCAAGGTTGTCTTCTATAGAAAGATAGGTTTGGGAGGTTGTTTTTTGGGAAAAATGAACAAAAAAAAGACCACCCATGCTGGTTAATCATGGGTGGTCTAGATCGGACCTGGGCTGCGATTTATATCAGGTGGAGCTCTCTCGCTTTGACGATCGCTTGAGTCCGGCTGTGTACCTGGAGTTTCTCCAGGACTGCATGCACGTAGAACTTCACTGTCCCCTCGGCGATCACAAGCTTTTCAGCAATCTGGCGGTTTGACAAACCGGCTGCCATCAGACGCAATATATCGTGCTCGCGTGTGGTTAATGGCTTAACTTGGCCTTCTTTAGAGTCTATAGTGGAGGCGATTCGGGAGGAACTAGTAAATGCATCGAGCAACCTTTGAGCATATATCTTATGAGGTGAGTTCGGAATACACAGGTATGAGATGAGCAGGTCTTGCATGGATTCACCTGCATCTAAAAATACCCGGATGTACCCATCGTTCTCGGCTAGGCTGAGGCATTCTTCCAGGGTTTTGAGAGCTTCGGTTGCACTTTTCCGGGCGTGGAGTGCCCTTGCCTTCAGCGTTAGGACCTCAATCAACGTATTACCGTGCCCCTTCGTTCGGGTTATTTTTTCCAGACGGGCTAACAGGCTTATTGCTTGCTCGAGGTGATTTTTACTCCTGTCCGCTTCCGCAGTTTCCAGCTGGATTCGCGCCAGCATGGTCAAGCGTACTTCTTGATATCGGTTGATTTGGGTATTGTCTTCTTCAATAAGAGACAGGCTCCGGGTCATCTCAGTTGCCCATTGTTCCAAAGAGGCCCAATTCCCCTGAACAAGCCAGATACGCGCCAAGGCCACGTCCACGAGGCACTGGGTAAACTGAAGGAAGATCCCATTTCGACGCGCCTCGTCAGCTTTCTCGATGGCGACTGTGGCATGATCCAGATCCCCGAATGCCAGATAGATGAGTGCCAAAAAGGCATAAGTAGTGGGCACCGAGTTTTGGCTCGGCCACCACTGGATGAATTCGACCGCTCTTCTGGCGTGCTCCAGCGCTTCTTCTAGTTTGTTTTGTTCCAGTAATACACTACTTAGATAAGACTCAACTCGACCCAAGTTCCCACGGTAAACGCTCTCATGTTGAGCAACATCTCTTAGTACCTCAGATAATAACTCACATGACTGTGAGAGTTTTCCAGCCATGTGAGTCGTGAATCCTAAGTCGGCCCAAAAGTCCCACCAACCATCCCCTGATGCTTTGCTTACCCGAATGGCTTCAGAAAAGGAACGTAACGCGGGCTCGAGCTCTCCCAGCTCACGATGAGCCATCCCTCTAGCCCAATGCAACCAAGCTTGTGTTTCTGGAGAAATATCAGGCGGTTCCATAAGAGTGGATTTTAGGAGGGTCAAAGCTCCAGAGGGGTTCCCAGAGTAAATCGCAGACATAGCCCGCACATAGGTGATTTCACTGCGGAACCATTGTATTTGCGACGAGGCGAGTCCATTCACATTTTCGTAATTTGCGCCTACCGCATGTTTTTCCCAGCCTTCTATCGCCTTCTCAGCATTTTCGAGGAATACACTGGTCATATACCACCTGCCAGCCTGAGTTAGTGCTGAAGCGATTCGAATACACAACACCGGATGGTAGAGAAATAATTCCTGCGGTAACACATCAACCCATTTCATGACCGTTGCAAGCCGTCCACGTGATAGAAATCCGAGAATGTTTTTCTCTACCAGACGAGCTGAACCCTCCCAATTCCTTGCCTTTATAGAATGGTTGATTGCCTCATCGATCCAGCCGTTATGCTCATACCAGGCAGAAGCTCGCGTATGCAGGTCTGGGATCAATTCAGGAGTGGCATGCTGAATGCGCGCCTGTAATAATTCACCGAACAAATGGTGGTAGCGATACCACTGGCGCTCATCGTCCAGGGCGACCAGGAAAAGGTTCGCACTCTCCAGACTCTGCAAAGTATTTTGGGAAAACGCTTCGCTTTCCTCCACGACGGCCGCGCAGAGGGATGCACAAAAACGATCTAGGGTTGAAGTCAACATAAGGAAACGCTGGATATTTTCAGGTTGGCGATTCAAAACCTCTTCTGCCAGGTAATCAAGGATATAGCGATTGCTGCCTGAAAAGGACTGAATAAATTGGGAGATATCCGGCCGGCCCAGTATGGATAGAGCTGCCATCTGCAATCCGGTCACCCAGCCCTCGGTGCGGGTTTCTAGGGTTGAAATATCCTCTGTAGAAAGAGACAATTGCATGACCTGGTTTAGGAAAGCAGCGACTTCCTCTGGAGTGAACCTGAGAGCTTCAGCACGTATTTCCATCAATTGATTGCGAGCGCGCAGTCGATGCAACGCCAGTGGCGGATCCGAACGAGTTGCTATTACCAAGTGCAGATTGGCCGGTAAATGATCCAGGAGAAAGGTCAGTACTGCATGGATCTCAGAATTAGATATGAATTGATAATCGTCCAGCACAAGGTAAATTGGAAATGCCAGATCTTCAATACGGTTAATCAGCCGGACCAATAGGACTTGCAAGGTGGGGGATGGGAAAGCGCGGAGCTGAGTGTGCGCTGGGGTGCTCATCTCGACATTTGCTTTTTCTAAGGTAGCCAACAAGTAGCTCAGAAAACGGATTGGGTCATTATCCCCCTCGTCCAGCGACAGCCAGCAAACCGTTGGAATGCTGGAATCTTTAGGAAGGCTCGCAATCCACTCTACGAGCAACGTTGTCTTCCCATAGCCCGCCGGGGCACAGATGAGGGTAAGGGCACGGCTTGCGCCTTCCTCCAGCATGTTGTGCAAGCGGGAACGGTAAACCAAGCTGACGCGGAGTTGGGGCGCAAAGAGCTTCGTCTTGATTAGGGGTTCTCGGAACGGTTCCTGAGCTGAGTCGGGTAGCACGGATGTTTGTGCCATTGTGGTCCTCTGTAAAATTATCCGGAAGGCGGGCACAAGAACAATAATAATTTTAGTAAGGATATGACAACCAACTATACCTTAAATGAGGATCATGGTTGTCATAAGTAATGAATATCATATCTCTTGAGGAACTCTTGTGCCCCTCGGGAAGCACTTCGCCATCCGATGCTTTTCACATGATGATAAAGACCCTTGTTGTTCCACTTATGACACTCAATTTCCTCCTAGTCGCAGTTCTCCTCAAAAGTGCCGAGGAGTAGGCGGTAGCGTTTACATTGCACAAGCACTCTCATCTACTTCCGGGCGTTGTCGACGAAGCGATTAGGAAACTCAATAATACGTTTCAGCACATTGAAAAAGATAAAGTAGACAGGTAGCTTGTAAAACGGGAGGATTTCTCCGCCGGTTTTAGGGTTAAGGATTCTACTCTTGGGCAAGTAGAGTCCTGAAAGTGTTGTGGAGTGTTGCAAAAGTGTTGCAATCAGAAAAAAACGCCATGGGAATATTGGACGCAATGGACATTTAGACCCCTTAAAGATGCAAAAATCCAAACAAAAACGCACGAAATGGACGTATTGGAAGCAGTGGAAAATGAGACGTTAGAATCACACGCTAGTGTTTCACAGTAGAGGTCGGGAGTTCGAGTCTCTCTACACCCAAAAATAACCTTTGCCCAATCTTTATAATCGCTTTACACTCTCTTCAATGGAGAATCCTATACTGGTGTTATGAAACAACACACAACGATGCGAATCACAAGTAATAGGAGATTATCCATGAACAAAACTTTAAAGACGACCCTGATCGTTATCGCAGTCCTGGCGCTGTCAGCCGTTGTCTTTTTTGCTGGAAGCATGTATGCCAGAGTCAACGCATTTGGACCTTCCATGATGTACGGCTGGAACAACGACAATGGATACAGTCCAAACAACATGATGAACGGACGCGGACTGAGTATGATGGGCGGGAATGGCGGGATGATGGGTAACGGTGGGAACATGATGAATGGCTACGGCTACAACAACGCCAACCTCACTCCCCTTACAGTTGACCAGGCGAGAGCCGCCGCCGAGAAATATCTGTCGAATCTCAACAACACTGACCTGCAAATCGCCGAAATCATGATCTTCGATAATAACGCTTATGTTGTAGTCAAAGAAACCAGCACGGGCAACGGTGCGTTCGAACTGCTCGTAGATCCTGCTTTACAGACTGCCGGCCCTGAATACGGTCCCAACATGATGTGGAACTTAAAATATGGTGGACTCAATCATGAAAATATGATGGGTGGTCGCGGCGGAATGATGGGCGACAATGGCAATATGATGTACGGCTGGAATGATACTGCCCCTCGCGATATCTCCGCCGAAATGACTGTCACGCCCAAGCAGGCGATTGAATATACCCAGCAGTACCTCGATGCGAATATCTCTGGCGCAACCGCGGCCACCGACCCGGTCCAGTTCTATGGTTATTACACCATCGACTTTGAAAAGGATGGCAAGGTGACTGGCATGCTGAGCGTCAATGGCTATAGCGGACAGGTCTTCCTTCACACCTGGCATGGCACCTTCATCGAAGAAACTGAATAATATACGATCTCACCCAATCAAACATGCCGACGTGAATATCGTCGGCATGTTTGATTTCTTGCCAGTGCATAATCAAAGTTTGAAGCGCTGTACTCAATCGAGAATAGTTTTCAGCAGGCACTCTTGAGGCATCAGTCTGAGCCGTCGTGATTACACTCTGATTAAAATCAAAAGTTGATCGGAAGCTTCCGATCAACTTTTTTTGAAAAGATTTATCTTTCGATTATTCAGCCCATGTTACGTGGGTGATAATCACAAAGCCATTTCCAAAGTCGCGGACGAAAATAGCAGAACGACCGTCAGCGGATTCAGAAACTTTCTCGCCCCAGTTTTCCTGTGCAGGGACGTCAGCATTAGCAAAGCCAGCAGAAGCAATGGTAGTGATGCTATCAACATGTCCGCCATAAATAGTCACTAACTGATCATAATCGTTCTGATTCGATGCAGAAATATATTTGCTGTTGGATCGTTTAATTACAGACAGGGTATTTATTATGGAGTAATGACTACCCGGGTTCCGTACCCAGGAGTGTATACCTGGTCAGCTTCATGCAACGGGCGGGCCCATTGAAACAGCCATTTAGCTTCCTCAATACGCATGTTCACGCAACCTCGGCTCATAGGTATGCCAAAGTTATCATGCCAGTAGGTACCGTGAAAGGCGTATCCTGCCTCATGGAAGAAACTCGTCCAGGGAACACCCGGTAATTCATAGTCGTCGGGCGTGGCAAACAGATTGCCGTTCCCCATATGCTTTGACGGGTATTTCGAGATAATGCGAAACTCGCCTGTCGGGGTCTTCGTTGGGAGGTCCCTGGGATTCCGTTTTGCAGTGGCAATGCCCGATGAAATTTTCGTTTTGAAAACCATCTGATCATATTCGTAGGCTGCCAGGGTCTGAGTACTCAGATTGACTTCGACGCGCTTGTCTTCAAGCGGTACTTCAGGCGAAAGAGGAAACCATTCTTCAAAAGGAATCGGTCGCAGATGAATTGCCGGAACGTGATAGGGAAAGCCAACCAGGTCATCTAAGATACGATACCACGGTTCGCCATCAGGACCTTCATCAATTCCGCCGATCCAATACACTGACCCATAATACAAACGCAGATTGGGCTGCCAGCCATATGTTTTGGTATATCGCATGGCTTGGGTATACGGAACGGTTAACTCGGCCAGTTGTCGTTTGTCTTCGGTGATCGTAGTCAATGGTTCATTGAATAGCACCTTCACTTTCTGTAAGTGTGCCCGATGCATATATCCGCCCCAGACGCGATACCAGATGGGATTGTAGGCTGGAGATCCAGCATCTACCTCCTTGTAGACATGGACCAACTCGTCTCGAAATTTTTGTCCGACGATCATACTCTGATCATTGGGTTCGCTATATATGCTGACTGATTGCGCAGCCACACGGACCTGTTGTGAATCATCAAATGGTCCCCACTTTGCCAGGAAGGGAGAAAAAGCCAGACCGGTCAAGGATGATGAGCTTAATTTGAGAAAGTCACGGCGGGAAATTCGAGGCATGGATCTATTAGCTTAAGGTAAATAATCGAGCGGGTTGAGGAAAACGCCATTGTAAAGAATGCGGAAGTCCAGGTGATTGCCAGTTGAATTTCCTGTGTTTCCCGACTCGGCAATCTGCTGACCCTGGACGACCGTTTGTCCAACCGAAACCAGGTTGGCTTCATTGTGTCCATAGGTGGTTTGGTAGCCGTTTCCATGATCAATGATGACAAAGTAGCCATACCCGGTATCATCCCAATCCGAGAAAACCACCGTACCACTGTCCGCGGCAAAAACCGGCTGACGGAAATCGGTCGCCAAATCTATTCCAGGATGACCACTCCAGTATTCCTGCGTAAAGACAAATCCGTTGACGGGCCAACTAAAATAGCCGCTTCCCAGGTTTGGAACATTCCCGGCGCTACTGCCGCCATTTCCTTGAGCTGCACTGGGTATCTGCGCCTCTGATCAGACAATGGCACTGGTTTCGTTTGGAATGATGATCTGCTGCCCGTGCTTCAGTCGTGGGGTTTGGGCAAGGTCAAAGTCATTCCCAAGATATTCGAGAATTTCCTGTGTGGGTGTGCCGTGAAGGCTTTCGAGTTTTTCGAGGGTATCACCTTCTTCGGCGACATGCAAAACACCATCCACCGGAAGAATCATCAACATATCACCGGCCTTAAGGCTGCCAGCCGCCGTGTTCAGCTTTGGATTTCCCCAAAGAATTGTTTCCGGTTTGAGATTAAATTTCTGTGCAATCGACCAGGGGGAATCTCCTCTCTTCACAACATATTCTGTTACTTTTTCGCCAGGTCCATCCACGAAGTTGGTTTTTAATTGTATGTAGCGCGGGATTCCATCCTCCAGCAATGACGCTGGAGGATTTGTGCTCAGCGGCGGTAACGAGGGTGGAACCACTGTTTCTGCCGGGAGAGTCGGTACAGCGATTGTTTCAGCAGGTTTCACCGAAACCACAAGGACTGCAGTGGCGACAGACACCAGGCTGCCAGTGATCAGCAGAATGTTGAATATGCGTTTCATGATTTCCTTGCATGATGATATTTCCCCGGATGAAAAATCACTAGAGCCATTTTGCTACTCAGGTGAATACGCAATATAGCGTATAGTTCATTTCGGTGTGGCTATGAATTCGTCCCTGCAACCCTGGGCACAGAAGTAATAGGTTTGCCCATTCCATTCTACACTGACTGCTTTCTCCCGTTCGACAGACATGCCGCAAACAGGATCAATCGCCATGGTGACTGTTTCTTTGAACTCACCATCCTCCAGCCATAGCACACGGTCGGCGATGTCCTTGATGCGCTGGTCATGCGATACGATGACTACACTGCGTCCCTGGTCTTTTGCAATACTTCTCAACAGTCGCATGATTTCATGCCCGATCTTCGAGTCCAGGTTGGCAGTCGGCTCGTCAGCCAGGATCAGGGTCGGGTTGTTGACCAGGGCGCGGGCGATGGCGACTCGCTGCTTTTCCCCTCCGGATAACTTCTCAGGGAGAAAATCCAGTCGTTCTCCAAGGCCTAATCCGGTCAGAAGAGTGGTGGCTTTTCGTCGCGCCTCACCAGATTTGGTTCCCGCGAGTTCCGCCACAATGGCAACGTTTTCCAGGGCGGTCAACGCCGAGAGCAGATTGAAATCCTGAAAAATGAAACCAAACTGCTTGAGGCGAATATCCGGCAATTGACTTTCTGCCAGTGCACTGATGGTTGTGTCATTCAAGTGGATCTCGCCCTCGGTTGGTTTGAGCAAAACACCCAACATGGATAACAGCGTGGTCTTGCCTGATCCAGAGGGACCCATGATCAGCACAATCTCACCTGGATCAACTGACAGGGATACATCACGAACGGCTATGACTCGGTCGAACCGGAGCCGTAACGTTTGGTGATGTGGGAGATCTGTAAAGTTGCAGCATTAGAAGGGTTTGTCATTTTTACCTGCCACGAAATACCATTGCCGGGTCCAAACCTGCAATCTGACGAATGGGAAGCATCGCTGAAAATCCCGCAATCACAAGAGAAACACTTCCCACCTTGAGCAGTGAGATAAGGCTGACATCCAGCGCAAGGTTCAATCCAAGCATTGGAATCGCTAGTGATAGAAACAACGTAATGATCAATCCAAAGAGAAAGCCCAGAGTCACACTTAATAATGCCTGCGCAAGCACTGTAAGATAGAGGTCCATATTACGCGCGCCAAGTGCTTTCAACATGCCATACTCCCGGCGACGTGAAAGTGTAGATGTATAGACGGTCAAAGCCATGACCGCCAGACCTATCAAAAAACCGATTAGGTTCATAATGGCAACCAGATCCGTACTCATATCCTTTACCACCTTTCGCTCCTGCGAGGCAAAATCATCTCGGGATTGGGCAGTGACATCCCGAACCTGAGCTTCGATCCGTGCAACAACCTGCGCTACAGGCTCGCCATCTTCGACCTTCACCAGCAGGAAACTGACGGTATCGTAACTGCCGCGCAGATCTTCGAAGTCCTTCGTCGAGATGAACGCTATGGAGTTGACCAGGCTTGAAGTCCCTTCGGAAAGGCCAACGATTTCAAACTCCTCACCAAGTATCTTCACTTCGTCGCCCAATGCGATACCGGATTTCTCCGCCACGCTACGGTCCATGATCGCTTCACCTTCGCCGGGTAAACTGCGCCCGGAAGAAATCCTCCACGGTCCACCGAGCCGGGCTCCTTCTGGCAGACCGATAATGTATGCAATGTTTCGTTCATCGCCTGCCACGAT
>Ga0210377_10005569_pt1 | contig 10326 bp, 8 predicted proteins | sample PLM4_65_b1redo_FD_155480 | JGI IMG/M metagenome (GOLD analysis project Ga0210377, IMG submission 155480) | Groundwater sediment microbial communities from an aquifer in East River, Colorado, USA - PLM4_65_b1 redo | ecosystem: Environmental > Terrestrial > Soil > Riparian zone | place: USA: East...
TAGAGGTCAGTCGCGGCGGTCGGCCCGACGCTGGTTTGGCTTTCAACGCATCTTTACCGCCCTTCTGGAACGTATCGCGCCAACGAAGGACGCTGCTTGCATGACAACCCATGCGCCTGGCAATTTCGTGAAGAGACAACTTCTGTTTGAGGAAAGTGATTACACGCCGTCGTCGATTTTCCAGCGATTGCGGAGAACCATGAGGTCGCATAGAGACACCCCCTTATAGGATGTCTCTATTATATTGCATTACTTATGCGGATGTCAATAATGTCTGTAAAATTCAAAAAAACGCTCATCACCATTGCTCTCAGCCTCCTGCTGGCTTCAACCGCCCTTGCTCAGACCGCTGAACGGAATTCCTATGCACGTTTCGTCAAGGCGGGGTCGGAGCAGATGAAAAGCGGCGATTACCAGGCTGCTCGAGACTCCTTCGCGGAAGCGCTCCGGTACGACGATTCGGACCCGGTTGCGCATCTCGGTCTCGGGATAGCGTATTTTTATCTGCGCGATGATACCGACGCCGAGCGGGAACTGACGAAAGCCGCCGAGATTAATCCGAAGGCGGCCCCGGCATACCAGTTCCTGGGCGAGATTTATTACCGAAAGGACGATCTCGAGACCGCGGCATCGTATTGGGAGAAGGCGGCCGGATTGAACCCCGCGGATTCCGGTCTGCGCGCGAGGCTTGAACGCATTCGGAAAGAGCATAAGACGGAGAAGGATTTCAACCGGGACGTGACGAGCCATTTTCTCGTGAAGTATGAGGGCAGGGAGAAGATCGAAGCGGGAAAGATCATCCTCAGGGCCCTCGAAGACGCCTACGGTGAAGTGGGGCGCGCCCTTTCGTACTATCCTGATCGGGAGATACAGGTGATCCTCTATTCCGATCGGCAGTTTCAGGACGTGACCGACGCCCCCGGCTGGAGCGGGGGGATATACGACGGCAAGATCCGCATCCCCATCGGCGGCATCGAGCAGGAAACCCCCGGACTACGGAGGCTCCTCTATCATGAATATACCCATGCCGTCGTGCGGGCCATCACGCCGCGCTGCCCCACCTGGCTGAACGAGGGGCTTGCCCAATACTTCGAGGGCAGGGAGCTCGCCGCGCGACAGAACGAAATTTTAAGGCGGATTGCCCAGTCGGGAAAGCTGCCCTCGCTGTCGAATCTGGAGGGACCGTTCACCGGGCTTGACGGCAATCAGGCCGTATTTGCCTATCTGTTCAGCCTGTCCTCGGTGCGGTACATGATCGATTCCCTGGGACTCTACCGCGTCAAGAACGTCCTGGACGAACTCGGCGCCGGAGCCGATACCGGCAAAGCGATCAGCAACGGCACCATGCTTTCCTATGAGGAGTTCCAGCGCGGCTGGAAGCGGTCGCTGGAGTAAACCCCCCGTTCCCTTTTGTGAGCGGCGGTGCGGAAAAAGAAAAGGATCGTGCGCTTCCTGATACGTCTTTTTGTAAGTTCAAGATCCTGTATTTTTTTTGGGCAGCTCATCGCTTAGCCGTGCTGCATGCCAGAGAGCAACTTGGTTTTATAACGATATTCAGCGATCCAGATGCACTTTCGCTGCGCACGTGCAGGCCCGAGGTTCTCTTTATCTTTCAATTTCGAGGGCATGCTTGAGCACGTCTTTCGCGTCAGAGCTACCCGGCGCAGGGGTAAGGCAAAAGCTTTAATCTTTTGCTTCTCCAGAGGCCCCTGCATCCCGCGAACAGCGTCCGCGCATTACATGACCGGTAGATAGGCCGGTGAACCACAGATCATGCATGCGCGTGCGTACACCCTACACTCGCGCAAGCACTCGTAAACGTTGGGCGCAGGTCGTAAGCGCTCATGGACTGCCGCATTGTTAAGTAAAACAGAAAACATCTTGGCATGTCTGCGCGGCGCTGTGAGCGGTGGTGCAGAAAAAGAAAAAGGATCCCGAACATCCTGAGAAGTTTTTGTAAGCTCAATATCCTGTATTTATTTGGGCGGGTCCATGGCTTGCAAGCGGCCTTACTTTACCCACTCGCATTGGAGAAGACCCGATATTTGTTATTTGATGTTTGGAATTTTCCCCCTCATATGGTAGTATCCCGCCATGACCACGCCGGCCGCAGACCAGCTCAGACTTTCGGACTTTGACTACGATCTTCCGGAAGCTCTCATCGCGCAGGAACCCTGTTCGACGCGGGACCGGTCCCGCCTCATGGTCCTCAAGCGTGGAACGTCCGGCATTGAACATCGCATCTTTTCAGACCTGGAAAACTATCTCGTCCCGGGCGATCTGCTCGTTCTCAACAATACCAAGGTGTTTCCCTGCAGACTCTTGGCAAGGAAACAGGGCGGCGGCAAGGCGGAGATATTTCTCCTCTCCGAACAGGGGCCCAATCTCTGGAAAGCGCTCATAAAGGGATGCGGGACCGCGGGTAGGAGACTGAGCGTTTCCGCTGACATTGAGGCGGAACTTATCAAGGAAGGACTCGACGGTACGTGGTCTGTTCGTTTTCACGGTATCAATAACATCAGAGAACTCCTTCCCAGCCTGGGCAAAACGCCGCTTCCTCCCTATATCAAACGGGAACCGTCCGGGACCGACCGGGAACGCTACCAGACCGTGTACGCGGCCCGGGAGGGAGCGGTGGCCGCTCCCACGGCGGGTTTGCATTTTACCCCTGAACTTCTTGAGAGGCTTGAGGCCAAGGGCGTCGAATTAGCCTCCGTCACGCTCCATGTGGGACCGGGCACGTTCCAGCCCGTCCGGGCCGACCTGATCGCCGAACACCGGATGCCGCCCGAGCGCTACGAGGTTTCAAGCGATGCGGCCGAGGCCGTCAACCGGGCCAGGGACGAGGGGAGACGGGTCATTGCCGTGGGGACGACGAGCGTGCGCGCGATAGAGACCGCGGCTTCGGGCGCGGGGACGGTCGTTTCCGGAGAAGGAGTATCCGGCCTGTTCATCTACCCGGGATATCGCTTCAAAGTGACGGACGGGATCGTCACGAATTTCCATTTGCCGAAATCGACGCTGCTTATGCTGGTGTCCGCTTTCGAGGACAGGGACCGTATTCTTTCCGCATACAAGACCGCGGCGGCTGAGAAGTACCGGTTTTACAGTTACGGGGACGCGATGCTGATCCTCTAATGCGGAATGACTTCGGCGAGCTCAGTCGAGTCGCGGATTTCGGATTGCGGAATAGAAAACATAAGGAAGACAAATATGAAAAATAACGAACGAGGCGGGATCATATCAAAAATTTTCCTTATCCCTGTCGCTCTGGCCCTGATGGCCGGATTCTTCTTTCTGGGGTATTTTGTGGGAAAATATCAGAGTAAATCCGGTACGCTGGCCGAGGCCATGCCTCCGATGCCGGAGATCATATCAAAAAATATCCCGAAGCAGGACGAGTTCACGTTCTACAAGACCTTGACCGATAAGTACGACAAGACGGTCTCGCTGGAGCTCAAGCCGAAATCCGCTGCCGGAGAAAAGCACGTTGACAAAACGCCGGCTGCCGGCGAAACGGCCCGGGTGAAGGCCGGGCAGCAGCTCCCGAATGATAAGAAAAAGGAAGGCAAGGCAGATCGTGACAGAACAACCGAAGCCGGGCAGGGCGCGCCGAAGCAGCAGGTTCCCGCCAAAAAGGAAGCCGTGTCGGCCCCGAAGCCGGACTCCAAGCTGCACTATACGCTTCAAATAGCATCGTATCAGGAAAAAGAGATGGCTGAAGATGATATAAAAAAGATGAAGCAGCGGGGATATGCCGCCTTCATCGTCACCTCCGCTTTGCCGGGAAAGGGCACCTGGTACCGCGTGAGGCTCGGGAGTTTTTCAAATAAGGCTTCGGCGGAAAAACTGCAAAAAGAGCTCCGCGCGAAAGAAGGCATCTCTCCGTTCATAACGATCGAGTGAAATAATGTAACTACTCAGGCCTGTCTCGCGCAAAGCCGCAAAGCGCGCAAAGAAAATCCGGTAGAGGCGGGTTTGAAACTCGCCCGTACAGCCAAATCCTATAAGCCATTGACGACTCGTTCAATTCCATCCTTGATAAGATTGACATTAAAATTAACAAGCAGGCCGAGCTTCATTTTCGTTAACTTGAGATAGGTCATTAATTGTTTCTTATGAACAGGTAGAACTTTTTCTACGGCTTTCAGTTCAACAATTACTAAATCTTCCACGATCAAATCCGCTCGAAATCCAAGATCAAGGGTGACGCTTTCATAATGCACAGGTACTCCGACCTCTTTTTCACACCTCAGCCCCAATTTCTTCAATTCATACATGAGAATTTCGAGATATACTGATTCCAATTAACCCCGGCCCTAGGGTTGTGTGAATTCTATAACAACAATCCACTATGATCTTAGATATCTGATTCTCGTCCATTTGTATTGTTCATCCTTTCTTTGCGCCTTTGCGTCTTTGCGCGAAAATTGATTTGGATTAAATTTGGGGTAATTTTGCGCTACAATCCGAGTAGTTACGATAATTGACGATTTATATCCGCGGCATGATTCAATGAACATTCTTGTCGGTCACGAGCTGCAGGGGAAGGGGAGTGAGACCGATGCGCTCGCCGTCGACCGATGTCTCAAGCCAGTAGGTGCCCGGCGCCGAAAACGTCGTGTTGAACCTGACCGAAATGTCGCGGTGCCGCTGGGTTTCGCTGAAGAGGCTTATTTTCGTTTCCGACTCGGACAGGACCGCCCCCCTGTTCGGAGAGAGGAGCTTGATCTTGACCGTAAATTCACCTTTGCCGCCGGTCAATTCGTTCACAATGGCGAAGCGGGGGTGTATGGCGGGGAAGACGTTTGCATGGATGCTCTCGAACAGCCCCATGAGGCTGAACTTGCCGCCCAGTTCCTGCCGCACATCGTCGCACAGCAGCGTATAGCTTAACCTCGGTATGATCTTCACACTCGCCATAGATCAACTTAACACACTCTCTTTGGTACCGTCAATCTGTTTTTCCTAAAATTTCCATCTCTATTCACCCTGATCATTCTTCCTTAATCTGTGGTAACAGCGCGCCCTTGAAGCCTTCGGCCGGACTAAAGGAAAGAGCGAGATAAAAATGCATGGGAAATACGGTAGATGGACGGCAGGCGGCCCCGTGCTTTGAACGGTTTTGTAACATAGGGCGATATATTGATGCGGCAGCGGTCTGAACCCCCATGCTTCAGCGCTGGTTTCACCCGAGCCGTAAACAAATAATAGTAGAAATTTCAAAAAAAACATGTTACACTTTATAAAGTAAGCTTATATTCATACCTATTGAGAGCCGCGCCTGTTTTATGAATAAAAACGGTATATTACATAAACCAGAAAGTCTTTTCAGAAAGCCCGGGGGAGCATTTTGTACCGAAAGTAGTGGAGATATTTGTAAAACTTGCCGGCGATCAGAAGCTTCAATCGCATACCTATGAATGATAATTTAGGTAGAAAATCTTCCGAAGGGGAAGATAAAATAGTCTATTTTAATAGACGCGTGTAACAGGAGGTTGATATGCAGAAGTCAGGTCCGAAGCTGATAAAGAGGCCTATCGGCAGGATACTGGTCGATGCCGGGCTGGTGGCCGAGGAAAAGATCAACAAAGCGCTCCAGGAACAGCAACAGACGAACAAGCACCTGGGCGAGATCCTCGTCGGCATGGGAGAACTATCGTCCGTTGACCTCGATATTGCGCTTTCGCTGCAGCGGGAATTTGCCGTTCCGGAACAAGCCGTGAAGTTGGCCGCCGGCATTCGAAAGATGCTGGGAGAGCTCCTTGTCCATGCCGGCCGGATCACGTTCGAACAGCTTGGGAAAGCCCTCGTTGAACACAAAAGAACGGGGGAAAAGATCGGGCAAACGCTCGTGCGTCTCGGCATGGCGACCCAGCGGGAAGTAGATACGGCGCTCGAAATTCAGAAGAACCAGGACAAGGGCCCCGAAGCGCCCACCCGGCTCAGGCTCGGAGAACTGCTCATCGCGGCAAAGTACATAACGCGGGAACAACTTGAAGACTCCCTGAAAAAACAGCAAAAAACAAAAAAGAAGCTTGGTGAAATCCTGGTCGAGAGCGGGCTCGTCGACACGAAGGCGATAGCCTGGGGAATCCGGTTGCAGGAGATGCTGGTGAAAGCCGCGCTGATCGCCGCGCTTTCCCTCACAACCATCCCGTCTGCTGCCGTAGTCGAAGCAGGGTCGTTCTCTACGGCGGTGCATGTGAGCGCCGTTGTCCTGGCCCGCGCGGACCTGAACATCATCAAGCAGCCGGCGGAACTGGTGCTGACCGATGCCGACGTGCGGCGGGGGTATGTGGAGGTAGACGCCGTATCCATGCTTGAGCTTAAAAGCAACAGCCGCGCGGGCTGCCTTCTTTCTTTTTCGGCCCACGGTCTTCCCTTTAAGGAAGCATCGGTGAATGTTATGGGAAGAGTTGTCGTCCTGGGCCAGGGTGGCGGTCTGATCACGCTCCCGGTCATGGGCAGGACTACCGTTGAGCTCAGCTACCGGTTTGTTCTCGCGCGAGGGACTGAGCCGGGCACGTATGAATGGCCGTTTTCGCTTTCGGTGAGTCCGCTCCAGTGAGAATGAATCGGAGTATGCCTCAATCCGTTCGAATCGTCATGACTTATTTGGGGTGACTGTTCCGGAGGAGCGGAATGTCTGAAAAAAAGAAAGTCCTCGTGATTTGCCGATCTGCCGTCGGCCGGATGTATCTGGGAGTTTGCTCAATAGAATCTGGTATGCGCCGGTCTTTGCAGAAAGCCCAAGCGAGGCGATCCAGCTCGGGAAGAAGCACGCATTATCAGTGCTCGTGCTTGATGGGGAGATGCCCGATCAGGAGAAGTGATCAGGAATATTCCGCTCGGAGTTCAGTTCGACACGGTACCCGGCATGGACCTTCGCTTCATGGAGATTTCGGAAGAAACCGGGAACAGGGTCGGCAACTTTATAAAAGGGACGTTACTGGGCGATCTTGAGCGGAATCCGACGTCCAAATTGCAGTGAAGCCGGCGAACTGATGTCCGTCTTCTTCCATCGGCCTGTTTTTCCTTGACAAAATTCTTCAATCTCAGTAATCTAACCCGCACATCATATGACGTCTCCTGATCAGATAAAATTAATCGAGAGCCTGCACCCGCTCGAAAACAAGGTCCTCCTCTGCTTCGACCGCGGCGAGAGCCTCTCCGCAGCCGATATCCTCAAGTTCTCGGGGCTCGACGAATCCCGCCTGGACATGGCCTCGGGCTGGCTCCAGTCCAAGGGTCTGCTCCACGTAAAGGATGAGTCCGTCACGTCTCTTGTCTTCCTTACCGAGACGGGTAAAGAGTATCTTGAAAAGGGAACACCCGAGATGAGGATTATCGACGCGCTCATCGATAAAAAACAGTTCACGGTCAAGGATATCATCCAGTCCTGGGGCATGGAGCCTTCCGAAGTGAGCTCTGCAGTGGGTGCGCTCAAAGAAGCCGGCGTTATCCGGGTAGTCCAGGGCGGCGTCCTGGAGCTTTCAGCCGATGCGGATTACACAGCCTATCATTTTCTTCCCACTGTTGTTAAATCCGTTGCGGAGCGGGATCATGCCGAACTCTCCTCCTTCTCTAAAGCAGAGCAGGCGGAAATCAATGCAAACTTCCACAAGCGCGGCAAAGCAAAAGGCATTTTCCGGATCACGGAAAAAAAGAACCGCGCCTTCAGCCTTACGTCCGAAGGGCAGGAGCTCCTCCGTTTGCTCAGGGAACGGGGCGCCGTCGCCGAAGAGGCTTCACTGCTCACGCCCGAGATGCTGAAGCAGGGCGCGTGGAAGAATAAAAAGTTTCGCGCCTATAACATTTCCCTTAACCCGCCGAGGCAGAGTATCGGCCGAAAACACCCCTATAAGGAATTTCTCGATTTTGTGAAGTACAAATTCATCGGCATGGGTTTCGAGGAGATGCGCGGACCGCTCGTGGAGAACGAGTTCTGGGACATGGACGCCCTGTTCATGCCGCAGTTCCATCCGGCCCGGAACATCCACGACGTGTACTTTATAAAAGAGCCTGCCTCGTCCGGGAAGATAGAAGAGCCTTTCGGCAAGCGGGTTGCAGCGGCCCACAAGGACGGCGGTAAAACCGGCTCGACGGGATGGCGCTATGCTTTTGACCTCGAGCGCGCCAAGCGGCTGATCCTCCGAAGCCAGGGCACGGCCGTATCGGCCCGTACCCTCGCATCGGGGCCGAAGATACCGGGAAAATACTTCTCCATCGCGCGCTGTTTCCGCTACGATGCGGTAGACGCCACGCATGCGCCCGATTTTTACCAGGTCGAGGGCATTGTGCTGGGAGAGGAGATCAATTTCAAGACGCTGCTCGGGCTGCTGAAGCTCTTCGGGCAGGAGGTCGCCAGGGCCGGAGAATTTCAGTTCAGGCCCGCGTATTTCCCCTTTACCGAACCGTCGGTCGAGCTGCACGTAAAACATCCCGAGCTGGGATGGATGGAACTCGGCGGCGCGGGTATTTTTCGGCCGGAGGTCACCATGCCGCTCGGCGTGAACGTGCCGGTCATTGCCTGGGGCTTGGGGCTCGACCGGATGGCCATGGTGGCCCTCGGGATACAGGACATTCGCGACCTGTTCTCGAAGGACCTTGATTTTATAAGAACAAAGAAAATACAACTGGGATAAAGATCCAAATAACAAAATACAAATAACAAATAAGCTCCAATGGAACAAAATCCAAATTCTAAACGATATGACCTTGAGGAACGAACGTATCAATTTGCCAAGGATGTCGGGCTGTTCGTCAAGACGCTGCCGAAAACAGTAACCAATCAGGAATACAGTGGACAGGTCGTGAGATCATCTGGCTCAACGGGGGCAAACTATATTGAGGCGAATGAATCCCTTGGGAAAAAGGATTTCCTGATGAGGATCAGGATTTGTCGGAAAGAAGCGAAGGAAGCAGCATATTGGTTGAAGCTTATTTGTGAAACGAATGATGGCCGGTGCGATGTTGTAGGTCTGAAATTATTTAATGAAGCTATAGAGCTGAAGAAGATATTTTCTGCCATTCATGAAAAATCAAAATAGTTTTGGTCATTGAATTATTGAGATTTGGAGCTTATTTGAAATTTGTTATTTGTAATTTGACGGTTGATCATTGGTTATTGAAATTTGGAATTTATTTGAAATTTGTTATTTGTGATCTGGAATTTAAAGGGCCATGCCTACCATAGACATTAAAAAACGCGACCTCGATGTCCTCATCGGCAAAAAGCTTTCCCTTGCCGCGCTCGAGAAGCACCTGATGCTCGCCAAGGCGGAGCTCAAGGAGCATAACGCCGGGACCGACGGCCTCAAGGTGGAGCTTTCGGACAGCAACCGACCCGATCTCTGGTCGTCCGAAGGCATCGCGCGCCAGATCCGGACCGCCCTCTCCGGCAAGCCCGAAGAGCTGCATTTTTTCAAGCATGGCAGGAAGGCCACGCGGGAGATCAGGGTCTCGAAGGACATGAAGTCCGTGCGGCCCTATATCGCGGCCTGCACCGCAAACGACGTGCGCATGAACGACGACGTTCTGGCGCAGATGATCCAGAGCCAGGACAAGCTCTCGGAGATCTTCGGCAGGAAGAGGAGCACCGTCTCGATCGGCATCTATGAACTCAACCGGATCGTGTTCCCCGTGGACTACCGGCTGGCGGAACCCTCGTCCGTGTCGTTCACGCCGCTCGGCATGGAGGAAAAACTCACCCTTGCGGAGATCCTCGAACGCCATCCGAAGGGCATCGCCTACGGCGGCATCGTCAAGCCTTACTCAAAATACCCGGTTCTCACCGACGGCATGGGCCGCGTGCTTTCGTTCCCGCCGATCATCAACAGCAGGGAACTCGGCGAGGTAAAGCCCCGGACAAGGACCGTGCTCATCGAAGTGACGGGCACGGACCTTCGTATGGTGGTTCTTACTCTCAACATCCTTGCAACGAATTTTTACGACCGCGGTGCGGACATCGAGCCCGTGCTCGTGACCTATCCTTACGATACCGAACTCGGCAGGCGCATCGCGTTCCCCTACGACACCTCGGGCACGTTCACTGTTCCGCTTGCGAAGTTTTCCGACGGTCTGGGCGAGGAGGTGACGCTCGCGGACGTGAAGAAGCATCTCGGTTCCTACGGCCACATTGTGAGCGCGCGCGACAACAGGGTTTCGGTCACCGTGCCCCCGTACCGCGACGATATCATGCATCCCATGGACCTGGTGGAGGACTATGCCATCAGCAGGGGGTATGACTCCTTTGAGCCGGTGATGCCGCGGCAGTCGACGGTGGGGTCGCTCTCCCCGCTCGAGCTCCTGTCCGATACGGTG